>Ga0105044_10016165_pt1 | contig 10075 bp, 8 predicted proteins | sample MAT01_FD_78092 | JGI IMG/M metagenome (GOLD analysis project Ga0105044, IMG submission 78092) | Freshwater microbial communities from Lake Fryxell liftoff mats and glacier meltwater in Antarctica - MAT-01 | ecosystem: Environmental > Aquatic > Freshwater > Ice > Liftoff microbial mat | place...
GTAATATAAATCTCAGAATTTGACAAAGCATTGAAGTCCGGTAAAGTAAACTGAGCGAAAAATTCACTTGAGGAACCGGCAAGAGGAATATTTACAAGATGTTGACCACCAAGGCTCCATTCCGGAATATATCTTCCAAAAAGAAAATTAAGTCCCACTCCAGCCAATACAGCGAAGAGGGCACCGGGAAGGATTTTAAACAACGCGAATTTTTTCACTTGGGGTCGTTCAAAGAGGATCATAATTCCAAGGGAGATAGAAGAAATAACAATGGCTCCTACACTGTGCGCCACCACAGCTCTGTAAATTTCTGAAAATGTATTTTCGCTGTCGGGCTGGATAAAACTGAAATCGCCTTCATAATTCACGTCATATCCCAAGGCGTGTGGAATTTGCTTCAGGATGAGAATGAGACCAATAGCCGCCAACATGCCTTTGATAACAGAATTCGGGAAGAAGTATCCGATTACCCCTGCTTTGAGCGTTCCCAAAATGACCTGGATAACTCCGGCCAATACCACTGCAACCAAAAACATCTCATACGTTTCCATCGTCTCGATGGCGCTTAGTACGATTGCGGTTAAACCTGCCGCCGGGCCACTAACGCTCACAGCCGATCCACTCAATATCCCCACTACCAATCCACCTACAATGCCAGCGATCAATCCGGCAAGCGGGGGCGCTCCCGAAGCAACTGCAATGCCCAAACAAAGTGGAAGCGCGACCAGGAAAACAACAAATGAGGCGCTGAGATCTTCCTTAAAATATTTAAAATTCATAGAGAACAATTGTGATATTCCAGACACTTTGTAAAGGATGCAAAGATACTTCCTTCATCTGAAAATCTACCGGGAGTCAAAATTGAAATAGATTAGTTGTGAGAAGTTTCAAAAATGGATGATTTTTATTGGAGCTATATGGGAAAGTCTGGATGCGGAAGCGATCTTCTTAAGTTTTTCGGGAGTATTAAAGCATTTGTATTAAATTTGCGCTCTTATTTTTATTTTGGCCCCGTAGCTCAGTTGGATAGAGCAACTGCCTTCTAAGCAGTAGGCCACAGGTTCGAATCCTGTCGGGGTCACAGCAATAGCTCAAAGCCCAGTGTTTTCAATTCAAAAAGAGCCAAGCACTGGGTTTTAATATGTATACCAGCCACTGTTGTGGGACAAATCACGTCCCCGTAATGGTTAATTTTAATATTTTTTGTCCAATCGAGTCACAGGGACTGCGTGGGATTTGATTAGCGGTAGGGCAGCGCTCTCGCAGCTTTACGAAGATGATCTCCAGACAATAAGATCATAATCAAACTACCGACCCCACCTGCTATTCCCATAATGGTGGCACCTACGGGGCTGTTTTCTGCCAGAAGGGCAGAACCTGCTACACCCACTAAGATCGATACCATCGCTATTTGCATGGTGGTGCCCGCTTTGTCCAGGTGCAGCGAAGCGCCCTGCAAGGCAGGTTCCAGTTTTACGATAGGCACTTGGTCGAATGTATTTGCGCCGCCCGCCAGGCGATCTGCGGTGATTTTTCGCACTTGCATATTGGTGTACCACGCGTTGCGGTAATACATTGCATCTACCATCTCGAGCGCAGCGCGGCGGTTCATATTGAGGTAGATGAAGGCGACTCCGGTGGCTTCCACCCCAGTGATTTCGCAGGGTATGGTGTCGCCACCAATGACCAGCGTATCTTGGGCATTTGCAGAAAATGTGACCAATAAAATCAAAAGTGCGAAAAGTTTCATGGCTTAGTTTTTAGCCAAATATAAACCATACCCCGTAATTTTCGCGCACCCGCTATCTCAACTACTTCGCCCGGCGGGGATACCGAATTATGGGACACTCGACTCTCACGACCACAATTATTACGTTCGCATTGCCAATGATCGAAAAGAGTTGAAGAGGGGTTTTTTGATCATATGAAATGGAATAGCGCGTTCTGTCTTCGTTCGAATGTCAATTTATTTTTTAGCATATATTTCATTGTAAGAATATTGCGCGATATTTTTCAAATCCTTTCGTGGTCATTCGAATCCCATCAGGAATTGCTTGATGGGTTTTTCATTTAAATACATCATTGCTTCGATGTACATTTGTCGCTGCGAAATTTAAGTTTCCGATACTCCCCATAAATGACTGAATTCTTTAAGGATTTGATTGATGAGTTTCAGCTGCCGCTTTCCAATCCGGTGCTGATATTCTCTTTGATTCTCCTGATCATCCTTCTTTCCCCGATTCTCCTGAAAAGAATGAACATTCCGGGGATTATCGGGCTGATCACATCCGGAGTCATTGTCGGACCTTACGGACTCAATATCCTCGAAAAAACTTCCGCAGTCGATTTATTTTCCACCATCGGATTGCTCTATATCATGTTTATTGCCGGTCTCGAACTGGATATGAATCAGTTCCGTGCCCACAGAAACCGAAGTTTACTCTTTGGTTTTTTTACTTTTATCATTCCCCTGACTATCGGGTATCCGGTCTGTTTTTATGTGCTTGGATACGATTTCAACGCCAGTTTTCTCACCGCGAGTATGTTTGCCACCCACACCCTTGTTGCTTATCCGATTGTGAGCAAAATGGGGATTTCAAAAAACCAGGCCGTTGCCATTACCGTGGGGGGCACGATTTTAACCGATACGGCCGTGCTGATTATGTTGGCCGTTATTATGAGCAATAGTCAGGGTAACCTGAATGCCCAATTTTGGTTGCGACTGGGTGTTTCATTGGCCATTTTTTCGGCCATCATGTTTTTAATCATTCCACGCATCGCAAAATGGTTTTTCAGGAAACTGGAAAGCGAAAAACACTCTCATTATATCTTTGTACTCTCGGTAGTGTTTTTCGCAGCTTTTCTTGCAGAAGTGGCTGGCGTGGAGCCCATCATTGGGGCTTTCGTCGCGGGTTTGGCGCTCAATAGATTGATTCCACATTCATCTGCATTGATGAACCGCATTGAGTTTATTGGCAATTCCCTTTTCATTCCGTTTTTTCTGATCTCAGTGGGGATGTTGGTAGATGTTACCGTTCTCACCAAAGGCCCTACGGCGCTCATCGTCGCTGCAACTTTAAGTATTGTTGCCCTTACCGGGAAATGGCTAGCCGCCCTCTTCGCCCAGCTTACTTTTAAATATAGCCGAACCCAGCGACAGCTTATTTTTGGTCTTAGCAGTGCCCACGCAGCAGCCACATTGGCCGTTATTCTGGTGGGATTTAAGGCCGAAATCCTCGATGAAAATATCCTCAATGGTACGGTCATTTTAATTCTCATCACCTGTATCGTTGCATCCTTTGCTACCGAAAAGGCTGCCCGAAAAATTGTGCTTTCCGGAGATGTGGTTGAGGTGGAAGGAATGGCCGGTGATACAGTTCCTCAGGAACGCATTCTCCTGCCCATTGCGGATTCCACCGCAATTGAAAAGTTACTTGATTTTGCGCTTTTGATGAAGGATAAAAAATCCGTACTTCCTGTTTCCATTTTATCCGTTGTGCCAAATGATCGGGAAGCTGAAGTCAACATTGTTAAATCAAAAAACAAGCTGGAAGAGTATGTGAAACAGGCTTCCGCCTCAGAAATTCGCGCGGAAGTATTAACCACCATAGATCACAATCCTGCCAGTGGTATTGTGCGCACTTCCCGCGAAATTCTGGCAAGCATGATTTTGCTCGGATGGCCCACACCTCGCGGTGTGATTGAAAATTTATTTGGTGAAAACCTCGATCACATCCTTCAGAATACCGATAAAACCATTGTGATCGCCCGCCTCGAACATTCACTGGTTTCAACCAAACGTATTGTCCTGATCGCTCCACCGCTCTCAGAAAGAGAACCTGGTTTTGATTTTTGGATTGAGAAGGTTTCGCGACTGTCGCAGGAACTCAGTGTTTCCGTTGTTTTTTATGGAGATTCAGTGACCAATTCTTCCCTCAAAGAGCGAATGCGCGCGAAAAAACTGGAGTCAAAAATGATCTTTAAAGAATTTCAGGAATGGGATGATTTTCTCGTTCTCTCGCGTGAAATTCTCAATAACGATCTCTTGATTCTCGTTACCTCCAGAAGAGGTGCACTTTCCTATTTGCCAGTGCTGGATAACATGGTGACTAAACTCGAGAAATATTTCAAAGAGACCAACATGGCGCTGATCTATCCCCAACAATACCCGGCAGTTGAAATTCCGGGAGCTTATGATGAAACTGCGCCTAGTACACTAACCCGGGGACTCGAAACAATTTTTAAAATTGGAAGAGGTATCGGTGAGGTTTTTAAAAGAGAAAAGACCGACGATCTTCCTGAAGAGCCGATTGCTGGCCCACCAGAAGAAGAATTCGAAAAAAAGGATTTATAGTTTTTTCTCCTACAGATAACCCTTGGCCTGTAGTTCAAAGAGCGCCGCATATTTTCCGCCTTGCGCCACCAACTCGCTGTGGCTGCCCAGTTCGCGCTTTTGACCATTTTCCAGAAACAGAATTCTGTCGGCCATACGAACCGTTGAAAACCGGTGGGAGATGAGCACAGCCGTGCGACCCACCATGAGTTCAGCAAACCGGATGAAAACCTCATTTTCGGCTCTTGCGTCAAGGGCACTCGTGGGTTCATCCAGGATCATCAACTGACTGTCGCCCATATAGGCCCGTGCCAGCGCTATTTTCTGCCATTCACCACCGCTGAGCTCCACGCCACCCATAAACCGCCGACCGAGCACTTGTTGGTATCCACCTGGCAATTTGTCGATTACCGTGCTGGCTAGACTTTTCAACGCACTCTCACCAATTTTCTGGTCGTCTTTGATGTTTTCGATGTCGCCCACAGCGATATTTTCTCCGGCCTGCATTTGAAATTTCATGTAATCCTGAAATATGATGCTGACATTTTTGCGCAAATCGGTAAGACTGTATTCTCTCAAGTCAACCCCATCGAGCAATATCCGGCCTTCAGTGGGTTCGTAGAGCCGCGCCAGTAATTTCACCAACGTGGTTTTGCCGGCGCCATTTTCACCTACCAACGCGAGTTTTTCTCCCGCCCGAAGGTGAAAGCTCAGATTTCTCAGTGACCAGTTTTCACTGCCGCGGTATTTGAATCCCACATTTTCAAATACGAAGCCCTCACGAATGGGAACTGGCAGAGCAAGTAATGCATTGGATTCTTTAATTTCTGGCCTGATCTCAAAAAAATCAAACAAATCCTGGAGATAAAGGGCGCTTTCGGCGATTCCACTAAAACGATTCATAATGCCCTGCAGCATGTTGCGCATTTGCAAAAATGAACCTGCCAAAAAGGTAAGTTGACCGACACTGATTGACCCGCTTACGGTGTCGACAACGATATAGACGTACGCCCCGTAATAGGCCGCAGTTCCGATAATGGACAGCGCACTTCCCCAGAAAGCGCGTGAAATCGCGAGTCTGCGGTTGGCTTTGTAATATGAATCGGCGAGTCGTTCAAAGCGTTTGCTGATAAAATCCTGGAGTCCGAAGATTTTTACCTCTTTGGCCGTTTCGTCGCTGGCGCCGATAAAGCGCAGGTAATCGAGTTCGCGACGCTGCGGAGTCCAGTTGCGCGTGAGACTGTAACTGGCTTCGCTAAACCGGGTTTCCCCCAAAAAGGAGGGGATGATGGCAATGATTAATATCACGATCAGAATCGGTTTGAATGCGATGATACCAACCGCAAAAAATCCGATGGTGATGATGTCCTGCGCTTGCGTGAGCACCTGACTCATCAGCACACTGCGGCTGGTGGTTTGCCGGCGTGCTCTTTCGAGTTTGTCGTAAAATTTGCTGTCTTCAAATTGATTCAAGTCCAATGTCGCCGCATGTTGAATCAATTTGACGGAAGTCTGATTGCTGAACAAATCTCCCAATTGCCCATCCAAAAATGTAATACCCCGGTTGGTAATGTCGCTGAAAATGGCAAGACCAAATTCCATGGCGAGGTAAATCCAGATCAGGCGGTAGGAGGGATCGCTCGCTTCGATTTGCAGGATGATTTCATCGATAATGAGTTTGCCGATCCACAACATCACTACGGGTATCGCGGCTTTTATGATGCGCAGTGCCACATTGCCGATGGTCATTGATGGACTGGTATCCCAGATCATTCGAAAAAACCGCGGCAGATTTTTAAAAGCGCTCAGCCTTTCCTGGATGCTGAGTTTTTTTTGGTCGGGATCGGAAGGAGGGGCAGGTCTGAAAAAGGAAAAGAAATCCATGCGTCAAAGTTAAGCGATTCGATGTGCGATATCGACGCGCATCGCATCGACAATTACATGATACCAATCGGTTTTATTGATCAATGCAATGAATCCAAGAATTCTCGATAAATTAGCCAGATCAAAAATGCAGGCATGAATCTCCGTGGCAATATTCGATTTTTGCGCAAGCAGGCCGGCCTCACCCAGGCTGAACTTGCTGTGCGCCTTGGTCTCAACCGGCCGGTGGTGGGTGCTTACGAAGAGGGCCGCGCGGAACCGAAGCTTCAGAATTTACAGATGATTGCCCAGTTTTTCAATTGCAGTATCGATGATTTGCTCAACAAAGATTTGGCTTCGGGTGAAAAAGCAAAAGATATCACTGGTCGAAATCTGCGCATTTTGTCCATCGTCGTCGATGCGGCAAATGAGAAGGAGCGCGCGACCTTGGTACCGCTGAAAGCTGCTGCGGGATATCTCAACGGTTTTGGCGACGTAGACTACATCACCGCCTTGCAGAGCTTCAATATGCCCTTTCCGGAAATGCCCCCTGACCAGTCGTACCGCATATTTCAGATCGAAGGTGACAGCATGTTGCCGCTTTTGCCCGGTACATATATTATCACACGTTATGAGCAGGACTGGACCCAAATAAAACCAGCGGCGAGATACATTCTGCTCACAAAGCGGGATGGAATCGTATTCAAAAGGGTGAAACCAGTCGAAAACGGAAAAAGACTTGAACTCAGCTCCGACAATCCCGATTTCAAATCCTACCAGATCGACATGGATGATGTTCTTGAAATTTGGAAGGCCTTTGGTGCCGTCCATTTTAACCTCGATTTACTTTCTGAAAAACCGGAAATCGTTCAGCTCCGGCTTGCCGAATCTTTGGAACGACTCGAGGGCAGGATTAAAAATCTGGAAGAGAATTAGGGGTAAGGCGTAAGGGCTAAGTTGTAAGGCGCAAGGGGTAAGGCTTAAGGAGTAAGGGGTAAGGCTTAAGGAGTAAGGGGTAAGGCGTAAGGAGTAAGGCGTAATTAGTAAGGGGTAAGGTGTAAGTAGTAAGGCGTAAGTCGTAAGGGGAGAGGTCTGATAAAGATGTTATGGAGTGTTTTTTTTGTTGTTTAGAGATTTTATTAAAGCTCTAACGATTTTTGATATTTCATCTGATTTTTTGAGAAGATTAACTTTCTGCTCAATTGAAATATATTTTAGCTTTTCAGCCAGATGTAACATTGATTTTACTTCGCTACAGGATGCCATGACTATCATAAAAACCTTTTAAAATCAGCATCAGAACTTCTATCAAAGCCCTCGGCAATATTGTTAGAAATAGAAACAACAGCCCGACAAATTTGGTCTCTAAAACCGAAATCTCTGGAGGTTTGGAAAACATTATAAATCTCTACAGCCAAATCCTGTGCTTTTTGCCAGGCGATTATATCTTCAAATCTTTGTATTGCCATCGTAAATCCTTTTACTTCTGCCCTGCTACCTGAATAATGTAATGCTGTGTAATTTACGAGGCTTTTAAAGGTAAAACTTGATCCCTATAAATGTCTCCAAAGGGCGTTTATAATTTCTCAATTGGGTGTTTTCGAAATAGGACAGTCATATAGATGGAGGTTTTAAATATTTTCATTTTTGTTCTCTCCAAATAATTCAATGGCTTCAATATCATCTTGTTTGCTGCCCAATAAATATTGACCGTAATACCAGGGCAAATCTGGTCTGAGGACAATTCTAATTTCTCTTATTTCTGAAATATCATTATACCCCTCTTCATACCCTCTTATCACCACTTTTTTATCAGGAGGCAACGATTTTAATGATTCTATAAGTTCCTGAACATTCATAGCTTTTTTTGTTTTGCATTGTATTCAACTTTTTCCTTTGCAACCTGCAAAGCTTCCAAAGCCATATCTTCACCAGCCAATTCATTGACCAACTTGTCAGAAAGCCAGGCAACGAGCAGATCGTTTTCATTTTTCTGATAATAACCGGCAAGCTTCACTACCTGTACCCTGTATGCTTTTATTTTTCCACGCTCAATTTTGCTTAAAATGTTCTGATCGATGTCAAGGAAGGGTGCGACCATGCGTAAGGGCAACCCCTTTCCTCCCTCAGTTTTCTGATTTTTTCGGCTAAACTCTCCATCTTGAACGAAACTGGTTTGACATAATATGTCAAAAATATAAACGTGATTCCAATTTCCGATTAAAAATTCACCCGGTTTCAGCCTGTTATCCCTGTCAACGTGCATGTCCACATGCACCTAAAGCAGTTATCCTAAAAATCCGGTTCCTCCAAAAAATCCCCTGTGATGAAAAAAACCCCGACAAGGAAATCGGGTTTTTATCAATGTCTGAGATTTTTTGTTTTCACGCAAGTACCGGAATGATCACAATGCTGGTTTCCGGTGCATCAATGCGCGGCGGAATCAGTTTGTACACCACCGGCGTTACAATACGCGATAAAAGAGTCGAGCTGATCAATCCACCAATCAAAACGATGGCCAGAGGTGAGATCAGCGGATTGGTAGACAGGGCGATGGGCGTCAATCCACCGATGGCAGTGAGCGAGGTGAGCACGATGGGCAGAAAACGGATTTCTCCAGCTTCCCGGATGGCCACATCGAGTGATTTGCCTTCCCGTCGCAACTGATTGGTGAAATCCACCAAAAGAATGGAATTTTTCACCTCAATTCCCGCAAGGGCGATCAATCCGACGATGGCGACAAAGGACACAGAATTGCCAGTCATCCACAAAGCAATCAAGGCGCCCACCATCCCAAGGGGTATGACAGAAAGCACGATGATGGTGCTTTTAAATGTTTTAAAAAGCAGCACCAAAACAGCGATAAATAGAAAAACCGTGATGATGATAATGGTTTGGAAACCGCCAAAAGATTCCTGACGCGATTCGTATTCGCCGCCCATGAGGTATCCGTACCCTTCCGGAAAAGGGAAATCGTTCAGCTGATTCATCACATCGTCAATCACTTTTTCGTTCAGCACGCCTTTCTGCACGAAGGAGGTGACAGCAACCGATCGAACTTTATTAAAGTGGTTGATTTTCAGCGCTGAACTTTCCAGTGCCAGATCAGCTACCTGCGACAATGGCACAGCTGCGCCCATCATGTTATTGATGTATATGTCGTCGAAATTGGCAATGGTCGCACGCTCCGATTTGGGTGTGGTGAGAATGATATCGCGTTTGTTTCCGAGTTCATCGCTGTAATTCCCAAGCGTAAGACCCGCCACAGCAAGCCGCACAGTGCGATCAATATCGGCGATATTTAACGAAAGCGAGCGCGCTTTTTCCTTGTCGATATCCACTTTGAGTTCGGTGCTCAGGTTGCTCACCGGATTGTTGACATACATCGTTTCTGGATTCGTTTTGAGGATGGTTTCGACTTTTGCCGCAAGGCTGCGCAAGGTATCGAGGTTTTCGCCGAGCAGACGCACTTCTACAGGCGCGGTGATTGGCGGCCCCTGCTCAAAATTGCGCACTTCGATTTTTGCTCCTGGATACGACGCAAACCTTGCGCGCAGATTTTCGGTGATTTCCTGCTTTCGCGAAACGCCCGTGGATTTTTCAATTTGGACAAAAATCTGAGCGAAATCTGTTCTTTCATTTTCGGGTATCTCATTGTAATAGATACGCGGATTGCCGCGACCCACATTGGTGGCATACGAAGCAATGTCGGGCACTTCGCCAAGGGCTTTTTCAACATCTCTCGCCACTTCGTCAGTGAGCGGAATTTTGGTTTGCAGCGGCATGGTGATATTCACCAAAAATTGCGGTTTTTCAGATTGGGGAAACAAGCTGAAACCCACCACCGGAAAAAGGGCCAGGCTGCCACCAAAAATGACA
>Ga0105044_10016166_pt1 | contig 10075 bp, 6 predicted proteins | sample MAT01_FD_78092 | JGI IMG/M metagenome (GOLD analysis project Ga0105044, IMG submission 78092) | Freshwater microbial communities from Lake Fryxell liftoff mats and glacier meltwater in Antarctica - MAT-01 | ecosystem: Environmental > Aquatic > Freshwater > Ice > Liftoff microbial mat | place...
GTTGCCACCGGACACCAAAAAAAATTTAGATTTCATCATGAAAACACTACCTTTTTGAAACTTAAGGTCAACCCTGTTGGTGCTAACCCGCCGCGGAGACGCCGCGGAAGACGCCGCGAAGACGCCGCGGAAGCCGCCGCGAAGACGCCGCCGCGAAGACGCCGCGAAAGCACCGACAGGGTTGCCACCGGACACCAAAAAAAATTTAGATTTCATCATGAAAACACTACCTTTTTGAAACTTAAGGTCAACCCTGTCGGTGCTAACCCGCCGCGGAGACGCCGCGGAGACGCCGCGAAAGGCGTTGCCGACCCTTCGCAATGCTCAGGGGGATTCTTTTAAAAATTTGATCTTCAGCCGGATAAACATTACGATAAAAATAATTTGTATGTAAATAGCATTATAATTCCAATATTTTCCCTAATTTCATTAAAAAAACAAAGGGTCGTGCAACTTTGGCGTTTAGAAAAGAGTCTGTTTAAATGAAAAGCGATATGATGTCGGATGAGGAACTGTTACGCAGATGTGTCAATAAAGAACCACAGGCACAGGAGTACTTGTACAAGACCTTCAGTGGCAGAATGTTAGGGGTGTGTTCCCGGTACACCGACAGTATCGAAGAGGCTGAAGACATCGTACAGGAGGGATTTATAAAAATCTTTCACAAGCTGGAAACCTTTAAGCATAATGGTTCCTTGGAAGGATGGATGAAGAGAATCATGATCAACACTGCGCTTGATTTCTTTAGAAAAAATAAAAACTTTAGACATAGTATTGATATTGAAACCATTGAGTACACTGCCGAGACACACCAGCATGTAATAGAAACGATGGGAGCCAAAGATCTGCTGAAGCTCATTAGGACTATGCCGAAAGGGTTCAGGACAGTTTTTAACTTATATGCTATCGAAGGTTTCGCACACAAAGAAATAGCCAATATGTTAGAAATCACCGAAAGTACTTCAAAATCACAGTATTCCCGCGCCAGGGCTTACCTCCAAAAAATGTTACAAACCGAAAAAGCTATATAAGTGCAGGATCAACAAAACATAGAAGAATTATTCAGAGAGAGCTTTCAGAATTTCGAAGAGCCTGTAAAGCCTGAATTGTGGAACCAAATCGCCGATAAAATTGGTGCTTCCGCTCCCGCACCCGGTGCCGAATCACCTGTGCACGTTGTTGAAACCGTGGCCACCGGCTCCAAAGTTACCGGCACCATTGCCACCTGGATTTCTGTCGCTGCAATTACTATTTCCGGAATTGTAGGTTATTATGTTTACAATTCTTTTCAATCAACCACGGCTCCGGCTGAAAATCATCAGTCTGTTCTTCAGGAAAATTCTACTTCTCAAGATTTATCCACTCTTGAAAATACTGCATCATCAGCTACAGCTGAAACTACTAATAATAAACCGGTTGCTTCTGAAAATGGAATTGAAAAAAGTGGATCAACAACATCTGACAAATCAACAACCTCTTTAAATAACGATAAGGGCCATTCAGTTGTTCAGTCCGGCATATTGAGTGTGGAGAGTGCTGAAGAAAATTCTGCTCCTTCAGCTAACAAATCGGAAGACCAGAATAAATTTACTCAAGGAACTCAAACACCAAACAGCAATACACCATCGGCATCAAAGGATTCCGAAATACAAATACCAACTCCAAATGTTCAGCCCTCTATTGGTTATGCTCCGCTGGAAGTTAGTTTTTCGCTTTCAGGAGATGTGCAAAAAGCAGAGTGGGACTTTGGCTCAGGGGTAGTGGAATCTAAAACAGTCCCCTTTAGCCACATTTTTGACAAAACCGGCATCCATACCATAACTGTGAAAACCACTGACATTAAGGGCAATATTAAGTCAGAAGTGATTAATATTGAGGTAATTGAAGATTTGAACATTAAAGGCATTTCCAATGTGTTTACTCCGAATTATGACGGAAGCAACGATCGGTTCACCTTTGATGGTGGAAATCTTGCTGATATTGAAGTTACCATTTATGATAAAGGAGGCAAATTAATTTATAAATTTACCGACCCTCAACTTGGGTGGGATGGTAAGTATTCATCCGGAAATGATGTGCCTGAAGGAACCTACTTTTATGTTATATTTGCCACCGGTTTCGGACAGAAAAAGCATCAGCAGGGAGGAACAGTTACCATCATCAGATAAACATTCAAGGGAGCTTGCATCCTATTGAAAGTAATCGCCGTCTAAAAGTCAACGTACACAAATAAAAAGTCAAATAACCAAACAAACCAAAATGCTAATGAAGAAGTTTTTTACCCTGGTGGCAGCAACAGCGATTGCTGCTCTGTCACTGATTTCATCGAAATCATATGGTAGCCACGCAGTAGCTGCTGATATTACCTATCAGTATGTGGGACCGAACCAATACCTGCTTACACTGCGGTTTTACCGTGATTGTAGCGGTATTACTGCACCAACCACAGTTCAACTCGGGTACAGCTCCAGCTGTTTTCCCGGAGGATTTATCACGTTGAACCCGATTCCGGGAACTGGTCAGGAGATTCCGCCTTCACCATGTTTACCTGCTGTTACAACATCTTGTAACGGAGGTTCCGGTTATGGTGTTCAGGAATACATCTTTCAGGGATTGGTAACACTGCCTGGCCCATGTGCCGACTGGCGATTTGACTATGCTCTGTGCTGCAGAAATGATGATATTACCACTGTAATTGATCCTGACTTCTACAGTTTGTATGTGTCCTCTACATTGGATAACTTCAATTTTCCAACCAACAGTTCACCTGTATTTGCAAACATTCCTGTAACTCAGTTTTGTGTAGGAAATCAGTTCTTCTACAATCAGGGTGCTACTGATATTGATGGTGATTCATTGAATTTCTTTTTAGATATCGCTGAAGATGCTTTGGGCGTTTCTTTACCTTACGCTCCGGGATATTCTGCACTTACTCCACTTGCATCATCAACACCAATTACCATCGATCCATTTACAGGAACAATTTCATTTACGCCATCAATGGTTCAGGTAGGTGTTATTGCCATTGTTTGTGAAGAGTACAGAAATGGAATCAAAATAGGACAGATTAAGAGAGATATTCAAATGAACGTAGTTTCAGGTTGTATCGGAACGGCTCCAATTTTTGCTGACCCTGTTGATCCTTCTGGAAATCCTGCTCCGTTCTATACAGCTGCTTGCGGCGACACTGCCATTTACATCATCACTGATCAGCCAATCCAATGCGGATCTGTTGTTCCTACAGACATTAGAATCCTTACCCCACAGGGTCTATTAAATCCTGTACTTAGCGCTACTCCTGTTAACTGTGTTAACGGACAAACCGATAGTATTTTGGTTACTTTCTTTTATCCATTAACTGTTGGAACTACGTATGCATTTACAAAAGTTGGATTCGATAACAATACCTTCTTAAGTGAGTGCGGTGTTCAGATGCCTGAATTTGATTCTATCCCTTTCAACGTGGTTGATCCCGGAATTTTCAATACAGAGGTTCAAAATGTAGGATGTTCATTCGACAACGTCACTATTACTTTCGATTACGAAATCGTATGTAACACTGTCACTTCTGCAGGAAGCGAATTCTTCCTCGTTGATGCTAACGGTACCGTATATCCTGTTACAGCAGTTACAAATTGCCCCGGTGGAAACGGATTTTCTTCTACCATCACTTTCAACCTTGGTGCACTTATTTCACCTGCAACACCTGTATATCTTATCGTTCAAAGCGGAACTGATGCAAACACCTTCACGAACCGTTGTAACACGTTCATTCAGGCAGGCGACACTCTTGCAGTATTAAATGTACTGAACAGTTTGATCGTAAACCTTGGAAACGATCCTACAATTTGTGATACTGATCCACTTCCGGTACTTGATGCAGGTATTTCAGGTGCTACTTATATATGGACCTTTAACGGAACAACTCTGCCTGATCAAACTCAAACAATTTCTGCCACTCAATCGGGTATTTATATAGTGAACGTTGGTGTGACTCCTTCCTGCCTTGGTGGTGATACCATTGTTGTTACCATCAATCCAACACCGGTTGTTGCTTTAGGAAACGATATCTCGATCTGCGACACCGATCCTGTTCCAACTCTTGATGCAGGTAACCCGGGCGCAACATACCAATGGTTTGAAAATGGTGTTGCTATCGCCGGTGAAACACTTCAGTTCTTCCAGCCACTGCTTGCAGGAACCTACTCAGTATCTGTTTCTAACGGAACATGTACCGGTACCGATGAAGTTATTATTGTAATTGATCCGAATTTGATTGTGGCTTTAGGTCCTGATCAAAGCATTTGCTCTACTGATCCACTTCCGGTTCTTGATGCAGGTGTTCCAAACGGAAGTTACCAGTGGTTGCTTAACGGAAGCGCTGTTGGTGCCAATGCACAAACTTTGCAAACAACAGGCGCTGGAACATATACTGTTGCAGTAACTTCTTTATCAGGATGTACAGGTACCGATGAATTTATTTTGAATGTTATTCAGGCTCCTGTGGTTAGTTTAGGAAATGATACTTCAATTTGTTCTCCCGATATACTAATTCTTGATGCCGGTAACTCCGGTGCTACGTATCAGTGGAGTTTGAATGGCACTGCTATTTCAGGTGCTAACAATCAACAATATCAGCCAACTCAATCAGGTGCCTACTCAGTGTTGGTGAACACCGGTGGACAGTGTGATGCATTAGGAACTATTAACGTAACTATTGTTCCGCAATTGAGTGTTACTGTTGCTGATATTGCAATTTGCTCTGATCAACCTTATCCTACTCTTGATGCAGGTGTACCAGGTGTGAATTATTCCTGGACTCTTAATGGTACCGTAGTTGGCACTAACCAAACCTATACTCCTACTCAACCCGGATCTTATCAGGTAGCCATTTCTGTAGGAACTTGTTCTGCTACCGACATCGTAGGTGTTTCTGTTGTTCCTGTTCCTGTTGTTACGTTATCAAATATTGCAGCTTGTCCCGGATCACCATTCGCAATTCTTGATGCCGGTAACGCAGGTGCTTTATACATCTGGAATACAGGTGAAACATCTCAAACAATTACTCCCGGCGCTGCAGGAACATATACTGTAACCGTTACCAATGGAAGCTTAGGACTTAACTGTTCTGCCGAGGCTTCTGCGATAGTATCAACTACTGATCCGGTGCTTGTTGATATTGGAACCGACGTTTCAATTTGCCCCGGTGATACTAATGTGACTATGGATGCAGGAAATCCGGGTGCTACTTATGTATGGGCAAATAACGGAACTATTATTTCCGGACAAACCGGACAAACGTTGACTGTTAACTACGGTGGTTCATTTACGGTATTGGTTACCGATGCTAATGGCTGTACCGGAACAGATCAGTTAACAGTTTCTGAACTGGATTGTGAAATTGAAGTTATTATTCCGAACGTATTTACACCTGATAACGGTGATGGACTTAATGATGTATTCTTCATTAAAAATCTGGATGCAAATCCAAACAGCAAACTTGTAATTTTCAACCGTTGGGGACTTGAAGTATTCTCCAGCAGTAATTACCAGAACGATTGGAATGGAAATGATCTTCCTGACGGAACCTATTTTTATACCCTTATTCTTCAAAATGGTAAAGATTACAAAGGAGCCCTTAAACTTATCAGAAAGAAATAATATCGTTTGAATACAAATAAAAAACCCTGCCACGCGGCGGGGTTTTTTATTTATATTTACTTTTGCAGCTATGAAAGTCATTGAACATCTTAAAAACGCGAAGAAAACTCTCTTTTCCATCGAAATCCTTCCTCCCTTAAAGGGAAAGAGTGTGCAATCAATTTACAACCTTATTGATCCTTTGATGGAGTTTAAGCCTCCATTTGTGGATGTTACTTATCACAGGGAAGAATACATTTATAAGAAGCGTGAAGGCGGCTATCTGGAAAAAATTGCCATCAGAAAAAGACCGGGTACCGTTAGTATTTGTTCCGCCATTACCAACCGTTACCAAACCGATGCAGTGCCGCATATAATTTGTGGTGGTTTCACCCGCGATGAAACCGAAAACGCCCTTATAGAGCTCAATTATCTGGGAATTGATAATGTTTTACTGCTCAGAGGCGATCCTATTAAAGCCGAAAACCACTTCTCACCTCAGCCCGGAGGAAACAATTACGCATTGGATCTGGTTAATCAGGTTTCTCACATGAACCATGGGAAATTTCTGGATGATGATTTAAAGGATGTAGATCCTACCAATTTTTGTATCGGGGTGGCCGGTTACCCGGAGAAGCATTTTGAGGCTCCGAGCATGAGCACCGATATCCGCTATTTGAAGCAAAAGATTGATGCCGGTGCGAATTATATTGTCACTCAGATGTTTTTCGATAATAAAAAATTCTTCCAATTCATTGAAAACTGCAAAGAAGCCGGTATTGATGTGCCCATTATTCCCGGCCTCAAACCTTTTACCACCAAAAAGCAACTCACCTTACTCCCTAAGACCTTCCATATTGATCTTCCAGATGACCTTGTTAAGGCGGTGGAGCAGTGCAAGAACGATGATGATGTTAAGGAGGTAGGCATTGAATGGTGCATACAGCAATCGAAAGAGCTCATGAAAAACAATATCGCATGCCTCCATTATTACACTATGAGTAACGCTGATATCATCAAAAAAATAGCTTCTCAAGTTTTTTAGTTCCAATAATACCTTCTGAAAAGTAGAAGATTGTAAAATTAATTGGACTCTGTTTTTATTGTCGAATTTATTTTACATTTGGCTATCTAAAAACACTTACGATGAACGTAAACTTCGCAATATTAGCTGTTTCAGCCATCATACCATTAATTATGGGTTTCATATGGTACCACCCAAAAGTATTTGGAACCGTTTGGATGGTAGAGGCCGGACTGGATGAAGAGAAACTCAAGGGGGCCAACATGATAAAAATTTTCGCTTTCACCTACGTTTTGTCCTTAATGGCAGCAATGGTGATTCAGTTCATGGTAATTCATCAGTACAGTGTTTATTCAATATTAGCCGAAGAGCCGGGCATCAACGATCCTAACTCAGAAATAGGTATCTACCTTAATGATTTCATCGAAAAGTTCGGCAATAACTACAGAACCTTCAAACATGGCGCATTTCACGGAGTGCTCACGGGTTTATTTTTAGCCCTTCCACTCATTGGAATTAATGGGATGTTTGAGAGAAGGAGTTTTAAGTACATCATCATCAACACCGGATTCTGGATTGTGTCTTTCGCAATTATGGGAGGCATCATTTGTGCCTTTGCCTGATTAATATTATTCGGTAATATCATTTAGAAAACTACTTTTGGCCTATCTTATCTGCAATGGCCACATTAAAAACTATTACCGAAAATTTAAACTCTCTCCGCTCCGCATTTGGTGCTGATATTGCTACTCAGAAAAAACAACTTCTCGACAATCTTAATGAAGGAAATTTTTCTTCCAACTATCACGATTTAATTGCTTGTCATGAGCAATTATTGTTCCTCCTCACCTACCCCGACAACAAGCAAGTATTAAAGCTGGCTCAAAAAACCTTGACGGAAATATCGGAACACCTGGAAGTTCTTGCGAGTTCTGCGCCACAAAAATTTCACACTAAATTTAAAGGTACCGGAATAGCTCACAGTGAGGTAGGCTGGAATCCATCCTACGATGCGTGCTGCTGGTTGGTAAAATGCTTTGGAGCAGATGTTAGTTTGGTGTGGAGCGATGAGTTTATGGAAAAGCTGGGGCCTTTTATCACCGCTTTCGCAGATGCGTTGGAGCAGGACGGACTTGTGGACAACCGTTTTGATGTTAAAGACTGGTTGATGATGGCGAGTGGTAGTAATGATGGTGCAGATGGTAAAGATCTGCAGTGGCTCCTCCGGCATTTTGAAAATTTAAAATGCGATGTAAAAACAAGAGATCTATTATTTGAAACATTAGCAATAGAGATAATATTAAAGTTAAACTCATCTACGCTTTCGCGGACGGGAAATATTTTAAAAAATCCGAAACCATTTTTTCAGAGTGATGGATTACTGAAATCCTTTGATTCTTTTTCTAAAATAAATGAGCCACTAAAATCATTTAAAGAAATTCGAGGCATTGCAAGGAAGATAATATTAAATTCTTCTAAATCGGTTTTGGTGGCTCGTGAGCGAGAGACTGATCCTGTATTTTATGCGCAAAAAATTTATTTGGCAGAAGTGGAGCGCGGACTTGATGTGTATCTTTTTATGATGGATAAGGAACACAGATTGCCGGTAGAAAATTATGCAGGATTTGTGGCCTATCGTAACGGTGTGCCTATAGGTTATGGAGGTGGTTGGATGTTTATTGAACGATGTGAAATAGGTGTAAACATATTTGAAACATTCAGAGGTGGTGAAAACAATTTAATTTTTACTAATATCATGAGAGTTTATAACCAAGTATTTGATGTCTCCAGATTTGTGGTGCCTCCATATCAGTTTGGAGAGGATAATGAAGAGGGATTACAGTCGGGTGCATTTTGGTTTTACTACAAACTTGGGTATCGACCGGCCGATACTAAAATACGAGCGATGGCCGAAAAAGAATGGACAAAAATTACCACCAAAAAAGGATACAGAAGCTCCATAAGCATCCTCAAAAAATTTACCGAATGTCCTTTAGAATTTACCCATAAAAAATCGCAGTTCCATTTCGAACCAAAGCAAATGAGTGTGGCATTCACTAACTATGTGGCCCAAAAATTTAACGGCAACCAAACACTTGCCAACGCATGGAGCATGAACATTCTAAAAACCTTCGCCGGGGTAGAGAACTATAAAAAATGGCCGGTTACCCAAAAACACACTTTTAATTATTTGAGTATCCTCATTGCCTCCTTACCCTCCAACTTCTCAAAATCCGAACAGCAATCAATAGTAAACCTCTTCCGCAAAAAAGGCAGCGACGAACTCGCTTTTTCAAAAGAACTCAAACATGAAGTGAAATTTTTAAAGGCGGTGGAGGAATTTATTAAAAAGTATGATTATAAAGAGTGAGAATCAAATCTTTGAATATACGAAACACCCCTTTGCTCAATCGGTTAATGTAGCTTTGAAATATGAATGAGATTGGTGGTGTTTGTTAGATGTAATCCATAACACACGAGTCAATGATTAAAATTTAGTATTTTCATCTTTTCTCTATAAGAAGGTATTTGATGGCTCAAGTTAGAAATTAATGGTTGTCACTATAAATGAACAACGATAAAGTATATTTTAAGAATTTAGACTCCATAAGGTTTATTGCCGCACTAATAGTTTTCCTAGGTCATGCGATCTATCCTTCCTATAAATTTCTGCCGATTGAAAATACCTACATTGAAAAGTTTTTACTTACAATTAGTGATGGCGGAACCGGCGTTTCCATCTTCTTTGTGTTATCAGGATTTTTAATCACTTATCTCCTTATAAGTGAACATGAAATTAAATCGACAATATCTTTAAAGAAGTTTTATATACGTCGATTCCTTCGAACTTGGCCACTGTATTTTGCTGTTGTAGCATTTTCCTTCGCTATCTATCCGATGTTCAAAACTCTTTTAGGAATCAACAATCCACTGGCCTCCAATTTCTTGTATTACCTGGTATTTTTAAGCAACTTTGATGTTATAAATGTTGAAAAAATTCATGTGGGAGGCGATGCTATGATACAAAATGTTATGTGGTCAGTTTCAATAGAGGAACAGTTTTACTTATTCTGGCCATTAATATTTACATTTTTACCGAAACGATTTTGGATATATCCAATATTGCTTGTAATAGCCGGTTCATTATTCTTTCGAATAATGAACAATGATGATCAAATTGTATTAAACTTCCATACCTTTTCTGTTCTGGTTGATTTGGGAATTGGTGCATTGATGGCATTATTAATTAAGGAAAATGTGAAAGTCAAACGGTTCTTTGAACAAAGTTCCACTAAAACCCATTTAATATTAATGATAATCGCATTCTGTTTAATTTTTTGGAAAGAGGAAATATTTTCTTTCCATTATGGAAATGCTCTCAGCAGGTTGTGCAATTCTATTTCTTTTGCA
>Ga0105044_10016174_pt1 | contig 10071 bp, 6 predicted proteins | sample MAT01_FD_78092 | JGI IMG/M metagenome (GOLD analysis project Ga0105044, IMG submission 78092) | Freshwater microbial communities from Lake Fryxell liftoff mats and glacier meltwater in Antarctica - MAT-01 | ecosystem: Environmental > Aquatic > Freshwater > Ice > Liftoff microbial mat | place...
ATCAAATTAAAATTTTGCACGGCCACGCCACTCGCACCACGAACGAGATTATCCTCGGCCACAAGGATCAGGATCCGCCCGCGGACCAACTTCACACAGACATCCAGATAGTTCGTTTGTGCACAATCTTTCGTCGTTGGCAACGTAGTTTTCACGCGGACGAAAGGCTTCGTACGGAAGTATTCGCGGTACAGCACGTGGAGTTGTGCTTCCGCTACTGGCTTAGTCGGTATCGCGTAAATCGTGCTGAAAATGCCACGATCCATCGGCATCAGGTGCGGTGTAAACAACACGCGAACGGGGCCTTTAGCGACATCGCTCAGCGATTGTTCGATCTCCGGCGTGTGCCGGTGCGTGCCGATCGCGTACGCTGACACGCTCTCGTTACACTCGGGAAAATGCGTCGTAGCTTAGGTGTACGCCCGGCACCAGACACGCCGGACTTACTATCGATGATGATGCTGTCGCGCTCGATGACGTTCGCCGCGATCAATGGCGCAAGGCCGAGAATCGCGGTCTGCGGATAACAACCGGGGTTCGCCACGAGTGTCGCCGTGCGAATCGCATCGGCATAAATTTCCGGCAAACCGTAGACTGCCTGAGCGAGGTTGGCCGCGTCGCGATGCGGTTCCTTGTACCATTCCGTGTAACTTTTCGCATCTCGCAAACGATAATCGGCGGACAAGTCGATCACGCGAATTCCTCGTTCGAGGAGCGTCGGAACTGCCTCCATGCTCGCGCCATGTGGCAGGCAGCTAAACACGCACTGCACCCCGCGCGCCTTGAGTGCGTCCGCGTCGAAGTTCTCCATCGCCAGATCGAACCGACCCGCCAGCACGGGGTGTTCCGTAGAGATCGGCTTTCCGGCTTCTTGTCGCGACGTAACTGCAATGACCTCGGCGTTCGGGTGCCGAAGCAGGATTTTCAACAGTTCCACAGCGGTGTAACCCGTCCCGCCGAGAATCGCACACGAAATCTTGTCCATCGTTCACCGTTCGCGTTTGTGCCAGATACCCGTAATATAGCGACGCCCTGCCCCGCTGCTTACCGTCGGTATCCGCATGAGTGATTTCGCCGAACTCATCGACGTGCTTTACGAAGACAATCACGTGATTGCCGTCAACAAACCGGCGGGATGGCCGAGTGCGCACTTCGATGGCGAAGACGAAACCGTCGATCGACTCGTGAAAAGCTACCTCAAAGAAAAGTACGCGAAACCGGGCAAGGTGTACCTCGGCGTCGTTCACCGGCTCGACAAACCGACGAGTGGAGTGTTGCTGTTTGCACGCACGAGCAAGGCAGCCGCTCGGCTGTGCGAGCAGTTCCGCGAAGGAGCCGTGGAGAAGGTGTATTGGGCCGTCGCACAGAGTGCGACCGCGTTCGAAAAACCGTGGGGCACGCTCGAAGATTCGTTATTTCACGACGATACTGAACGCCGCGTACTCGTTGTACCACCCGATACGCCCGGTGCGAAACTGGCACGCACACACTACCAAGTGAAGGCTCGCCACGATGGGTGGATCTGGCTCGAACTCACGCCGCAAACGGGGCGAAAACATCAGCTTCGCGTGCAACTCGCATCGCGCGGCGCACCGATCTGCGGCGACAAAAAGTACGGCAGCCACTCAATTTTCGGCGAATCGATCGCGCTACACGCACGACAGGCGACGTTTTTGCACCCGACGAAAACAGAGCCGATCGCGCTCACTGCCGAGGTGCCGAATGTCTGGCGTGGCCGCTTCGCACACTTGTTAAATGCCGGAGGCGTATGAAGTACGACGAAAAATTGCGAGCGATTCTGGCTGCGGTGCAAGTCGATCCGGGGCAACGCGGTTTGGCGCGCGATCCGCACGACAACCTGTTCACTGCCACCGAGGGCGACTTTGAGGCCGCGTGCCATTTTATTTTGAACGATAGCCGGAAAGATGTGGCAATCTTCACGGGATTTTACATCCCGAGCGCCACGCCGCCCGCGTTCGAGACTGACGGGCCACTCGGTGCGGTATTCCTCGCACGCGCGCTAAAATCGCTCGGTTACCGCGTGCAAATTTGCGGCGAAGAACCCGTCGTGCGTGCTTGTCAGCGAGTGTTACCCCTAAATGATACGTTAACGATGCCCATCGTGATCGCCATCGAGCGCGGTGGCCCCGGTGCGGATGGTCGATGTCGGACGATGCGAGGCATCGACATGACGGAACAGTTGGAAGTTCAGAACCGCATTCTCGAAAGGCTTCGCCCGAACATCGGTATCGGCGATGGCGGGAACGAGATCGGCATGGGCAAAATTTCACACGAAACGATCGTCAAAAATATCCTCAACGGCGACCTCGTGCATTGTCGTGTGCCCACCGATTTTCTCATTGTGGCGGGCGTCAGTAACTGGGGTGCCTACGCGCTCGCGGCGGGGCTGTTGCTGCTGACTGACACCCCATCGTCAGCGAATTTTTTCGATCTGGAACGCGAACGGGAAAACCTCCGCGAAATGGTACGCGAAGGCCCACTCGTCGACGGTGTGACAGGCCTGTCGACCGCGACTGTCGATGGGCTGTCATGGGCCGCGTACATGCAACCGTTTCTGACCATCCGCGAGATACTCGAAACATGACTTTCCCGACCGCACTCGACGTTCGCACCGCGTGCCGAAATGGCCTTCTGACAACCCCAACGCCGGGCTACGCGCCGGGGTACGTGCAAGCCAACCTCGTCGTGTTGCCACGCGATTGGGCATTCGATTTTCTACTGTTCTGCCAACGAAATTGCAAGCCGTGCCCGCTGCTCGACGTTACGGATGCGGGCGATGAGGAGCCGCGCATGATCGCGCCGGATGCCGATTTACGGACCGACTTGCCCGCGTATCGCGTCTGGCAAAACGGAGAATGTGTCGCAGAGCCGATAGATGTCAAAACCTACTGGCGCGACGACCTCGTTTCGTTCCTCATCGGTTGCTCGTTCACGTTCGAAAACGCACTCGTTCAGCAGAACATTCCCGTACGGCACATCGAAGAAAATCGCAACGTCCCGATGTACCGCACGAACATCGCCTGCCGGGCGGCCGGGCGGTTCCACGGGCCGATGGTTGTGAGTATGCGGCCCTTGACATCGGCCCACGCGATTCAGGCAACCACGATCTGCGCTCGTTACCCTCTCGCACACGGTGCGCCGATCCATTTCGGCGACCCTGCCGCCATCGGAATACCCGACATCGACAAACCCGACTTCGGCGAGGCTGTGACGATTCATCCGGGTGAAATCCCCGTGTTCTGGGCGTGTGGCGTCACCCCGCAAGCCGCTCTGATGACCGCAAAACCGCCGTTCGCCATCACGCACAAACCGGGCCACATGTTCCTATCAAACCTACGCGACCACGACCTCCAAACAGACTGATTCTAGTCGAGCAGTGGGTGTATGCCATGTATGCAAACTGCTATATTAATGAGTACTATAATATATTGCCAAAGTGAAATTGGCGCTTATTTTGCACGCAGCGTCATGCCTTGGGTGCTGCCGGAGAACATTCCCGACGCCGACTTCTTCGTGGGCCTGTCGTACATGCAATTCAGGGACGGGCAACGTCTTCAACAGATACGGAAAGTGGGTTCTACGCCGGGACACCATATAGCGTTTGACTCCACGAGGCGCAGCGAACACTTGGCTTCGCTGTCCCGTTAGGCTCTCGAACGCCTGAAGCGTGACTAGTCCCTGCCCGCCGCCCCGAATCTGGTGTTCCGTCATGCGGTAAGAATCTCGTAAGGACGACTATACAGCGATCCTGGCGGGCGTTCGCGGCGGTGGATCCGACGACATCCGACAACGACCAACGGCGAACTTCCGAATAATTTTGCCCGGTACGTAGGATAACGCTATACTACTAGAGTATTAAATAGTATAATTACGATTTTACCACCGAACAGAGGCATCCGATGAAGCATTTCGCTTCGTTTTCTCGCGATCCCCGTCGGGGTTTCACCTTGATCGAACTACTGGTCGTCATTGCGATCATCGCGGTGCTGATCGGGTTGTTGCTTCCGGCTGTCCAGAAAGTGCGACAGGCGGCGGCGCGGATGCAATGCCAGAACAACTTGAAGCAAATCGGTCTCGCGATGCATAACTTCTGCGACGTAAACGACGGCCGGTTTCCGCGTTCCACCCACAGTGGCGACATCACGAAATCGTGGATCTTCACGCTCGCGCCTTTCATAGAGAACGTGAACAAAATCCGCATCTGCCCGGCCGACCCTAAGGGGCAAGAGAAACTCACCAACGACGGCACGAGCTACTCGATGAACGAGTACATCTGCGAAAGCTACCCGCCCGGTGCGATCGTTCACCTGTCGAAGCTACCGGCCACATCGCGGACGATCGTCGTCTTCACGCTTTCTGACGACAAAGGCACGGCCGTCACCGAAGACCACACGCACTCGTCGAACTGGTTCCGACCGCCGCCGGACACCGCCGATGCCCGCTGGACGCGGATTTGCCGCGACATCCAGCCCGACCGCTTCGGCGGTCGTCCCGGCGACCCGCCCGCGAACCGAATGAGTGGTCTTTCCAACTACTTGTTTGCCGACGGCCACGTCGAAGGGATCGCGGCGACGCAGATCCGCCAGTGGTCGGACGACAGCTTCAACTTCGCCAAGCCCGCCGAATGACGATCTTTCTTTCTAGAAAAATTTCCTACTTCTGAGGCCTGACCATGACTCGTTCTGCACGAAACCGTCGGTTATTCGCACGCCCCCGCATGGAGCAGCTCGAAGCCCGGACGACCCCGGCCACGCTCTCCACTTTTCTGACGACGGAACATACAGACCTCAATATGACTTTCTCGGGTGGAACAAACTTTGACGTGGGGCCGCGCGACGCCGACAGTGCCATTCAGTACACCGGGGACGAAGGACTTCTCTACGTCGGCACAAACGCGGCTCAAGCCCGGCCGGCCGGCAGCGAGTTCGACTTCATCGGCGTGGCGAGCGGCCAGACCATTTACCGCTTGTTGCAGGATCAGGACACCGATCTGCTTTACCTGGGATTCGCAGCCAGGGGCGTAGCGGGTGGCGCGTTGAACAAGTACGACGTAGCGGCGGAGTCGGGTGGCCGTGTGACCGGTACGGCTCAATGGACCAAGTTAACGCTCGAAAGCGTCACCGGGCCGGGACAGTTCTCGGTGTGGCAAAGTGGCGTCACCGGGCCGGTCTCATTCATGAGTACGTCGAACGGGGTTTCGGCCGCCGATTCGCTCTGGGTCCCGGCCGGCGGCCACCTCCATTACAATTTGGCCTTCACCGCACTGGGCCGGTACGAGGCGAAGTTCCACGTCTCCGGCAACGTCAACACGGACGGTAACACGAGCACCCTGGAATCGGTCGTCACGGGCAAGTCGGTTTCGGTCTTCTTCTCGGTGGGTAACGTCGGTAAGTTCTCGATCAACCCGGCCAGTTACACCGTGAATGAAACGGCGGGCACGGCCAGCGTGACCGTTACGCGAACTGGCGGTAGCGATGGTCGCGTCACCGTCAACTACGCCACGACGGACGGCACCGCGAAAGCTGGGCAAGACTTCACCGCTACGTCCGGCACGCTCACGTTCAACGACTTGCAAACATCGCAGACAATCACGGTTCCCATCATCGACGACACCGCGGAGGAAGGGGCCGAGAACTTCACGGTAACGATCAGTCAACCCGGTCCTTCCTCGATTGCGAACCACATTCAAAATGTGGAGTTCGGCGGATCGGGCCCGTCGATGCTGGGTGCAACGACGTCCGCACTGGTGACGATCAGTGCGAACGATCCGAACACCGCACCGACAATTTCGGCCATCGCCGATAAGACCACGGCCGAAGATGCGGTCGCCACAGTGTCGTTTACGGTCGGCGATATTCAAACGGCTGCTGGCAGTCTGGTCGTCACGGCCATGTCCTCGAATTTGACGGTCGTACCGGCCGCCGGCCTGTCGTTCGGCGGTAGCGGGGCGAACCGAACGCTGACCGTCACACCGGCTGCGGATGCGAGTGGGCAAAGTACCATCACCGTGACGGTCCGCGACCCCGGCAACTTGACGGCTCAATCGATCTTCGTGCTGACCGTTACGCCCGGGGCCGATGCGCCCGGCGTCACACCGGCCGCGACACTGGAAGGCCAGCAAACGACGAGTGGACTCGTCATTTCGCGGAATGCGATGGACGGTCCCGAAGTCACCCACTTCCAAATCACGGCCGTCACGAACGGCACGCTGTTCCAGAACGACGGGTCCACTGCCGTCACCAGCGGCCAGTTCTTCACGTTCGCGCAAGCGAATGCCGGGCTACGATTCACACCGGCCGCCGACTTCGCGGGCACGGCCAAGTTCAGCGTGCAGTCTGCCACAGGCGCGTCGGTGGCTAATCTGAGTGGCGGCCTTACCACCGCCGTCGTGACGGTGACTGGAATCAACGATGCCCCGGTCGGCACGGTCATTTCGTCCGTGACATCGCTCGAAGACGCCGGGCCATTCACCCAGGTCAATGTGCTGACGGCCGTAGGCGGCGGGGGCGGGGCGGATGAAGCGAACCAAATCGTGACGCCCACCATCACGACCGACAACAAGGCTTTGTTCACCGTTCAACCGGCCCTCGATTCGTTCGGCACGCTGACGTACACCACGGCCCCAAATGCGTTCGGCACGGCGAAAGCGACCGTCACCCTCACCGACAACGGCGGTACGGCGAACGGCGGCGTCAACATGCGGACGCGGACGTTCACGATCGGCGTGACCAACGTTCAAGAGCCGCCGGTTGCCGTCGCCGATACCGCAACCGTGAATGAAGATGGTTCCACACTCATCGACGTGTTGTTCAACGACACCGACTTCGAGAACAACCCGTTGACCGTCGCCTCGTTCACAAAGGCTTCGAACGGCAAAGTCGTCCTGGAAGGTACGAAACTGCGTTACACGCCGACGGTGAACTTCAGCGGGGCGGACACGTTCGATTACACGGTAAGCGACGGCAATGGTGGACAAGCGACGGGCACGGTGTCGATTACGGTTACCGCCATTCCCGACGATCCCACGGCCGGCAATGACGACTTCGGCGTGACGCCGGGAAATGTGCTGCGTGGCAACGTGTCCTTCAACGACGCTGACGGCGACGGCGACGCTTTGACTGCGGTGGTGACGACCGGGCCGACGCAAGGCACTCTCGACCTGCAAGCCGATGGGCGATTCGTTTACTCGCCCGGTGCGACTCTCGCGGGGTCGGACAGTTTCACCTACACCGTCAACGATGGCACGGGCAGAACGTCCACCGCCACGGTAACGATTACCGGCCGATCGGCCACACCCGCAGTGGAAGTTATCCTCGCGGAAGGCGATGTCGATATTGGCATCGCGTACGAAGGTGACGAATTCGAACCCCACATCCACGACGAGGAAGCCGAACTCGAGTACGAACCGGGTCAGGGTCTCTTTCACCTGCGGCCGATCGGTCTCTTGGCACGGCCGGATTCGCCCGCGTTCGACTTCATCGGTGTACCCGCCGGCGCCGACTTCTATCGCTTCTCACAAAATCCGATCGGCGGGTTGCTGTACCTCGGTTTCGGCGCGGAAGAACTGGTGAACGGCGTATTCGCGAATGACGAAGTCACATTTCGCGTGCTGGCCGTCGACGGGCCGGGCCAAATCTCGATCTGGAACAACACCGACACGGGACCGCAGGTGTTGGTCGCCACGACCGACGGGCTGACCGCAGCGGACCAACGCCCACTCGTGGCGGGTAGCCACACGCACTCGAATTGGGGTTTTAGTGCCCGCGGCCTCTATGCCGTCACGGTGCAATTCAACGGTGTTCTGGTGGACGGGACTTCCAAAGTCAGTGAACCCGCGACGTATTTCATCGCCGTCGATCCGGCGAATGCCGCCCCGGTGCAGACGACGCCGGCCACGGTCGTTACCGATTATCGCGCAACCTTCGCCTTCACCGGGCCGAACGGCGTAAGCGTTGCCGATGCCAATCCTCATTCAGGGCCGATGCAAATCACCCTGACTGCGAACAACGGTACGGTCAACATTCCGACCATCATTGGCGTGACCTTCCTTACCGGTGATGGTGTCGCCGACACGCAAATTGTGATCGCAGGCAAGCTCGCGGACTTAAACACCGCCCTGACCGGTTTAACTTTCTCGCCGAATGTCGGGTTCAGTGGGGATGCCAGTGTGGTGGTCACGACCGACGACCGCGGTTTCCTGGTGACGGAAAACAACCAGACAACAACTACGACCATCCCGATCGCGGTGGGTCCCATACCCACCGCCACGATCACGGCCACCGCCACGAACGCGGCCGAACCGAGCACCAACGGCGAAGTGCGGCTCACCCGTTCGGGTGGCGATCTCGATTTGCCACTGACCATCACGCTGAATCTGAGCGGCACCGCGCAGGCGGGTTCCGACTATGTCGCCTTGCCGACAACTGTGACCTTCGCAGCGGGGCAAACCATTGCCGTTCTCCCCGTCTCCGTCATCGACGACACCGCTATTGAGGCTGACGAAACGATCGTCGTTACCCTCCCGAACGGCCCCGGCTACACCGTAACCAGTAGCCCGTTGACGCTGACGGTCACCTCGGAGGATGTCGCGCCGTTGATTCTGCCGAAGGGCTTTGCCGCCGGGTCGGGTTCGGGCGGTTCCGTCATCACCTATAACCCCGATGGCTCCTTCCGATTCCGGGCCGATCCCTTCGGGCCGTCGTTCAGCCGAGGCGTTCGTGTCGCGACGGCCGACGTCAACGGCGACGGCGTGGACGACCTCATTAGCGGCGGCGGTCCGGGCGGAAATTCGCGGATCGTGATTCTCGACGGTTCGTCCCTCGCCCTGCTCGCCGATTGGGTGGCATTTGAAAACACGTTTACGGGTGGCGTGTTCGTGGTGGCGGCCGACCTCGATGGCGATGGCATGGCCGATGTGATCGTTACACCCGATGTTGGGGGCGGGCCGGTTGTCTCGGTTTACGACGGGGCACAACTGACAGCAGGATTGAACGCGGCCGCAAATTTGTACCGCTTCTTCGGGATCGAGGATGCCAACTTCCGTGGTGGTGCCCGCGCGGCAATGGGCGATGTCAACGGTGACGGTCGGCCCGATCTTGTGGTCGCGGCCGGTTTCGGCGGTGGCCCACGAGTCGCGGTTTTCGACGGTCAAACGCTGGCGAATGTGGACCGGCGTAAGTTGATGAACGATTTCTTCGCTTTTGAGGACACGCTGAGGAACGGCTTGTTCCCAAGCGTGGGGGACTTCAATGGCGATGGGTCTGCCGACCTCGTTCTCGCGGCGGGGCCAGGTGGCGGCCCGCGCGTTCGTATCCTCAACGGTCCCGCCATGCTAGCGGGGCGTGAGGAAACTCTCGCAAATTTCTTCGCTGGTGATCCGACTGCTCGCGACGGTGTGCGTGCCGTAGCCGTGGATCGGAATGCGGACTCTATCGCGGAATTGATCGTCGGCAACGCGAGAGGTCCGGGCCGGGTGTTGGTCTATTCGTTCTTGGGTACACTCCCGGAATTGGTATCGGAACTCGACATCGACGACGGATTGAACGGAGCATTCGTGGGATGAAGACAGTAAGTGCGTGCTTCCGCTTCTTCTTTTAGCTGCAAGTAACCGAGTACTTTCTTCGCGGATACGGTTTCGAGGTCGGCGGAAACGGCTCCAGGACGAACTGACTCGGCTGCTCGCATCGGCCCACTGGAAGTTGCTCAGACCCAATGTTTATAAGCGGGATGAGCGATGACCCGTCGCACCACCAAACGCCGCACCTGGCCTTCGGTCAGTTCCAGTTCCTTCAAGAACCCCCCGATGTGGCCGGGGTTCATCCGCACTTCCACCGGTTCCCGCTGTTCGTAACTGCGGTGGTACACGGCGTTGACCACTGCTTCTTCGATTGCAGGAAACGGATATACTTCTCGCGGTCGAGAACGGGACATCGTGCCAGCCCGCAGCGCAAGCAAGGCGAACCCTCGGAAAACTCCACGCCGTGCCTCGAACGGGAAAAGCGCGCACCTTGTTTGCGCTGCGGTCTGGCACGAAAACGTATCAAGTGCCCC
>Ga0105044_10016177_pt1 | contig 10068 bp, 8 predicted proteins | sample MAT01_FD_78092 | JGI IMG/M metagenome (GOLD analysis project Ga0105044, IMG submission 78092) | Freshwater microbial communities from Lake Fryxell liftoff mats and glacier meltwater in Antarctica - MAT-01 | ecosystem: Environmental > Aquatic > Freshwater > Ice > Liftoff microbial mat | place...
GGATGCAATGCAGGACGTGTTCTTGATTGCGGCCGAACGCTTGGGGCAACTGCGCGAGCCGGAACGGCTGAAGCCGTGGCTCTACGCAATCCTGCGCAACGAGGTCTACCGCCGAAGCAAGCGACGCGGCCGTGCGCTACCCACCGATTTCTCTGCGATGGGGGCGCCTGAGATGGCGGCCCCGACAGCACCCGACGCCGAGGGCGAGGCACTCTCCGCCGCCGAGCTGGGCGAGCTCGTACGCAGCGCCGCGTGCGGCCTGGACGAACGCGACCAACTGGTGCTGGAACTCAGCGTGCGACAAGGCCTGCAGGGCAGCGACCTCGCCGCCGCTTTGGGTATCAGCGCCGAGCAGAGCTACACGCTCGTGCACCGCATGCGCGACCGCGTGGAGCGCAGCCTCGGTGCGCTCGTGGTCGCCCGCGCCGGCCGCAAGGATTGCAAGGATCTGGCCGACGTCCTGCAGGGTTGGGACGGCGAGTTCACCGTGCTGATCCGCAAACGCGTCGCTCGCCACATCGAGAACTGCGAGACGTGCGAGCGCACCCGTAAGAAGGCAGCCCCGATCGCGCTGCTCGGTGCCGCGCCGGCGTTCGCCGCGCCGATCGCTTTGCGCGACCAGATTCTGGCCAAGGCGGGAACGCCCGGCGCCGCTCCTGCCCATGCGTACAAGTTCGATGCCGATGGCGGCTTCCCTCGCGTGCTGCGCAACGTCCGCCTCCCGGTCGCGGTGGCGGCCGTTGCCGCGGCGGTGTTGATCGGCATCGGCGGGGGCGCGATTGTTGCTGCGAACAACCCGGACGACGGTCCGGTGTCCTCGCCGATCACGTCCGTGGTCTCGACGTCCACGACCACAGCGTCAACGACGGCGCCGAGCACGGAACCAGCGACGAGCTCCACGTCGAGCAGTTCGACCTCGACGTCCACCTCGACGTCGACCACATCGACGACGCCCACCACATCCACCCCGATCCCCCCAACCGCGCCGCCTGCCCCAGGAGCACTCAGCCTCTCGAGCACGACCCTCGATCTCGGCGCCACCACCGAATCCGGCTCCTTCACAGTGACCAACAGCGGCGGCCTGCCCATCACCTGGTCAGCCAACGGCAGCACATTCCCGTTCACGGTGATCAGCGCCGGCGGCACCCTGCAGCCGGGCGCCTCGCAGGTGGTCACGGTCACCCTGGATCGCAACTCGCTCGCCGAGGGCGACGTGGAAGCTGTGGCACTGCTCGCGGGACCGGATGGGGCCGTCAAGAAGGTCACGTTGAAGGCCCGCACCGAGCGCGCACCGGAACTGACGCTCAAGAACGGGCCCAGTGGAGAACTGTTGGCATGCCAGTGGAGCCCGCCCAATATCTATGTCGAGTACATCGACGAGTCAGCAATCGTGATTCCTGCCTCGGTGCAGTGGTCGGGGCCGCTCAACGGGTCAAGCGGCCTCGCCGACCGGGCAGGCATCGCGGTCTACGGCGAGATGTCCATCGTCTCGCCGGCGCCGGGCGCCTATTCGTACATCGCGTCCGTCAGCGATGTGCGCGGCAACGTGGCCACGATCGAGGGGTCCTTCACGGTCAAGTCCTGCTAGCGAAAGCGATTTGACGACTCGCGTCACACCGCATTTCACTTGCGTGACAGCTACCGGCGGGTAATCCTCCCCCGGTAGCCTTGCACCCCATGTCTGCAGTACCCCCGGCCGGGGCTCAGGGGCTCGACCCCAACGCTCCGCTGAAGATCGCCTATCTCACCTACCGCGGCAAGCCGCATGTGGGGGGCCAGGGCGTCTACACCCGTCACCTCACCACGGCTCTGGTCGATCTCGGCCACACGGTCGAGGTCTACAGCGGGCAGCCGTACCCGGTGCTCGACGAGCGCGTCAAGCTCCACAAGCTGCCGAGCCTCGATCTGTGGAACGACCACTTTCCAGGCCGCTTCCCCGGCTACTGGGAGATCAAGAGCAAGGGCGACGCCGCCGAAGTGTTCACGCACCTGAAGGGCACGTTTGGTGAGCCGCTCGGTTTCAGCGTTCGCGTCTACGAGGCCTTGAAGAAGCGCACCGGCGACTTCGATCTGGTGCACGACAATCAGTGCCTCGGTTACGGCATTCTCGGTATCGAGAAGATGATGCCCACGATCGTCACCCTGCACCACCCCATCACGCGCGACCGCGCGTTGGAGATGGCGCACGCCAAGGGACGGCGCAAGCGGTGGAGCATCGGCCGTTGGTACAACTTCGTCAAGATGCAGAGTCGCGTCGCCAGCCGCATGCCACGGGTCGTGGTGGTCAGCGAGAACAGCATCAAGGACATCCATAGCGACATGAAGGTCAGCCTCGACCGCATGAGGCTGGTTCCGGTGGGCGTCGACCCCGAGTTGTTCACCCCTCTACCCAACGTGCCGCGCCAGTCCGGGCGGCTCATCACCACGGCGTCCGCAGACGTTGCGCTGAAGGGTTTGTCGTACCTGCTGGAAGCAATGGCCAAGTTGCGCACCGAGCGCGACGACATTCGCCTCACCATCATCGGCAAGCCGCGTGAGGGTGCGAGTAACGACCTCATCGACAAGCTGGGTCTACGCCCGCACATCGACTTCGTGTCAGGAGTGTCCGACGAGCGCATTGTCGAGCTCTACGCCGAGGCCGAGCTGGCCGTCGTGCCCAGCCTTTACGAGGGTTTCAGCCTTCCTGCCATCGAGGCCATGGCGACGGGTATCTGCCTCGTTGCCACTGATGGTGGTGCGCTGCCCGAGGTCACCGGCCGCGACGGCGACACCGTGTTGCAGTGCAAGGCCGGCGATGTCGAGGCGCTCGCGGCCACCATCCGCCGCGGTCTCGACGACGCGGAGCTTCGCTTGCGTGTCGGGCTGGCTGGTCGCGCCCGTGTCGTCGATCGTTGGACGTGGAAGCACTGCGCCCAGATGACGGTCGACCAGTACCGCGAAGTGCTGGCCATGCCGGCCAACGTCGCCAAGCTGGAGAAGAACGGCCGTCTGCGCAAGAACGGTCGGAAGTAGCTCTTGCTCACGATTCGATTCGATCGGCTCGGCCTGCAGGCGGGCGACCTCGTCCTCGACGCAGGTGCCGGTTTCGGCCGTCATGCGTTCGAGATTGCCAGGCGCGGCGCCAACATCGTCGCCCTCGACTACATGGCCGACGAGGTCATCCAGACTCGCGGCACGTTCGGCGCGATGGTCGAGGCCGGCGAGATTCCCGAGGCCCGCTTTGTCGGCGCGCTGCAGGGCGATGCGACACGCCTGCCTTTCGCCACCGGTTCGTTCGATCGCGTCATCACCAGCGAAGTGCTGGAGCACATCCAAGACGATGTCGCCGCAATCACCGAACTGGTGCGAGTACTGAAACCAGGCGGCACATTTGCGGCCACCGTGCCCACGTTCTACCCCGAGAAGATCAACTGGCTGCTCAGCGACGAGTACCACGCCCCCAAGTCCGTGGGCGGGCACGTGCGCATCTTTAGCGCAACCGAGTTGAAGGCCAAGCTACGCACCGCCGGCCTCGCGGTGTTGGGCAGCCATCACGCGCACGCATTGCACTCGCCGTACTGGTGGCTCAAGTGCGCTGTCGGCCCGCGCGACAACGACAACCCGCTGGTCAGTCGCTATCGCAAGCTGCTGGAGTGGGAGATTACCGAGCAGCCGAAGTCGATGGCGCTCCTCGAGCGCGGGCTGGCCCCGGTGATGGGCAAGAGCTTCATCGTGTACGGACAAAAGCTGTCCGCAGGGATGGCGGAACAGTGAGCCGCGTCCCGGACCTGGAGGGCGTGCTCAGCGCCGACGAAGTGGTGCAGACCGCCGAATCGATTGCGGCACTGCAGCTCGACACCGGCATGATCCCGTGGTTCCCCGGCGGTCACTGCGACCCCTGGAACCACGTCGAAACCGCGATGGCGCTCGACGTCGCCGGCCTGCACGCTACCGCCGAGCGGGCCTACGAGTGGCTGGTCGACATCCAGCTACCCAACGGCAGTTGGTGGAACTACTACCTGCCCGACGGGTCGGTGGAGGAAGCCAAGCTGGACACCAACGTGTGCGCCTATATCGCGACTGGCGTCTGGCACCACTGGCTGTGCACGTGGGATCGTGGCTTCGTCGACCACCTGTGGCCGACCGTGCAACGTTCGCTCGACTGGGTGTTGGAAATGCGCAAGCCGAACGGCACACCCCTGTGGGCATGCACCGAGGATGAGCGGCCGTGGGATTACGCCTTGCTGACGGGTTCGTCCAGCATCGCCCACGCGCTGCGGTGCGGCGCGCAGCTGGCGGAGTTGATCAACGAACAGCGGCCCGATTGGTCGCAGGCAGGTGCCTTGCTGGCCGATGTGGTCGCCAACCGGCCCGACGCGTTCGAGCCCAAGGACCGCTGGGCGATGGACTGGTACTACCCGGTGCTGGCCGGTTGCATGACCGGAGAGCAGGCCAAGACTCGCCTCACCGACGGCTGGTCCAAGTTTGCGATGGAAGGCATGGGAATCCGTTGCGTCAGCGACGAGCCGTGGGTCACCGCCAGCGAGACCGCCGAGGCATCGATCGCGCATGCGGCCATCGGCGACTTCTCGACTGCCACCGATCTCCTCGCGTGGACCCGGCCGCACCGTCGTGACAATGGTGCGTACGACACGGGCATCGTGTATCCATCGCTCGTACGCTTCCCGCCCGACGAGACCAGCGCCTACACCGGTGCAGCGGTCATCCTCGCTGCCGACGCCATCACAGGTGCCAGCCCCGCCGCCAACGTCTTCGTCCCCCGCACCACCGACTGATCCCGGGAAGTGACGCGGTTGATCGACTGTGAGGCAGGTGGCTGACGCAACAACGCGTCACTTCCGAAGTCGGGGTCGCGGCGTGGCAGAGTGGCGGCATGACTGAGCGATTGCGGATGGGGTTGGTAGGGGCTGGGCCGTGGGCGCGCCTCTTCACGGGGCCGATGTTGGCGGCGTCATCGGATGTGGAGTTCGTCGGCATCTGGTCGCGCCGGCCCGAACCGGCGACCGAGTTGGCCGCGCATCACGGCGTTCGCTCGTTCGCAGAACTCGACGACCTGTTCGCCGCCTGCGACGCCGTCACCTTCAGCGTGCCACCTTCCGTGCAGGCAACGCTGGCCTCGCAGGCCGCGTCTGCGGGCCTGGCGGTGCTGCTGGACAAGCCCGTTGGCGGCAACCTCACCGAGGCAGAGGCACTGACCGCTGCGATCAACGAGGCTGGGGTGAGCTCGCAGGTCATCTTGACCAACCGCTACTTCGACTCGATGCGGACCTTCATTGCGCAAGCCAGAGAATTCGACTCCTACGGCGGACGTGCCGCATTCTTCGGCAACGGATGTGTACCGGGCACCTACTTCGCAACTCCCTGGCGCGTTGCCGAAGGCGGCCTACTCGACCTCGGCCCGCATGTGTTGGACAGTCTCGACGCGGCCCTGGGAACCATCGTCGGTATCAAGGCGACGGGCGACCCCCAGCGCCTCGTGCTCTTGGAGTGCGAACACGACAACGGCCGCATCAGCCAGGCAGCGCTCTCCGCCACCTCCCAGCAGGCGGGCGGCCTGATGGTGGAGGTACACGGCTTGAACGGCCAGCTGTCGCTCGACGTCAGCGCCTTCCCACCCGAGAAATCCTCCTCCGAGTTCGCTGCCGCACAACGAACCATCCTCAGCGAGTTCACAGAGGCCGTGCGCAGCGGCGTCGACCACGAACTGGACGTGCACCGAGGGCTCCACCTGCAACGCCTGATCGAAGATGCATCTCGTCAGCTGGCAGGTCAGTCGTGAAGCCCGCCGGGGTTCGCGAGATCGTGGGCGTGCCGACGCTTCCGCCCGCTTGCGTGATCAAACTGGGTACACAGGCTCGCGGATGGGTTGGTCGTGCGCATCGTTCGATGGTGCCGCCACCCGTTCGCGTGCTTGAGGGCTTGTTCGGGCTGCTCGACTACGGCGCCCTCGTCGCCCTGGACACACTCGGTCTGCCGGCCGCGCTGGATCGCCGGATGACAGTGCAGGAGCTGGGAACTGCCCTGCAGGTTCCGGTCGACGGGTTGGAGCGGCTGGTGCGCTACTCCGCGACGAGAGGGTGGTTGAAGTTCGATCGCCGCGGCCGCGTCGCACCCAACAGCACCACCAAGTTTCTGCGCACTGCGCACCCTGGGGGCTGGTCTGCGTGGGTGCCATTTCTCGCTGGCGACGAAATAGTTGCCTCCGTCACCTCGCTCGGCGAGGCAATCCGCACCGACGGCGATGCCTTCCAACTGGCCAACGGCGCAACGTTTTTCGAATGGATGGCGGACAATCCCGCACGCCACCGGGCCTTCGACGAGGCGATGGCGGCCGGCGGGCAGATGCACGGTTTGACGCTGGCTCGGTCGCTGGATTGGACGACGTCGCGCCGTGTGTGCGATGTCGGCGGCGGGGACGGGGCTCTGCTGCGCACCCTGCTGGACAAGCATCCACATCTGTCGGGCGTCGTGCTGGACCTACCGGAGGTAACCGCAAGATCGAAGCCAGCCGAACGACTGGAGTCCTTGGCGGGCGATGCGTTCCAGCACTTGCCAGCTGACTGCGATACCTATCTGTTCGTCAACGTGTTGCACGACTGGGACGATGACGACGCGGTTCGCCTGCTCGAGCGGGCTGCGTCGGACGGCCCCGCCGGTGCCCGCATCGTGGTTGTCGAAGGTCACCGCTCCTCGCGGCCGGGCGACGACATCGCCGCCCGCACGGATCTGCTGATGCTGGCACTGGCGCCTGGCGGCAGAGAACGCACGGGGCAACAGTTCGAGATGTTGGGCCGCAGGGCTGGGCTGCGGCTCGACAAGACGGTGTCACTGGCGAGCACCGATTACGCCCACGTCTTCACCCACTGACATCGGGCGGCAGCTCCAGCACGCGCCCCACCCGCTGGTCGTCGAGGCCGAGGTACTCGGCGAGCACGCCGACCACCCGCTGACGGTCGAGTGTGCCGGCCTCGGCCATTTCCTCCAGGTCCGCCCAATCCTTGGTTCGACTGTAGAACGCCTTGAACACGGCGAGGTCGGTACACGCGAGGAATGGCACGTCGCGGTCGTGGAACCGTTCACGGCGGGCTCGCATTGCCACGTCGGCATGAAATGCAGTGGTGTTGAGAAACACATCAATCGGCGTGGTCTCCCACCAGAGCCGCACCTGCCCATCGCGAACCAAGCGCACGCGGTCCCCATCTGATTGCGCCACTTCGTGTGGCAGTGTGGCGAGCACATCGTCGACACGCTCTACGCCGACGAAGACGTTGACGTCGATGTCGATGGTGCCGCGCGCTCGCTGTGTGCACCACGCCAACGCAAGTGCGCCGCCGAACGCGTGCGGAAGACGGCCCTTCTTGAGCGCGTCGTGCAGCGCAATGATCTTGTCGGCCAACGCGCTCATGCTCGCCCGAATGGTGGGCAGCGCAGCGTGGCCGAGTGACGGGCGGGGAACTGTTCGGCCAAGTCGAGTACGTCGACCAGTTCCTGCCCGCGCAACTCAAGCTCGGGCAGCGCTCGAACGATTGCTGGCTCGAGCTCGAAGCCTGCCGCGCGCAGAACTCGGCCGAATGTGTCGGTGGTTGGTGCCACCCGCGCCGACTCGTACGCCGCAAGCGTGGCGTGCGAGGTTTCGGCCCTGCGGCCGAGCGCTCTCAGCGACCAGGTGCCGCGCGCCCTGCAACCCCGAAGCACCACGTCGACGATCATGCGCAGATGGTATCTGATTCGATACCATCTGCACAATCCCCACTGTGCCATCAGGCCACGACCTGGTGGCAGAGACGATGGCTGGAGGGCCGCATGGCACGATGGCGGGGTGAGCTTCCCGAATACTCGTGGCCGCCAAGAAACTTTGGTGGCGGCGGCAACCGAAGTGAGTCCGCGCACGTCTCAATGGTGAGCACACACGACACGAGGACGAACGTGCACGACGCTGAGTACGACGAATTCTTCCGAACCGCCTACCCCCGGCTGGTGGCAATCGGCATGGCGATGTCGTCGCCGCGTTCCGTGGCACAGGAGCTCGCCCAAGAGACCATGCTGCGGGCGTACCACCACCGCGATGAGCTGGACTCGTTCGGTTCACCGCTCGCATGGTGTCGGCGGGTGATGTCGAACCTGGTCATCGACCACTACCGCTCGACCGAAGTCGAGCACTCAGTGGTGAACCGGCTACGCGTGGGCCGCATCGGCGTCGATGACGAGGCGACGAACGACCCGGCGATCACCGCCACGAGTACACGATGGGGCGACCTGATCGCCCCGCTCACCGGACCGCAACGCGCGATCGCGACCCTGTATTACGCCGAGGACCAGCCCGTGGGCACGATCGCCGGCATTCTGGGCATCTCGCCAGGCACCGTCAAGTCAACGCTCTCAAAGGCGCGGGTCAGCCTGCGTCGCCATCTCGCCGCACAACAGGAGGCGCACTCGTGAACGACCGACCGCAGATACCAGGCGCCGACCCTGCAGACGCAGTACTGCGCGCCAGCGCAGCCGCCGCTGCGGCCGCCCACCAGGTCGGGGTGACCAATGTCGAGACCGCCACCGCGCTCGCCGCCGTGCGGCGCCGCAATGCTGCGGGCGACACGGGACCCTCGACAGCGCTGCCACGGCCCCGCACTGCCGAACGCTGGCGGCCCTGGGCGGCAGCAGCAGCACTGATCGCCATCGTGGCTGGTGGCGCGATCGCGCTCGGTCAGCAGAGTGACGACGGTAAGTCGATCGTCCCCGCGACCGAACCGACGGCATCCCTCGTCACGAGCTCCACCGATGTGCCAACAACGCCAACCACGACCGCGACACCGACGAGCGAGGCCACTACCACGCCCACGACCACGCCCACGACAACACCTGCCGCGTTGGCGCTCGTGCAGCCGATCATCCCGTCTGTCTGTGCGAGCCAGTACGTCTGCACCCAACTGGCCAACACCGACGACGGCCGCATCGTCACATACGAACCAACGGCCGAGGCGTTCGTGGTGTACGACAGCCTGGGGTTGGCCGAGCTACAGCGCGTCGCCCTCGCCGAGCCGTTCGCCGATGCCTTCCCCTACATCGTCGACGTGGGGCCGGACGACGTGGTCTACCTGAGCATCAACACGCCAGGCATCACCGACCCGTCGAGGGACCTGCTGGCAGTCCCGCTGAGCGGGCCTGCGGCGGGCACCGTCGTCAAGCGTTGGACGGACCTCGACGGCACGGGCGACAGCACCATCGTGCCCCAGGTGGACGGCTTGGTCGTCGTCGGATGTTGCGGATTCACGGAAACCCGACCGGCCGCTGACGCCACCCGCTACCCCTATGTCGACCGCAGCGGAGCGACCATCGCCGCGTCGACCACGGCCACATTTCGGCTCGAGCTCACCCAAGGGGCTGGCACCCTCGTGAGGATCGACAACGGCATCGAGACGGGATTCGCGCTGCCCAGCGAGTTCCAAGCCCCACGCGATTTCCCCGAAGTGGTAGCCACAGACGACGGTGGGGCCGTTGCTCTGGATTGGATCGATCTCGCCGACGGCGGGGGCTTGTTCATCGCCCACTTCCTGGCCGCGACGAGCGAGAGCGCGGCACGTGTCGACATGTACAAGGTCGACACGGCCCAAATCGCGCTGCTGGAGCCGACCCGCACAGTGCTCGTGATCGACGGCGACCACTTCACGCGGCGGCGAATCGCCGATATCGCCACGCCGGTCTGAGTATCAGTGCAGGGACCGGCGCGACCAGTCCGACGGGTCGCCTGGCGTGGCACGATGGTGATGTGAGCTTTCCGACGACCGACACCCTCTCCGCACTGGCCAACGACGCGCTGCACGCATGCGGCGCACAGCCGATGGGCGCCGGCCCGCATGCCGCTCGCACACCCATCACGGGCGCCACGCTGGGCTTTCTGCCTGCAACCGACGACGTCGACACACTGGTGTCCAAGTCGGCCGAGGCGTACGCCGCATGGAGGACCGCTCCCGGCCCGATGCGCGGAGAACTGGTTCGCCGGCTCGGCGAGCAGCTGCGCATCCACAAGGCCGACCTCGCCCGCATCGTGACACTCGAGGCCGGCAAGATCGA
>Ga0105044_10016179_pt1 | contig 10068 bp, 9 predicted proteins | sample MAT01_FD_78092 | JGI IMG/M metagenome (GOLD analysis project Ga0105044, IMG submission 78092) | Freshwater microbial communities from Lake Fryxell liftoff mats and glacier meltwater in Antarctica - MAT-01 | ecosystem: Environmental > Aquatic > Freshwater > Ice > Liftoff microbial mat | place...
CGAAACTAGGGTGTTTGTTCCGATTGGAGGGGCTTTGCACTTAAACCCCCTGAAAATCAGGGTTGTTGTGCAACGAAAGAAGAAAGAAGTATTTGCGCAAGTCGCGATCGGCTTACCGAACCTTGTCTGAATCCCCATCGCATTTATTTCAGCGATCAGCACGCACACATTATGGCAAACAAATTTCGCAGAGACTTCGTGCTGACCATTATGAGCGGATAAAGATCGCCTACAGGTTCGCTAATTTGACGAATTGTTCAAGAGTTAATTCAGCAACCTCAATTTAGCTTTTCAAAAGTCCCTACTGACAATTTGGTTACTATGCACCGTGATCGATAACGTACCGCGGTGCCTTTGTTTTTCTTTTTTCAGAAACCTATCTCTATTCATGTCGTGGACTATACACGCAGCGTAAGTTTCGAGATTCCTGCCACTCGCTTGATTTCCATAAATCACTATGCCAATTTCAGTATCAACAACGACGCGTTGACATTGTTCTGAGTACCGCCAGCCAATGTTTGCAGAGTGACTGCGGCTGCGGACGAGTGGTTCACGAGAGTCAACACATCGTTGGCCGACAAAGAAAGGATGAGAAGGCCACTGTTCTGCTGAGTACCCGCTCCAGAACCATATATGCTATTGAGAATCGGCGCACCGTTCACAAACAATGAGAATTGGCCCGGTTCCACCCCCGAAACCGAGTATTGGATGGAGTAGGTTCCAGCACTCCCGATTACAACACCGGGGTTGCCAGGGGCATGCGTGATACCCAAGAGAGGACCGTTCTGGTCAAAGGCGATCGGTGCTTCAATGGCGACCACTTCTGCGCTGTTGTTGAAAACGTAAGCATACCCCCCAATGCCTCCCGCCGACCCAGTTGCACCCGTTGCCCCGGTCGTTCCCGTGGCACCCGTGGGTCCGGCAACGCCATTCGCTCCCGTTGCCCCGACTGCTCCCGTAGTGCCAGTAGCCCCAACAGCTCCCGCGGGTCCAGCAACCCCCTGAGGCCCCACTGCCCCGGTCGTTCCCGTGGCACCCGTGGGTCCGGCAACCCCCTGAGGCCCCACTGCCCCGGTCGTTCCCGTGGCACCCGTGGGTCCGGCAACCCCCTGAGGTCCCACTGCCCCGGTCGTTCCCGTGGCACCGATGGCACCTTGAGGCCCAATGGGTCCGGCAGCGCCAGTCGCTCCCGTCGCACCGACTGCTCCCGCAGGGCCGGCAACCCCTTGGGGCCCAATAGGTCCGATAGCTCCCGCAGGCCCGACCGGTCCTACTGGGCCTGCCGGCCCCGGTGGCCCGGCAAGCGGCACCAGAAAGATCGCCGGGATTTCACTGACGATGAGTGCGGGCACCAAGCGTTCCTCAAATGTCTCGAGGATCGGTCGAAAACGCTGGCTCCGCGATGGGCCCGTCGAATCGGAGAGACGCCGGAATAACTTTTGCAATGTTCGTGCCATGACCAAGATCTCCATAGGTGTGACGAGTCCCCGACGCCGAAAGGAATCGTGAATCGGCACGGGAAATTAAGGAAAAGTTTGCGGAACTCGCGATCAACCATCGGACGATCAGTAGATGAATTCCAAGCCGAAGTTGACACCCTGCGCCCAATAATCGGTATCCTTGAGGGTCGGCCCTGGCCGGGCCGGACCTGCACCCGGGTTGAAACGGCCGTCGGTCGGGATTTGGTTGCCGCTGAGGCCCACGTCGATTTGATCTCCGGGGCGAAGGACCGAACTCCAATAAAGGAATGTATATCCCATATAAGCCCGCATATTTCCCGTCAGTTGCATTCCCAGGTTGATTCCGGCTTCGGGCACAACGGTGAACCGATCCTGGGTGAATTGCCCGCTATTGGTTCCCGAGGCCAAGAAGCCTACCGGGATGTTTGTCACTGTTCCGTTCGGCGAGGTGATCGTCGTCGAACCGCTGATGTTCGCAACTTGGTGCGTGACACCGAGGGCGACCTTCCCACGGGCATTTATGAACAGCCGCCCCCAACTCACTTCGCCACGGGCCCCGATTTGAGGGCCGTAAAAGTAGTTGCGCGTTTCGAACCGGTCGGCCACGGTAATCGCGCTGCCGCCGAACAGGGGGGCGGCCGCGGGCAAAATCGGGCTGATGCGGCTCGATTCCCTGATATTTAGGCTTTCATCGAGTTGCATGTAACGGAAACCGACCAGATAGCTCGCGTTGTAGAGATTGTTCGGGGCATTGAACTGTCCGGATAGGTTGATCTCCGCGCCTTGTAGGCGACTCGAGGAGTCGATGTGAATCTCCCCGTTGGCGAGACCTGGAAAAGCCACTAATTGGGCGTTTTGAAGACCGGTCAAAACGTCGAAAAACGGCCGGGCGATGAGCGATGCGTTACTGTCGTAGTTCTGGGTGTGAATTGGCAGGAAGAAGTAATTGCCTTCGATGCCCATTTGCAAACTGTCGAGCCACATACCGGCCCCGAATCTGCCGCCAACTCGAAGGGGGTTATTCGTGTTGGAACCGCCCACCAATACTGAGGTTCCGGGCTGACCGAGCACTCCCGGCAGCAGGCCGGGAACTCCGGTCGTCACTAAGTCGGGAGATTGTCCATTCTTCGTCCACCAAAGTAATGTTTCTGCATTCACCCAGTAATTCGGGTAACCGGCACCATTCAAGGCGGCAATGGGGGCACTGTACTCCGCCAATAGTTGGCTCTCGGGGAGCACCGCACAAGGTGCGGCGAGCAATGTACTACTGCAATTTTGAGGCGGGGACGTTGCAGGGGACGGAACGGGCAGGTCGCCGGCGTGGATGAACCCCGCGACCGCCCCCCATGTCAGAATCGCAACGATCAGGGATTTTGCCATGTGATACCTTGAGTGAGATTCCACGAAAAAGGGCTCGTTCGTCTGTGGATGATACCGGAGGTCAGTATCTACCGATTGTGACGGTTATTGCAGTTATCGACGTTGCAGAGGTGGATCTGAATTAAAATATTGCAATTAGAGCGACAGGATCAAGTTGAAGTGCAGTTTTTGTGCTGGTCGAGGTTTAACTGCATGCCAAGGGGCGTTACAGTTTCAAAGTTCAAGATGGCGTGCGAACCGGCAAATACGGCATTCGGCTTTCACTCCTCGCCGGGGGAAACCCAAACCAAGGCCGATACCGTGATCGAAGTGAAAGGCGGCGATGCCTTCAGCGTGGTGAACTTCGGGGCGGCGAAGTCGAACCTGGCACCCCCGCGAATGGCTGCACCGCCGATGAGCATGGCGTTCGATATGCTACCTCACAGTATGATGAACAACGCGAGTGCCCCGCCCCGGCCGAGGTAACTTAGGTATCCCCCTCTCCACGGCGTGAGAGGGGCTAGGGGCGGGGGGCAATTTCCGTAAACCTCCCCTATCCTCACCCCTCTTGCCCGGGGTAGAGGGGAGTTCAGTGGAGCCCCCATGCGACGGTTGTGGATCCATCACTTACTCCCCGCGTTGCTGGTGGCTCTCCCCGCCACGGCGGCAGCGCTCATCTTCGCCGCGATTCCCCCCGCCGCGCGGGTCGAGTACCTGCGCCGCTTGCCGGATTCGCCCATCGATTGGATCATCCTCGGCCTCGGGGCCGCATTGTACATCACCCAGAGCATCTTATCGTGGAAGGCGATGCGCTGGCGGGACGACACCTCCACCTTCGATGAACGCCCCGATCCGTGGCTCACGCACTTGGCGCAAGCCGCCGAGTGGTTCCCGCTCTTGGGCCTCATCGGCACAGTCGCCGCTATCTTGCAGACCTTCAGTTCTTTCGGCCCCGGTAGCCGGCCCGCCGCGGAAGAGATCATTCAAAAGTACGGCCCGGCGATCACCGCCACCGGCAGCGGACTCTTCATGGCCCTGCTGAACATCCTCCCCTCGTGGATGACGATCACCGGTCGGAACCTGATCCGCAGCTTGGCGGGCGTGCCCGTGGTTCCCCTCACGGCGGCCCCGCCGGGGAGCCGTTCGTGATTCAAATGCCGCAACGGGCCGTCACGCGGTTTTTCATCCCGCTGATCGACGTGCTCATTCTGCTCTTCTGCATCTTCCTGCTCTTGCCGTTCGTGAGCAAATCGGACGGCGAAGATGGCGGCGAAAGTGCCGAGGCCAAGGCACTCGTGGAGAGCCGGGCCAAAGCGGAACTCGCCGAGGCCCAAGTGAAAGCTCTTATGGCGGAACGGGCGGCGGTCGCGGATCGATTAAATGTGCGGGCGTTGGAAATCGAGGCCGAAACCGGCAAGCTCTTCGATTACAATCGGGAAGGCCCGGTACCCGTGCGGCGCGAGGTGGCGAACCAAGCCGAGGCCCAATTGTTGATCGATCGCCAGAAACAGAAATCGGGTGGCAAAGCGGTATACTTCTTGCTCTTAAATCCGAGAAAGTTGAGTGCGTTCCCTTCGGAGGAACAAGTGAAGGAATACCGCCGCTGGTTTCAGGATGTGCCCTTTGGCTTCGAGAACCCGTGAGGAATGCCGATGTTCGGTTTGAATCCCGATTCAGTCGAAAGGTTCTTCATTAACTGCCTTCTCGTGGTGGGCGGGTTCGCTGCGGGCTATCTCGTCGTCGGCATCTTCGCGTGGGCGTTCGATCGAAAAGCCACGGGCGGTAAATCTCCGGAAGCACTCCACCGCTTGGCCCGATGGATCGGCGGAGTGATCGCGGGCGTACTCGTCGCGTTGTACCTTTTCCAAGGCGGAACCGGCAATGGCGGCACCGGCAAAGAGGGCGGAACTTCCCCCGCGGGCACGGGCACAGGGAACGCACCGGACACTTCGCCCGCGCCGAAACCGCCACCGACGATCAAACCGTTGCCAGAAATTCAAACCCACGAGGTGATCCGCGTGACCATCCTCGGCGGGTTCCACGAAGACGGTAAGTACTACATCGCTGCGGAAGAAGGCGGGCGAACGATGGATTTCCCCGCGATCAAAACCCACCTCGCTTCGCGGAAACGCGCCGCGACCAAACCGGTACTCGTGGAACTCATCCTCGATCCGATCAATCAAACGACGCGAGACAATCGGCAAGTGGTCAAACCGTTGTTGGATTACGCGGCCCAAGAACGCATGACCGTTTCGTTCCCCGGCGATGGCTCCTGATATGCCACTCTTCGCCCCACTGCGGATCGTCTTCTTCGGCCCGCCCGCCTCGGGCAAAACCCAACTGCTACGTGCGGTCGCGGCTTTCGCCGGGAAAGGCGCCGAAGAGGCCCCCATCGAATTGACTCACCCCGATGGCAACGCACTGAAGGCGTTGATCCCGCTACAAATGATCGTCGATTTGCCCGGGCCGAAAGCCGAGACGGGCGAAGTTCACTTCCTCGATTGCAACGGCAGAGCCGCCGCGAGATTGTTGGAACAACCGGAAGAACTGAGGCGAACCTCGGCCCGCGACGAACTCCGCAATGCGATCCGTTACGCCGACGCCATTGTTCTGGCGGTGGATGTGATGTGGGATGTGCCCGAACTCCGCGAAAACCTCCGCCAGTTCCAACTATTTCTCGGAGCGTTGGAAGGCGTTCGCACTTTCGACCGCGAAGCCGGGGGCATGCCGATCTTCCTCGCTCTCACCAAATGCGATGCGCTGAAGCGGCCCCAGGATTCCAACACACAATGGCTCAGCCGTGTGACTCGACGGCAAAGCGAAGTGCTCGATCACTTCCACGATCTCTTCGACGACCGTGCGAACGATCTCGCCGCGTTCGAGTTCGGAAGTTTGAACTTAGAAGTGAAACCGACGGCGGCGCAAATGCCCTTCGGCATCGAAGATCTCGCCACGAGTTTACTCGCGGCGGCTCGGGCAAACGCGGAGCGCACCCGCAACTCGGAACGGCGTTTGATCCGCACCGCGGGCGGTTTGGTATCGCTCTTCGCGGCGTTCTTCGCCGTATTCGCGGCAATGGAATTGTTGGGGCCGCCGAGTGCGCTCGAGAAACTCACGGCGGACGTGCAATCGTACCGGGATCGCGCCGCCCCCGCCGAGGTTCGCTTCGCCGATGCGAACTTCGCCGCGAATCGAAGGCAGGTGCAAGCGTTGATCGATTCGCCCGACTACGAGAAGTTGCCGGGGGATCTTAGGGGGTATCTCCTAGCTGTGGCGAGCGAGTTTGATCGCTATCGGGAATACCGCGAGCGATTTCAACCGCCGCAATTCTCACCCGCCGAGGTACGCACGGCCGGCGAGTTTCAAAAGCTTCAAACGGATCTCGAAACAATTTTGCTGCCCACTCCCGAGTACCGCGAGGCTTGGCGGGAAACGCAAGCCGTGCGGTTGCACGCGAAATGGCAACGGGATTCCGAACTCTTGCAATCGTCCGAAGATCAATTGCATGGATGGTACCGCGAGTTGATCCGCCGGGCGACACAATCGATGCTCGTGGAACGCCCCTCGGCTTCGTGGCGCGAATCCGCGACCGCGTTGTTCCAAGAATCTTCGCAGCTTCCTTATCCCGCAACCGAGCCGATTCCCGGTTCGCCGAAGGTGAACGTGCCCCGTGGCAAGCCACTCACTTACGCTGCGGTATACGGCTACGAGCGAGTCGCTTCAGCCGAGCGCGATTGGGAATCCACCTCGCGGAAGCTCCGCGATTTGGTTCAACTCTGCGAAGCTTTGGGCATGATCGCACCGGGTGAAGGGAAACCCTCCGCAGTGTTGGTGCTGCCCGAGAATGGCGATTCGCTCCGTCTCGCCGGGGAACGCTTGGAACGGTTGAAGGCGTTCTACCCCGATGCGATGGATGGCACTGCGAATTGGAACGCCTCCAACTTTCCCGATCCCATTCGACAAGAATTACTCCGCCGACTGCGATTGTCCGTCGAGGTGGGGGTTCGCCATGTTCAACGCGTGATCCGCAAGGAGTTGCCCGAATCGGATACTCGCAACGATTGGAGAATGCTCGACGAGCGAACGCTGAACGCCCCCGAACTTCGAGCATGGGGAACCTTTCTTCAAAAGCTCTCGCAGTGGGCCGATCAATCGCGGGGGAACCCGGTCGAGGAACTTTCCGTATTCTTGAAGCGCGAACGCTTCGAGTGGCCCGTGGAAAAGTTTGCATTGTATCTTCCCAATGCTCTGCGCGTCGAGAAACTCTTGCCCGATGGCAGCTTCACCGTCACTGTCACGCCGAGGGAAGGATTGCCGCGGGTGACGCTCTTCCGCGATGCCAAGCCGACGAACCGCGATGCTCAAGGAACGGTTTGGCAATTTACCGCACCTGCCGGCACCCCGGCCATCACTTACGAACCCGGAGATGCCTTCGCTGTTGAAGTGGCACTCCGCAGCGCCGATTCGCAGTTCGAGTTGAAGTGGAATGAGGGCCGAACAAACACCTACCGGTTCGATCGAATTGCCTCCGAACCGGTGTTGGTGAAGATCGAACAGCCCGCCGGGCTTCCGCAGCGGGCCACCGGTGTGAAACTGACCATGCTCTCCGAATCGGCCGCGATCCGCGTGCCCGTGTTGATACCCGCGCTGCCGGGCGTAAAGTAATTGCTGGCTCCCCTCTCCTTGCAGGAGAGGGGTTGGGGGTGAGGGGGAATTCTCCCGAGGCGCCCCCTCATTCCCAACCCCTCTCCCGCAAGGAGAGGGGAGAGAACCAACGATGCATATTCTCGATCTCTTCGCCCGGCACAAAACGACATTCAGCTTCGAGTTCTTCCCGCCCAAGAGCGATGCGGCCTCGGACGAACTCTTTCAAACCATCGCCCACTTGCAGGAACTCAAACCCTGCTTCGTCAGTGTTACCTACGGTGCGGGGGGAAGCACCCGCGACCGCACCCACGACCTCATCGTGCGCATCCAAAAAGAAACCGACCTCACCGCGATTTCGCACCTCACCTGCGCTTGCCATACGTTCGAAGAGATGACGCACATCCTCGACCGTTACGCCGTTGCGGGGATCGAGAATATCCTCGCCCTCGGCGGTGATCCGCCCAAGAACTTGGCTAACTTCGATCGTTCCAAGGATGCATTCCGCTACGCCGAGGAATTGGTGAAGTTCGTGCGATCGCGCACGAACGCCCTAGACAAGCGCGGCTTCGGCATCGGCGTCGCGGGCTTCCCGGAAGGGCACCCGGCCACGCCGAACCGGTTGCAGGAAATGGACTACTTCAAACGGAAGGTCGATGCCGGGGCCGATTACATCTGCACGCAACTCTTCTTCGACAACCGCGATTTCTACGACTTCCGCGAGCGCTGCGACCTCGCTGGGATCAAGGTGCCGATCATCGTGGGGATCATGCCGGCGTCCGGCAAGGCGGGTTTGATCCGCATGGCGGAACTGGCGGCGGGCTCGCGAATCCCGGCTCGTCTATTGCGCGGCGTCAATCGATGTGCGGACGATGCGGCCGTGGCCAACTTCGGCATCCACTGGGCCACCGAACAATGCCGGGACTTGCTCGATAACCAAGTTCGCGGCAGCCACTTCTACACTTTGAACAAGTCGGACGCGACCCGCCAGATTTACCAGAACTGGGGCGTGAGAGATTCCACGGGGCTACGGGGATGAATTACTTCTTCCGCCGCTTTTCGATCTCCGCCATGCGCTCGCGGATGGTCGCTTCAAAGCCGCGATCGGTCGGTTCGTAGTACTTCGCATCGGTCGGCACATACTCCTGATCGACCCAACCCCCCTCGAAATCGTGCGCGTATTTGTACTCGGTGCCGTTGCCGAGCTGCTTCGACCCCTTGTAATGGCCATCGCGCAGGTGCTTCGGTACCGGTAGCGTTCGGCCTTCCTTCACATCTTTGCTGGCCGCACCGATGGCCATTGTTGCCGCGTTCGATTTCGGTGCCGTGGCGAGATAACAGACTGCCTGCGAAAGGCTCAACTGGCACTCGGGTAACCCGACACGCTCGACGGCGTCCCACGCGGCATTGGCCACGAGCATCGCTTGCGGGTCGGCGTTACCGATGTCTTCGGAAGCGAGGATCACCAGCCGGCGGGCGATGAACCGCGGATCTTCACCCGATTCCAACATGCGGGCTAACCAGTAGATTCCCGCGTGGGGGTCGCTGCCGCGGAGGCTTTTAATGAACGCCGAGGCCATGTCGTAGTGGGAATCGCCCGTCGGGTCGAAGTCGAGGAGTTTGCGCTGAATCGAATCCTGAACCATCGGAAGGGTGATTTCGATCGGCTCCCCTCTCCCCGCCGCGGGAGAGGGGTTGGGGGTGAGGGGGTCTTTCGAGATTGAGCTTTTGGCGGCAATCTCCAAGCCCATGAGCGCACGCCGGGCGTCGCCGTCGCAGATTTCGACGAGAAAGTTCATGGCGTCGTCAGTCACGGTCATCGGGATGTCGCCCAAGCCGCGGTACGGGTCGGCGATGGCCCGTTGCAGGATGGTGCGGATGTGCTCCCGGCCCAGCGGCTCGAAGCTGAAAATCTGGCTACGGCTTAAGAGCGGCGAGTTGATCGCGAAGAACGGATTCTGGGTCGTCGCCCCGATCAGGATGACGATGCCTTCCTCCACATCCGGCAACAGTACATCCTGCTGGCTGCGATTGAATCGGTGGATCTCGTCGAGGAACAGGATCGTCCGCAGGCCGTGGTGTTCGAGGTCGTCCTTCGCTTGGGAGAGAATCTCGCGCACGTCCTTGATCCCCGCCGACACGGCGTTCAAGGATACGAACTTGCTGCGGGTCTGGTTCGCGATCACGTGAGCCAAGGCCGTCTTGCCGCAGCCGGGCGGGCCGAAGAAGATCAGCGAATTGAGCCTATCCGCGAGTAGCATTCGCCGCAGCAGTTTTCCTTCGCCGAGGAAGTGTTCCTGCCCGACGTATTCTTCCAAGGTTCGAGGCCGCATGCGTGCGGCTAACGGCCGGGCTGCATCGCGGTTCGTCTTGCGGATCGAATCGAATAAATCCATGGGTCAACTCCGCGGGGAAGTGGATTATACTGCACGGACGAACACCGGCACTGACCCAATCCCACAATCGCCATTCGTACCGCGGTTCGTAAAGTAAGGCTTTCCGATTTGTTCCAACGAGACTTTCTCCCATGACTCCGCTGCAATCAATCGTGGCCGCCGGCACCAAGCTCTGGCTCGATTCCGTCGATCCCGATCTCATCAAAACC
>Ga0105044_10016182_pt1 | contig 10066 bp, 2 predicted proteins | sample MAT01_FD_78092 | JGI IMG/M metagenome (GOLD analysis project Ga0105044, IMG submission 78092) | Freshwater microbial communities from Lake Fryxell liftoff mats and glacier meltwater in Antarctica - MAT-01 | ecosystem: Environmental > Aquatic > Freshwater > Ice > Liftoff microbial mat | place...
GATCGAGACCCCTTAGTTAGCGCCGGACTGGCACTGCTCTTGGCTCTCTTTTCGGGACCCAATTCGGAAATCATTCGCAGGATCGTCTCCTCAGTCGTTCTCTAAACCATTTGAAACCAGATGTAGAGGATCCGATTTCTTCCTGAAATGCTTCAACAGATTCTTAAGTTTGACAAAAAAGACACACAACCATGATTTACGCATCCAACGATCGAAGCACGGACGTCAAGACTTGGCTCGTAGAGTCCAAGAAGCCAACGCTAGAAATCACTCCCCCTGGAATCGAGAAATTTGTTCCTCCGCCGCACCCGGTTTTTTCAGAGGAATGGGCAGTCCGGTCGATCTTGAGTCTGGCGTTGCTGTTTGCGATCTCGCTTTTTGGTTGGTTCTTACTTTGCAATCGTACCACATGGTTCTGGCTGCCGTTTCTGCTTTCGACAGTCGGTAGCGGCATCGGGCTTGGCTATGAAGCTTGGCTTCTCAACAAGAACCAGCCCTACCAATTGTTTGGTTCCATTTTCGGACTGCGAATTCAAATCCTCCGCGCTGCTGTCTTTGGGTCACTCATCGGCTCGGTTTCGATTTGGTATTCCATGCTTACGTTCGGAAGCTACGAGCAGTCTGTCTTGCTATTGGCGTTTTGCGCGTTGATCAACGGTTGGCTTCTCGTTTACTTGCTATTCGAGGCACCGCAACACAATGTCCTGTTCGTGATGGGACTGTTCTTGGCGATTGAGCTTCTATGCTTGGTTGTTGCAAGCCCCATTGCTGGCGGCTGGCTCGTAAAGTCCCTTTTGGCTTTGGGCGCAATCGGTATCTTTATTGGATCCATATTCGGTTCGGCTACGCCCAAGCGAAGTACGATCTTTCATTGCGTTGCTGCCGCTGCGGTGTTGCTGATGGCTGGCTGCGGCTGGCTGCAACCAACAAGTGGTATCCTTCGTTTGTCCAGTCTCTCCTGGCTGTTAGTTGCCGGCTCGATTTGGATCGGTGTACTCGGAGCCTTTCGATGGCTACCAAGCACTTGGGCAAGGTTTCGGTCACTGCTCGCTAATTGGACTTGGCCACTCTTCTACTTAATCGTGGCGGGTGGGCAACGATTGCCTCGCCCAACGTCGCTCGGTGCCCTGTACGCGGGGGATGAAGATAAACTTATGCCTCTCGCGATCCATCGCTACCATATCGCTCATCCTCGAAATCTGACACATCCCATTCAAATTCCTTGCTTGGACGAAGCGTTGACGCTCAAGGTGCATAAGTTTGGATTACTGAGCGAGCTGGTCAAGTTCATCTTTGCAATGGGCAGTCTGTTCAACCGCGTCTTCCCATTCGCCAATATTGCTCTGCCCATTCGACAGAAACCTCGCATGTTGCCTTGGTCCGATGGTAAGGAGTATTGGCCATGGTGGCTCCTCCAGGAAGTCACCTTGCCCAACATCGGGAGATTCAAGAATCTAGGTACGTTCAAGATCGAATCAGGCGTCAAAGGCCCTGGGCTTCAACGCACGCCCGATCAAGCCGTCGATGCGTACAAACGCGGCCAATTGCTCGCATACATGGTCGAGTATGGAGTCGCGGGCTCATTCCTTCGAGCAGAGAAACAGGACGATCGCATTCGACTCTGCTTAAACCTCTCGTTTTTGGAAAAGTACGAAACAAAGCGAGATTATGAATCCTATGGTGGTTTCGCGTACTTTGAATTCGATGATTCATCCAAATCGATTCGACTAACCTCCGTTCGAGCACCACACAGTCCGATCGAAATCGCGGCTGATGTCAACGACCCATTGTTCCGGCACGCCGAGAGCATGATCTTGGCATCGATTTACTTCTATGTAGTTAGTGGCAAGCATCTTGTTGAAATTCATATGGGACTGAATCTGGTTGAGATCGCACTATTCAATGCTTTCGATGCCAACAAACAGTGGTTTCATCCCATTCGAGTCGCCATGTATCCTCATCTCTTCGCGCATGAGTTGGCAGAAGAGCTAACCACTCAGAACCTGCTGGAGGACAATGCAGTCTTTCCTCAAATCTTTGCAACAACCAACGCATCACTGGCCCGTTACTTGAACGATCGATTCGCCGAGTATCAACTGGGCAGCGATGAAGACTTTGCCGAGAGGGAGGCGATCCTGATGGCCGGTCGCCAAGGAGCCACGCTTGAAGAAACCCTTCCAAACTGCAGCCTGATTTGGGAAAAACGTTATGCAACCTTGTGGAACGAATACGCGAGCTCGCTTGTAAACGCCACTTACTCATCGGACGAGGCGTTGCGCAACGATCAGTACGTTGCGCATTTAGCTTCGAATTTGGACGCACTGTTCCAACAGCCCCTGGCGGATAAGTACGCACAGTTATCGACCAGGCAAGGCCTTATTCGATTTATTGCCGACATCATGCATCACCTGATCATTCGCCATGAAGTTTACGGCACGTCCGGAGTGCGGCTCGCATTGGACCAACGCATCAACCAAGTCCAAGTTCCCAAAGACGGCGGCCCGCCTGCCATCGATGAGTGGCGTTCGCTCGCATGCATTGCGATGGCAACCTCCCGCGTGCGTTACGTGAGTTTGATCGGTGGATTCAAAGTTCTGTTTCAAGACTTGAAGGATCCGCAATTGCTGGAACAGTTCGAATCCGCCCACGACCGCCTCATCGATTCGCTGCGAAACCTCGAATCCGAATTCCAAACGGACGGACAAGACAACTACGGCACACTGCGTCCCCTTCCATCGGAACTTGATATTGGCGCAGGCTATTAACATCGGAATCGCTTTTGCAAATCCCATTTTGAATCGTTCGATCAATTAGTGAGATAGGCTTCCAGCCTGTCGCATTGAAAATGACAGGCTGGAAGCCTATCCCACTTCAAAAATCCAACTGCTTTTGTTTCGTCCAAACATGCCATTGAGGATGCATTATGAAAAAGAAATCGAGTCCAGGAAAGCGTCGTAAGACCTCAGGTACAAAACGCACTCGAGAATCGACATCGCCTACCGAAAAACAAGAGTCTCAAGCTATCACGGAGCGTTTCGCGGCTGGTTTTCGCGGCGCTTCACTAACCGATGCAACGGTCGAACAATCGCTTCTACTCGGTCGCGATGTCGCGGCCATCGAGCAGATAGTTGGTAAAGAGTATGCAGAGAAATTACGTCTGCTTGCAAGCCAAGCCAACCAAGTTCGCGCCAGGGGCGGTCGCCGTGTCTTGGTCCTTCCCGGAATACTTGGCTCAACGCTTGCAATCGATGGCGACACGATTTGGCTCGATGTCATCGATATCATGCGAGGGCGACTCAAAGAACTTTCCCTTGATGGCGCCTCTCCGAAGGGCGAATCCAACGGTGCCTTCTGGCCTACCTACATGGAGCTCAAACTCAAGCTTCGCATCCAAGGTTACCAAGCAGAGTACTTTCATTTTGACTGGCGCAAACCGATTGCTGAAGCCGGCAAGCGATTGGCTCTGTATGTTCGTTCGATTGCGAACACATCACAACCTGTTTCCCTAGTTGCTCATAGTATGGGAGGTCTTGTCGCACGAGCTGCGATGAAGCTACTAGGTGACGAGTCAAAAACGCTACTTGACCAAGTCATACTACTTGGCACGCCCAACTTTGGCTCCTACGCGCCAGCGCTGGTCCTTGCTAACGACTACTCGACGGTCAGTTGGATGGAGAAATTGGACTTTGTCAGTGAACGTACCAGCCTTGTCAAGGATGTCTTCGCATCGTTCGTTGGTTTAATGGAGATGCTTCCCGAGCCGAGTAATAGCGACGGACTCGATCTCTTTAAGACCGACAATTATCCCAGTAATTCAAGCTTTGGCAGGGCGAATGTTCTAAAAGCTGCCTCCGGTTTGCAATCCCGTATTTCCATAGGTAACGATCGCATTTGGATGATCGCTGGCACTGGAATTGATACGGTCGTCGGCTTAGAGAAGAAGGCTGACAACTTATTGCGGTTTACGCAGCAAGTTAGCAACGAAGGTGATGGAACCGTACCTCTTCGGCTGGCTCTACTCCCCAATGCACAGCATCGCTATTGTCGTGTTGCGCATTCGTCGTTACCCCAAAGCAACGATGTGATTCGCGCAACGATCGATATCCTAGCCAATGGTACCACGAAACTTCTTGCAGCGAGCCCCAGTGAGGTCACACGTGTTAAACCAAGTCGATCCCTGCAAAGTCCGGCACCGATTGTTACGGAGAACACAGATGAGTTGCAACCGCTCCTTCAGTTGAATCAAGCGATTGCACCCTTTCTCTCTGTCCAAGGAGAGGTTGATAGCTCGGGAGCGGCCATATCGACGACGAGCCAGTCAGATCAGTTTGCGCTCGAGGGATTGAGCCAAAAGCCGATCGTGGTGGGGCGAAAGTATCAGAATCGACTCGACCTAACGCTCCTGCGTGGGGACGTAAGTGATTCACGCGGACGAGCCATTATGCTCGGTATTTTTAAGGATGTTCGTCCTGGCGGTGCAGCAGCCGCTATCGACGACAAGATGGGTGGTCTGTTGGCTGACGTCATTGAAAGACGTATGTTCTCAGCCAACGTAGGGGAGTTGTTTGTCATACCAGCTTCTCGGCAATCGCTGCAAACCGATATGGTCGTACTCATTGGTCTAGGCAACTTCAGCACGTTTACTGCGAAGTCGCTTCGTTCCAGCGTAGAGAATGCGACGCGCACTCTGTTGCGTTGTCATGTGGATGACTTGGTAACGGTCACCATGGGTGGCGGCTCAGGCCTTTCAATGCGAATCATTTTCGAATCGATCGTCGACGGTGTCCAGGCGGCGATGAAGGATGCCAAGGATCGTTTGTCGCTTCGCAGTCTGACGATTGCAACGAACAACGCTGCCGACTATGACCAATTGTCCAGCAGTGCGTTGTCTCTGGCCAGTTCAAGCCGTTTTGATGGCTTGGAGTTTACGATCGATCATCAAATCATCGAACCGAAAGAGCGTTCGAATCGCGAGCCGGGTTCGAGCGCACTCAATACGCAACACTCGTCGAGTTACCTAATCGTTCGCGACGTCCCTGATCCGGCGTCAACGGCGACCGACGTTCGGCATTTAGATGTGTCGCTACTTGGAACGGTCACCAAGGCGACTGTCCTTTCAGACCAGATTGTCGTAGACGAGACGAAGTTTAAGAAATTGCTGCAAGAAATCGATTTGGAGCAGAGCAAACAGAGTACCTTCTTTTCAAAGATCCCAGCACTTGGGCAAAGACTTGTGGAGATGGTATTGCCGCCGATCGTGCGAGAAGCGTTGATCGGTGCTCATCCAGAGACGCTTTCGGTGATCAATGATTTCTGGAGTTCGCAGATACCTTGGGAATTGATGTCGCTTGGCGATTATCAATTCAGTGCTTCGGGCAATTTGAGCCGTCGCTATTCGACACCGAACATGTCGGTGGCCAAATGGCTTTATCAGCGTCGAGCATCGAAAGAATATAAGATGCTGCTCGTCGTCGACCCAACCCAGGACTTGAGTGGTGCGGTGGAGGAGGGGAATCGAATTCGCGAGGTGGTATTGAAGTTAGGCAAGATTCAGTTGAGCGAGCTGGTGGGTCCCGACGCGACGAAAGATCGCCTGAGCGAAGCGTTTTCATCGGGCGAGTACGACGTCGTTCACTACGCGGGGCATGCGTATTTTGATCCGAACAATCGTTCTCAAAGCGGCATCCTATGCCACAACCAGCAAGTTCTATCGGGACGTGATCTCTCATTATTAGAGAGCTTGCCGACGTTAATGGTCTTCAACGCATGCGAATCGGGGAGAGTCCGAGCTGCGAAGCTACCAGACTTGGTCGCCGAGACGGAGCAGACCGCAACGAAGTCTAGCGTATCGAATTTGATAGATCGAAACGTTTCATTTGCAGAAGCATTTTTGCGAGGTGGAGTAGGAAGTTTCTTAGGCACGTATTGGCCGGTAGGAGACGCGGCGGCGTCGATCTTTGCGGCAGAGTTTTACGGAAAGCTATTGGCGAGTGCATCGATCGGCGAATCACTACGAGCGGCGAGAACGATGCTTCGCGACAAGAATCAACCCGACTACACCAACTACATCCACTACGGCGACCCCGAGTTCCGAGTGAAGGTGTAGAACGATCCCAACTCCTTCGGACATGAAGCAACGAATCCGTCGAACAAATCGCGATGGCATCAACTGACAAGCCAACACGGCGAGTAGAGAATGGGCAAAATAGCCAAAATCCGAACCACTTAACTTGAACTAAATTGTATAGCCCGAAAATTTCCACATCCTTAGATTGACAGCATGACCACACAAAGAAGCCGATTGAGCTCGTCCGAGTTCGTAAACAAAATCATTCACGACGCAGATACCGGTGAGAGCTTCGTTCCACTGATAGGAAGCGGGCTCTCGAGCCCCTCAGGCATCATCATGGGAGTCGAGTTCACGAATTACCTTGCGTTCACCACATATCTCGTCTTAGAGGACCCGAAGAACAGACCGCGAACGTATGGCGAAGGAGAAACAAATCGATGGGACTTGGTTCAAAAGGGATGGCCACCGTTTCCGTCTCCTGACGAAGTCGGCAGGGCAAAGCAATGGATTCGAAAGCAGTTCGAAAGTCTTTGCGAACGGCTGGGGCTAGAGATCAACCCCGAAGACAAGTCGGCCGGGGCCGATGGAACGATCAAATCCGTTGTCCCAAAACGTGGAGCAAAGCAGAGTCGAGACTTACGATCCGTCCTCACGAATCCCCGCATCCCAACGATTCTGCGTTCTGGCTCAGCAGAGCAAATAGACGACTACTCAAGGCGTATCATCGATATCCTGGCGAGAGATGTCGCGGGTGGCCAATACCCGGCTTCGTTTGCAATCGACGAGTTGGTGCCAGATTCGACTCGTTCGTACCACAATCGAATCATCGAGATGGGAATTCGAGCTCTTCATGACTGGCGTGAAACCTTAGTCTTTCTGTCGATGGTAGGCATTGATGCAAACCACCCACTTCGCCTTGTTCGAACGGAGCGAGACAGCTCCGTCATCGACGCATTCAATTTGTTCATCACGCGGGACAAACAACCCAATCTGGGCCACAAGCTTCTCTCGCATTTGGCAAGTCCATTGCGCATCCAGACGATCCTAACCACGAATTTTGACACACTTACCGAAGATGCTTATCGAGCGTTGGCAATGTTCTTGCGAGTATTGCCTGTCAGCGCGCGGGGCCGATTGCCAGAAGCCAGAACGGTCGCATCTGAGGATAGCCTCGTCAAGCTACATGGCGAAGCACAAGACACGCGCGCTGATCTTAGTCTTGACGAAGAGCCGAGCACGGAGGACAAGAAAACCTTTGCTGCGTATCTGACCAAAGGGGCAGGCAACTTGCAGAGCAACAAACTCGATAAATCGCAGCAGAACCTTCTCAAGTCAAAGCGATTGCTGATCGTTGGCTATTCTGGATACGACTACCGGTGCGTTCAAATGATTCGACATTGGTTGGAGACTCGCGACGACGCCAAAGTGTATTGGATTTGCTTCACCAAGAATGACGTGTCTCATGTGCAGTCCTTGTTTGGCGACGCAGTCTACAACGGAAAGATTCGCATCACCCAGTCCGCTCGCCCCGATCTAATGCTTTACGAGTTGTACCAAAGACTAGTCCTGTCACTTCCTCCAGGAGGCCTCACTTATGAATTCTCCCATATCGTGCCACCTAGACGACTTCAGGATTTCGATTTTAGCGATTCGCAGGTACAGAATGCAATTGAATGCGGTAACGAGACAAGCAGTCCACTCGAATCTGCCCGTATCCTGCTCGGCAACACCGGTTCGGTTGTGGACTCACGCCGACTGACTCGCGATGCCATCACAACGCGAGTGAAAGAAGTAATTCATGATGCCGCTAATCGGCGACTAAATTTTTACGAGCCAGATGGAAGCTACATTCAACCGGATAAGCGACAAGACCGATTTGTAAGATACGGACAATGGTTGCCTACCTACCGAGATAAACAGCTCAAATACGAAGACAAAGCGAAAGACGCCAAGCAATTTGGAGACCTAAAAGCTCGTCCGATTCTCATTGACGCAGCAGGCGGGGTGGTCAGGGCGAGCGCGATTGCTTTCGATGAACTTTCAACAAGTGGCAAAAAGGTTTTTTGGATTGACACGCAAGACTACATGGACGCGGACGGTCTCATGCGAGACTTTCTTAGAGGAATTGCGCTTCGATTCGGTTCATTTCAATCCCGACACGTAACTCTTCATCCATTGGAAATACCCATTCACGAGGCGCTCAGTCTCGCAAATGAGGGACAAAACGCGGGAAAGGGCAGTGTAGCGAAAGAAATGGGCGAGTATATCGACGAGATCTTGGTCGACTATCGAGCCGATGCCTCCTCGTTGGTCGTAATCATTTACGGAAGAGATGGATACGGAGGCTGCTCTGGACTTGTCCAGTCCAATTGGGTCAAAATGAATCCAGCTCAATCCAGTGAGTCAGCGCTACTAGGAACGTTCGAAGCGATGCATTGCGTAATCGAAGCCCTGGCGAGAGCGAACGTGCAAGTAATCTATTTTCCGCTGCTTTCAAAACGTGCGAAGAACAAAGTTCTTGCGATCGAAAGTATCAATATCGCAACGGGCACAACCGAAGACCATCTTTTCAATGAGGGGATGGACGATTGGAAACAGACGCCAGAGCCAAGTCTCGCTCAACAGTGGACACCGGACCCGCACAGCGTCGAAGGGCTTGCATGCGATGATGTCAGAGTACCGCTTTTTAAGTCCATCGTTACGGAGGTGCTTAAGCCATTTTTTACCTATGATTCGCGTGAAGCTAAAGAGCTCGTTCCTCGATTCGAACGCCTAACAAAGCGTAACGAACGAAGGCTGATGTTCTTGTATTCGATTACGCTCTTTCGACATTCTCGCCACCCCAATGCAATGTGTTCGGAGGCGACGTTTCCCTGTCCGTTTAGGCACAATGCATCCGCCATTGACAACGATTTTGTTCGCTCCGAAGAAAGCGCAGCTTGGCTGAGCGAGTTACGAAATGCACGAGTCTTTTTTGATAAGCCTGGTGGGTCACTGTGGATGCATCGGGATATAAGAATTACACTCCAGAGACTGCTTGAGCAATCACCCTTAGGCGATCCTAAAGATAATGAGCGAAGATACAACCATCATTTCCTTGAGTTGCGTTCCAGATTGCATTTTTGGATAGGAGATTGGTACTTCAAAGCATTCTGCTCTTCAGGGCACTTGACTCCCGCAATCGAAGCGATTCACCACCGTGTCATGGCGGCCGTCTATTCTCGGTTTGCGAGACCCAAATCTGAGAACCATGGCGCAGAAGATGCGGAAAATATTTGTGCATACCGTGTAGCGCTGTTTGAATCCTCAGTTCTGGAATGCTGCAAGACTATTTTAGTAGCGTGGCACTGGCTACATCTTTGGCAAGCTTGTTCCTTTGATGCGTCTTGGGTGACTGAGTCTCATAGAAAAACGGTAAAAAAGCAGCTTACAATGACGATGGATAGTCTCTTTGAAAATCTAAGGGGAAGGAAATTGGTAGCGAAGGAGCGAGACCGGATGGAGCTTGCAATCTCTCAACTAGATCAGTTGCTAGAGGCTCTTGCCGAATCCTTGACGACGGAAGGTGGTGGCGGAAAATGCGTCTCTGCGCGAACCGATCCATTCACCGTAATGATTCTCCCTCCTCCACCTATCGCAAAGAAGCAGGAAGAACAAAAGCTGGATGTTCAGACACCTGAGGTGCAACAAACTCATGAATCTAAACGGAGCCCATCAAGTGGAAATGTCGTGCCTCTAAAGCTATGTCATCATCTGGAGCAAATCCGCGCAAAAGATTCGCAATTCAAATCCCATATCCAAGACGCGTTTGTCAAGGTTTCAACATCTATGGGCGCAGATCTTTTTAACAAGCTTGTGAATGTATCCAAGCGAAATGTCCTATTCAAGGAACGCGAGGGAAATATTACGGAGATGTCGAAAGCAAAGGCTCTTTGGAAAGCGTCCTCCGACACTACACTTTCGTCGATCCACCAAATGGTTTGGCTTTTGGGCGAA
>Ga0105044_10016183_pt1 | contig 10066 bp, 10 predicted proteins | sample MAT01_FD_78092 | JGI IMG/M metagenome (GOLD analysis project Ga0105044, IMG submission 78092) | Freshwater microbial communities from Lake Fryxell liftoff mats and glacier meltwater in Antarctica - MAT-01 | ecosystem: Environmental > Aquatic > Freshwater > Ice > Liftoff microbial mat | place...
CCACGACAAAAAGTGCCTCGCTCCGAGGGTGATTCAAATCTCTCCCGTTGGTCGAGATTTGCTAACGTCATCCGGGCGTTAACTATTCGTCATTGCTCACAGCCCGCCCCGGCTGTGAGCAATGACGGCTAGGTTTCAGCGCAGCAGAAACCTAGGAGATGGCCTCAAAGATGCCTTTTTGGTTCCTTAACAATAAGTGTGGGCGAGCCAGTAAGGGAGGAGGGGCCAAGTGTCAATACAGCCTGGCATTGTGACGAGCGCTTAAAAATCTTGCCTGCACCTGCAGCCGAACATAGTCCTCTGCCTACCCCTCCCTCTATCCCTATGCGTCATCGAGGGATAGGTATAAGTTCAGGTGCACGTGCACGGCTAAATCCATGCGCTAAGTCGTTGGTGAGCCCTGGGCGTGAGCTTCCTTTACCGCTCAGTCGAGTCAAGCCCCAGCAAAACCGGCTACAAATTTAGCCAACGCCCTCCGCTCCATTGGCAATAAATGGTTTAGTTCCAGTGGGTTAACTTCTCCTGTAAGGATTGGTCCAAATTGCCGTCTTTCATGCTGGGCAAAGGTATACTTCAGATGATTCTGTGGGCATGTAAAGTTGTAGTTGTACATTCATGGCCTCACCTTCCTCTGAAATTGGACGACTGCAGCATGCCGCGGTAAGCCACGTCCGGCTTGAGCCCGAGCGGCACGAGTTTTCGTACTCGCTCTGTTTTCACGCTCTCCCGCTTGAGGGTCTTCTGGAACTTGAAGGCGTCTCCTCGGCGTGGGGATACAATCGCCTTAGGCCGTTCGCGGCATATGATGATGATTATCTCCAACGGGGAGAGGGGACCATTGAGGAAAAGTTACAGGCGCTCCTTCAGCAGCGTGGATTCGAGACTCAGATTGCGAAGAGCATTCTGATCACGACACCGCGGTACTTCGGCATTCGAGTTTTTACGCCAGTCAGTTTCTATTTTTGCTATGCACAGAGCGGCGCGCTTACCTATTTGGTGACGGAGATAAACAATACGTTTTTTGAGCGCTACGTGTACGTGGCCGAGTGCAAGGGCGATGCGTCCGGAGTTTTCACGAATAAGGAACCAAAGCGTTTTCATGTGTCACCGTTCCTAGGACTTGAATATGACTATCGCTTCCGTTTCTCTGATATCCGTGAAAAGCTCGATATAAGCATAGATTTGCTGCGTGAGAATAAAGTGGTCTTTCACTCGCGAGTAACGGGTCGAGGGGAAAGCGTTCCTCTTACGAGCCGTGCGCATGGGAGCCTGATACTGCGACAACCGCTGCGACCACTACTTACGACACCGCGAATATATTGGCAGGCGCTGCAGCTCTTCTTTAGGAGACGATTACCTGTGTTTCAAAAACCGAATCCTTCACTTCCTGGAACCGTTCGCGCAGATCCCGTTTCACTTACCGACCGGGCGTGTCTTTGGTTTGTCAAACGCTTCCTAAAAGGCCTGCGATTGGGTGCTCTCGAGCTCGTGTTCCCCGATGGTGAGCGCGAAATCTTTGGCCAACCGGGTTCTGGGGCGGTAGTTCGCATGGAAATTCGTAGCTTCCGTCTCTTTAGGCGCCTAGTGCTTGACGGGGGGCTTGGTCTTGGAGAGGGCTATATTGAGGGTGATTGGGACACGCCTGATCTCACCGGGGTGCTCACGTTCCTACTCAATAACTGGCATGCACTGGACGAGGGAAAGCTCAATTTCGTAAAGCCTTTGAGGATTCTCAACTTGTTCCTGCATCGCCTTCGTAGCAATACGATTAGCGGAAGCAAAAAGAATATCGGAGCTCATTACGATCTGAGCAATGATTTCTTTAGAGAGTTTCTTGATGATTCCATGACCTATTCCTGTGGGTTCTACGAGCACAAGTCCGATTCCTTAGCCCAGTCGCAGGTAAACAAGATTCAGAAAGTAATCGAGAAAGCGCAGATTGAACCGAGTGACCATGTTCTAGAAGTTGGCTCAGGCTGGGGGAGCCTGGCGATCGCTGCTTCTCAGAAGAGTGGCTGCCGTGTCACCTCGGTCACGGTTTCAGAAGAGCAGCATAAGCTTGCTACAATTCGGGCAGCTGAAGCGGGCCTTTCCGAGAAAGTGCAATTCCGTCTCCTTGACTACCGTAAGGTAGAGGGGCAATTCGACAAAATCGTTTCAGTCGAGATGCTTGAAGCTGTGGGGCATGAACATCTTCCTGCATTTTTCTCTATGTGCGAACGGGTACTCTCTCAAGAAGGGCTGGTCGTTCTGCAGGTCATTACCATGCCTGATCAGTATTATCATGAGTATCGGCAGCGCACCGACTTCATACAAAAGTATGTGTTTCCCGGGAGCCACCTGCCCTCACTCTCCGCGCTCAATCAGGCAATGACTGATCACTCGAGCCTTGTGGTTGAAAGTGTGGAGAATATAGGCCCGCACTACGCTCGGACACTTGCTGAGTGGCGCGGTAAGTTTGAGGCTGCCCGAGGAGAACTTGAGAAGCGTGGATACGACGAGCGATTTCAGCGCATTTGGCGCTACTATTTCTCGTCGTGCGAAGCAGAATTTTCCACCCGTTGGCTGGGCGTCCAGCAAATCGTACTTTCGCGGCCGAATAATTCCTTTCTGATCGGGAAGGACCTTTGCTATTAAGCCGCATCCTTCTTCGGACTGCGCACCGATCTCTCTTCTTGAATTCCACGAGCAAGTAATATTTTAACTAGGCTTTGATAGGGGATATCCTGCTTATTCGCCAATATCTTTAGCGCATCAATCATTCCTTCGGGGAGGCGGAGAGAAATAGACCTAAGAGTTGGGCGCAATTTAGGGAATGACCCCCGCTTGGCACTGGAAATATCAAAATAGTCCAGCGGCGAGTGCGTTGCCCAGAACTCTCGTTCTTCATCTTCGTTACGAAATTTAGGAAGTTTTTTCATGGCTTCTATAAAACTCCTTTTCACGCCTATTCATATCTCTAGCGGTAATCACACGAATCAAATTACCTCGTAGGGTAAAATTAACGATCAATTCCCTCCCTGCGTTTGCCCTTCCAAAAATAGCGCATCGTAATTCAGTGTGAGAATGTTTTGGATCGTCAATGACTACCAATGGCGAATTAAAGAAAACCTCCTCACACTCGCCGTCGGAAACTTTGTGCTTAAGCCTATTCTTGTCATGATTGCCCGAATCCCAATCGAACCCAACAAACTTCGGCAAATCCTTAGCCATCTAAATAGTGTATATCGTAACAATATACTGAGCAAGCAGCTTTTCGGTTGGCGACGTAACAATTAAATCTATCATATTTTACGTATCGTTATGGCCAAGGTTGATTGGGAGTGCGGCGCGCACTTCCGCATGAACCTTGAAAGTGAGGAGCAGTGTTTCCGCTCCGAGAATACCCATAAACTAATTTCGGATGGAGTGGCAGGCCTACTGTAATATGTCGTGCGTGAGGTTCTTGATTGGCGGGCGGAGGTAGATGATGGTATTCGAGTTGTCGAAAGGGAAGGCAGGTGATCTATGATCGATCTTCAAAAGCTTGTTATTGGAATGGCCTCACAGGCCTTGGGCGGAGGCTTGCGATCATCGGGGCGCTCGTCGATGCGGAGGAGCTCTCGAACAAGGGGATCTTCTCTCAACCAGGGAAAGCTTCTTATGGGTCTGCTTGGTATGGCGGTTGCGGCCTATGAACACTACTCGCAGTCCTCTGCTCGGGCATCTCCTCCCCAGAGTCCAGGGATTCCCCCTGCACTACCCGCCCGCGGGACAAGTGTACCTCCGCCCCCTCCCCCAGGCAGGGCTGCAGCTGAAGCGCCTGGCATCGATCAAAATTCCTTGCTGCTGCTACGTGCGATGGTGGCCTCGGCCTATGCCGACCAAACGCTGGATGAGGGGGAGCGAAGCTCAATTGTTAAGCAGCTTGGGGGCCATGAACTCTCAGCAGAAGAGCGATCCTTTCTCGATCGTGAGCTCGCTAATCCGCAGTCGATAGAGACTCTGGCGTCCCAGGCAGGTTCCTTTGAACAGTCAAAGCAGCTCTATGCCGCAGCGGCTGTGGCAGTCCGAGTTGACTCAGACTCAGAGCGAGACTTTCTTACACGCTTTGCCAAAGCTTTGCAGCTAGATGAAAATAGCCGGCGCGAGATTGATAGCCAATTGGGACTTATCTAGATCGTTCTCTTGGAGAGTATTGATATGAGCCAGTGGTTTCTTAGCTATGACGGCAAGCAAATTGGTCCCTTCTCAGTATCTGAGGCGCGTACCCGGGTTGCAAGCAATAAGCAGGGATACGCCTGGCGGGAAGGCTTTCGTGAGTGGATTCCCATCGCTCAAGTCCAGGAACTTGTTGCCCCGTCTCCTTCGTTCGCAGCGCCTCCGCCGCCACTCGGCGCGCACAGCGACGAGTTAGAGTACCAGATTATCGGTAGCGAGATGCAGTTCGTCGAGATTGAACTTGATCCTAACGAGAGCTGTCTCGCTGAGGCGGGTGCCATGATGTACAAGGACCCTTCTATTGTGATGGAGGCAGTATTTGATACCGGTTCTCGTGGTACTGGTTTCGTAGATAAGCTTCTTGGAGCAGGAAAAAGAGTGCTCACTGGCGAGAGTCTCTTTATGACACAGTTTCAAAATCAGGCTTCGCGTAAAGCAAAGGCGGCCTTCGCCGCCCCGTATCCGGGCAACATTATTCCAGTGCACCTTTCCAACGTTGGTGGATCCCTGATTTGTCAGAAGGATAGCTTTCTGTGTGCAGCTCGCGGAATTTCAATTGGGATCTATTTCCAGAAGAAAATTCTTACTGGGCTCTTTGGAGGCGAAGGCTTCATCATGCAAAAGCTTGAGGGAGATGGGCTCGCGTTCATTCATGCGGGAGGAACTCTCGTGGAGCGAACTCTTCAAGCGGGTGAATCTTTGCATGTCGATACCGGCTGCATCGTTGCATTCCAGCCAACGGTAGCCATGGATATCCAGCAGGCCGGAAACATAAAGACGCTGCTGTTTGGCGGTGAAGGGGTTTTCTTTGCAACTCTTCAGGGCCCCGGAAAAGTCTGGCTGCAATCGTTGCCATTCTCTCGGCTCGCAGGACGTATGCTTGCTGCCTCGCTTGGTGGCAAGGAAGAGGGATCTGTTCTTGGACAACTCGGGTCGGTATTGCAGGGGGACCGGTAGTCTTTCTCCCTGGTATGCGCTTCTAGTCTCTAGGAGAAACTCGGAGGGACGGGGAGGCTAAATTTCCGAATAGGCCCAACGAGAGCTCCAAGCATCTGACCTCGCTTCGTCTAAGATGTAGAGAAAATTCAGGCAAATACCCATCTAGAACCGATATGCACGAGGCTCTACCTTATTATTAGCTCCAATTGCGCTCAGGTACGGCTAAGCAGGCGATCTTAAAGAGGATGAGTAGAGCCAGGATGGCCCTACTCCGCTTGAGATGGAGCTCTCGTTTTGTCGATTTCGCTGCTTAAAAACATTTACGCCTTAAAGGCGCAGTCTGGTCTTGGCCGGGCAACGGACGCTCTTAGCCGAAGTCTTGAACGCCTATCCTCGGGATCCCGGATAACAAAAGCCTCGGATGACAGCGCGGGGCTAGCAGTCGCGCTGGGCCTCAATCGCGATGCGCGGGTATACGGGCGAGCAATTCAGAATCTCAACGACGGCATTAGCGCACTTTCAATTGCTGACTCAAGCCTTGGCCAACTTTCGGATGTAACCACTCGTCTTAAAGAGCTCGCAACCCAGTCTGCAAATGGTTCTTTAAGCCTGACCCAAAGGCAGTCTCTCGATACTGAAAGCGACAACCTCGTTGAGGAATTCAACCGTCTGGTTGCTACCACGCGCTTTAACGGAGTGGGTCTGCTTGATGGGTCAACAGAGAATATGCGCTTGCAGGGGGGCTATGGCGTCAATGGCAGCCTCACTTTCGGGCTTGTTGATAAACTATCTCGCACCAAGGGGTCGGGAAGCTTTAGCTCCGCAACTACGCACACCTCGACAAGCGGATATTGCGCAGTTCGATCTTAACACGGCATCTGGCGCTCGCTCAGCTCTATCGACGATTGATGAAATTCTAAACCGAATTAACAGTCAACGTGGATCCATTGGCGCCCATTTAAGCCGAACGGAGAGTGCTGTCTCAGTGCTTCATGCAATTCGAGATAACAATGTGGCCGCATCCTCTCGAATTACGGATGTTGATGTGGCAATGGAGAGCGCTGAACTGGCTAAGAATCAAATACTGCAACAAGTAAGTAGTGCTGTGCTTGCGCAGGCTAACCAGCTTCCTGCCTTGGTGCTGAGTCTCTTATCAAATAGGCCTCCAGCAGGGCGCGCCACTTTTTAATAGAGGTAGCCCCTTCTATGGAAAAGAGGAGGGCTCTAATAGTTTCAGGTAGTTGCCGGAAAGCCCGGTGCTTTCGGCTGTTTACAAGAGAGCTATTCCCTCTGGCCGTTCACATTGAGCATAACTAATTAAGAACGAAGGTTTTACGACGGTGAGCGCTGAGCTGTGAAGCACGGGCTCTGAAGGTTTGGTGAACATATGAATCCACAACTATTCCAATCTCTTCTTGGCTCAAGTTCATTAGACGGACTCCTCAATAATAATCTCGTATTCCCGGTCGGTGCTCTTCTGGCACTTTCCTTTGTACGCTCCCTCCTTAGAACCGGACGAGGGCTCCTCCCTCTCGCGGCGCTCGTTCTTCTCATGCTCGGAAAAGATGCAGGTGTTTCTGAAATACTTGGGGGACGCGGCGCTTCTTCGGGATCCTTGGGATTCAATCCCGCAGCGTTGCTCGAGAGGGACGGAATGCTATTGCCGGCCGTTGTTCTTGCGCTCGCTCTCTTCCTTGCCCGCGGCTACCTCTTCTCTGCTGTAAGTCTCCTTCCGCTTGCGGCGATTGGAATTCTTCTGATGCAGAAGGACTATAGAATTTCTGCCATTTCGTCAGACCCAGTACGGGGGCCGGTGCTTATTGTTGGAGCCGTCATTCTCATCCTGTATTTCGCTTTTCGATTCTTTAGACGGCGTTCCTACCCAATGGGGTATTTTCCCGCTATTCCATTCTCGGTTCGCCTTGCGCAGCAGATGAATGCTCTTAAGCCCTTTTTCCATTATGCAGCTGGCGGTCTGGCTGGGCTTCTTGCCCTTACCATGCTCATTAACCCAGATGTTATCGAGCAGCATGTTCCCGGCTGGAGACTTACGCTGGGACTCGGATTCCTGCTTATCGCACTATTTGGCTTTGCCCGTTCGCTTCCCGAGAGAATCCGCACGTATTTAGTGCCGGCGTATTGGGGGGCGGTGGTTATTCTGCTGGCGGTCAGTTTGTGGAGGGACCCGGCTGTTTCGGGTGCTGTAACGGCAGGCTCTGATGCCAACGCATCGCAGGCCGAGGTGGAAAGCTTTTAGGCTGCAAACCCTGACGCCGTGCCGCAGATTTAGCTCCTCAGGCTGCTACTTTAGCCAGAGGACGAGATCCCCAACCACAAGGTCCTCTAGCTACCCCATGGTCTCCATGCAGAACGAGCGTAATCTCAATCGTTCCAAACGTGCAGCGGTACTCAGGATGATTATCTTCGAAGTGAGAGCTTCCCAGGTCGATCTGCTGTCGGCGTAGCTCTCTGCCTTGCCCGGCTACGTCATCCCAAATGATTTCTATGCTAACGCCCCGGCACAGCTGCTCGAGTGCAGAGCGTCCCAGAAGTTTGGTCTCGACTTGCCGAACCCCGCTTTCGGGGAGAAGAAACTTAGCCGAAACGGATATTAGATTTGAAGCGTCTGCACATGAGCGATCGTTTCCGATACGAACTTGAACCTGGATGTTACCTACAGGGCAGGTAATCAAGATGGTCGTGCCATTGGGTTCGAACTTGAGGAGAGGGGCGCCTCCTTTAGGGGCACTGCCTAATTCGAGGCGGGGAGCCGGAACTTCGGTTGGAGCTTGCGGGCCAGAGCCGGCGGGAGCTGGGCCGGCGCGAGCTGGGCTGGAATACATGCTAAGTTCACGCAAGCCAATTATGAGCATACATCCTCATGTCGCTAGGCTCCTTGTTGCCACGTGCCGTGTGCACGACCAACAAAGGTAAGAGCCTCAAGTAGCTCGTCTCTACTATCCCACCGTTTCTGCTTTCCTACCGTGAAGGTGACAGTGTGAAGAAGACACCACCTCCGTGCCCTAAAGGAAATCTTTAGAGCGAGAGAAAAACACTAGGATTTGAAAGGATCGTCCTTCGACAGCGATACACTATTTCAATCAATGGCGGCGTGGACGTACGGGAACACAGCTTCTTTTCTGTTGTCGGCTTCACGCTGAGAGAGCAAACTCTCTTCTCGCTTCGGATCGCCGCAACTCACGCCATTCGCTCTACTCCAGAGGAGGAAAGCGTCCGGCCCTGTATTGTATATGCACAAGGGGGAAAATTACAAATATTTAATGATATGTGATATTAAGTGCTTAGCTAGAATTGTTAGATTTTAAATAGCGGCAAATAACGTTGTTATGAAGCAGCCCCGTTTTTTGTTACTTTGCGCGATGCTGGGAGCTGCGCTTCGACTGCAAGGAGGTTACGGTGACTTATGGCTCGATGAGGCAACCTCCCTGCTTGCGGTTCGTTCCTTCGGTTCTCAACCGCTGCTGCAGGTCTTCACTTGGGCGCACGATAATAATCATCCACTCAATTCTCTTTGGCTTTACCTGCTACGTGATGCATCTGCTCCATGGATGTTTCGCCTCTTGTCACTCCTCTCAGGAATCGGATCTCTCGCACTGGTCTTCACCTGGCCACTACGCGGCGGATGGTTCGAGAAAAGTTCATTAATATTTCTTTGGTCATTCTCGTATCTGCTCTGTCTCTACGACAGTGAAGCTCGCGGGTACGCGCCGATGATTTTTTTCGGACTGCTGGCTTGGCGCGGCGCCATTTCATTCTCCCACTCCCAAGCGCTGACCAGTGTTCTCCTTCTCAACCTCAGCCTAGTAATGAGCAGCCTTGCTCATGTGAGTGGAGCGCTGTGGTTTGTCTTTTTAATGGCGATGCTCTGCTTCAAAGAAACTACGCCAAAGCTAGTGTTGAAAAATCTTCTCGCGATCGCGCCAGCTGCTGTGTTTCTACTTGGGTATTATGTCTTCTTTATTCGGCATCTGCCGGAGGGAAGCGGCGGATTACGTTCCTACTCAGAGGTGCTGCTTTCAACTACCTCTCTTGCCGTTGGGGGACCTCAGCTATCGGCTTTCGCTCCTGAAATAGGAGCGGTTGCATTGTTGGTTTCAGTTTTGTTTGCGCTGTTGGTTATTCGTTCCACCCTAATGCTATGGAAGTCTGACCGGTCCCTTGCAGCCGCAATGCTGACCGGAGTTTTAATTGTGCCGGCATTTATTCTATTAGTGCTTGCCCCGCGCGTGCTTTATGAGCGCTATTTACTTGTGCCCGTCGTGCTTTGTTACTTTTTACTTGCCTATCTGCTGGGGAGACTTTGGGAGAGTTCGCGCGGTGGGCGAATCTTCGCTTTGGTACTTCTGGGCGCCTACCTAGTGGGAAATGCCCCCAAAATTATTTCCCTTATCACCCATGGAAGAGGGGCCTATTCAGTGGCCTTTGAAAGGATGTCGCGTGCCTCGTCCCCCCAGCCAGTGAGAGTTGCCTTCGACCAAGCCTATCGGGGAGGGCAAATGGTGGAGCTCTACGGACGGTCAGGGGTGGAGGGGCGGGCGATACAGTTCGTAAGTGAGCCCTCACAGGCCGACTGGTATGTGCTTAGTTCCCAGGAGCTCGGCTTTGTCGCTCCTCAGGACCTAGACTTCAAGTACGCGGGATACTTTAAGCTTCAAGAGTCCTATCCCGCAGCGCCGTTGTCGGGGTTTACCTGGTACACATACCAAAGAACGGCTACGAGATTAGGAGAATCAAAATAACCCCCTAGCCGTCATTGCTCACAGCCGGGGCGGGCTGTGAGCAATGACGGCTAAAAAACGCCCGGATGGCGTTAGCAAATCGCGACCAACGGGAGCGATTTGGAGCGCACCGGAGGGCGACGCCGTGTGCGCGGCGCTCGCAGGTGCCGGGCGCTCAAAATCCGCCC
>Ga0105044_10016184_pt1 | contig 10066 bp, 6 predicted proteins | sample MAT01_FD_78092 | JGI IMG/M metagenome (GOLD analysis project Ga0105044, IMG submission 78092) | Freshwater microbial communities from Lake Fryxell liftoff mats and glacier meltwater in Antarctica - MAT-01 | ecosystem: Environmental > Aquatic > Freshwater > Ice > Liftoff microbial mat | place...
ACCCGCGAGGGAATTGCTATCCCACGTTCGCTGCGTCGCGGCTTTGTTACGCCGTTGACAGTTGAGTATCGAGTCAACGTCCGCCAGCAGCTGGTGTCGATCGCATGGGTCCAATTGGGCAAAGTCTGATGGATACAGCACTTTGCGTCGGTCAGTTCCGTATCAACCTCGACACCACCGACAGCACCAACTCCGTTGCGGCCGCGCACGCCATGGATGCCGCCAACCATGGCCTGGTCGTCACCGCGGGCACGCAGTCGGCCGGGCGCGGGCAGTATCAGCGTGTCTGGCAGGCTCCGGCCGGGTCGAGCGTGCTGATGTCGGTCCTGCTGTTCCCGCCGGAGTCGCTGCGTCGGCCGTCGCTGTTGACCGCGTGGGCGGCTGTCGCCGTATGCGGGGCGGTCGTTCGCATCACGGGTATCCGTCCTTCGCTCAAGTGGCCGAATGATGTGCTGATCGGTGGCCGAAAGGTCTGCGGCATCCTCTGTGAAAGCGGGACTCATCATGTGGTAGCCGGCATCGGATTCAATGTGAATCAGTCGATCGGGGACTTTGCCCGGATGCAGCTTCCCGATGCTACTTCGCTGGCGATTTGCAGCAACCGACGGCTGGATGTCGGGGAAGTAACGGCCATCCTCATCGAACAGCTGGATGAGGAATACTGCCGTTTGCGCGATGGTCAACTGTTCGATGTCGAACAGCGCTGGAGCGACCTGTTCGGGCTGATCGGTCGGGAAGTGCTGATCGATCGGATGGACAGCAGCCGGATGGTGGGAACCCTGCGTTCGATGTCGTTTCAAGAGATCGTCATCGAACAGGCGGAAGCGATTCAACAGGTGCCGCCCGAAGCGATCCGCCACCTTCGGGCGATTTGACGCCCCTGCTCAGAACTTCGAACTTGTCGACACGAACTTCGCCGCCAGCAGTGTGCGGTCGTCCTTCGCCGGGGCGTTGTTCGTGAACTCGCGCAACTCACTCAGAATGTCATCCACCATTGCTCTGGCACCGACCGGGCAATGCTTCAGGGCACGGTCGAGGCCGTCGCTGCCGAAGCTGTCGCCGTCGGGATTCTCGGCATCGGTGATGCCGTCCGTGCAGAAGACCACCTGATCGCCCGGCACCAGCACCAGCACGTCCTCGGGGTACTCTTCGCGTTCGGAGATGCCCAGCGGCAGGCGTTTCTTGCCTTCCAGAGCCTGGTGAGTGCCGTCAGCACAGCGCACCAGCCGCGGCGGCACATGGCCTGCATTGGCATATGTCAGCGTGCCGCGGTCGGGGTCGTAGATGGCATAGAACGCTGTCACGAAGCTGCCGAACGCCCCCGTGTAGTGTGATGCGAGGTGACGGTTCAAATACGACAGCAGCAGTCCCGGGGGCCAGGGCGGCCCGGTGTAAGTCTTCGTCAGGCTATGCGTGATCGCCATCAGCACGGCCGCGAGAGCCCCATGCCCGCTGACGTCCGCGATCAGGATGCCCCAACGGCCCTTCGGCAACGGCAGCATGTCGTAGTAGTCGCCGCCGGCCTGTGAAGACGTCTGGTAATGCACCGCCAGGTCGAGCGTCGGGATATGCGGCAGGCTGGTCGGCAGGATCGACTGCTGCATCTGCGCGACCATGTTCATCTCATGGGCGCTGGCTTCGTTGGCGGCCTTCAACTTCTTCGACAAGAGCGCCGCCTGCGTCGCCCGGCCGAACAGATTGCTCATCCAGACGAGATCCGGAAACCGCTCAGGCGGGAAAGCGAACGCCTCTTCCCGTGTGGCGATCACCATGTTCAACGCGTCGCCGTCGTCGTAGTGGGGGATGGCGATCAGCGATTGCTGGTCGTCGAGATACGGAGCCGCCGGGTCGTCGGGCTCCAGGTCGAGCATGTCCAGAATGCGCGGCTCTTCACCGTACAGCAGTTCGGCGAACAGCCCGCCGTTGATCAGCGGCAGGCGCTGCGGGTCCTTCCAGGGATTGACGTCAGTGCCCCAGACGCTGCAGCGTGTGATCCGCACATCCGGGTAGTTCAGCCCCCGGCGCGAGATCGATATCTGCCGCGACGTGGGGAACAGTTCGAGCATCCGCCGGGCGTAAACGTGATACATCGCCTGCGGATCGTCCACGCGGCTGAGTTCGCGCATGACGTCCACGGTGATGGACAGACGTTCGCGCCAGTCCAGCGTCTGCGTCGAAAAAAAATCGGATCCGTCGCCCATGACTTGTCCCTTGTGCCGCGACCCAGTAGACACTTTCCCCACGCGTGATGCAAGAGAATGAACGGTGAAAACTTCTTCCTTCCTTTATCCCGGAGGTTCGCGAAGCCTCACCTCGGGGCTTGGGTTTTGTCTTCCTCCCCATTATCCGTTACAGTATCTCCGCTGCTCCATTCCCTCCCTGTGGAACCACCTCATGCGTACCCTTACATTCGCCTTGCTGCTGGCCGGCCCCATGCTGCTTCCGGCCGCCGAGACAACCGTTTCGAACTTCAAGATGCAGGAGATCGCCACCGATCTGACGGTCGGCTATGCCGTCATCACTGCCGACGTGAACGCCGACGGCAAGCCGGACATCGTCGTCGTCGACAGCAAGCGTGTTGTCTGGTACGAGAACCCCACCTGGAAAGTCCGCCCGATCATCACCGGCAAGACGAAGCCCGACAACGTCTGCATCACCAGTCTCGACATTGATGGCGACGGTCAGCTGGACTTCGTCCTCGGAGCCGACTGGGCACCTTTCAACACCAAATCGGGCGGCACCCTGCACTGGCTGAAGCGCGGTAAGACGCTCGACGACGAATGGTCGATCCACCCGATCGGCGAGGAACCGACCGTCCACCGCGTTCGCACCATCGATCTCGACGGTAAGGGTCAACGCACGATTGTGCTGGTCCCGCTGATGGGGCGAGACAGCACGAAGGAAGCCAACTGGCTGGACGGTCGCCCTGTCCGCATCCTCGCCTACCCGATTCCGAAGGACCCGTTCAACGGGCCTTGGACTCCGTTTGTTCTGAACGAGGACCTGCACGTCTGCCACAACTTCTTCCCGTACGCCACTGCCAAAGGCCAGCCCGAGAACGTGCTGGTGACCGCCTACGAGGGCCTGTTCAACCTCTCGAAGGAACAGGACAAGTGGAAGCTCGACAAAGTCGGGGCCGGCAATCAGGCGAACCTGAAGTCGAACCGGGGCGCCAGTGAAGTGAAGATGGGCAGATTGGCGAGCCCCTCCCGTAAGGGTGGGGAGTTCCTTAACTACGCCGCCACCGTCGAGCCCTGGCATGGCAACGAGATTGTGGTCTATCCGGCAGGACCGAAAGGCAAGGACGGCCTGTGGCAGCGTGTCGTGATCGACGATCACCTGCGCTGGGGCCATGGCGTCTGGTGTGCCGACCTCGACGGGGATGGCAGTGAGGAACTGGTCATCGGTGTGCGCGACAACCCGGCCAAGGGCGACACGTTCACCGAGCAATGCGGCGTCCGCATCTACAAACCGGTCAACGGCGACCGCACGAAGTGGGACCGGCAGATTATCGACAACGGCGGCGTGGCGGTCGAAGACCTCACGGTTGCCGACCTGAACGCCGACGGCAAGCCGGACATCATCGCGGTGGGCCGCAAGACCGGCAACGCCCGGATCTACTGGAACCAGGGGAAGTGACGACGCCCCCCTGTCGAGCAGGCGTCCCGCGTTCTCATGGGAAGGAGTACCTGTCCCCGCCGTCCGCGGCGTCGCCCGCCCGCCACTCAGCCGGCTTGCCTTCCCGCGCGTTTTCCTCGCTTCTTCAGCAGTAACTCCGCTGCCTGCAGCTGCCCCTTGAGGTCCTTGTCGCGCAACAGTCTTCGCATCGCACACAGCGCCTCGGCCCGCACTTCCAGTTGCCGCCTGTTGCACGCTCCAGCATGAAAATCCCGCCAGGCGCGCACCCCGGGACGAACTCTCTCGCCTCCACAACGCGCTCCGCTCCGGAAGCCTGCCCGTCGCGGCTAACCTCAATACCGCTCAATTTTGAGCGATGCCAATCATACTCAGTTAAAGGCAGCCCTGCAGTTGTTCATTTTGACCACCGATGTCACGGAGAACACGGCTCAAACCGGATGGATCAAACTCGATACACGAAGCTGAGCAGGCGCTTCTCGGGTCTTATCCGTGTTGTCGGTGTCATCCGTGGTTAAATTCTTCCACTATGGTTAAGCGGTATTGCGGCTAACCGTCGCTATGGGACATGGCTCACTATTTTGCCATGGCGGAGCTGACAAAGGCGCATGTGGAAACGTTCTTGTTCAGGTCGGCTGCCTTTTCGCCATGTCTCTCCGCCTCGCTGGCCTCGCGATCGATGGCTGAACGGACGATGTCGGCTAGCTGGCGAACGCATTGATCCTTGAAGAAATCCATGTGCTCCGCAGGGAAGTCGTTGTGCACGATCATCGGCTGCGTGGACCATTCATGCCAGCCCTTGCGCTGGTCGGCGACGATCGTGTCTTCCCAGTCGTAATGGACGCCGCTGTTGACCAGAACGACCTGACCGTCGAATTTGCCGGATGGCCAGTAGCGATCGTTACCGCGGTCCAGTGCGCCCCAAACCTTGCTGAGGATCTGGTGCGGCACGGAATCGAGCCCCTGGACGAGGGGTGCATCAAGGTGTTGCAGGTTCATCATGTTGAGGATGCGGGTGCGTGCCCCGCGGAGGCGGTTGCGGACGTAGTTCCAGCGGCCATCACGCGCGTTGCCCTTGATGAACTTGCCGAGGTGGATGCCAATGCGGCGGTGCCACGGCAGCAACTTGGGAAACCCCGGGGCATACATGTCCAAACTGATCAGCCTTGGTACATGGTGGCCGAGGCGTTGCAGCTGAATGGCTGTTTCCAGCGCGATGATGGCGCCGACGGAATAGCCGCCGATCAGATACGGGCCGTTCGGGACGGCTTCGATGATCTCCCTGGCATAGCGCGCCGCGATCTGGACGAAGTCGTCGAGGGGTGGCTCGGTGCCATCGACGCCGATCGCCTTCATGCCGTAAACGTTGTACTGGGGGCCGAGCAAGCGGGCGAACTGATGGAAGGCGAAGACATGACCGCCCGCCCCCGCAATCAGGAAGAGCGGCGGCGTCGTTCCGCCGGTTTGCAGGGGCACAAGTGAACCCGTGCCGAGTTCCAGCCGTTGTTGGAGAACGGATGCCAGTCCGCGGACCGTCGGGTACTTGGACAGCGCCTCCAGCGGAATGCGATGGCCCAGCTCAGATTCGATCCTGGCCATCAACACCACGGCGCGCAACGAGTTTCCGCCGAGATCGCGGAAATCGTCGGTCACGCTGATCGGTTTGATACCGATGACTTCTTCCCAGATGCGGACCAGGGCCTCCTCGGCATCGCCCGAAGGCGGCACATAGTCGGCCGCGGCGGAACGGACGACCACTTCTTCGGCAGGAGCCGGCAACGCATTGCGATTGATCTTGCCGGTGGGTCCCAACGGGAACTTCTCGACGATCGTTACCGTCGCGGGGACCATGTAATCCGGCAGCTTGGTTCGCAGATGGCGGCGCAGCGCAATCGGAACAGGGGTCATACCGGGATGGGGGCGCACATAAGCGTGCAAGCTGGCGCCGGCGTCCCCGTTCTTGCGGGCCACGACCACCGCCTGGGCCACATCGGGGTGGCCTTCGAGTCCGCGCTCGATCTCGCCGAGTTCAATCCGGACACCACCAATCTTGACTTGGAAGTCGGCACGACCAAGGCAGATGACGATGCCGTTCGGCAGATGGCGTCCGAGATCGCCTGACTTGTAGAATCGCGACGACGTCCCCCCTTCCGAAGGGTAGAAGGGATTAGGCAGGAAGCGTTCCGCGTTGCGTTCGGGGCGATTCAGGTAGTGCCGGCCAACGCCGTCGCCACCGATCCAGATTTCGCCGACACAACCGATCGGCACGGGTTGCAGTCGCGAATCGAGGATGTAGTACTGCATGTTGCCAATCGGCCGGCCGATGGGAATCGGATCGTCGCTGGCGCTGACGCGATGGGTAGTCGACCAGACGGTCGTTTCGGTGGGACCGTAAAGGTTCCACACTTCCGCCACACGGGCAAGAAGCTGCTGGCGCAGTTCGGGCGGCATCGGTTCACCACCGCAAAGAACGCGCAGGCCAGGGGTTCCCGGCCAGCCGGCTCCAAGCAGCGAGTACCAGGTCGCCGGCGTTGCCTGCATCAGGGTCGCCCCGGATTGTTGCAGATGCTCGAGCAACCTGGCGCCGTCGGCGACGTCTTCGCGCGGCACGAGTACAATCCTCGCCCCGGCCATCAACGTCTGCCACAGCTCGACATGGTGAATGTCGAACGAAAACGTGGTGATGGCGAGGAATCGATCAGCCGGCGACAGGGGAATGTCGCGCTGCATCGCGGCCAGGAAGTTCATCAGTCCCCGGTGCTCGATGGCAGTGCCGTTCGGCAAACCTGTCGAACCCGAGGTATACAGCACGTAGGCCAGGTCAGTCGGCTGGTACTCGACCGATTCCGCGGGAACTTCCGGGATCGGATCATCCAGATAAACGATGCGTGCATTGCTGGGCGGCAGGCGATCCTGCAAGCGGCGATGGGCAATGACGATCGGTGCCTGGGTGTCGCGAATGAAGAGGGCAAGTCGATCAGGCGGAAAATTCGGATCGAGAGGCAGGTAAGCCCCGCCCGCCTTCCAGACGCCGAGCATCGCGGCAGGGGCATCAACGGTACGATCCACACAGACCCCGACGAGCGTATCGGCCCGCACCCCGAGCGAACGCAGGTAGGCCCCGATCCGGTCGGCGCGTGCCGTCAGCTCCCGGTAGGTCAGGGTCGTTCCCTGGGCCTCCACGGCAATGGCGTCGGGGGTGCGTACTGCTTGCTCATCAATCAACTGAAAGATGCAGCGTTCCCGGGGGTAATCGGCCGCGTTGGCGTTGAAACCCTGGACGATTTCACGGCGCTCGGCAGCATCGAGCAGCGGGAGGTCGACAAGGCTCATCTCGGGACTGCGGCAGGCGGCACCGATCAGGTTTCGGAGATGCCCCACGAATCGCCCGGCATAAAATGCGTCGTAGCGGTTGGCGTCGTACTCCAGGAAGCCGGCCTGTGTTCCATCGGGACAAGTCCCCAGATGCAACCGCCAACCGGCCCTGCTCGGCGCCGAATCGAGAACCGTTTCGCCCTGGAAGCTGAAAGCAAGCGATTCGGCGGGGACTGGAGCGGGATCGCTCGGCCGGTCGGCAAGGTGCGCAATCAAGGCGTTGCGGACAGTCCGCACCCAGCGCGTGAACGGAATGTCGCCGGTGCAAGTCAACGGCAACGGCCCGGGCACGCAGACGGCCAGTTCGTCGCGGCCCAGATAGCGCTGCATGAGCGCCGCGAAGGCAGCAAACCACACATGGCCGGGCGTCGCATAAACCGATCCGGCAAACCGGGCAACTTCATCGGAAAGTTCCGCCGGGATGGTGAACGGGATTCGTTGCGGCGTCGGGGCGTCGGCGCTCCGCCGATTCGCAAAGGGAAGTTCAATGATCGTGTCGGGCGCGGCGGTAGCCGAGCCATCCCGCATGTCGCCATCGTGCTTGAAGTCATGATCGCGAAGGCACTGAGTGAACGCCGGCACGGTCGGATGATCGAGCACCGAAACTGGCGGCACGACGAATCCGAAACGATTACTCAACACGTCGGCGATTTTCACCGCGTCACGCGAGCTGCCGCCGAGCGCGAAGAAGTTGTCGGTAGGCGCCACTTTTGCACGGCCAAGGACTTCAGCCGTTGCAGCCGCGACCACCGACTCTTCCGGACCTGGTTCGGCTTCGAATCCTTCGAAAACTGGCGAATATACACCATCTTGAAGCGACAGGGAGCTCATTGAGATCTTCTCCAAAAGGCGTGTTGCTCGGCAATTATCTCAGAGATCCGGATTTGCCTGGGCGATTTCACAGCATCCGCAAGGACTCTGCTCCGGCCGTGGCCGACGCGTCTTTCCCATCATGCGCAGAAATGGAACGGAAACGTCTCGGCCGCGAAGTACGGAGTAAAGAAGGTGGATTAAACGAACCGGCAACCGAGCGTTGCGGTGAGAGCGACGTTCGGTCCCAGTTCGTTTCGCGATGTCGCCCGAAGCTACGCGAAGCACTTTTCGCGAACAGCCGGCCCCGGAATCTCGGTCGCATCGGCGTCACGAACGCGATTGTTCTCGTCAACGAGCACAACCTTGGGATGCATCGCTTTCGCTTCGGCATCGGAAAACTCGGCGAAAGTGGCCAGGATGACCAGGTCGCCCGGCCGCATCAAGTGGGCCGCTGCCCCGTTGATGCAGATCACACCGGAGCCCCGATCGCCCTGCAGCGCGTAGGTCATGAGTCGGGTGCCGCGTGTTACATTCCAGATGTGGACAGCCTCATTGGGGATGATGTCCGCTGCTTCCAGCAGATTCTGGTCGATGGTCACGCTTCCTTCATAATCGACGTCCGCGTGCGTTACAGTCGCCCGGTGAATTTTACTCTTGAACATGTGTCGCCGGCTCATCAGAAGCTCCATGAATCGAGGGTGTAAGTGATGGAGTACTGCTTCGCAAGAAGTCCCGCCCGTTCAGGGCAACGACCACGTACCGCAGCGATTGGGAGAAGGAGAGTTCGCCCTTCGAAACGGCCCTGCTGTGACATCCGTACCAGCTTAGCTCACGTTTCGGGTGAACGCCGACTAAACTCGGCGGGAACGTCCAACTGGCGACAACTGCGCCCGAAACTGAACATTTGTCTCAACAAAGACAAGCCTGCGGCAGCTCCCGCCAGATACTTGCGGACGGTTCTCCATCCGTGAATCGGCGAGCCATCCCCGATCATCAGCAATTTCTTGACTGTTGCACGAGCAAGTGCTTGAAGAAGACCACGCTCTCCCAGCTCTCGACAGCGACTCATTGGTCGCGCGCCCATGGGTGGACATCACTCGTTAACGCATTGGGCCCGGTGAGTCGGTCTCTGTCGCAATCAGGCTGCCGCCCGGATTTGCGAATGTCGCGAGAGCAGTTGCAGCACCTGTGCCGCGGTAGCCAGGGCGTCGCCTCGCGGGCTTCGTGTCGCGAGAGCGGGCATCAGCATCCGGTCGAGAATGCGCAGTACCCGTCTCGGCAGCTGGCGGGCCGAATTGGTATTCGCGAAGGTGTCGAGGACGGCGTCGCCGTGGCCGAGCGGCAACGGCTTCCACTCGGCACCCGGCTCGTAGTGCGTGAAAAGCACCAACCCGACGGGCAAAGGGCCGACCAATCCCGCGGTCCACCGCGGCGATTCATGATGCGGGAGGGGAACGACGGGCTGCCGAAGGTTCAATGCCCTGGGGAACGGATGCACCAGTCCGTTTTCATCAACAAGGGCATACTCGTCGGAAAGGTAGTCGGCACCTTGATGAATCAATGCGGCCGTCAGCGTCGACTTGCCCGTGAAACCCTTCCCGGGGATGACGATGGCCCGCCCGCGCCAGCCGACCACGCCGGCGTGAACGATCACGAATCGCGGCGACGAACCGGCCACGAACGGCTCGAGATCGAAAGCAAGCAGTTTGACCGCCGCTTCGAAGTTCAGGGCGCGTTCCACCGTTCGGCCGTCGATTGTCACGTCGTACGCGGGGCCGAAACATACAGGTCGATGCGGGTTCTCGCGAAACGTGTAGACGCGGTCGATCGGCATGTCAGTGGCAGGTTGCCACTGCATGGGAAGATGAGCGACGATCGCATCAAGGAGCGCGTCGCTGTCCGTCCGCAGGGCGATGATGACGCCCCACATGTCGAACAGCTGTTCGACAATGGACGATGGCGGTGGTGCGGGAGAGGTCGAAAAGTTCACTGCAGTTCGCCCAGGCATCATACTTTCCTCGAGCTGCCGGGCATTGTCCGTAACGGTGTTTTCGTCGCCGGACAGGTGGCACGTGAAATGAATCTGGCGGGCGATGCGCCGATCGATCCTTCACCGGGGAGAGTAAGCGTGCTGTAACAGTTATGCGGCGGAACGCGAAGTGGAGACGGCCAGTCGCAATACCGCTGAACAGTAGTGGAAGAATTTAACCACGGATGACACCGACGACACGGATAAGACCCG
>Ga0105044_10016186_pt1 | contig 10066 bp, 8 predicted proteins | sample MAT01_FD_78092 | JGI IMG/M metagenome (GOLD analysis project Ga0105044, IMG submission 78092) | Freshwater microbial communities from Lake Fryxell liftoff mats and glacier meltwater in Antarctica - MAT-01 | ecosystem: Environmental > Aquatic > Freshwater > Ice > Liftoff microbial mat | place...
AAAGCGGCAGCGCCCCTACCGCCCTCCTCAAGTGGCGCATTGTGCAAATCGAAATCGGCGTGCTAGTGGCCGGGACGAGCTTGCGCGGTCAGTTTGAGGAACGGTTGCTGGGCATCCTAGAGGAAGTCAAACACGCGGGCAATGTGATCATCTTCATCGACGAAATCCATACCATCGTCGGCGCTGGAGAAACCATCGACAGCAACCTCGACGCCGCCAATATCCTCAAACCGGCCTTAGCTCGTGGCGAAATCATGTGCATCGGCGCGACCACTCATGAGGAATACCGGCGCGCCATCGCCAGAGACCCGGCTCTAGACCGGCGTTTCCGCCCCATCGACATCCCAGAACCGGCCATGGAAGATGGTATCGAAATCCTCAAAGGCCAGCGCCACCGGCTCGAGACTCACCACGGCGTCGTCATCACCCCAGAGGCGATTGAGGCCGCCGTCAAGCTGTCCGTCCGCTACCTGACCGATAGACGCCTGCCTGATAAGGCGCTTGATTTGTTGGATGAGGCCTGTACCCGCGTCGTCATCCGAACCCGCAACCCGGATGAGGAAGAGACCGGCGAGGCCAACGAAGTCCGCGCCGATGACGTGGCCGTCGTCCTGAGCGAGTGGACGGGCATCCCAGCCGCCGAAATGACCCGCGATGAACGCCAACGCCTCGCCAAGATTGAGCGCGAACTGCTCACCCGCGTGGTCGGTCAAGATGAGGCTGTGTTGATGGTAGCCGACGCCATCAAGACCGCCCGCGCCGGACTCGGCGACCCCAACCGTCCGATTGGGACGTTCTTGTTCCTCGGACCGTCCGGCGTTGGCAAGACCGAACTCGCCCGCGCATTGGCCGCCTCGTTGTTCGGTAGTGAGGAAGCCATGCTGCGACTGGATATGTCTGAATTCCACGACGCACACACCGCCGCCCGCCTCATCGGGTCGCCGCCGGGCTATAAAGACGCCAACCGGGGCGGGCAATTGACCGAAGCCTTACGCCGCCGCCCGTATTCGGTGGTCTTGCTGGACGAGATCGAAAAAGCCGCGCCGGAAGTGTTTGACCTATTCCTACAGGTATTTGATGAAGGCCGCCTGAGCGACGCGCACGGGCGCAAGGTCGATTGCCGCCACTCGGTCTTCATCATGACCAGCAACATCGGCAGCGTTGAAGGCAACCGTGACGCGCTCGGCTTCAAAATCGGCGATGCGCCCGTCGCCCGCGATTTCCGCGCCTATCTCAGCAAATACTTCCGCCCGGAATTCATCAATCGGTTGGATGAGGTTATCACGTTTAACGCCCTCAGTCGTGATGTCGTCCGCCGCATCATGGACAAACAGTTAAACGATGTCTATGGCCGCCTATCCGCCCAACGCCTGACTTTACATCTGACCGATGACGCCCGCGAAGTCATCATGCAAGCGGGGTTTGAGCCGTCCAACGGCGCACGCCCAATGCGCCGCGCCATCGAACGCCTGCTCACGCGCCCGATGAGTACCTTCTTGTTGAGCGAAACGTTGGAGCCGAATTCAACCATCACCGCCGATATTAGCGATTATGTTGGGCGACTGCGTTTCACCCCCCAACCGCCAACGACCACCGCGCTATCCATCACCGATTCCAGCGAAATGCGCGCCCTGTCTTCTTCCAGTGGTGAAGGCGCAGACGCGCATATTGAGGGATAAGAAGGATAACGGACATGACAGTGCCATGTCCCCATAAATAATCGCGATGGTCTGTGAATTATCCAGAAACGCGCCAATATCACATTCAGATATTGGCGCGTTTTTTATCCCATCCGACGGGCATTTGTGGGGACACGACACCGCCCTGTCCGCCATCATCCAACCCTCACCCCTCGGTCATGAGCGCCTCAATCGCCTCAGCCCCCGGCGCAGGGACGCGGAACACCCAAAACGGCTCAGGCTTAATCCACGGCGTGTCCTTGCGCGTCTCATAATACTGCGCGTAGCCCGCCGGAAACCACGACTTCAGCAAGTCGCCCGTATCCGGGTCGTTCGCGCTATAGATAATCAACACATCGCGGGTCGGGTCGAGTCGCCATTGATCGTCCGTCCGGCGAGTCAAATTGCCGTTCAAAAACTGCGGCAAACTCGACGGTGCGATGTCACCGTTAGGGAATTGCCCCGGCGTCACGCCCGCCTCAATCGCCACGCCACGATAATCGAGGAAGTGCGCGTAAGACAGCAAATACACGTTGCCCCACGCCCCGCCGCTGTCCACAAATCCGCGCATGAATTCACCGGCCTCACGCTGCGGGGCCCATGACGTTTGATAATAGTCATCATACGGCCCAAACAAGACGCGCTGCGCTTGCGCTCCCGCCAAGAACGCCACCCCCGCCGCAATGATGACGCCCGCTGGGACGCGCCAGCGCGACGGCAGCACCGCGCCAACCCCGCCGATGAGTCCCATCAATCCAAAGGCTGCCAATAAATAGGCCGTCGGCATCGCGCCGCTGGCACGGGTATTGCTGGGATTCTCAATCGGATTGGCGATAGCCGACGCCGACGGAATCAACATCACCGCCAACGCCAAAACCATGAACAACGGCACGATATCACGCCGTCGCACGCTCCAAATCACCGACGCACCCAGCCCACTCAACAGCAGCGCCCCGCTTAACGGGTCGAATACAGGGTAATTGGGCGCGTTGTGGAACCATGCGATGTCGCCCCGATAGGTGAACATGCCAAACGCCCGCGCCAGATTTTCGCCCAAAACTGGGATATTCTTCCCCAGCGCGTCAAGGCGCTCGCTGAGGGTCGGCGTGCGAGAGATGCAGCCGCCATTGTTGTCGTAATCGCAAATCACGTTCTCGCCCAACAAACGCCCGGACGCCCGTCGCCAGAAATCATCGGGATAATCGTTGGCGAAGCGCAGTAGCGGCACAAAGATGGCGAATGACACCACCGCCATCACCACCAAATTCATGGCATAAGCCGCCCGCGCTCGCCATGTGCGCGCCACAAAAATCACGCCCATCAACACGGCCAAGCCCGCCAAGACCGGCAACAGTCGCAACGCCTGATAACTGTACAAGCCCAAGCCCAATATCAGGCCAGCCCATAGCGCGTCGCCCCGTCGATTCCAACGCACAAAACGCACCAATGCCCACAGCAGCAATCCCGTCACCAGCGGCGTCAACATAATCCGTAGCGACACCCGCGTCACCACCAGATGCCAATACCCGACCGCGGCCAGCAGCGCGAACAGCAAACCGAACCCATCCGCATAACGGGAATCCTCGCCGACCACCGCCCGCCCCAAGAAATAAAAGACCAGCACGCCCAATAAACTCTCCAGCGCCGAGGCCAATTTGAGCGTGTGAAAATTTAGTCCGCCGGTCAACGGGCCCAACATCGCCACCAGATACATGTGAATCGGCTCACGCCCGCCGTTGTTGGAGAAAAAAATGTCGCGTGCGCCGTCTGCTACCCGCTGCGCGTCCATCAATTTTTCGATGTGATCACTGGTCATCTCGGCGGGCAAAGCATCAAATCCAACAAAGCGCATGTACCCGGCAATCCCCATCACCGCCAACAACCCGACCATCACCCACGGTTTTTGGCGCGGCGCACGAATGATGCGCGTCCACAGCTTGGCGAGGGCGATACGCGGGTTGACTTGGCGCGGCCAAAATGCGATGCACAACATCCCAACGCTGAGAATCCAGCCCATCACGCCTAAAAAACTAAATCGGTTGTCTTCTTGTCCCAGATAAGACAGCGCCAACAGTGGCACGGCGCACCCGAACGCCAACCACCGGAATGGCATCGACTCGGATGGGCTAGACCAAGCAGGTCGACCCAAAATATCTCCGCTGCGCCACGCTGCCACCTCTGCCAATACCCCGCAAGCCAGCGCTAATACCCACCAGCGCAGGCCGTCCTGAAGCGGGACATAGCTCAACAAGCCCAACCGTCCTTCGACCATCGTTGGGGTCGCCACCGCCCAACACCCGATTAAACCCGCCAGCACCGCCAGCATCCATAGCCCAAACCGCGCCAATGCCCACTGATTCACCTGAAGCAGCGGGATAGACGGGGTAGACGAGATAGATTCGCCCTTATTAAACGACATCACGCGCACCATCGGCGCGGGTCGGCGGACGCGAGTGGTGATCACGGCGCGCAGCGCCCCCAACGTCGAGCGCGGGGCGCGTACCAATTGTCGCAGCATTTCCGCCAAAGTCAGGTCATCAAACGAGCGCTCTTGGGTCGGGATATCGGGTGTTTCGGTCATGGGGGGGAAATCCTTCACGTTATCGGGGCTTGCGCGCCTTCAAAGCTAAGTTAACCGTCGAGCGACCCGGCGGTTCATCCAATACATTTTTTCGGTCAAACCAATTAAAGGCCGCCAAGCCCATCCGAATCGGGTTGTACCACGGCGCATCAGGCCGGTCAAATTGCGTGCGGTCTGCCGTCTGCGCCATGCCTTTGGGCAGCGCGCCGCGCTCTAACAACGGCTTGCCAATCCCATACACCAAGTTGTGGATGAACGGGAAGGCATGGTGCGTGAAGGCGCGTTCGGCCTCAACCGTAAAGCCCGCCCCCAACGCCGCCGCCCGCAGTTGTTCCGGCGTATACAGCCGGACGTGATTCGCCCATAAACCAGCAAACATGCCGTGCTGGATATGCGTCTTAAATAGTTTTTCGAGCGTCTTATTGATCGGATCCCACCAAAACGGGTAATTGGCGTGCGGGACGGTCAAGACGGCCACGCCGCCCGGTTTTAATACGCGCAACGCCTCGCGCAGCCCAGCCACATCGTCGTCGATGTGTTCCAACACCTCGCTCAAAATCACCGCATCAAACGTGTTATCCGCGAACGGTAATTGGTAGATATTCGCTCGCAGCAGCGTCACATCCGGCAAATGACCGACGTTCTCCCCCGCCTTGTGGATGACTTCTTCGTCCAAGTCTGCGCCGATGAGCGTAGCCTTGCTGGTATAGCGCAGCATATTGAGGTAGAAGCCGCGTCCGCACGGCATATCAAGGATGGTCATATCGTCGCGGGGATTGACCCACTCAAAGATGGTCTCGACTCGCTTTTTGAAGGCCATATCGGCCTCATTCCGCGTCATGTACTGGATGGTGGATTTGTCGATGGGCATAGAAAATCAAATCACTCCAACAATTAACACAGGGATATCAATATCAGCAACACCTCGTTGACTTAAATCCCATACGAATTGTTCAAAATATGACACGCCGGTTGACATTTGCTTGGCAAATTCACGCACAGGGACAACTTCAATCCCGACATCAATCAAACCCAGATTGCGGAAAATAGTCATCTTGGCACATACGTTGTACACCATAAACGCATATTTACCGAATTGAACTTCGATTCCTACGCGACTTTTGACAAAATCCATCTCACGAAATGTGCCTCTGAAACCCTTCTTAGGAACATAATCTGAGGTATAAAATTCTGTTGGATAGTCACATAAAACTTTATGACTTTTCCATCCCAATTCATGAAATTTAGCTTTAAACCCTTTATTTAATGCCCTAGGGTTGTAAAGCATCTTCCCAAGCATGGTTTTCTCGCGGCTTGCTTTTGTCAATGATAAAAGCGAGTCTACCGACGCCAAAACCGTCTGTAGTTCTTCCAACGCCCATGGATATTGCTCTTGGATGGTTTCCTGTCCATGGTTAAACGAAAACATCCCTACGATTTTCATTTCGCCTCATTTTCATCATCAAACATACGCCATTCATTCGGCCTCTGAGACACTTTATCGCGCCCTGTCGGTTGGTGAATCGGTTTCCCCAATGGCCGGAGTTTCAAAACACCGGCATCCCACTTCTCTATACGTTCGCGTGCCAATGTCACATAATCGGCTTCTTTCTCGCTGCCGACACCACGCCGAAGATGTTTTATGGCCGCAATCACCGATGAGCCAACCCCACTGAACGGGTCATATACCATATCTCCCTCATCAGTAAGCGCCAATACGCAACGCTCAACCAGTTCTACTGGAAATTGACAAGGATGCCCTGTTTTCTCAGGGTGATTGGATTTTACATTCGGGATGTTCCATATCTCATTATCCCAATCCTCTTGGAGGATCGTCCATAAATCTGATGGATTCTTGCCTTTGGGGTTGCCAGATAGCTCCCCTTTTTTGTCGCCTTTGTAATGGCGTTTTCCGGGGTATTTGGATGGGACACGCACCGAATCAAGGTTAAAGGTGTAGTCATCCGTTTTTGTGAACCACAAAATGGTCTCGTACCGTCCAGAGAGCCGTTTAGAGGCGTGCAATCCGTGTTCAAAATGCCAAATGATGCGATTTCTCAGTTTGAGTCCCTGCTGTTTGAACAACGTGTAATAGAAGATGTCGAGAGGAAATACTTCCCCAGAATCGACATAATTACCTACTTGCCAGCACAGACTACCATTATCAGCTAAGATACGCACCAATTCAGGGATAATCTGTGATTGTGCCTCAAGATAGGCTGTGAGTTCGGTGGGTTTCTCGTATGATTTGCCGATGTTATAGGGAGGTGAGGTAATTACCAACTTCACAGAATTACTGGGTAAAGTACGGACAAACGCCATTGAATCGCCGTGATGTAACACGGCGCTGGCATCTGCCGAATAATCCGAAGCAATATTTAGCGTTCCAAACGGTAAAGTTAGCATTCCCTATCCTCCTATCCTTTCAACCGCCCATGCTCCCGGAACAGCGCTTCATACTGATTTACTGTCCGTTGGAAGTTGAAAATTTCCTCAATTTCGGCGCGGGATTTGCGATAAACAGCCGGATCATCTAACACCGAGATAATCGCCTGACCGATGGCCGCAGAATCGCCACGCGGGACGATTTTGCCCATCCCCGTCACTTGAACCGGCACGCGCCCGCCGGGGGTATCGGTCATCACGACCGGCGTGCCGCACAGCATCGCCTCGACCTGTACCAACGCGAAACATTCGCTGTCACTGGTCAATGCCAAGACATCCATCGCCCGGAAGAAATCGGCCATGAATTGCATATCGCTGTGTAAGCCCAAGAAAATCAGGTGGTCGCGGTACTTGTCCACAACCGGCTTGTACAATTCCCACGTTTTTTCATAGGGGATGTCATACTGCCCTGCGAACACGATGCGGGCATTGGGATATTTTTCCAGAATCACGTCCAGCGAACGAATCAGCAAATCCGGGCGCTTCTCTTGCACAAATCGTCCGGCAAATCCGATGAGCGGGCCGCCATCGCGCTGCCATTCGGCGCGTAATTTGGCCGCGCCATCCGGGTTCGGCTCCGGCATCGTGATGGGCGGATAAATCACCTCAACTTTATCCAGAAACGGTTTGAGATAATACGAGTTTTCGGCGTAATCTCGCGTATAACCGACCACTTTGGGCGCACGCCACGCCATGAAGCGATATAAGGCGAACATCGCGCCTTGAATCACCCGATTGGCGATTCCCGGCGGCAGAATCAGGTCGCCGTGATGGGTGGGGATGACTGGCGTGCCGGTGATGCTGCTCAAGATGCTTAACAGCGCGGTCTCAGCCATCGGCGTGTGCAGATTCACAACGTCATGCTCGCGCATCAGTTGATAGGCCGCCCAAGGGTAGGCCGGCATAATCATCCCACGGCTGACGGCCAGCGGCGGCACGTTCAAGCGCACGATTCGCACGCCGTTGACCGTCTCGTCGTTGGTGAGTTCTGGCTTATGTCGGGCGCACAGCACCGTGACCGTATGGCCGCGCCGCGCCATTTCCTCGGCGATGCGCTGAATATAAAGCTGCATCCCCGTCCGGTGCGGCAGATAATACAGCAGACAAATCAGGATTTTGAGTTTAGGTTGGTTCATGGGTTAATGCTGTCCGTTCAAGATGCGGACGCGGCTGGGTCGTCCCCGCCCTGCGTCAATTGGCTGAGGCTGACCCCCTCAGACACGATGCCAATCACGCCGAGGACGGCATTGACGGCTAAATTCAAGAAATGTACGACAAGCGCAAAGGCTAACGCTGTCGCCTTGTCTTGCCCGCTGACGCCATAGCCAAAAGCGTACATCGCCACCAGAATCGCGCCCTCATACGGGCCAACATTCCCCGGCACGGCGGGTAGCGCCACCGCAAACGAGGCCGACGCGATGAATAGAAAAACCGCCGCCGCGTCAATCTTAGGGTAAAACACCAGCATGAGCAGCGCGCCATTCAACCAAGACAGCGCCCAACTGACCGCGTTCCAGAAAAACACGTTCAGCAGCGAGGCGGGGCGGGTCAACGGCTCCAAACCGTCTAAAATTTGCTCAAACCACGCGCTCAAGCGCGGCAGCGCTGTCGCGCTCCGCAGGCCGGGGATGCGCCCGATGACCGCGCCAAACAAACGCGATGCCAGTGTACGCCGCGCCGCCAGCCCAATCAAGACGAGGAAACCGCACAGCGCCAACACGCCGAACACGATTCCGCCGGTGCGAAATTGGTCAGGGATGACGCCTTGTGGCGCTAAACCCAACGCCAGCGCGATGAATACCGCCACCGTTAACAGGTCGATGAGGCGTTCGACGATGATGGTGCTAGCGGTCTTAAAGACCGGCACGCCATCCTCGCCCCGGCTGGCAAGCAACGCCCGCGCCACTTCACCCGCCCGGAACGGCAAAATCCCGTTGGCGAGGTAAGCGATGTTCAGGATGTGAAACGCCCGCGTCAGACCCAGCCCGCCGCCCAACAGCGCTCGCCAGCGGATGGCGCGGGTGAATAAGCCTAGCGTCGCGACAACTGCCGTCGGTAGCAACCACCAATAATTGGCCGTCCGCAGCGCAGCCCACAGCAGTGTAAAATCAATTTGTCCAGCGATGAGAAAAATCACCACGCCGCTGACCAGCGCACCTAGCGCCAGAACTCGTCCGTTTTTACCCACGGTTGTCTCCCGTGATTGCAAATTCGCGGTATTATAACACGCACGGCTTGTTATTCCGGCACACACGGTGAGTCGGGGCATAGGGGATGGCGCGATGCAGTATAACTTAACACGACGGATGGCGTTCGCGGGGTGTCTCGCCCTCAGTCTATTGACCGGCTGTCTGCCCAACCCCGAAGGCTTGGCAACCGATGTCGTCGGCATCACCAACACGCCGACTCTAGACCCCATTACACTGACGCCAGTCGTCACGCCGCTGCCCACGCCGTCCCCGTTCAGCTTCCCAGCGACGCTAGCCGTGACGCCGATTTGCAACGGTGCGCCGCCCAATCGCCTGATCCTCGGTGAGCGCGCCCGCATCACCGACCAAGACCCTACCGACTTGAATGTGCGCGCTCGACCCGGCGCGACCAGCAACAATATGCCGATTGGCAAACTGCGCGTGGGCGAAGTCGTGATTGTGCTGGACGGCCCGGTCTGCTCGGATCGCTATGCGTGGTACGAGGTCGATACCGGCGACGTGCAAGGCTGGATTGCCGAAGGCGATCTCGACTTGTATTACGTCGAACCATTCTTGGGACAGTAGTCAAATGCGGTATCGCTAAGATGATGGATGTGTCACAGCGCAAATGTATTTTCGGTTAACACCTAAAATTGGGGCAAAAATTCCCAACCTCCCCCGTTGAATCTTATCGAAAGACGCGCTATCATAATCAACGTGATTATTTTTCGGTGTTTGACTCCCATCGCTCATCACTGAAAACACATCACAATTGTTTGGGGCCGTGGTGGAATGGCAGACACGGGCGTCTTAAAAACTTCTGCACGAGAGTGCGTGTGGGTTCGACTCCCACCGGCCCCAATCCATCTGAAATATATAGCGCAAGTCACAATACCCCAGCGCGATGCTCTGGGGTATGTTTTTGTTAGGGATGTTTGCCATGCGGGGAAAAAGGGCTTCTCTTTCGAGAAGCCCTTTTTCCTCGCATGGCAAATATCCCTAACAAAAATATACCCCAGAGCATCGCGCTGGGGTATTATGACTTGCGCTGTAACTACTCAGCCCCACATGCACCAAGTTAAGGATTTTAGGGGTTGATTTTGCCTCGTTGGACGCCAGACGCTAAAGCGTCCGTCTGCCGATTCAAGCCCCCTGAAGGGGACTGTAAGGCG
>Ga0105044_10016188_pt1 | contig 10065 bp, 9 predicted proteins | sample MAT01_FD_78092 | JGI IMG/M metagenome (GOLD analysis project Ga0105044, IMG submission 78092) | Freshwater microbial communities from Lake Fryxell liftoff mats and glacier meltwater in Antarctica - MAT-01 | ecosystem: Environmental > Aquatic > Freshwater > Ice > Liftoff microbial mat | place...
CACGCGACAAGCACTTCGCCGACGAGCCGCCGTCGTATCCCGCCGCCGTTCGACTGCAAGCGCTGCAGCCTATCGTGATTCCGGACAGAGGGTCGCCAGGGCCGTCACCGATCGCCACGCGACAGCTTGGACGCATGTGTTGATTCAGCGCGCGTACGGTCCGCTGCTGATGGCCGTCGCCGCCCACGCGTGGCCGAAGATAGGCACTGTACGTAGCGAATAGGCCGCTGGCCACGATGTCGTCGCCGGTGCGATCTGAGGGCGTGAGCCAAAACGACGCCTTCGCGTTGGCTTCGACGTGCAAGAAGTCGGCGCTCTCGAGATGACCATCGCGCGGCTCATTCCCCGTGTCCAAGGAGACCACGTCGAGGTCGACATGCACGGCCTTCACCACGCCATCGTCTGCTTCAATCGTGCCGCTGAACTGCCTTTAACTGAGTACTCGTCAGCCGGCCGCGAAGAGTCCGAGCGCCCGTACAAGGTCGGCGGCGGTGACCTGCTCGCCGACAGTGAGCCCTTCCATCACCTGCGTCAGCAGCGCGGCGTGCTCCGGGAAGATCTTCGCGACCAGCTCCGTACCGGCTGGCGTCAGCGCCGCATAGCGGGCTCGGCGGTCCGCCTCGCACGTACGCCGTTCCACCAGCCCCTTCGCGGTGAGGCGGTCCACGAGGAACGTAATGCCGCCGCTGGACACGAGAATACGCCGCTGCACCTCACCCAGCAGCATGGGCCCCCGATGATAAAGCGCCTCCAGGATGCCGAACTCGGCCAGCGTAAGCCCGTGACGGCCCACGTCGGCCGACGCGTGGGCGGCGATCGCGGCGTGCGCGCGCGACATGATCACCCACAGCCGAAGGGCAGCCGAGGACGACTCGTCGAGCTGCGGTTCGTGCGCTTCAGGGTTGGGCGGCGCTTCCGATACCGTGGAATCACCTCGCATACTGGTTGCCATACCTTCAAGCCTCTCTTTCCCGGACGTGACGCGCAAGGGTGCCTGCTCACCTTCCCTACGTCAGACTTGTCCACGAGTTTTCGTCATGTCGAGATTTGATCTTCGTACCGCTGCGGTGGGCGACCGGGTGCAGCATGAGTTCCTCGTGCGCGATCGCGCCGAGAAGATGACCAAGGCTGGGATGCCCTTTGTGGTGCTTACCCTGGCCAATGGCTCGGGGAGCATCGACACCGCCCCAATTTGGTCTGAGAAGCTGGATTGGTGCCTGGGCGCCGACCGCGGCAAGGTCGTGCAGGTGATCGGCGATATCGGCACCTTCGGCGACAAGGGTGCCGGCAAGCGCCAGCTCACCGTCACGGCGCCGCTGCGCGTGTTACCGTCGGACCAGTTCGATCCCACGGAGTTTCTCCCGCGGATCGATGTCGAAACGGAACGGGTGTGGGACGCCTTCGACGATCTGCGCGCGAAGATAAGCTCGCCCACGGTGAAAGCGGCGGTCGATCTCTTTTTCGCCGACGACGAGTTCCGTGTGCGCTTCGAGCGCACCCCGGGCTCGGTGAACGGGCACCATTCGCAGCTCGGCGGGCTGCTGCTGCACGTGTTCGAGGTCACGAAGATCGCCAAGACGATCGCCACGACGGTGCGCAAGGCGAACGCCGACCTGGCCGTGGCCGGCGCGATGCTGCACGACATCGGCAAGGTCGAGGCCTACTCCACCTCTCCCGAGGGTTTTGCGCACACGCCCACGGGCATGCTGCTGGGCCACGTCACGCTGGGCGCGTTGATGTTCGACCGCAAGCTCCGCGATTCGACGCTCACCCTCTCAGTGGCGCAGCGCGACGAGTTGCTGCACTTCATCCTGTCGCACCATGGTGCGCTCGAGTTCGGCAGCCCCGTGCAGCCGATGACGGTCGAAGCGGAGATCGTGCATTGGGCCGACGAGGCGTCGGCCAAAGCGACGGATATGGTTGACGAGCTGGCTGACCCGGAACTGTTTCCGCCGGGGTCCGACATCGAAGTGTCGGCCAAGCGGTCGTGGCGATTGGGCCGCAAACTCTGGCGTCGGCCGGCGCCTTGGGAGTAACCAACGTCGTCGAAACGGCGCGGTCCTATCTCTACGTTCCGAATGAAAAACCGTCATTATTCAGTAAGACGGTTATTTTTGCTGATGATTTTTTGGTATCGGTAGTGCCGATTTTCGCAAGGGTGTTTTACCTTTTGGTTGTCGGCCGCTGGAACATGGCCGGCGCACTTTGCGCGAGGAGGCGAGATGCGTAAGCCACGACCGAACACGTACAACCCGGCGCAGGCGCTGCATTTGATTGCGGCCGACCGTACTGGACTTCCCCTCAGCTGTCCGTCTTGCGAGGGTCACATCGAACGTGATCCCGTATCGCATCCACCGGCCCAGAATTCTCACGTCACCTTGACGTGCGCCAGCTGCGGCCGACTCGCCCGCTACATCGCCGGCGTAAACTGATCGTCACAGTATCGCTGTGAAAACGCCCCGCTCCGGACACATCCGGGCGGGGCGTTTCGTGTATACGACCTCAGGCACTCACCAGCTGACCGTGCCCTGCTTGGTGGTGTCCACGTCTTCGGCATCGCCTTTCTTGAAGAGGAAGGCATCCATGTTTCGCGTCAGGTACGTGCGTGCCTGAGGGTCCATCACGTTCAGACCATAGTGATTGATCAGCATAGTCTGCTGCTTCAGCCACTGCGCCCAACAATCCTTGCAAATCTCGCTCAGGATGCGGGCGCCGACGGCCCCGGGGAACGGCGGACGTTCGAAACCCTCGCGGGTCTGACCACATCGCGAGCAGGGTACATCAGCCATACGTAGACTCCGAAACGCGTACGTGGACACCTTCGCGAACTTGACAGATCCGGAAGCTACAGCTGCTTCACCTCGCTCACCAGCTTCGACAGGCTCGCCTTCGCATCGCCGAACAACATACTGGTCTTCTCGTCGAAGAACAGTTCGTTCTCGATTCCGGCGAATCCCGTATTCATCGAGCGCTTGAGCACGATGACCGACTTCGCCTCGCTGACCCGAAGGATCGGCATCCCGTAGATCGGACTGCCAGGATCCGTCTTCGCGGCCGGATTCACGACATCGTTGGCACCGATCACGATCGCCACGTCGCATTCGGCGAACTGATCATTGATCTCCTCCATGTCGTACATGCGGTCGTACGGAACGTTCGCTTCCGCCAGCAGCACGTTCATATGGCCGGGCATCCGACCGGCCACCGGATGAATTGCGTACTTCACCTCGCCACCCTTCTTTTCGATCAGCTCGGCCAGTTCACGCACCTGATGCTGAGCCTGCGCGACCGCCATGCCGTAGCCCGGAACCACGATCACCTTGCCTGCGTAGCCCAGGAGCACCGCCGCGTCCTCGGCCTTGATGCTCTTCGCCACCATCCCGTCCGCCGTCTTTTTGCTGGCCGCACCACCGCCCGAGCCGAAGGCGCCGAAGAGTACGTTGGCGAACGATCGGTTCATCGCCTTCGACATGATCATCGACAGGATGAACCCCGAAGCGCCGTCGAGCGCGCCGGCGATGATCAGCACGTTGTTCCCGATCGCGAAGCCGGTGGCCGCGGCGGCAAGACCGGCGTACGCATTCAGCAGCGACACGACCACCGGCATGTCCGCGCCGCCGATCGGTAACACCAGCATGAAGCCGATCGCGAAGGCAATGGTGACCATGCTGTAGAACGCCACGACGTTGCTGGGCTCATATATCAGCCAGCCGAAGCACCCGCTCGCCGCCACAAACAGTAGCCCATTCAACAGATTCTGGCCTTTGAAGGTGATCGGGCGGCCGGTGATGAACTCCTGCAGTTTGCCGAACGCCATGAAGCTGCCCGACACCGTGAGGGCGCCGAACATCACCTCGAATCCGATCGCCGCCATCTTGAAGCGCGTATCCGCCACACTTGGATTGGTCGGGTGCTCACCCTGATACATGTGGTAGAACTCACCGACACCGACCAGCGTGGCGGCCAGTGCGCCGAACATGTGCGAGAACGCGATGCGCTGCGGCATCGCCGTCATCGGCACGAATTGACCGAGTGGATATCCCACCACGGTACCGATGATCAGACCCGCCACGATCCACGTGTACGTCAGGATCTCCTGATGCAACAACGTCCCGACGATGGCGAGCAGCATGCCGAGTGCCGCCAGCTGCATGCCGCGACGCGCATCATCGGGCTTGGTGAGGCTGCGCAGTCCGAGAATGAACAGCACCGATGCCGTCAGATACGTGAGCTGCACGATCGTTTCCTGCATCACGCGCCCCCATCCGGCTTCGTCACTGGCGGCTTCTTGTCGCCGCGCTTGAACATGTTGAGCATGCGATCGGTGATGATGAAGCCACCAACCACATTCGTCATCGCGCACGCGACAGCGATCACCCCGAGAATCGTGGGCAGTTTTCCGTACTGGCCGCCGGCCAGTACGATGCTGCCCACCAGCGAAATGCCGGAGATCGCGTTCGTCGCGGCCATGAGGGGCGTGTGCAGCAGTGGTGGGACGCGCGAGATCATGAGAAATCCGACGAAGCCCGCGAGAATGAAGATGTACAACTGCATAAATCCGGTAGTGTTCATGGGCGCACCTGTCCGTCATGGGTAAGCGTCATCGCGCCGGTGATCTCGTCGTTCAGATCCACCACGAACGCGCCATCCTTCGTGAGGTGCTGCAACAGCGTGAGCACGTTGCGGCTGTACATCTGACTTGCGTGGGTCGGCATGGTCGCCGGCAGATTCGCCGCACCCACCACCATGACGCCGTTCACCTCCACGGTCTCGCCAAGCTGGGTGAGTTCACAGTTACCGCCTGTCTCCGCCGCCAGATCGATGATGACCGATCCCGGGCGCATACTGTGCACCATGTCGGCCGTGATCAGCCGCGGCGCCGCACGCCCCGGAATGGCGGCCGTGGTGATCACCAGGTCCTGATCCTTGATGTGCCTCGCGATCGTGGTCAGCGTGCGGGCGGCCTCGTCGTCGCTCTGTGCCTTGGCGTACCCACCCGTACCCTCAGCGGCAGCACTCACCACGTCGGATTGCACGAACATCGCGCCCAGTGATTTCACCTGTTCCGCAGCCGCGGCGCGCACATCGAAGCCGCTGGTGACTGCACCAAGTCGGCGCGCCGTGGCCAGCGCCTGCAGACCAGCCACACCGGCGCCGATCACGAACGCCTTGGCCGGCGTGATCGAACCGGCCGCAGTCGTGAGCATGGGGAGAAAGCGCGGCAGCATCGACGCGCCGATCAGCACGGCCTTGTAGCCGGCCACCGTCGCCTGCGACGAGAGCACGTCCATGCTCTGCGCCCGCGTGATCCGGGGGACCAGTTCAAGGGCGAGCACGGACACCTTTCGCGCCATCAAAGAGGCGACAATCGGGCCGGCCGTTGCCGGTGCCATCATCGCGATGAGGGTGGCGCCTTCGGGGATCAGCGCCACCTCAGCCTCATCCGGGCGTTGTACGCGGCACACCACCTGTGCGCCGGCGTGGGCCGACCCGGCGTCGCCGGCAATCGTCGCGCCGGCCGCGACGTAACTGGCGTCGTCGTGGTAAGCGGCCGTACCGGCGCCCGACTGTATCACGACCTCATGTCCGGCCTTTACCAACTTCGCAGCGCTGTCGGGGACCAGCGCCACACGACGTTCACGAGGCGCCGTTTCGGCGACTACGCAGATTCGCATGGTGTGCATGTGTTGAGGGGATCGGAGACCGCGCCAAGACGAAAAACCGTCCGTTCGGCAGGCAGACTCCAGACTGGGACAAATCCTGTGCATGGCGGGCCAGTTCCCGCGACACGGGGCAACTATCCACACTTAAACCAAGTGCGCGTCCAACCAATCTGCGGTCAACGATGCGACCTCGTCCCGACAAAAGTCGGCCGAGATGATGTGTCCACATCCGGTGAGCCACTGTTGGCGCTTGTCCCTGCTGCCAAGCGCGCTGAAATGCGCCTCGGCGGCGCGAGCATCGATGCGGTTGTCCGCGCGCGACTGGAGGTACAGCGTCGGTACCCACACCCGAGGCAGCGCCGCCTCAGCATCCTCCGCCACCCGACGCAGTTCCGTGAGCGATCGCGCCGTGACGACGCCAGGGCCAAGGCTTTCGGCGCGGGCCACCGGATCGTGAATCGAGGTCTCACCACCTACACTCCTGAGGTACGGCAGCGCTACGCGGGCGATCCAAGCCCCGAGCACCTTCCACTGCAAATTGCGCGGCATACCGATGTACGGCGCCAAGAGCACCAACGCCGGCAACTCCGGTCGTTCGGCGGCTAACAACAGCGCGAGCGCACCGCCCATGCTCTGTCCGACCACCACCACACTGTCGTATTCGCGGGTGAGTGCATCGTATTCTGCGAGTACTGCCTCGCGCCACGCGGCGGCGCGCGCCGCGCTCGCCATGGTGGCGAGACTCGTCCCGTGACCGGGGAGCAGCGGCGCGCGTACCGTCCAGCCACGCGCCCGCAACGCCGTTCCCAGGTACGCCATCGACTGCGCGGTGTCGTTGAATCCATGCAGCAGCAACACCGCGCGCCGCGGCGTCCCCTCGGGTTGGGCGGCGGGCCAGGAGAAGCCCGATGCGCCTTGTACGACGCCTTGCGCATCGAAGCGAAACCGACGGGTGTGCGCCGCTTCGAACCGTCTGCGGACCGCGGCACGCCAATAATGGTTCGCCACCGCACCACCTACGAGAATCAACACAGCGCCGAAGATACGCGCGTTCGAAGACAAAGCCCACATCGGGGATCTGGTCCGACGAGAGATGTCAGTAGCGCGGCAACGACGGATCGACGTCCATGCTCCACGCGTCGATCCCGCCATCGATGTTGATGAGGCGCGAGAATCCGTGCTGCATCAACCAATTGGCGGCCATCTCACTGCGCATGCCGTGATGGCAAAGCAGCGCATACGATCGCGACGGGTCCAGATCGTTCGCTCGGGCCGCCAGCGTACTGAGCGGAATGAGCGTACTCACCGGCAGATGGACCAGGTCGTACTCCCACTGTTCTCGCACATCGATGACCGTGGTCGCGTCATCGCCAGTGAGCAGGGCGGCAACGTCGGTTGGATTGAGATGTTGAATCGACATAGAGGAGAGTGAGGGGGTGCGCACGTCGCCGCAGCTGGGACAGTCGTGGCGTTTGGCGGCGGTAATGCGTTGCGATTCCTGCGCTAACAGATCCACCAGCAAGAGCACGCCGACGAGTGGCGCACCCATAGCGGTGAGCAGCTTGATCGCTTCGGTGGCTTGATGCAATCCGATAATACCCGGTACGACGCCCAGCACGCCCTCTTCCGCGCACGTCGGCACCGTGCCCGGTGCGGGCATGACGGGGAACAGGCAGCGATAGCAGGGGCCGCCCGGCGCCGCAAACACGCTCACCTGCCCGTCGAAGCGAGCCACGCTGCCATACACGAAGGGGACGCCAAGCGCGAGACAGGCGTCGTTGATCGCGTAGCGCGCCGGAAAATTGTCCGTGGCATCGATCACGATATCGTGCCCGGTCACCAACGCCGCCGCATTCGCCGCCGTGAGCCGCATATCGTACGTATGCACCACCACCTGGGGATTGATCGCGTGCAGACGCTCACGAGCCACCTCGAGCTTCGCCCGCCCCACATCGAGAGTGCTGTACAGCAGTTGCCGATGCAAGTTGGTGACATCCACGACGTCGGTATCGACCAACGAAATCAGGCCGACACCCGCCGCTGCGAGATAACTGGCCGCTGGCGAACCAAGGCCTCCCACGCCGACGATCAGCACCCGCCCGTTCGCCAGCCGCTTCTGTGCCGCAGGGCCGAAACCCTTCAGCACGAGTTGTCGGGCGTAGCGAGGATCAGAGATATCGTACATGACCGAACGATCAGCGCGCGGGAGTCGTAGACAGCGCAACGCGCGCCGCGTCCACTGCGTCTGCTGCCGCGCCGAACCGCGCGGCGAGGTCGTTGATCTCGGCCACCGTTTCCGCCTGAGTGCCGTAGCGAATAGACTCGTTCACGCCGGGGAAACTCATAGTGGAATACCCGTTATCGACGTCCGACGCGTAGATCAGCGAGCGATACCACGGACGGCTCTTGAGACCGCTCGGACGCGCGAGAGCCCGCTCTACACGCAGCAGGGCGCTGTTGGCGGCCTGTTGCGCGGCCGGGGCGACCGCCGCTGAGAGCGCCGCATCGCGGAGCGTCGCGAACGCCGTCGCGCTCTTCTCCAGCCGGGTGATCGCAGCGACCAATGGAGCAACCGCCGTCGCGTTCCACCCCTTCTGCGTCAGCCCACGCTCCACCGGTGCGATGTAGCGTGTCATGGTGCGCGCGAACTCGGCGTAGTCGTAGGGCAACACCTGGGCGTTCGCGAGGCGCAGCAAGGTCGCGGCGCCGATACGCGCGGCGGTCGCGTGATACTGGAAGCCGGGATCGCCGAAGCGTTCCATCCAGTTGAAGCTGTCGTAGGCCGAGTGGTAGATGCCCGACGGACCACCGAAACCCCAGTCGGCCATCGGAATGCCGAAGTGATTGTAGAAGCCGGCAAAGTCGCTGCCTCCGCCCGGATCACCCATCGGCGGCTCCAGCGTATCGCCACGAGTACCAGTGGCGGCGCGCCAGGTCTCATACACGGTGCCGCGACCACGTGGATCCTGCACCTGCCGTGTGACGTCGCGCAGCATGGCGCGCATGGAGGGGGAACCGCCGCCGCCGAACTGTGACCCCTGCGCCGCCACGTCCTGATTGAGGTACGCCACCGCGCCCGCTTTGAGCCGCAGCGAATCATCTTCCACGTACTCTGTGCTGCCGACCAGTCCCCACTCTTCCGCATCCCACGTCGCGAACACGATGGTCCGCTTGGGACGGTCGCCGCGCTTCGCCATGTCGGCGAGCGACTTCGCCGCTTCCAGCACGCTGACTGTGCCGGAGACGTTGTCGCCCGCGCCGGGGCCCCACGCGTCACGATGCGCGCCGATGTACACGTATTCGTTCGGGTACTGACTACCGCGCAGGTACCCGAGGGTGTTGTAGATCTGCTTCGTGCCGGCCGTCGCCGCGTCGGTCGTGACCTCCACACGCACACGCACCGGACCGGGTCCCACGTGATAGCGCAGCGAAAGGCCACCCTGCCAGTTTCGCGGGATATCGGTCCCGCGGACCTGCGCCAGCAGCGTCTCCGCATTGGCGGCACTGATCGGCACGACGGGCACCTTCGACAGCGACGTGTCCTCGGGCTTGAGACGCGGAGCGCCGGGCTTACTGGCGTAGCCGGGGGTGAGCGGGTCGCCGGTGCCGTTGAACACACTGCCACGCTGCAACCCGCGCAAAGGACGCATCGGACCTTCTGGATAGACATCGCCCTGCGCAAAGCCGTCGTCGAGCGGGTCCGTGTAAATGAGCACCGCCACCGCGCCACGCTTCTCCGCTTCACGCGACTTGATCCCGCGGAAGCTCCGCCCGTAGCGGGCGAGCACCACTTTCCCCTTCACCGAGACACCCATCGAGTCGAGCGTCGCGTAGTCCTCGATCAGGCCGAAGTTCACGAACACCAACTCGCCCTCGCCGACCCCCGCCCCGCTGTACCCATTCACCGGGAGATACTGCGGCAGCATCGTGGTCGGATCCCCCGGAATCGGCGGCTCCTGCACGTCGAGCACGGCGGTGTCACGCCCCAAGCGCGTGATTTTCACACCGGTTGCATGCGGCAGGTAGACGTCGTACGTCCGCAGTTCCGTCTCCAGCCCCATCGCCTTCATTTGCGCGATGACGTAGTCGGCCGTGCGCTTCTGGGCCGGTGTGCCCGCCACGTGCGGTTCCTTCGACAGCGCCGCAGAATGCGCGCGCGCGCGCGTGGCCTGCGGTCCCTGGATAGCATCCTGCTCGAGGCGACGCTGAGTGGCCGCGGCACTCGGCGAATACCCGGGCATCGTGGTGAGACTCTGTGCCGCCAACGGCGACGACAGCGGCGACGCGAGCGCGAACGCGAAGGCACTGGTCATCGCCAGTGCCGGGGTGCGAGAAACGGACACGACATGTACTCCGGTGAAATGAATGACTAGCCCGCTTCGTACTCTTCAGCGGCGCGCAA
>Ga0105044_10016190_pt1 | contig 10064 bp, 9 predicted proteins | sample MAT01_FD_78092 | JGI IMG/M metagenome (GOLD analysis project Ga0105044, IMG submission 78092) | Freshwater microbial communities from Lake Fryxell liftoff mats and glacier meltwater in Antarctica - MAT-01 | ecosystem: Environmental > Aquatic > Freshwater > Ice > Liftoff microbial mat | place...
ATCTGGGGCTTCGTCTACGGCGCCATCATGAGCATCTGGTTCTGGCCGTACCTGGCCGGTCAGGGGGCACTGGCCTGGGAGCCGGGCCTCGGACTCGAGGGCACCCTGGAGCGCTACTGGTCGTTCTACACCGTCACGTCGCTGGCGTGGGACGCGGCGGCGGCGCTCACCAACGCCGGGCTGATCCTGGTGACGGGGCGGGTCGCCCTGCGGACGTTCCGGCGTTTCGAGGCCCGCCTGTCGCCCGGCGTGGTCCTGGAGGTCGAGCTCGGCTCAGAGGGCGACGGACCCGCCGCGCATGATGCGCACCCCGCCGCCGACGCCGATGACCGCGATCGCCGCGAGGACGATCAGGGACGGCTCGAACGGCAGCCCGCCGGTCTCGGGGGCACAGGCGTCAGTCGCCCGTCCGAGGGGTAGCCACCGCCCGCTGAGGGCGTGCACGGCGTCGCTGGTGACCCGTACCGGGTCATCACCGCCGAAGCTGCCACTGTCCTCCTGGAGCTCGACCAGCGCCGCGACCGGCGAGGGGACACCGGCGCCGAGACCGAGGTCGGTGGCCCAGCAGGTCCCGGCCGGGTCATGGCCGACCGCCCGGATGGCCCGGATGGCCCCGGCGGTGGCCACGGGTGAGGCGTCGCCCTCGGCGTCGGGCCAGGTGCCCTGGCGGTCCCGGTTCCCACCGATGAAGGCCATGGCCGCCACCAGGGGACCCGATGTGGCATCCGTGCCGGTCTGGACCAGCAGGTCCACGACGGCAGCGGTCGTGGCGAGGTCCACCGCCTCGGCGTCGGGATCGCCGTCGGCGTTCCACCCTCCGTCGGGCTGCTGGGCGGCGAGGACGGTCTCGATGGTGCCCTCGGGCAGGGCGACGCCGGCCGCGACCAGCGCGATGGCCAGTTCCGCGCGGGCGTCGAAGGCGATGGCCTCGTCGGCCAGCCACTCGGTGGCCGAGCCCGTCAGGTCGCCGAGGGGGCCCTCGCCGCTGACCTCGAGGCCGACCGGGAGGGCGACCCGGGTGATGAGTCGGGCCGCGACCTGCGGGTCATCGATCCGGCGGGCGATGCGGCGGGCCGCGTCCAGCGGGGGGTGGCCGTCGTCGCTCACCTCGGACTCGACCCGCTCCAGCGCCGACCGGTTGCCCCAACTGGGCTCGGTCTGGGCCGACTCGGCCAGGGCCAGGATGGTGTCGGGCGTGCCCCCACCGGCGATGAAGCCGTCGAAGCCCCCGTCGGGCCGTTGCTGGAGGGCCAGCCAACGCACGGCGTCGGCGACGGCCTCGTCCGGGGTCGCGGTGGGGTCCTCGTCGGCCGCGGCGAACGCGGCGACGGCAGGCAGGCCGAGGGCCAGGAGGCCCGCCGCGGCGGCAGCGAGCATTCGGCGGATCACCGCGTCCCATCGGCCGGTCCGGCCCCGAATGGAGGCCAACGGCCCTGGTCGGCGGCGACCACAGATTGTAGGCTTGTGACCACGATGCGTCGTGGGCGGAACCTCCCGGCGGGACGTGCGGGCCGATGAAGGACCGCCGTCGCCGTTTCGATCCGACCACTCCGCGCGCCGCCGGCCGCCTCGGAGCGGCCGCGCTCCTGGTCCTGGCCGTGGCGCTGGCCGCCCTCTGCCTGGTGATCGACACCCCGGGCGTCGATGTCGATGCCGGTCTCGTCGCCGCCGGAGGCACCGCCCTCCTGGCGCTGATCACCTGGTTCCTGCCGTGGGCCCGGCTCCCCCGATCCACCCAACTGGTGCTCCCGGCAGTGGTGACCGTGGGCCTGGTCGGTCTCGACCGACTGACCGACCTGACGCGGGCCCCACAGAGCGTCGCCTTCTACGCCACCGCGTGGTTCCTCGTTCTGGCCTGGATCGGCATCACCCAGGCCCGCGGCGTCACCCTGGTCGCCGCGGTCTTCGTGGGGGCGTCGGCGGTGGCCGTGAGCCTGCCCGATGCCGGCCTGATCCCCCTCGCCGCCGCGGCGATGGTGGTCCCCGCGGCCGCCCTGGTCGGCGAGACGACGGCCTGGGCCCTGTCCGGCATCCGGATGGGCCAGCGGATCGAGCGCCGCCGGGAGGCCGACATCCGGGCCCTGGCCGGCCAGGTCGCCGTGCTGCGGCCCGGGATCAGCACCCTCGAGCAGATCGCCGACGTCCTGGCCCGGCTGGCCCACGAGGTCTTCCACGGCGAGCACGTGAGTGTCGTCCTGTCGGATCAGGACGGGCGGCTCTTCCCTGCCTCCTACGGGGCGAAGGGCTCGCCGCCGTCGCGAAAGATCGCCGAGCTCATCGGGGAGACGATCGAGGCCGAGGAGGTCCGCCTCGTGGCCGAGAACGGCACCACCCTGCTCATCATCCCGCTGGTCGGCGAGTCCGAGATCGGCGGGGCCGTCGTGGTGCGCCAGCCCAGGACGGGTGACGACCCCTTCACCCAGCAACTCGCCGTCCTCTTCGCCGCCCAGGCCGGTCCGGCCCTCGAGCAGTTCCGGGTCATCGGGAAGCTCTCCGAGGACCTCCGCCGGGACGACAAGATGGGCATCGGCAACAGCCGCCACGCCACCGCGCTGGTGCAGAGCCTCACCCCCGGCGACGCCCTCGTCTACATCGACCTCGACAACTTCGGTGAGGTGAACAAGCAGTGGGGCCACCCCGGCGGGGACCGCTTCCTGCGGGAGTTCTCCGACCTGCTCAGCACCAGTGTCCGGGACTCGGACCTGACCGCCCGCCCCGGCGGCGACGAGTTCATCTTCATCGCCCGCGACGCCGAGTTCGACGCCCTCCCGGTCGCCAACCGCCTGCTGCAGGCCTGGCGGGAATCCGGCGAGAACCGCAGCTTCAGTGCGGGCATCGCCATCCACAACGGCAACGACCTCCCCGAGACCACTCTCTACAACGCCGACCAGGCGGTCCTGCGGGCCAAGAAGCAGGGCAAGAACCAGGTCTGCCTCTACCCCAAGGGCGGCTGGCTCGGCGACGACGGCCCCGGCTACGACCGCACCTGGTAGCCGGCCCAGCAAAACCGGGCGGAACGGCCGTCGCCCACTTCGGTGGTGTCCGCCAGCCCGTCGCTCCCGGCCAACTGATGGCAACCACGGGAGGCCGGCCCCGTCGCGCCGGCCCCGTCGCCGCCGTTCGGCCCTTTTCGCCACTCTCCGTGGCCGAATCGCCTTGTTTGACCCGCTCGTCCCATTCTGGCGCCTGATTCGGTGGTCACAGCAACCAGATCAGGTGCCAGAACAGGGCCCGGCCACTCGGCGTGGGATTCGGAGGGTCCGAGCAGCTCGAGCGGGCCTCGGACGCCCCCGACGGCTGACCGCCCGTCCCCACGCCCCCGTAGTTCGCGTCGTTGTCGGTGGCCCCCGGGATCAGAGGGCGAGGGTCATCAGGAGGCTGGTGCGGGCGTCGGTGTAGTGGCTGAAGGGGCCGCAGGGGGTGAAGCCGCAGCCGGCGTAGAGCGCCCGCGCTGCGGCGAACTCGTGCTGGGTACCGGTCTCCAGGCTGACCATCGCCCGGCCGACGCCCTGGCCCCTGACAAGCGCATCCATCGGCCGGAGCGTAGGAGCCGCGATCCCCGCTCGACGGCCCGGTGGCGCATCGCCGACATCCACTTGATGCGTTCCGGCACCGGATTCCCGTGCTCTGGCAACGGAATCCGGTGCCAGAACGACGGGTCGTCCTCAGTCCGGGATGGTGGCGGTGAGGGTGAGGAGGACGCCGTCGGCGCCGTCGCCGGAGACGAGGACATTGCCGATGAACGTGTCGGTCTCGAAGACCATCTGGCCGATGTAGTCGGCGCCCCGGCCGTCGTCGGAGTCGAGGAGCACGGTGAAGCCGGCCTGGTCGACGGCGTCCCGGTAGAAGGCGTGGACGGCGGACGGCGTCTCGTCGGCGATCGTGTAGTCGACGGCCAGGCGCAGCTCGCCCTCGACCTGGCCCACCGAGCCGACCTCGACTTCGGCCCCCTCGGGGACGGGGAAGTCTCCCGGGAACTCCGCCGGCACCTCCCCGGCCTCGGTCTGGACCGGGGGTTCGGTGGTCGGGGAGTCGGGCGGCTCCTGCGGGCCGCCGGGGACCGCGCTCGGCACGGTCACGTCCTGGTCGAAGGTCACGCCCGGGTCGAGGGTGGTGGTCTCCGATGCGGGCGTGGCCGAGCCGTCGCCCCCACCGTCGTCGCCGCTGCAGGCGGCCAACAGGACGGCGGCCAGGGCCGCGGCGGCCAGGGCCCTACGCGTCGGCATAGGCCTCGACCGGCGGGCACTCGCACTGCAGGTTGCGGTCACCGAAGCCCTGGTCGATGCGCCCCACCGGCGCCCAGTACTTGTTCTGGCGCAGCGAGGCCACGGGGTAGGCGGCGGTCTCCCGGCTGTAGGGGCGGGACCAGTCGTCGGCCACCACGTCCTCGGCGGTGTGGGGGGCATGGCGCAGGGGACTGTCCTCCACGGGCCACTCCCCCGTCGCCACCCGGTCGATCTCGGCCCGGATGGCGATCATGGCGTCACAGAAGCGGTCCAACTCGGCCTGGCCCTCGGACTCGGTGGGCTCCACCATGAGGGTGCCCGCCACCGGGAAGGACAGGGTCGGGGCGTGGAAGCCGTAGTCGATCAGACGCTTGGCCACGTCCTCGGCGGTGACCCCGGTGTCGGTGGTCAGGCCCCGCAGGTCGAGGATGCACTCGTGGGCCACGAGGCCGCCGTCGCCGGTGTAGAGCACCGGGAAGTGGTCCTTCAGCCGGGTGGCCACGTAGTTGGCGTTGAGGATGGCCACCTCGGTGGCCCGGCGCAGGCCGTCGGGGCCCATGAGGGCGATGTAGGCCCAGGAGATGGGCAGGATCCCCGCCGAGCCCCAGGGGGCGGCGGCCACGGGTCCGGGACCGGTCACCGGCCCGGCTTCGGGCACCACCGGGTGACCGGGCAGGAACGGGGCCAGGTGGGCCCGGACCGCCACCGGGCCGACGCCGGGGCCGCCGCCGCCGTGGGGGATGCAGAACGTCTTGTGGAGGTTGAGGTGCGACACATCGGCGCCGAACCGGCCCGGCCGGGCGATGCCGACCATGGCGTTCAGGTTGGCCCCATCGAGGTACACCTGCCCGCCGGCGTCGTGCACCACGGCGCAGACCTCGCCGATCTGCTCCTCGAACACCCCGTGGGTGGAGGGGTAGGTGACCATGAGCGCAGCCAGGTTCTCGCCGTGCTCGGCCACCTTGGCCCGCAGGTCGGCCACGTCGACGTCGCCGTCCGCGGCACAGGCCACGACCACGACCCGGAGGCCGGCCATCACCGCCGAGGCGGCGTTGGTGCCGTGGGCCGAGGACGGGATCAGACACACGTCGCGATGGGCGTCGCCCCGCTGACGGTGGTGGTCCCGGATGGCCAGCAGGCCGGCCAACTCGCCCTGGGAACCGGCGTTGGGCTGGACCGAGACGGCGTCGTAGCCCGTGATCTCGGCCAGCCAGCGCTCGAGGTCCTCGATCAGCTCCCGGTAGCCGTCGGCCTGATCGAGCGGGGCGAAGGGGTGCAGGGCCCCGAACTCGGGCCAGGTCACCGGGATCATCTCGGTGGTGGCGTTGAGCTTCATGGTGCACGAGCCCAGCGGGATCATCGAGCGGTCGAGGGCGATGTCCTTGTCGGCCAGCGAGCGCACGTAACGCAGGAACTCGGTCTCGGACCGGTACCGGTGGAAGACCGGGTGGGTCAGGAAGGCGCGGGACCGGAGTTGGTCGGCGGGCAGGGCCGAGGCCGCCTCGACCGCCTCGTAGGCGGCGGTCACGTCGAAGGCGGCCCACACGGCCTCGACCTGGGCCGGCGTGGTGGTCTCGTCCACCGCGATCCCGACCCGATCCGCATCCAGCAGACGGAGGTTGATCCCCCGCTCGGCCGCCGCCGCCACGACCCCGCCGGCCCGGCCCGGCACCACGGCGGCGACAGTGTCGAAGTAGTGCTCGTGCTCGTGACCGATGCCCGCCGCCTCCAGCCCGGCCGCCAAGCGGGTGGCCCGCTCGTGGACCCGTTCGGCGATGGCGGTGAGGCCGTCGGGGCCGTGGTACACCGCGTACATCGAGGCCATCACGGCCAGCAGGACCTGGGCGGTGCAGATGTTGCTGGTGGCCTTCTCCCGGCGGATGTGCTGCTCCCGGGTCTGGAGGGCCAGTCGATGGGCGGGGCGGCCGGCCTCGTCGACCGACACCCCGACCAGGCGGCCGGGCATGGACCGGGCCTGAGCGGTGCGCACGGCCATGTAGGCGGCGTGGGGGCCGCCGTAGCCGAGGGGGACGCCGAAGCGCTGGGTGGAACCCACCACGATGTCGGCGCCGGCGGCACCGGGGGCCTCCAGCACGGTGAGGGCCAGGAGGTCGGCGGCCACCACGACGAGGCCGCCCTGGGCGTGGACCTGCTCGACGATGGGAGCCAGGTCCCGGATGCCGCCGCTGGTGCCCGGGTACTGCACGAGCACGCCGTAGGCATCGATGCCGTCGAGGCCGGTCAACGGGTCGCCGACGATGACCTTGATGCCGAGGGGCTCGGCCCGGGTGGCCACGACCTCGATGGTCTGCGGGTGGCACTCGGCGTCCACGAAGAACGTGGCCGAGGCCTGCTTGGTCACCCGCCGGCTCATGGCCATGGCCTCGGCCGCCGCCGTGGACTCGTCGAGCAGTGAGGCGTTGGCCAGATCCATCCCCGTGAGGTCGGTGACCATGGTCTGGAAGTTCAGGAGGGCCTCGAGCCGACCCTGGGAGATCTCGGGCTGATACGGGGTGTAGGCCGTGTACCAGGCCGGGTTCTCCATGATGTTGCGCAGGATGACGGTGGGCGTGATCGTGCCCGAGTAGCCCATGCCCAGCATCGAGGTGGCGACCACGTTGCGGTCGGCCATGGTGCGCAACCGGGCCAGGATCTCGTCCTCGGTGCCCGCCTCGGGCAGTTCGAGCCGGGTGGACTGGCGGATGCCGGCGGGCACGGCCCGCTCGATCAGGTCGTCCAGGGACTCGGCGCCGACCGCCGCCAGCATGGCGTCGACCTCGTCGGGCCCGGGGCCGAGGTGGCGGTGGGCGAAGGGTGGCAGCCCGTCGGTCATCAGTGCGCTCCAGTCATGGGGTCACGAAGGGGGGGGTGACGACCTCGGCGGGCTCGTGGCGGCCGCGGATGTCCACGGCGACCCGGGTGCCCGGTTCGATCTCGGGGTCGAGGAAGGCCAGGGCGATGCCCCGGTCCAACAGGGGGGAGAAGTTGCCGCTCGTCACCGTGCCGAGCACAGCGCCGTCCCCGTCGACCACGGACTGGTCGGCCCGGGGCGGGCGCTTGCCGTCCAGCAGCAGGCCCCGTAGGCGGCGGCTCGGCCCGGCATCCCGTTCGGCCTCGAGGGCCGCCCGTCCCCGGAAGTCGCCCTTGTCCCAGCCCACGACCCAGCCCAACCCCGCTTGCAGTGGGGTGATGCCCGGGCCCAGTTCGTGGCCGTGCAGGGGCAGGCCGGCTTCGAGGCGCAGGGTGTCCCGGGCCCCCAGCCCGGCCGGGTCCACCCCGGCGGCCAACACCGACTCCCAGACCTGCTCGGCCGCGGCGGCGGGCACGGCGATCTCGACGCCGTCCTCGCCGGTGTAGCCGGTGCCCGCGACGGTGACGGGCACCCCGTCGAGGTCCAGTTCCAGCACCCGGCGGCGGCCGACCTCGGCCACTGCGGGCCAGGCCGGGGCCAGGAACGACCGCGCCGTCGGGCCCTGGACGGCGATGATCGCCCGCTCGGGGGTCACATCGACGGCGGCGACGCCGCCCCCCGACAGGGCCTCGGTCACCCGGTCGGTGTTGGAGGCGTTCGGCATGACGTCGAAGCGCTCGTCGTCCAGCCACCACACGATGATGTCGTCGAGGACCGAGGCGTCGGCCTCGTCCAGCAGGTGGGTGTACTGGGTGCGGCCGGGCTCGATCTTGTCCAGGTCGGCGGTGAGGGTCCGCTGGAGCAGGTCGCGGGCTCCGGCGCCGGTGACCCGCACGGTGCCCAGGTGGCTGACATCGAAGGCCACCGCGGCCGCACGGCAGGCCTTGTGCTCGGCGATGGTGCCGTCGCCGTAGTTGAGCGGCATGTCCCAGCCACCGAAGGGGACCATCTTGGCGCCGAGGGCGCGATGGGCCGCATCGAGCGGCGAGTGCCGGAGGTTCACCCCGAGATTCTACGGAGCCGAGCCGCCCGGCGGGGCGACCAGCAAGCACTCTGCGATCATCGCCGAGCGCCGCGAGGGACCAACCGTCAGGAGGAGGACCCGGGGAGCAGGCCGTTCCCGTCGGCGCTCAGGCGGCCTCGTCCATCCCGTACTTGACCGCCAGGTTCTGCCAGTCCCGGCGGTAGAGGATCATCACGTTGACGCCCGGGTACCGCTCGCGCAGCTCGCGGATCTTGCGGTTCTTCTTGGTCACCAACCGCTGCTGCAGGGTGGTCAACTCGATGTAGAGGTCGAGGTCGGGCAGATAGAAGTCCGGGCTGAAGGCCTCGGTCGGGTGCCCGTCGGCGTTCTCGCTGAGCACGAAGGTGCGGGGCTCGTAGCGCCACTCGACGCCGTAGAAGTCCAGCACCCGGGCGAAGTCCTTCTCGGAGGGGTGGGCGAAGGTCACCGATTCATGGGGTAGCTCCCCGGTCGGTGACGGCCCCCCGACGCTCACTGCTCGGCGGCCGCCCCGGTCGCTCCCGGCGGCCCCTCGGCGGCCGCGGCCACCGACTCGGGGAACAGCTGGACGATGCTGGCGTCGACCTCTTCCACGACCCCGGCGAGGGGCAGGATGTTGAGCACGCCCTGGCCCTTGCGCACCAGGTCGATCATCTCCTCGCCGTCGCGGGTCAGCACGGTGTGGGTGCCGCTGATCACCAGGTTGGCGCTGGCCGGATCCTCGCCCAACTGGTCGCGCAGGTAGGTGAACACCTCGCGCACCGTGTCGAGGCGGATCCCGGCGTCGAGCAGGCTCTTGATGACCTTGAGCTCGAGCAGGTCCTGGTAGGAGTACTTGCGGCGGCTGCCGCTGCCGGCGGCGTCGACCAGGGACGGTCGGACCAGGTCCGTGCGCGCCCAGTAGTCGAGTTGCCGGTAGCTGATACCGACGATCTCGGCCGCCTTCTTGCCCCCGTAGCCGACGTGGCGCGGGAACATCTCCTGCTGTCCGGTCATGTGGTGGTTTCCTCTCAGGGCGCCCGCCCCCGTCACATGCGCGTAACTACGCCCGTGTGACATCGGTCATCGTACGCCCGATCTCAGGTCGAGGTCAACGACCGAAGCTCAGGAGGCGAAGTCCTCGGGGTCGACGTCGTCGATGAAGCGGCGGAACTCCTCGACGACCTCCTCCTCGGGCAGGGCCTCCTCGCGGACGGTGTAGCCGACCTCGTCGAGCACGGCCTCCTCCGCGAAGATCGGCGAGCCCGTCCGGGCGGCGAGGGCGATCGCGTCGGAAGGCCGACTGGAGAGCTGCTGCTTGGCCCCGTCCCGGTCCAGGTGGAGTTCGGCGAAGAACGTGCTGTCCTGCAGCTCGGTGACCACCACCCGTTCGAGGCTGACCCCGAGCTCGTCCAGCAGGTTCTCGAGCAGGTCGTGGGTCATGGGCCGGGGGGTGGCCACCTGCTCCAGGGCAAAGGCGATGGCCGTGGCCTCGGGCGGCCCGATGAAGATGGGCAGCATCCGGCGGTCGCCCTCGAGCTCCCGGAGCAGCACGATGGGCGTGTTGGTGGGCAGCTCCACGCGGACGCCGACCAGCTCCATCTCCACCATGCCGACAACCTACCTAGGGATAGAGGTCCCCGACATAGGCGTCCGGATCGGCCGCCAGCGCGTCCAGGTCCCCGGCCGCGACGACGTCGAGGTTGCGGTAGCGGCCCCGGAAGTCGAGTCCGTAGCCCACGACGAACTCGTCGCCGATCTCGAAGCCGACGTAGGTCAGGGGCTGGGGCACGATCCGCCGGGCCCGCTTGTCGAACAAGGTGCAGACATCGAGGGAGGCGGGGCGCCGGGACCGGAGTTGGGCCAGCAGGTAGGCCAGCGTCAACCCGGTGTCGACCACGTCCTCGACCAACACCACAGCCCGGTCGGCCAGATCGGTGCCGAG
>Ga0105044_10016192_pt1 | contig 10064 bp, 9 predicted proteins | sample MAT01_FD_78092 | JGI IMG/M metagenome (GOLD analysis project Ga0105044, IMG submission 78092) | Freshwater microbial communities from Lake Fryxell liftoff mats and glacier meltwater in Antarctica - MAT-01 | ecosystem: Environmental > Aquatic > Freshwater > Ice > Liftoff microbial mat | place...
AACCCGATGGTCGCCGCAGGTTGCGGTGCGATTGCCGGGCTGGCGTTCAACTATACCGCCTCGTCGCGCCTCGTCTTCAAGACGCCGCCTGCTTAGGAAGCCCTCTCCTTAGGAAGCCCTCTCCTTAGGAAGCCCTCTCCTTAGGAAGACGGCACCGGATCGGGCGTGAGGGGCGCGCCGGTCTCGCGCTTCTCGGCGATCTCGGCGGCGGTGGCGCGCATCAGCTCGTAGCGTTCGGAGGAAGCCGGGTGGCTCCAGCCGCCGCTGGAGGTTGCGGGGTATTCGGCATCGAGGCGTTTCCAGATTTCCGCAGCATTGGAAATGTCGTAGCCGGCGCGCGCTGCGAAATAGAGCCCGATGTGATCGGCCTCGATTTCGTTGGCGATGGAATTGCGCCGCAATTCCGAAACGCCGAGCACTTCGCCTGCGACGTCGCCGATGCCAGCGGCAAGATCGATCACTGCACCGAAGACCCGGCCGGCGCCGCCACCGGGGCGTGGCCTCTGGCCGTCGGCCGGGAGCAGCGGGTGACCGCGCCAGGCATGGGCGATCTCATGGCCGAGCACCATGGCGAGGTCGCGGTCGTCGCGCGCGAAGGCGAGCATGCCGGTGGTAACGAAGACGGTGGTGCCGTCGGTCGCCGCATTGGGCTCGTCGCCGACCGCGAGCGCGACACCGTAGGGGCAGGATTTCAGCGCCTTGAGCCGGACTTTGCGGGCCTTGCCGTCGCGCTCGAAGGTGAAGCGAACCTCGCCGCGTTTCAGCAAGCCCGCAGTGACGCCTTCGGCGAACTGGGTGCGGCCTTCCGGACCTTCGGCGAGTGTCTTGCCTTCGACGGCTTTGAGGATGTCGCCGGGTTTGACGCCCGCCTTGGCGGCAGGCAGATCTATGGCGACGGCATAGACCTGAAGCCGCTCGTCGAGATCGAAGGCGGCCTCGGCGGAGGGGCGCAGCGTCTCGGCAAAGTCGGCGATCGACCAGAGCCGCAAGCCGAAGGCCGGGACATAGGTTTCGCCGCAGAGCTCGGCGTTGGAGGTCACGAGGCGGCCGAAGACGTCGTTCAGACGCTGTTCGTCGGCGAGGAGGGCTTTCAGCCGGGTTTGCGTATCGGCAGCATCGGTGCCGCTGGCGGCGGCGCTCGTCATGGTCTCAAGGGGCACGGGTCTGGGTGTGGCGCAGGCGGCCAAGGCCGCCGCCATCGTCAGCGCAAGGATGGCGCGCAGCCGCATCCTCAAAGTCGCCCCGAAAACCGCCCGGCCACTCATGACCCAGACACTCAACACTTAGGAAGCCGAAACGATCCTGTCGAGCGGCCTTCGTGGTTTACAGCATGGCAGGGATGACGCGATCCGGCGGACGGTGACCGTCGGTATAGGTCTTGATGTTGACGATGACCTTTTCGCCCATGTCGATGCGGCTCTCCAGCGTCGCCGAGCCCATATGGGGCAGCAGCACGACATTCTTGAGCTTCAGCAGCTTGGGGTTAACGGCCGGCTCGTGCTCGAAGACGTCGAGCCCGGCCCCGGCGAGTTCCCCCGCCTCCAGCATGCGCGAGAGGGCGTTTTCATCGATCACCTCGCCGCGGGCGGTGTTCACGATATAGGCGCTGGGCTTCATCATCTTCAACCGCCGCGCCGAGAGCAGGTGGTAGGTCGCGGGCGTGTGCGGGCAGTTGACCGAGACGATATCGACCCGGGCGAGCATCTGGTCGAGCGATTCCCAATAGGTCGCGGAGAGCTCGGTCTCGGTCGCTTTGGGCACGGGTTTGCGGTTGTGATAGTGGATCTGCAGGCCGAACGCCTTGGCGCGGCGCGCGACGGCCTGACCGATCCGGCCCATGCCGATGATCCCGAGGCGCTTGCCCCAGATCCGCTTGCCGAGCATCCATGTCGGGGACCAGCCTTTGAAGCTGCCGTCCATCAGAACGGTTGTGCCCTCCACCATGCGGCGCGGTACGGCGAGGATGAGGGCCATCGTCATGTCGGCGGTGTCCTCGGTGAGGACGCCCGGTGTGTTGGTGACGATGATGCCGCGCTGGCGGGCGGTTTCGACGTCGATGTGATCGACGCCTGCGCCAAAATTGGCGATCAGCTTCAATTGCGGGCCGGCCTGCACGATGGCCCGGCTGTCGATCCGGTCCGAGACTGTTGGGACCAGGATCTCGGCGCTCTTCATCGCCTCGATCAGCTCGGCCTGCGTCATCGCCCGGTCGTCCGGGTTGAGGCGCGTGTCGAACAATTCGCGCATCCGCGTCTCGACAATGTCGGGCAGTTTGCGCGTGACGATGACGAGCGGCTTTTGCACCGGCGTGTTCCCCGAGATGATGGTGCAGCGTCTCTAGCAAAGCGTAAGGCAGGCGGAAACCCGTGTCCTGCGGTCAACGCGGCATTAACCCCGCACGGCGCAGTGTTTCGCAATCGCGAAGGATGAGCTCGGCCCCGAAGGGGTGGACGTCGCCAGAAAGGCGGGGGCAGACCGGACGCGTAGGGGTGTCGATTTCAAGCGCGGCGGGATTTTGTTCAGCGTTCGCATGTCTGTTCTTTTGGGGCTTGGCCTCGCTGCCGGCGCATTTGCGCGGGCGGGCGATGAAACGCCTTTGCCGATGCCCAAGCCCGATCTGGCCGCTCTATCCGGGCCGGTCGAGGTTGCCGCTGTCAAAAGCGCGCCCGAAACCATGATAGACGGGGTGCCTGCGGTCGAAATGGCCACCGCGCCAAGGGGCGAAACCCGCATCGGCGACAGCGGCCTGCCGGTGCCGCGTTTCGTCAGCCTGAAGTCGGGCGAAGTCTATCTGCGCGAAGGCCCCTCGCCGGAGCACAAGGTGCAATGGGTCTATGTCCGCCGGGGCCTGCCGGTGGAGGTGATCGCCGAATATGACGTCTGGCGGCGCATCCGCGACGCGGACGGGATCACCGGCTGGGTCCATAAGGGCATGCTGGACGGCCGCCGTTCGGTGCTGATGACCGCCGGGGCCAACGTGCCGTTGCGTGAATCTCCTGCCGCCGATGCGCCCGTCATCGCCTATGCCGAGGCCGGGGTGGTGGCGAAGCTCAAGACCTGCGGCGCCGCGTTCTGCGAGATCGAGGCGAAATCCATCGACGCCTATGTCGAGCGTGACCGGGTCTGGGGCGTCTATCAGGACGAAACGCTCCAATAGGCGCGATTTGCGCCATGATTTCGTGATCTTCCACCTTTATGGCCATGATGGCGGCATGCCATCATGCCGCGTGAAACGTCCGGCTGCGCCGGGCGCGCCTGGGGAGATCTCGATGCTGAAGACCTGGAACCGCCTGATGACGGCCACCGCCGTCTCGGTGCTGCTGGCCGGTGCCGCCACCGCCAATGACGGCTTTGCCGGGATCACCGCAGCGGGCCTCGAATTCGGCAAGACCGACGCCATCGCGATGCAGAGCGAAGATCTCTTCATCGGGATGCACGAAATCCGCGTCGCCTATGTCTTCAAGAACATTTCGGACAAGGATGTGAGCGGCACGGTCGCCTTCCCGATGCCGCCTTTCGCGGTCTCGACGTTCATGTTCACCGCAACCCAGTTCAAACCGGCCGATCTCGATGCCGAGAACCCGATGGGCTTCACGGCGAGCATCGATGGCAAGCCGGTCGCGGTGAAGACCGATCGCCGCGCCTATGCGCCCAAACCCTATATCGAGCCGGCCGACCCGGAAGCGCCCTATATCCCGCCGCCCGGCAAGGCTGAATACGAGGACCCGGGCGAGGACATTACGGACTATCTGACCGGCCTTGGCATCCCGCTCGTCTTCGACAACGAGACGGTCATGGCAGCGCTCGACAAGCTGCCGCCTGACAAGGTGAAGGCGTTGCAAGACAAGGGGCTCGCCGAACGCGACACCAACGACAATGGTCCGGACATGCGATGGATCATCGGCTGGTCGATCGGCATCCGTCACTACTGGGACCAGACCTTCCCGGCCGGTGCCGAGATCAAGATCGAGCACGCCTATAAATCGTTCCCCAATGGCGGCCTCTTCTATTGGTATGACTGGACCAAGCCGACGGCGGACTGGGACACCGACCCCAATGCCGCCGACAAGACGAAATACTGCATCGACCAGGCGACGGGCGATGCGATCAAGGCAGCCCTTCCGGTGGACCCCGAAGCCGGCGCCGGACACGGCGGCACGGCCTATAACATCGCCTACATCCTCACGACCGCGAACACCTGGAAAGGCCCGATCGGCACTTTCAGGCTGACGCTCGACAAGGGTTCGGCGAAGAACGTGCTCTCGCTCTGCATGGATGGCGTGAAGAAGATTTCGGACACGGCCTTTACGGTCGAGAAGACCGATTTCACCCCCGACCGCGATCTGGAAATTCTCGTCATCACCGCCGACCCGGCATTCAAGGAGTAATCAGTTGATCTTGTCCCGTACCCTGAAAGCGACGGCGATTGCCGCGGTGCTGGCTTCGCCGGCCTTTGCCCCCGCTTTTGCAAATGACGGTTTCGGCGGTCTCACCGCCTCCGGTCTGGAGTTCCGGGATTCGCCCGTCCAGATGCTGTCGGAAGACCTCTATCTCAGCCTCGACAAGATCAAGGTGAGCTATGTCTTCCTGCATGGAGGCGATGAAGACCTGGAAGGCGAGATGATCTTCCCGCTGCCGCCGGTCAATCTCGCGTCGCTGAACGAAAGCGATTTCGCCCTGACCGACGAGGACTTGGCCAAGGAAAACATCGTCGGCTTCACCGCCACGGTGGATGGCAAGCCGGTGAAGGTGAAGGTCGACCGCGTCGCGGTGATCGAGCCCGACTATGACGAAAACCGCCCGGCTTCGGCGAGCTACGACACCCCCGGCAAGGACATCACCGCCGAGCTGGCGAAATATGCCATCCCCCTATCGTATGACTATACCAAAGTGGTGGCGCAGCTGAACAAGCTGCCCAAGGCAGCGAAGGACGAATTGACCGCAGCCGGCATCGCCGGATTCGACGATGAATCCGGCTATCCGATGTGGTCGCTGATCGAGCGCTATCACTGGACGCAGGTTTTCCCGCACGGGAAGGAGCTGAAGGTCAGCCACGAATACAAGGCGGCCCCGCCGGGCGGCATCTTCATCTGGCGCGATCCCAAGGGCGAGGAAGGTGAGTCCGCCGCCAAAATTGCGAAGGATTATTGCGTCGACGCGGGCACGCAGGCCGCGCTCAAGAAAGCGTTACGAACGGATGAGAGCAACACCGGCTATTGGATCGGTACGGCCTACTATCTCGACTATGTGCTGAAGACCGCGCGCACCTGGAACGGCCCGATCAAGGACTTCAAGCTGACCATCGACAAGGGCAAGGCCGACAGCGTGATCTCGCTCTGCATTGACGGGATCAAGAAAACCGGACCGACGACGTTTGTGGTGGAGAAGAAGGACTTCACGCCGAGTGAGGACATCTCGATCCTGATCGTGCCGAAGACGCCGAAAGAATAGTGCCGGGGGCGATGTGAGTTTGGCTGACAGCGCAGTCGCCTTTAACGGCGTCAGCAAGCACTACGGCGATTTTCGCGCGGTGGAGGATCTGACCTTTGCCGTGCCGAAGGGCGCAATCTACGGCTTTCTCGGACCCAACGGTGCGGGCAAGACGACGTCGCTGCGCATGATGCTGGGGATGATCCGACCGACCGCCGGCACCATCTCGCTGCTTGGCAGCGACAGCGCGATGGGGGTGCGCGAGCGGGTTGGATATCTGCCCGAAGAGCGCGGGCTCTACCGGCGCATGACGCCGGTTGAAACCATCGTCTATCTCGCGCGCCTGAAAGGCATGGATCCGGCCCTCGCGAAAAAGCGCGCGCTCGACTTGCTTGAGCGCTTCGGCCTGGCCGCCTTCGGCAATGCCAAGATCGAGACGCTGTCGAAAGGCATGGCGCAGAAGGTGCAGATTCTGGGCACCATCGCGCACGGCCCCGATCTGGTGATCCTCGATGAGCCGTTCTCCGGCCTCGATCCGGTGAACCAGCAGGTGCTGGAAGAGTTGATCGACGATCTGCGTGCCGAAGGGCGCACGGTGTTGTTCTCCACCCATGTCATGCAGCACGCCGAACGGCTCTGCGACCGGCTGGTGCTGATCGCGCGGGGCAAGCTCGCCTTTGAAGGCACGCTGGGTACGGCGCGGGCGCTGATGCCGCGCATTATCCGGCTGAAGACGACGGCCCTGACGGCCGCCCTCGCCGATCTGCCGGGCGTCGCCTCGGTGTCGGACGAGGATGCGGCCCATGGCCGTTATGAGCTGAAGCTGAAAGACGGGCAGGAAGGCGAGGCGCTGCTCAAAGCCTGCTTCGCGCGCGGCATTGCGCTGGAGAGTTTCGACATGAGCGAGCCGGCCCTGCACGACATCTTCGTCAGTCTGGTCGGTGACGGCGCGCGCGAGGCCGATGCGCGCAAGGACGCAAAATCATGAGCGCGCTTGCCCGAATTTTTCTCGTCGCCCGGCGCGAGTACAAGCATCACGCCCGCTCCAAGGGGTTCTGGCTGACGATGGTCGCCGTGCCGGTGGTGGCGGTGCTGGCCGGCCTCATTCCGCAATGGGTGCAGGAGAACAAGCCGGCGCGCGCCTTCGTCGTGGTCGACCAGTCGGGCGGGGCGATCGAAGCGGCGATCGATACCGCCATCGCCGACGATACCGAGAAGCGCGCGCTGGCCGCGCTGAAGGATTATGCCGCCGATAACCTGCCGCCCGAAAGCGTGCCCATGCTCTCGCCGCTCGGCCCCGCACGCGGCGAGATCACGGCAGCCGATCTCGCCGCCTTCCGTGCCTGGGGCGGGGTTGAACAGGCGCAGAAAATTCTGCCCGGCCTCGCGCGAAACGGCTCCCCCGCCTATGAGCCGCCCGGCCCGCGCTTCGTGCGCGTGCCCGTGCCGGCGGACATCGATATCAATGCCGACGCTGCGGCAGTCGGGGCGGCGCTGGCGCCCTATCTGCGCTCGGAAAAGACGGTGGCCGATGTGGCGCCCGCCTATCTTTCCGGCGCGATTGTCGTGCCGCCCAGCTATGACCTCATCAAGCCGGCGGCGGCGATCCAGTACTGGTCGGTGAACATCAACGAATATGATCTGCAGACGCTGGTCGAGCGGGCGCTCACCGGCGCCGCCCAGCAGGCGCTTTATCGCGAGCAGGGGATGAGCCAGGAGGCGGTCTCGGCGATCGCGGCGCGGCGGGTCGGCCTGCAGGGGTTCAGCCCCGACAAGGGGGCCTCGGGCGGCCAGGTCGAGATGAAGGACCGGCTGCTGAACATCGTGCCGCTGGGCCTTGCCTTGCTGCTGTGGATGTCGATCTTCACGGTCGCCAATCTGCTGCTGCTGGGGGTGATCGAAGAGCGCTCGAACAAGCTGATCGAGGTGCTGCTGTCGTCGGTATCGGCTGAGGAGTTCATGGCCGGCAAGCTGCTGGGCATTGCCGGGATCGGGCTCACCATTCTCTTTGCCTGGATCGTGGTCGGGCTGCTGATCCTCATCAACGGCGACGGCCCCACGGTGCAGCTCGCCTATGACGCGATCAACCTGATCCTCTCCGGCCCGTATATCCCGGCTTTCGCCTTCTATTTCGTGGTCGGATATCTGACCATCGCCTCGGTGTTCCTGGGGCTGGGGTCGGTTTGCAACTCGCAGCAGGAGGCGCAGTCGCTTCTGACCCCGCTGGTCTTCCTTTTGATGCTGCCCTTTTTCCTCATCATGCCGATGATGGAAGACCCGAACGGGGCCATCGCCACGACGGTGGGGTGGATCCCGCTCTATACGCCGTTCGTGATGATGGTGCGGCTCTCCACCAACCCGTCCTGGGTGGAGGTGGTGATGTCGGGGGCAACGACCCTCGCCTTCTCGCTGCTGGTGCTGTGGGCGATGGCGCGGCTGTTCCGCAATGCGGTGCTGCGGACCGGCCAGCCGCCCCGGCTGATCGAGGTCTGGCGCATGATCACAAGGCGCGAGGCCTGACGGCGAAAGCGCCGGGCGCCGGGTGGCGGCGGCAGGACCTGGAATGGACGTTACAATCGTTCCTCACGATCCAGCTTGGGCTGCGGCCTTTGCCGGTGAAGCGCGTGCCGTCGCGGCGGCGCTGCCCGGCATCGTGGTCGGCGTGCATCACATCGGCAGCACCGCGATCGCGGGTATTCTTGCCAAGCCGGTCCTGGACATTTTGTGCCTCGTCACCTCCCTCGCGGCCCTGGACGGAAATGCGGACCGGCTTGAGGCCTTGGGTTATGTCGCCAAGGGCGCCAATGGCATTGAGGGCCGGCGCTTTTTCCGCAAAGCCGATCCGGCCGGCCGGCGCACGCACCATCTCCACGCCTTCGAGCCGGCCTCGCGGCAGGTTCAGCGGCATTTGGCATTCCGCGACTATATGAACAGCCATCCGGCCAAGGCCGCCGCCTATTCGGCGCTGAAGGCCGGTCTGATCGCGGCTGGTGCCGTTACCAGAGAGGCGTACCAGAGCGGGAAAGATGCCTTTGTGGACGCCGCAGCGGCGGAGGCGTTGGCGTGGTCGCTCGGAACGCGCGGCGCGGAACCGTGATCCGGTTCGGCGCGTCGCCTCCTTGCTTGCCGGGCGCGCGCTCGGCTGCTACCTGAAAGTTCTTAAAATCCGGGGGCCTTTGGGCTCTGTTTCACAGGATCAATGCGATGAGTGGGAGCGGACTGGCTGTGGACCTCGTCAAGCGGGCATCGAGCTTCGATTTTCACAGCCTGATCGACTGCGCGAAAGGCAAGCTGTTCGGCCCCGGCAATGCGCAATTGCCGATGCCGCCCATGCTGATGTTCGACCGCATCACGCATATTTCCGATGAGGGTGGCGCCCACGGCAAAGGCCAGATCATCGCCGAGCTGGATGTGAAGCCGGACCTCTGGTTCTTCAAATGCCATTTTGAAGGTGACCCGGTGATGCCGGGCTGCCTCGGCCTCGATGCGCTGTGGCAGATGGTCGGGTTCTTTCTCGGCTGGATGGGCGCGCCGGGCCGTGGCCGGGCGCTGGGCGTGGGCGAGGTGAAGTTCTCCGACATGGTCCTGCCGGACGCCAAGCTCGTCACCTACATCATCGATCTGAAGCGGGTGATTATGCGCAGGCTCGTGCTGGGCATCGGCGACGGCATCATGCAGGTCGATGGCAGGACCGCCTATGAGGTCAAGGATCTGCGCGTCGGGCTGTTCACGTCGGGCGCGCCCATGGCGGCGCCCGCTTAAGAGCGCCGATCTTACGTCATTTGAGAAAGGGCCTTTCCTATGAGGCGCGTCGCCGTCACCGGATTGGGCATCGTTTCGTCGTTGGGCAACAATGCGCAGGAGGTCGTGTCGTCGCTGCATGACGCGCGCTCCGGCATTGTGTTTGCCCCCGATTATGCCGCGCATGGCTTTCGCAGCCAGGTTCACGGCTCGCTGAAGATCGACCTTGACGAGGCGGTGGATCGCCGCGCCCGGCGCTTCATGGGCGATGGCGCGGCCTATGCGTGGATTGCCATGAACCAGGCGATCCAGGATGCCGGCCTGCCGCCCGAACTGGTGAGCCATGAACGCACCGGCCTCATCGCCGGCTCGGGCGGGCCATCCACGAAAGCAATTGTCGCGGCGGCCGATATCACGCGCGAGCCGGGCAAAGGCCCCAAGCGCGTCGGTCCGTTCGCGGTGCCCAAGGCCATGTCGTCGACAATCTCGGCGAACCTCTCGACCTGGTTCAAGACCAAGGGCGTGAACTATTCGATCTCGTCGGCCTGCTCGACCTCGGCCAACTGCATCGGCAATGCGGCCGAGATGATCCAGTGGGGCAAGCAGGACGTCATGTTCGACGTAGGCGGCGAGGAGCTCGACTGGACGCTTTCGGTGCTGTTCGACGCGATGGGCGCGATGACGTCGAAATACAATGCGACGCCGGAGCGTGCCAGCCGCGCCTATGACAAGAGCCGCGACGGCTTCGTGATTTCCGGCGGCGGCGGCATCGTCGTGCTGGAAGAGCTCGAGCACGCCAAGGCGCGCGGCGCGAAGATCTATGCCGAGCTGACCGGCTATGGCGCGACGGCCGACGGCGCCGACATGGTCGCGCCGTCGGGCGAAGGCGCGGT
>Ga0105044_10016193_pt1 | contig 10064 bp, 8 predicted proteins | sample MAT01_FD_78092 | JGI IMG/M metagenome (GOLD analysis project Ga0105044, IMG submission 78092) | Freshwater microbial communities from Lake Fryxell liftoff mats and glacier meltwater in Antarctica - MAT-01 | ecosystem: Environmental > Aquatic > Freshwater > Ice > Liftoff microbial mat | place...
CCTCGACCCGCCGTTCCACCCTGCCCCGGTCGGTGTTCGGCAGATTCAGCAGGTCCTTCGCGGCGTTCCGCATGATAACAATCTGAATCCCCATCCTACTCCGCCGCTAGCTTCGCCGCTGCCTTCTGGGCGTCCAACTCGGCCTGGATCACCCGCGCCTTGGCTTCGACCAGCTCGACGATGTGTTCGACCATCGACTGGCCGTCCACCGTATGGTCGGTCTTGCCGGCGTTGTAGACCATGTGGCGGTGGTTGCCGCCGCCGGTGACGCCGATATCGGTCATCAGCGCCTCGCCGGGGCCGTTGACCACGCAGCCGATGATCGACAGCGATAGCGGCGTTTCGATATGCGCCAGCCGCTCCTCCAGCATCGCCACCGTCTCGATCACGTTGAAGCCCTGGCGCGCGCAGGACGGGCAGGAGATGATCTTGATGCCGCGATGGCGGATGCCGAGGGATTTCAGTATCTCCCAGCCGACATGCACCTCCTCCTCCGGCTCGGCGGAGAGCGACACGCGCAGGGTGTCGCCTATACCGGCCCACAGCAGGTTGCCCATGCCGATCGCGCTTTTGACCGTGCCGGTGCGCTTGCCGCCGGCCTCGGTGATGCCGATGTGCAGCGGGTGGTCGCAGACCTCGGCGAGTTGCTGATAGGCGGCCACCGCCATGAAGACGTCGGATGCCTTCACGCTGATCTTGAACTCGTGAAAGTCGTTGTCCTGCAGGATCTTGGCGTGCTCCAGGGCACTTTCCACCAGCGCCTCGGGGTTCGGCTCGCCGTATTTTTCCAGCAGATGCCGCTCCAGCGAGCCGGCATTGACCCCGATGCGCATGGACACGTTGTGGTCGCGTGCGGCCTTGATCACCTCGCGCACCCGCGCGGGCGAGCCGATGTTGCCCGGGTTGATGCGCAGGCACGCCGCCCCGCTTTGCGCCGCCTCGATCGCGCGCTTGTAGTGGAAATGGATGTCGGCGATGACCGGCACCTCGACTTGGCGCATGATGTCTTTCAGCGCCAGGGAGCTTTCCTGGTCGGGGCAGGAGACGCGCACGATGTCGACGCCAGCGGCTTCGGCGCGGCGGATTTGTGCCACGGTGGCGGCGACGTCGGTGGTCAGCGTGTTGGTCATGGTCTGCACCGTGATCGGCGCACCGCCGCCCACCGGCACGCGGCCGACGAAGATCTGGCGCGACTTGCGGCGCTCGATGTGCTGATAGGGCCGATAGCTCATGGATTGCGCTCCAATCTCGTGCTGCAACATGCCGTGTGGCGCGGTGGGGTGCAAATGGATGAGGGTCCAGGGGGCTCGGCCCCCTGGTGGGGTCAGGGGCGAAGCCCCCTGGTGGGGTCAGGGGCGAAGCCCCTGGGCCATCCTACGGCGTCCGCACCACCGGCCTGGGCACCACTGCGGCCACCGGGGCGACGAGTTTGCCATCGCGGATGGCGTCGGCGTCCAGCGCCAGGTCGCGGCGCACAGCACCATCGGCGCCCAGGGTTGGGGTGGCGGCGCCATCCACCAGCAATTCAGTGCCGCCGGCGTTGCCGGTGGTCAGCAGCAATTGCAGCTTGGGCGGCACCGGCCAGGTTTCGCCGGTGCGCAGCACGCGGTTCAGCAGCACCTGGCCTTGCCGGTCGCGCACCTGGATCCAGGCTTCGGTGCGGGCACGCAGTACGATTCGGGTGCCTTCCGGCAGGGCGGCGGAGGTGGCCAGCGCGGGGGCGGGCTGAACGGTCAGCGCGCCGGGAATGGCGTTGGGCACCACGGCCGCAGCGGCCTGGCTGGGGGGCAGGTTCGGCAGCGGCGCCAGCACCAGCGCCGGCGCCGGCACGGGGGCCACACCCGCCGGAGTGGCAACAGCGGATGGAGCGGGCATCGGGGCCGGCGCCACCAGCTCGGCCAGGCGATCCGGCACCGGGCGCACCGGCTCGGCGCCGGGTTTGTCGCCGCTGGCCTTGTACCAGCCGACGTAGGCGCCCACCACCAGCACCGCGCCCAGCATGACCACGGCACCGGCCGGCACGCCGCGTTCCGGCACCGGCGCAGGGAAGGCGAGCTCGGGCTTGCGGTTAACCGCGGCCACCTCAGTGCAGAACCGCCGGGCGATCGCGTCGGGCTCCACCCCCAGCGCCTTGGCGTAGGTGCGCACGAACCCCACCGCATAGGCACCGCCGGGCAGCAGATCCAGCCGCCCCTGCTCGATGGCGATCAGGAACGGCAGGCGAATGCGCAGATGGCCGGCGATATCGGGCAGTGCCCAGCCCAGGCGCGCGCGTGCCTCGGCGAGTTCGGCGCCGACACGTTGCGCCTCCTGCTGGCTTTCGCCGCCGAGCGCCCCGCGATCACCCCGTTTTGTTCTGAAATTGAACAGCACGACCCCACGCCAACGATTTCGTCGTCGGAAGTGTCGCGGCACACACGCGACTCTTCGCTATCGGGTTTCTAAACCGCTACCACCCGCTTGCCAACCGCCAAGCGGTCCGGCCGGGCGTGGAGCGGCAAGGAAATTCGAATCAGGAGCTCGTGATTTTCAATCGGTTACATCGTATTTTCTGCAAGACGAGTCGGGGGAAATCAAGCAAGCCGTTTGAATCGTGCCGTTCTTGAATTGCGCGAAAATTCCGTCAGATCGGCAGCCCATGCTCGCGCGCCCAGGCGGCAATCGGCTCGCGCACACTGCTCGCCCCCGCCCCGGTGCGCCGGATCGCCGCCAGCAGATCGCGCAACGCCGGCAGGTCGAGGGCGGCCAGCAGCGCCTTGATCGGCAGCACGCTGCCCGCCGGCATCGACAGGGTGGTAACGCCCAGGCCGACCAGCGTGAGCGCCTCCAAAGGCCGTGCCGCGTGTTCACCGCAGACCGACAGCGGCACCCCGGCGCGCGCGCAGGCCGCCACCAGCTGGGCCAGCAATTCCAGCACCGGCGGCGACAGCAGGTCGTAGCGCGCCGCCAGCCCCGGCGTGCCGCGATCGGCGGCGAACAGGAACTGCAACAGGTCGTTGGTGCCGACCGAGACGAAATCGACCTCGGCCAGCAGCGCGTCGAGCTGCCACATCAACGCCGGCACCTCCAGCATGGTGCCGACTGAAAGCCGCGCCGGGGCCGGGCGCACGCGGGCCACCTCGGCGCGCAACAGGGCGCGGGCAGCGCGGAATTCCGCCACGGTGGCCACCATCGGGAACATCACCGACAAATCGCGCCCGCCTGCGGCCAGCAGCAACGCGCGCAGCTGGCGCCGCAACAGGGCCGGCCGGTCGAGCCCGATGCGCAGGCTGCGCCATCCCATGGCCGGATTCTCCTCGGTCGCGGTGCTGCCTGGCAGCAGCTTGTCGCCGCCCAGGTCGAGGGTGCGGAACAGCACCGGGCGCCCGGCGGCGGCATCCAGCACGCGCGCGTACACCGTCGCCTGCTCGGCGGTGTCCATCACCGCGCCGCGTGCCAGCATGGCGATCTCGGTGCGGAACAGCCCGATGCCGGCGGCCCCGGTGGCATCGAGCTGGCCCAGTTCCAGCGCCAGCCCGACATTGAGCATCAGCTGCACCTTGGTGCCGTCGCGCGTTGCCGCCGGGTGGTCGCGCAGCGCCGCCCAGCCGGCCTGCCGCGCCATCCGCGCGTCCTGTGCACGCTGGTAGACCTGCACCACCTCGGCCTCGGGTCGCAGGATCACCTGGCCGTCATCGGCGTCGAGCACCACCTCGTCGCCGTCCTCGGCCGCGTCCAGCATGCCACGCGCACCGGCCAGCGCCGGCAGGCCGAGTGCGCGCGCCAGGATGGCGGCGTGGCCCGAGGCACTCGCCTCCTCGATCACCACGCCGCCGATGCCGCGGGCGTGCCAGTCGAGCAATTCGGCCGGTCCTAGCCGGCGCACCAGCAGCAGCGCGCCGGGCGCCACCACCACCGGCGCGGCGCCGTCGTCGAGTGCCGCCAGCAGGCGCCCGACCATGTCTTCGATATCGGCCAGGCGTTCGCGCAGGTATGGGTCGGTGATCCGGCGCATGCGATCGCGCAGGTCGCCGGCGACGCGATGGACCGCTGCCTCGGCCGACAGCCCGCCGCGCACCGCGTCGGCCACCCGCTTCAGCCAGCCGGTATCGGCCGCCACCATGCGATAGGCGTCGAGGATTTCGCGCGACGCCGCGGCATCGGCCCGCGCCGCACCGTCGGGCAGGCCGGCGGCAATCAGCGCATCGAGCCCCCGTTGCATGCGCAGCACGGCACCCTCCAGCCGCGCCTGTTCCTGCGCCGGGTCGTCGGCAATCAGGCGGCGCGGCGCGGCGGCGGGGCCGCTGACGAGCACGCGCCCGATCGCCAGGCCCGGCGCCAACGGCACGCCGGCGAAGCGCCGCGGCATGGTATCGACCAGCGCCTGTTCACCCGACTCGGCCACGCGGGCGGCGAGCAGCTCGGCCAGCAGCATCGCCACCGTCTCCACCACCTCCACCTCGTCGGCGTCGTAGCGTCGCGGCGCCCGGTTCTGCACCGCCAGCACCCCGAGCGTGCGCCCGGCCCGACGCACCGGCACGGCAAGCATGGAAGCGTATGGCTCCTCGCCGGTTTCCGGCCGCCAGGCGAAGCCGGGATGGTTCTGCGCATCGGCGAGGTTCTGCGGCGCCAAAGTGGCGGCCGCCAGGCCAACGATGCCCTCGCCCACCCGCAGCCGGGTGCGGCCCACCGCCTCGGGCCGCAAGCCCTCGGTGGCGGCGAGCTCCAGCATCTCGCCGGGGCGCATGACGTAGACCGAGCACACCTCGCTGACCAACTCGGCCGCCACCAGGCGAACCAGTTCCGGCGTCGGGGCCGCACCGCGCGCCATCAGGTCACGCAGCCGGGCCAACAGGCGGCGCGGCGTGGACATGATGGGGGCTTAAAGCATGTTTTCCCCGGGGGGAATTAGCTGAAGAAAGGAAAGCGCGGGATTCTGATGCCAATCGCGGTTCATCAGCCAAGGCCAAGGCTTCGCCATCGCGGCGCGAAGCCCTGGCCTTGCCTTTCTTATCGGTCAATCATGCCGGCGCGCAGCCAGGGCCGTCACCGCCTGTCCCACCAGTTCGGCAATGATCTCCGCTGCGGTTTGCACCGAGGTGACCATTCCCACCGACTGCCCGGCCATCACCGAGCCACCTTCGACATCGCCGTCGATCACCGCGCGGCGTAGCGCGCCGGCCCAGAAATGCTCGATGGCGAGCTGGGCGGTTTCCTTGGTCAGCTCGCCCGACTGGAAGCGTTTCAGCGTTTCGGCCTGGTGCTCCAGGAATTTCTTGGTGCCGGCGTTCACCAGCCCGCGCACCGGGATCACCGGAAACCGCTCGTCCAGCTGGATCGACGGCAGGGCATCGCGCGCATTGGCCCGCACGAAGGCGCGCTTGAAGTTGTCATGCGCGATGCTCTCGGTCGAGGCGGCGAAGCGGGTGCCAAGCTGTGCGCCCGACGCGCCCATGTCCAGAAACGACAGGATGGCCTCGCCACGGCCGATGCCGCCGGCCACGAAGACGGGCACGTCGCGCATGTGCGGCAGTATCTCCTGCGCCAAAACGGTCAGCGACACCGGGCCGATATGGCCGCCGGCTTCGCTGCCTTCGATGATGATGGCGTCCGCGCCCGAGCGCACCAGGCGCTTGGCCAGCACCAGTGCCGGGGCGAAGGCGATCAGCCTGGACCCGCCGTCCTTGACCGCGCGCACCGCAGCGCCAGGCGGAATGCCCCCGGCCAGCACCACGTGGGTCACCTTCGCCTCCAGGCACACGCGCACGAGGTCGTCGAGTTGCGGATGCATGGTGATCAGGTTCACGCCGAAGGGCTTGCTGGTCAGCGTCTGCGTGGCGGCGATTTCCTTTGCCAGCAGATCTGGCCCCATCGAGCCACAGGCGACCACGCCGAAGCCGCCGGCATTGGAGATCGCCGAGACCAGATGCCGCTCGCTCACCCAGCTCATCGCGCCGGCCAGGATCGCCACCTCGGTGCCCAGGAAAGCGCGCCCACGCGCCCACAGGCGGTCGAGTTCGGCGCGGGCAAGCGAGCGGGCTTCGGTGGGAAGGTCGTTCATGCGGCGTCCAACCCGTAGGCCGTATGCAACGCCCGCACCGCCAGCTCCGTGTACTCGGCACCGATCAGGACAGACACCTTGATCTCGCTGGTGGAAATCACCTGGATGTTGATCCCCTTGGCCGCCAGTGCGGAAAACATCGTGCGTGCCACGCCGGCATGGCTGCGCATGCCCACGCCCACCACGCTGATTTTGGCCACGTCGGGGTCGCTCAATAGCGCGGCATAGCCGATCGCTTCCTGGTGCGCCGCCAGGGTCGCCTGGGCGCGCGGCAGGTCGGTGCGGCCGATGGTGAAGGTGAGGTCGGTGGTGCCGTCGGCCGAGACGTTCTGCACGATCATGTCCACGTTCACGTTGGCATCCGACAGCGGCCCGAAAATCGCCGCCGCCACACCGGGCCGGTCAGGCACCCGCTTGACCGTGATCTTGGCCTCGTCGCGCGAATAGGCGATGCCGGCCACCAAAGCCTTTTCCATGATCTCTTCCTCATCCACCACCATGGTGCCCGGCAGGCTGGCACCCGTCTGTTCCCCGAAGCTCGACAACACCTGCACCCGCACCCGCTGCTTCATCGCAAGCTCGACCGAGCGGGTTTGCAGCACCTTGGCCCCCACCGAGGCCAGCTCCAACATCTCCTCATACGCGATCTTCGACAGTTTGCGCGCTTTCGGCACAATGCGCGGATCGGTGGTGTAGACGCCATCGACATCGGTGTAGATGTCGCACCGGTCAGCCCGCAGCGCCGCGGCCAGCGCCACCGCCGAGGTGTCCGACCCGCCGCGGCCCAATGTCGTGACCCGGCTATCCGGCCCGATGCCCTGGAAGCCCGCCACCACCGGCACCTGGCCGGCCTGCATCAGCGCGATCAGCGCCGCCCCGTCGATGCTGTCGATCCGCGCCTTGCCGTGCGCGCCATCGGTGGTCAAGGGAACCTGCCAGCCGGCGAACGAGCGCGCCTCCACCCCGATGGTTTGCAAGGCGATCGCGGTGAGGCCGGCGGTCACGTTCTCGCCGGTTGCCACCACGGCGTCGTACTCCCGCGCGTCGAACAGCGGCGACAGGTCCTGGCAGTATTTCACCAGCGTGTTGGTGACCCCGGACATGGCCGAAACCACCACGGCCACCTCGTTGCCCAACGCGACCTCACGCTTCACGCGCATGGCGACGTTGCGGATGCGGTCGAGGTCGGCGACCGAGGTGCCGCCAAACTTCATGACGATGCGGGCCATGGGATGCCGTGATGTTGCAAAAAGGGCGGAACACATACCGGCGCACAGCCCGGTGGGCAACCTCACGCGGCGGCCATCGCCAGGTAGTTCACGCCAAGGCGGCCACCCGCCTTCCACCCGCCATGCCGCAGATCCGGCACCAGCCCGGTGATGTCGGCCAGCCGCAGCCCGGCCGCGCGCAGCCCGCCATCCAGCTCCGCCGGCGTCACGAAGCGCCGCCAGTCATGCGTGCCCACCGGCAGCAGCCGCAGCGCATACTCCGCTCCCAGGATGGCGGTAACCCAAGACCGCCGCGTGCGGTTGAGGGTGGAGACGAACAGCAGGCCGCCCGGCTCCAGCAGCCCCGCCAGCGTGCGCAGGAACGCCGCGGGATCGGCCACATGCTCGATCACCTCAAGCGCAGTAATGGCGGCAAACCGCGCCCCTTCGGCGGCCAGGTCCTCGGCCGCGCCGGTGCGGTAGGTCAGCTTCAGTTCCTGGCCCTCGGCATGCGCCCGTGCCGCGGCCACTGCTTCGCCGGCGGCATCCAGCCCGGTTACCTCGTGCCCCAGCCGCGCCAGCGCCTCGGCCGCCAGCCCGGCGCCGCAGCCGACATCCAGCAGCCGCACCGGCCCGGCGAAGTGCCGCCGCAGCCGCGCGTCGATCCAGCCCACCCGGGCCGGGTTCATGCGGTGCAATGGCCGCATCGGCCCGTCGGGGTTCCACCATTCGGCGGCCAGGGCATTGAACCGTGCCACTTCTGCCGCATCGACCGAACCCGTCTGCATCGCCCTCTCCGCTGCAAATCTACCGTTATGTGGCGCCCGCCGTTCCCCCACGCAAGCATGTTGCCAGCGGGTTGGCAGAGCAATGCAGTTTGCGCATTGCCCGATTGCTGCGATGCACGATCATGACAATGGCGGCGGGCCGCCGGGATGCCTATGTGACAGCCCCATGAAGATCATCAGCTGGAACCTGCTGCGCCTGGTCGGTGCCTCGCCCGACGAGGTGGCGGCCCTGATCGCGCGTGAGTCGCCCGACATCCTGTTGATGCAGGAGGCGACGCCCGCCATCGACCGACTGCCCGCACTGGTCGGCGGCCATTACATGCGCCGCCTTCAGCCCGGCCGCGTGCATGGCCTGGCGGTGTGGTGCCGCCACCGCCCGGTCAGCGCGCCCGCGGTGGTGGCGCTGCCGCAGGGTGCGATGTTCCGCCGCATCGCCCTGGTTGTCGATGTCGGCGCGTTCACCCTGGCCAACGTCCATCTGTCGCATGGCCAGGTGCTGAACCGCCGCCAACTGCGGCGCATCGCCGCCAGCCTGCCGGAACGCGCCGCCGTGCTGGGCGATTTCAACCTGGTCGGCCCCTGCCTGCTGCCGGGGTTTCGCGATGTCGGCCCGCGCGAGCCCACCCATCGCGCCGCCGACATGGTGCCGCTGCCCATCGACCGCTGCCTGGCGCGCGGGCTGGACTGCCTGTCGGCCAGCGCCCTGCCGCGCGCCTCGTCCGACCACCGGCCGATCGCGGTGCATCTTGTCGCAGCTTCACCCGCCAACGCGCTGGCTGCATGAACGGCTTGGCCGCCGTGCCGCGTGTTGCGGTCGACCCGTTCAGCCGCGACTTCTTCGACAACCCGTACCCCGGCCATGCCACGGTGCGCGAAACCGCGCCGGTCGTGCGCCTGCCGGTGCTGGAGGAACACAACCTCACCGGCGGACGCCCGGTGCTGGGCATCGGCCGGCACGAGCATGTCCACGCCGTGCTGATGGATTTCCAGCGCTTCTCCTCCGGCCGCGGCGTCGGCCTGCGCGATTACCTCGCCCACCCGCCGCTGCGCGGCCCCGGCATGATCCTGGAGATCGACCCGCCGCTGCATGGCCAGCGCCGCGCCGTGCTCAACCGCGCCCTGTCGCCCGCCGTGGTGCGCGCCTTGCGCCCGCGCTTTGCCGCCGCCGCCGAAGCGCTGGTCGAGCGTCTGCTGGCCCAGGGCGAGATCGATGCCATTACCGACATCGCCGAGGCCTACCCCCTCACGGTATTTCCCGACGCGCTCGGCTTGGCGCCGGAAGGGCGGGAAAACCTGCTGCCGTTCGGCAATTTCGTGTTCAACTCCATGGGGCCGGACAACGACCTGCTGGCCGCCTCCCTCGCCGAATTGCCGCCGTTGGTCGAATGGGCAAACCGCCAGTCCCAGCGCGACCGGCTTGCCCCCGACGGCATCGGCGAGATGATCCACCAGGCCGCCGATGCCGGCGAGATCACGCACGATGAAGCCCCGCTGCTGGTGCGCGCCCTGCTGTCGGCCGGCGTCGACACCACGGTGAACGGCCTGGGCGCCGCGCTGTCCTGCCTGGCCGCCGCCCCCGACCAATGGGCCAGGCTGCACGCCGACCCGGCCCTTGCCCGCGGCGCGTTCGAGGAAGCCATCCGGCATGAATCGCCGGTGCAGACGTTCTTCCGCACCACCACCTGCGACCTGGAACTGGGCGGCACCGCCATCCCCGAGGGCACCAAGATCCTGATGTTCCTGGCCGCCGCCAACCGCGACCCGCGCCGCTTCGCCAACCCCGACACCTTCGACATCACCCGCAACGCCAGCGGCCATGTCGGCTTCGGCGCGGGAATTCATATGTGCGTCGGCCAGATCCTGGCCCGGCTGGAAGGCGAAATCCTGCTGGCGGCCCTGGCCCGTCGCGTCCGCCGGCTTGAACCCTGCGCGCCGGCCACCCGCCGGTACAACAACACCCTGCGTGGGCTCGCCGCACTGCCGATGCGGCTGGTGGCGGCGTAGACGGAAGGCCAGAGGGCTCTGCCC
>Ga0105044_10016195_pt1 | contig 10062 bp, 7 predicted proteins | sample MAT01_FD_78092 | JGI IMG/M metagenome (GOLD analysis project Ga0105044, IMG submission 78092) | Freshwater microbial communities from Lake Fryxell liftoff mats and glacier meltwater in Antarctica - MAT-01 | ecosystem: Environmental > Aquatic > Freshwater > Ice > Liftoff microbial mat | place...
CATATCAGTGTCGACCATGTTCATATGTTGGTGTCGTGTCCTCCTATGCTGAGTCCAGCGAAGTTAGTACAGTCTCTCAAAGGCGTGTCGTCCCGTAAACTTCAAGATGAGTTTCCGCACCTGAAGAAACGCTATTGGGGACAGCATCTGTGGGCGAGAGGCTATTTTTGTGCTACGGCAGGCGCCATCACCGAAGACCAAATCAAGCTCTAGATTGAGAAGCACCAAAGCGAACCGCCCGATGAGAACTTTGGCATTGACGGCGAGTAAGGTGGTGCTTCAGTTGGCTTAAGCCGAAGGCGTCTGGCAGGCTTCAGCCTGAACCGTCACTTTCAGTGACAACACAAACCTATCGGCTTTAGCCGATAGTCGTTTAGTGTGCGTCTCGTGCCACGTCTTGATTTTGTATCAGCTCGCGGTAATGGGGAGAGTTCGCAATAAGCTCTTGATGTGTCCCTGATGCAATCAAACAGCCATCCTTCAGAACAAGGATAAAATCCGCATTGATAATCGTGGATAAACGATGCGAGATCATAATCTTTGTACAGTTGAGGTGATCCAGATCGCCAATAATAGCGGCCTCGGTCATAGCATCCAATTGACTGGTGGCCTCATCGAGAATCAGCAAGACCGGATTGTTTAACAGGGCGCTTGCAAGGGCAAGCCGCTGTTGTTGTCCTCCGGAGAGATTTCGGCCATTTTCTCCGGCCATCGTTTCATAGCCCATTGGCATCTTCTGGATTTCGTCATGAATCCCGGCGCTCTTTGAGGCCTGCACAATTCGATCAAAAGGCGTATCGGGCGCATGGAAGGCAATATTGTTGCGAAGAGAGCTGTTGAAAAGAAACGGCTTCTGTAAGACCACACCGACCTGCTGTCGAAACCCAATTTGATCAATATCCTGCAAAAGATGGCCGTCATAGAGGATTTTGCCTTCACTGGGACTGTAGAGGCCTGCCAGGAGATAGCCAAGCGTTGTCTTGCCCGATCCTGTCGCGCCCACAATGGCAATCTTCTGTCCTGCGTCGAGCTTAAATGAGATATTGTGCAGGATTTGGGTTGAGAATTGACTGTACGCGAAACTCACATTTTCAATGCTGATGGCTCCTGACAACGTCATGGTGGCGTTTGAGACACTCCCGGGCGGCGATCCGCCTCGCAAAACATCGGCCAGACGGTGAAGATGAACCTGTGCCAGGTTGAGCTGTTGCCCTGCCATAATGATGGAGGTGAGTGGCGTGAGAAACGCAGCGGCAAAGGCACTGAGCTGCAAGACAGTCCCTAAACTCATGCTGCCATCGATCACCTTCCAGGCCCCAAACCAGAGCAGAAAAAAGGGGGCAAATGTCTGAAGGGACGATATGACGATATTGATTGACGTGAGGATCAGATTGCGTCTGTTCGCCAGCGAAAGCTCATTGTAAAAGAGGCCCGACCAGCGCTGAAGAATACTTTTTTCACCACCAAACATTTTGATGGTGGCAATGCCATTTAAAACTTCAACCAGATAGCTTTGAACATCAGCCTGGGCCACCAGATGATCCTGGGTTGAGTTATAAATGAGACGCGATGTTTTGAGCGTCAGGAGCATGCTCAGAACGCCAATGCCGCCAACAATGACCCCAAATGTCCACGAGAGAGAGGCAATCGCAATCCAATAGACGATCACGAACAGACTGTCAAAAAGTAACGACAGGATGTAATTGCTCAAAATTTCCCGGATCACCATATTGCTGCCCAGACGAGAGAGCAAATCCCCACTCTGGCGCACCTGAAAAAATTGATACGGGAGATGGGTCACATACTCAATAAAGCCTGACATCAATCGCTCATCGATTTTCGTTTGAAGATAAATCAGCAGAACGCTGCGCAATCCTGTAATGACGAGACGAGAGAAAAATATAAGGATGATGCCAAGGCCAAGGATACTCATAATATCGGAGGACACGGTGATCAGACCGTTGTCGACGAGAATGCGCGTAATCACAGGCGTGATGAGACCTGTGATCTGTAACAGTAGAGAGGCCATTAACAACTGGTAAAACAAGCGCTTTATGTTCGGATCGCTCGCAAGCTGAACCACATAGAAACGCCATACGCCCTCCTGTTTTGTAAACGTCTGAGGTGTGAACGTTTTCCCCGGCTTCAGGGTGAGTGAAATGCCTGTAAAGCTGGTGTTAAACTCCTCAATCGAAATCACCCTGTGACCGCGTGCGGGATCAATAATCGTCACATGCGTCGTCGTCCAGTGTTCGACGACCACATAATGATTGAAATTCCAGTGAACGATGGACGGCAGAGGGATATTTTTGAATGCATCCGCTTGTAAGGAGTACGCCTTAACATCAAAGCCCATGTCGCGGGCCAGCGCGGCAATGATATTGGCTTTCAGACCATCACGGCCCACATCGGCTTTATTCAAACAGTCTTTGACCGTGATCTGATATCCATAGTAAGAAGCAACCATTGCCAGACACGCTGCACCACATTCAAATTCATTATTTTGAAGAAGCACAGGTATCTGCGTTTTAGATTTTGGAGACACGAACCGTGAGATGAGTTTCGCAATCACCGACATGTACAGCTCCCTACAGGGTTGGCGCAATACAGAGCACCCATACGACACGCGCTTAAATAATATTCGGTCCACTCGGAATATGCGTCAGATTATTGGAACATGGGTCCCAGAATAGGGATAAAGGCTCCTAATCGTGTGTGTCCTGTTTCAATTTGAAGCACCCCATTTCCGATCTCCGAGACCTCACTCAGGAATGACGCCTCATTAGATAACGTCACGATTGCAATGGCCTGATCTGCCGTGGTTCTCCATGAGTCTCCTAAAAGTTCCTGACGCTGATCGACATCGCTCGTCACCGCAGAGATCCGCCCGATCTGAGCTTTATTGAAATAAACCTCCTGCCCGGGTGCGATATGACTGGTTGCATCCAGGCGCAGGACAATGATCGTGCCAGGAGAATCAGGAGACACAACAAACGGTTTCGTCTCATACAGAGGCACCTCGACAAGCCAGAACACAGCCTGTAAGGCGATGCACAGGACGACACACAGCCATAACAACCGCAGCATTTTGAGAGAGATATGAGGCGGTAAAACAGCAGGAGAACTGCGGTGATGATATCTTTCAAGGGCCTGTTGATTGTAGATGGGCTGACTCGTGGCGGCTTGAGGATCGTTATGCATCATGTTGGCATCACTTGTGATTTGAGCACACGCATCAGTTGGCTTGACTTGACTGCTTGATCAACCAGATGTAGCCATCTTCCAGAACAGGGTCTACCTGCTCGGCAGCAGATCCAGGCGGAGGCTGCCCGACAATGCGATAGGTCTGCTTTGACTCATCGTGTATCACAGAAACGGTAAAATAGTCGCCCTGTGGCAGCTCTTTATCGGTATGAACAAGCCATACTTTATCTCTGACGTCCTGGAGGAGCGTTTGTTTCTTGCCCAGAAACACGATTGTTCCATGATTTAAGATAGCAATCTCAGTCGATGTATGAGCAATATCTTCAATGATATGCGTTGAGAGGAGAATCGTGATATTGGCCGCCATCTTAGAGAGCGTATTGCGTATATTGAGGCGCTCCTCAGGGTCAAGCCCGGTGGTGGGCTCATCAATGACAAGGAGTTTAGGATTGTTCAGCAGCGCCTGGGCGATCCCGATGCGGCGCTTCATCCCTCCTGAGAACGTGCTCAAACGCCGAGACGCCACATCCTCAAGATGGACCCTCTCTAACAAATCCTGCACCTGTTGTTCTCGTTGAGTGCGATTGGTCAACCCTTTAAGCGTGCCGATATAGTTCAGGAACTCACGCGCCGTTAAATGCGGATTGACGCCAACCTCCTGCGGCAAATACCCGATGTTCTCATGCAGATATTGACGCGCTTTGTCATCGTCAAGATCACGGCCTTCAAAGAACACCTTGCCCTGTGAGGGCTTGAGAAGGCCGACAAGAATGCGCATCAAGGTGGTTTTACCTGCGCCATTTGGCCCTAGGAGACCAAACATCCCCTTCTCAATCGACAGGGACACGTTGTCCAGGGCATGAACATCCTGCTTGTAGATCTTCGATAGATTCTTGATTTCGATCATGACCATCTTACCTAGTTTAAAGCTCGTCTCAAGGATAAACGCCACACGATGAAAAACACACCGATCATCTCGATCAGACCAAAGGCCGATGTCAGCAGAAGATCGGCCGGGCGGACAGGAACGACGCCCTGTGCCTCAAGCTCCTGCTCAGTGCCATAAAATGAAACGTATTTAAGGAACAGTGGTTTTCCAGGATTGAGGTAATTGGTCAAGACAATATCGGAGCGCAGAGCCTCGACGAAGATCAGAAACAGGAACAGAAACAGGAGGCCAATGGCAAGCAGCGACGCGCTTCGGCGGGTCCGGCGACCGCTGCACAGCAACACCACCAAGGGAGGTTGTAACAGGGCCGCAGGCAGCATGACCAGCACCCACACCCCTAGAATATCAGACACGTTGTAGGGAGAGATAAAAAACTGCCACCCCACCATCACAATGATCGAGAGAAAAAGCAGGCAAAGAACGCTGACAACAGCGACGCTTAAAAGTTTGCCAAGCAGAAATAGCCATCGGGGGATTGCGGTGACGCGGATGGCGTCCGCAATACGATAGCCTTCATCGCGGGCAAAGGCATCGGCCACAAGCACAGGCAGCAGCAGCATGATAAAAATCAGCAGTGTCGGGAATAAGTTGATCAGGGCAATCGTGGACACCTGGAGACGCGTGGCCTGATCGCCCGTGTCAAATTTGAGCAGCAAGGCGCGGATGACCACGCTGACAAACATCAGGACAGCGCACGCCATGAGCGTCCCATACAAAACAACACGCTGTCGCCACACCACAAGAAGCTCATACCAGACGATCTCTCTGAGTTGCACGGCTTTCATTGACCTTTTAGACCCTTTGGTGTTAACCGGATAGTGCTATGCCCTGTATAAATCCATTCCCTGTCCTTCAGCCTGAAGAGGCTGTAGACGATCAGGACGATCCCAAGCGTCAGTGTGAACAGCCGATTCAGGATAAATTCTAACTCTGTCAGGGCCGGAGCGGGTGGATACACATAAATAAACCACAAATCGGGGCGGCTGGACATCAGGACACTGCTCATCGACCCCATTGTTCCCCACAAGGCAATCGCCGCTAGACTGCCAAAGACAATTTGACGAGAGCGAATCGTAATGCTGAAGCCCACACCCGATAAAAAGACCGCCGCCGAGACCCAGTAGAGAATGACGCGCCAGAGTGGGCCTTCATCCTTGATAAAATGGCCCATGACCGAGATCACGCTGCCAACAAGGAGATGGACGACGACGACAATCGCGAGGCGTTCAAGCACCAACCAGGCCACAGGCCGTCCACAGACAAGTATGATATCCAGATCTGGCTCGTCCTGAACATCAAAAATGAGGGCCATATTCACAGACATGGCAAAGGGAACGATGACAGCCAGAGCGCCCAGCGGACTCAGGTTGGCAAAGGGTGATTCTAAGGCGGAAATTGTGCTCGCGCTGATCACAAGCGCAATCATCAGAAGCACGGCGCTGATCACGCCAATCCACCAATAGCTGTTTTTTCGGCTGATGGCCCATGTAAATTTTCCACCATGAGACTGAAGGCCGCGCAGCGTCTGGTGCATCGCATACACACCGACCAGGGTAAAGGAGATGATCGCGCCACACACGCATGACGCAATAAAAGGTGGTTTGGTGGGATCAAGAGACGGCTCCAGCAGGCCTGTCGCTTGAATCACAAGGCCAATCAGCAGGCTGGAACAAAGCAAAATCACCCATTGAAATTTAGGGATGCTGAGTGAACGACGAATGCCATCAATCAATGCAAGCTGTCCTGAATTGAAGTGGATACTTCATCTGGTTTCCCCCTGGCCTCCTGTCATGCAATGGGGTCTTCAAGCAGTAAAATCGATGGCACAGCATCGGGATACGCCAACCGGACCAACTCATAGCCGATACCGGACAGACCAACCATAAAGCCAACGGTTTCGATGCCGCCGGGAACGCCGCACATCCACCCATTTTTGTCCATGCTGTCCAGGATCACTGAAATCAACTGCTCGACGGTGTCATCAAGAGGAAGATCATCAAAAAATCGATTGGCTGCAAAGAGGAATTCCAGATTGCCCAGGGCCCCATGACAGAGAGAGTGATTCGCGGTTGGAAAAGGCGTCTGGACCGTTGTGCGGATGGCAGCATCAACTTCCTGACGCATCTGACGCTGCTCATCAACATTGAAATAGTCCCACATCCACAGGCGTGCCAGACCAATCCCCGGCGCGCCATGACACCACGCCGCAAGAGGCGCTTCGTCCGGGTTTGGCGGTTCGCCAAATTCACGCAGATCAAGCCAATTTCCAAACCGATCCGAATAAACACTGCGTTCATAGGACAGCGCATCGAGGGCCATATCTCGATACAGACTTTTGCCCGTGAGTGTTGCGGCCTGTAAGAGCGCCATTGCAAACCCCGATGTTCCATGCGAAAGACCCGCCAGGGGCATTGAACTGAATTCAGGGATCACCCACCCGACGCCCTGGGGTGTGCGGTGCGCTTTTTTCACGAGATGGTTGGCGCACTCTTCAATCGCCTCAAGAATATGTGGCGCGGGTTGGGCGCGATACAAAACGGCCAGGGTCAGAATTGCGCCGGAACATCCGTTGATCAAATCGAGTTTGTTATCCGAGTAGATCAGCTCCGGAATGAGACGGGTGTATAACGAGGCCTTGTCCAGATACGCCGACTCACCAAGCACAACGCCAAGATGCGTGTAGGTATAAATCACGCCGCCGATGCCCGTAAATGCGCCGATCCCCACCCCATCAAGCGGGGTGTCCAGCAGTGAGTCTAATGTATGGATGATTTTGAGCAGAAGGCGTTTGCACCCTTCATCCCCGGTTGTCTTATGAAGATAGAGCAGGAACAGGGCCGCACCCGATAAGCCGGAATAAAGATCCAGGCCCAGCGGCTGCAAGAGAGCCGTTTTTTCATCCGGGAAGTAGAGGCTGAGCCATGTTGCGCCTGTGTCATCCGTGTAAGCCAGGGATTCCAGATGCGCCGCAATCTTACTGGCGACCGCGATCAGGCTTTCGCGTGTGACCGGAATGTTTCCCACCAGTCCAGGAATCCACGGCTCATGAAGCGTGTGGAATTCAGACGCCAGGGTCACAAGAGAGGCACGCACGAACCATTTTTGACGATGCAGGTCTTTCATCGAGAGATTTTTGATTCGCTTTTGCACTTCGTCGAGGCCGCTTTTGGGCAGCATATCCGGCAGACAGTTCCCGGCGCCATCCCAGAGATCGCGTGATGAGGGATATGTATAAAAGACAGGGATGTCTCCCTGTGACAGGGCACGTCTCTCATAGGGGATTAAGTGCTCAAGGTAAGGCTGAATAGGAACAGTCACCCACAAACGACTGAAGATGCGGTCACGGCTGAGCGCACTGCGTAATAAATCGGGATGAAAACTCTCTGTCAGCAGGATGGCATAGACGCGCGTGGCGCGAAGGATCGCCCGAACCTTCACATCAGCAAATTTCGTAATCGGGCCATCCGGCGCGAGAAGATCATCCGCGTGCTTTAACAGGAGGCGATAGATGTCCTCAAAACCCGATTCAATACTGCTGGCATAATCCAGCACATTAATGGTCTGTGCATTCAGGTGCGGACGATTATTGGTATCCGGGATCGTCATGATCTCTCGGACGAGCCGTATCTGATCCGATTTCCGATTAATGAGTTGGGCTGACGGATGAATCCAGGCCTGACCGTTCTGGGCTCCCATGCCACTAATATCGACGCTGCCCTTGCTCTGAGCGTCAATCATTCTCAAGGGCAGCAGACCAATGCCCATCACCGATGAATTCAAGGCTTTCACGGCCAGCGTTGTGGTTTCCATCTGATCAAACTGAGGATGAAACATGGCCTCCAGATCAATCAGAACCGGATGCTCTCCCATTGCGATGAGATTCTCAGCGTGAAAATCGGCGGCAGCCAGCACATATAAAAGCGCTGTGTACGCGCCCTGACGCCAATAGAAGCGTTTGACTTCGTCCTCACTGCTGCAGGGGATTGTTTCGATGAACTCCACCCAGCCATAGTTTTCGCGGGCGATGAGACGAAGTGTGTAAAAGTCGTATTTGGGATCGTGGTCATTCAGCCAATGAAGGAGCTGCTGAAACTGGTGTTCAACAGTGATCGATCTTGGTTTGTAGACCAATTGAAAGCCCGTTTCAAAACGCAAAATGGTGACCGACCGACCCGAATTGTGCATGTCGCCGGTGGCCTTGACGCTGACGATCGCACCCGGATGGTCTTCAATCTTCAGTTCACGTTCGATGTCAGGCCAATCCATACAGAGCCGCGTTAACCACTCGATCGCGACATCAACCTGCTGTTTCAAGTGGATGATAATCTGGCGTGCGAGCACCGGATAGCGCTCGAAGAGAGCCAGTAAATGGGCCGGGTTTTTATAATAATCGATAAAATAGTGATAGCGTTCTTCGGGAGTACTGCCCTCAAGCGTGTTCCGCAAACGCATAATGTTGATTTCTAAGGCATAAACGCGCCCCAAAAAAATATTGAAATAGGGCATGACTGATTCAAGAATTAAATCGGATATGGTTTTAGGGTTAAAAGGCCGGGGTTCCGGATAGCGATCAGACAGGGACTGAATCGTGTGTTGAAGACGATCCCAGTCATATCGGATGAGCGGCTCCAGGGTTTGGAAGAATTCTCCCTTCTCACTCCAGAAAAACGTTTGCGCAGGGCTCTGGTCGATGTGTGCGTAGATGGAGTGCAAATCATCCACCCAGGTCAGCGCTGATTGCAGGCGATCTCTCAACGCATCGGGGGATTCGATGAACAGATATTTGAGCTGTTCTTCGGTCAGATCCAGTGAGGTCAGAAATGTCTCAAAATACGACTCTGACGGAAATTGTTCACGCCATTGAGCGATCATGCGGCTGCCACGCTCATCGTCCTGCTGAGAGACAGGGGTCTCATGACTCGGAGGCACAGACAGGCGCTCATACAAATTCAATGCATTCCACCAGAGTGTGGCAATATCGGCGGGAGACGCACTCATACTGGCTTGACCTTCGTCGAAATGAGGATAAAAAATATACATCTCTCGACGCGCAACAAAACAGTGTCTCGTTGAACATGAGAGATGATCGTCTTAAAACTGTGCAGAGATTAGCAGCAGGAAATGAAGGAGCAGCTTGAGCAGTAACAGGGCTGGGTACAGCCATAGGTGCTGCACGTTATGACGGACACCTGGCACGTTAACCCGCACGTTACACAACCGCTGAATTGATAACTCACGCCGCCGCTCACGTTCGCAAGGGCAATATCATCCAACTCAATCAGTCCGGCAGGATTTTCCGGCAGTGCGGCCCGCTCGGCATCACTCAGACTCATGCGATACTCTTCATCAGTCCAAGCACGAATAATGTCTTCATTCGACATGATATACCTCCATCTGTATAGGGTGATCAATGCAGGCGGCATATAACATGACCCGGATGCGACTGTGAACAAACGTCAAGATCAAGTTATATATTAAAAACACTATCTTTAGCAACGGCATGAGAGTATATGATTTTATATTTAATGTCAACCTGAAAAGGTTAGTAATTTATATTAATCTGGGATTAGATATGATGTTGGGCTAGATTAACGGCTCTGTCGCAAAAAGCGGAAGGTTTTGGAAAAGAGCAGATTTGCGTTCAGAAATTTGAAAAGTTAGGCGATGATCCCAAACAGGTTATTGATCAGCGCGACCTGGGCGAGAATGTCACCTTTTTCCGCTCCGTTCATCTGCCCTTTTCGGATCATGTGCATCGTCTCATACCCGGCCAGGGTGCGCTGAGCGGCTCTGTCGCAAAAAGCGGAACGATGGGATAAAGTCAGATCAGCGACTTAAAAATAGCCGAGCGAGACACGATCATCAAAACCCCAACCGTTTTCAAATGGCGCCACTTCCAGGCTGAGATC
>Ga0105044_10016196_pt1 | contig 10062 bp, 6 predicted proteins | sample MAT01_FD_78092 | JGI IMG/M metagenome (GOLD analysis project Ga0105044, IMG submission 78092) | Freshwater microbial communities from Lake Fryxell liftoff mats and glacier meltwater in Antarctica - MAT-01 | ecosystem: Environmental > Aquatic > Freshwater > Ice > Liftoff microbial mat | place...
ACCACGTTTCTCAGCTTCTTCCCGGAATCGGTGAACGGCCTGGAGACCGGGGCACCTGTCAAGTTTCAGGGTGTGCCCGTAGGGCGCATCACCGCGATCAACATTCAGATCGATCCGCGTGACGATTCCTTCCAGGTTCCGGTCGAGTACGAGATCGATCTGCCGCGCCTCACCACCTCGCGTGGGACCTTCGTGAATCTCGAGGATACGCTCGTGCTGCAGCAACAGATCAAGAAGGGGCTTCGCGCGCAGTTGCAGATGGAAAGCTTCGTGACCGGTGTGCTGTACCTCGAACTCGCCTACCGGTTGGACTCCACGCCACCACGACTGTACGCTACCGACACCACGCTCTATCCGCAGATTCCCAGCTCGCCGTCGCTCATGGCGGCCATCGGAGGGGGTGCGGGCAGCCTACTCTCGGAGATGTTGAAGATCCTCAACCGCGTCAACGGCATGCTCGGTGACGTGAACATGCGCGAGATCAATACGGCAGTCGTGCAGTCGTCGAAGGCCGTGCAGCAGCTGATGGAGTCCCCGGAACTCCGCGCAACGTTGCGCGAAATGCCCGGTGCCACGGCGCAGCTCAATCGCACGTTGGTCGAAACGGAGCGGCTGGCGGTACGTGCGGGTGTGGCGCTCGACTCGATACAGCCGGGCGTGACAGGAGCAAGTACCGAGGCGGTCGCTACGCTGCGGGAGCTGCGCGCAACGCTCGAGCAAGCACAGAGCTTACTGTCGGCCGACACGGGTCCGGGCTACGCGCTCACGGGTGCGCTCACGAGCTTGCGTGAAGCCGCTGACGCGCTGCGCGTGCTCATCACCGCGCTCGAACAGAACCCTGAGATGTTGCTCCGCGGCAAGAAGCCTCCGGTAAAGAGATGACCTCCACGATCATGCGAACCAGTATCCAGATAGCGCGAACGGCGCTCCCGGTCGCCGCGCTGCTGCTCGGCGGATGCTTCAAGCTGTCGCGCGAGTCGCCCCCGCTGCGACAATACGTGCTGAGCGTGGCTTCGCCGACCGGCACCACGACCGATGCACCGGCCGGTGGCGCCACGTCACCGCGTGCGCCTGCATCGCTCACCGTCGGACTGCGGCGCGTGGACCTCGCGGCGTATCTGTCCGTGCCGTACATCATCATGCGGCGAGGGACGAGTGAACTCCTGACCTCCGAATTTCATCGCTGGGGCGAAGATGTCGGTGACGGCATCAATCGCGTGGTGGCGGCGAATCTCGCCGGGTCGCCCCTCCTGCGTGCGGTGGAGGTTGCACCGTGGCCGCTCGCGTCACGGCACACCTTTCTGGTGCAGCTGCACGTCACGCGCTTCGAGGGCGTCGCCGACTCGTCAGCCACCGAGGGTCGCGTGCATGTTACCGCTGGTTGGGACATCATCCGCCCATTCGACGGGAAGGTGCTGCTGCGCGGCCGTAACGACGATCGCCGCGAATCGTGGCGCGTGGGTGACTACACCGGACTCGTGCGCGGGCTCGATGTGGCGCTGCGGCGCGTGGCACGGGATATCAACGCCTGTCTGGCGCGATTCCCGAACGATTCGACGCCGCCGGCAGCGTGTGTAACAGCGGATTCTGGCGGTGGTGATTCACGGTAGTCGCGAGGGCCGGTCTGCAGAACAGATCGCACAGAGAAAAAGAGAAAAAGAGAAAAGGAGAAAAGGAGATCTCTTTTTCTCCTTTTCTCCTGACCTCTGTGTGATCTGTTCCTCTTTTCAGCGATGCCGACGACTCACTCCCCCAATACCGACTGCGCGATCGCATCGAGCCCGCCGCGAATGGGATCGCACACCGGCACCCCCAACTCCGCTTGCACGCGCTGCGCGTACTCGTGCCACTTCGCGTCGGAGAGAGACGACGAATTGATGCTCACACCGGCCAGTCGCACGCGCGTGTTCGTCACGCGCGCCGCCGTGAGGTACTGCGCCACTGCATCGGCCAGCGGCGGGATCGGATGGTTCGGTTGATACTCGATCGTGAGCCGCGACGGATCATGACAGAGCACCAGGCAATCGGGCTGCGAGCCATGCAGCAAACCCAACGTGACACCAGCGTACGCTGGATGAAATAACGAGCCCTGCCCTTCGATCACATCCCAGTGATCGGGCTCGTTGTCCGGTGACAGCACCTCGGCCGCGCCCGCGATGAAGTCGGCCACCACGGCGTCGATCGCGATACCGCTGCCCGCGATCATGATGCCCGTTTGTCCGGTGGCGCGGAACGTGGCCTTGGCGCCGCGCGCGCGTAACGCATTGGTGAGCGCGAGCGCTGTGTACTTCTTGCCGAGCGCGCAGTCGGTGCCCACCGTCGCCACACGCATACCGGTGCGCTTGTCACCGGTGCCGGCCGGGAACGTGACATCGCTGTGCCGCACGTCCATCAAGCGTACGCCGCGCTGCTGCGCCGCCGCCACCAACGACGGGAATGACGACAAACGCGTGTGCATGCCGCTCACGATATCGAGGCCGTTGGCGATCGCCGCTTCGAGATCGGGGAGCCAGCTGTCAGGCACGCGCCCGCCCACCGACGCAATGCCGATCACCAGACTCCCGGCCCCGCGTGCAGCCGCTTCTGCCGGTGAGAGACGCGTGAGGCCCACGCTCACGGTGGCCTCGGGCAGACTCCATTCACCGATCACATCGTCGGGGCACCAATCGCGCAGACCGCATGCGGTCTTGGCATCGGTGGGCTGCGTGCTGTTTCCCAGATACAGCAAATACGGCTTGCGGAGTTCAGGCATGACCGGTGCGGCGAGAGGGATAGCAGAGACGATGGAACGCGCGCGCAGAAAGCGTATTGGACGCATCGCGTCGCGCCTCAGAGGTTGCCCGCGTGGGGCTCCCGCCATTTTCTACCCTGAGGTCGGTGGCGAGCACGTCGCACGGCCGAAAGGCGTGGTGGCCGAGTGGTTTGAGGCAGCGATCTTGAAAAGTGCCGCACATTCTATTTTTCGCAATGCCGAACGTATGTAATACCACTACGCCTCTTCGTGCTTTTGTGTGGGTAGTTTGAGCCGTTTCTTCGCCGTCTGAGGTCGCTGTTTGAGAGGAGGAAGCGCTCTCGCGCACCGGGTAGCCAAAAAACGCCCTGCGGCGCATTGCATATGCTGTTGGAGTTCGAGCTGCGTCGCGTCGCGTGTCACGCGTGCGGTTGGCGTGAAGCATGAGCAACTCGATTAGCTGGCGGAGAATCCCCACGACACGCGCCGGTTTACGCGGTATGTGGGGAAGCCGTGTCGGTCCGCGTCGATCACGGAAGTGGCGGAGGAGCTGCGGCTCAATTGGCACACGGTTGAAGCGTTGGACCAGCTGTACATGCAAGCGCAGCTCGACGCCGCGGGCGCACCGGCGCCTGCGGTGATCGGCATCGATGAGATTTCGATGCGGAAAGGGTACGTCTATCGCATCATCGTGAGCGATCGTGAGTGGCGACGGCCGATCTGGTTTGGCGGGGTGGATCGGTCAGCGGGGAGCATGGTGTAATTGGGGCGGGAGGCGTAAGGTAGGGGCAACGCTTTCCCCCACTCATGCCCCGTCCTCGTCGCACCTCGCTGGCCGCTCGCTGTGCCACCCTGCTGGTGGCGCTGTTCCTCACGGGGATGGCCGGCCAGCCCCCACGCCAGCCCCCACGCCAGCCCCCCTCCTTCGTCATTATCGGGGCACGTATCGCCGACGGCACCGGCGCCCCCTTGGTGACAGCCAGCGTGCGCGTGGAGGGGGACACCATCGCCGCCGTCGGCGCCGTCACCCCGCGCCCCGGCGAGCCGGTGATCGAAGGCACCGGGCTGGTGCTGGCCCCCGGATTCATCGACACCCACAACCACTCCTCGTCGGGGCTGGAGGTCGAGCCCGCGGCGGTCTCGCAGGTGTCGCAGGGGATCACCACCGTCGCCGTGGGGCCGGACGGCAGCTCGCCCTGGCCGGTGGGCGAGTACCTGCAGCGCCTGCGCGCCAAGCCGCCTACCGTGAACGTGGTCACCTTCGCGGGGCACGCCACCATCCGCCGCGAAATCATCGGCTACGACTACAAGCGCCCGGCCACCCCCGATGAGGTCACGCGCATGGCCTCGCTGGTCACGCAGGCCATGAACGAGGGGGCCTTCGGCCTCAGCTCCGGGCTGGAGTACGAAGTGGGCAGTTACTCGGCCACCGACGAAGTGGTCACGATGGCACGCGCCGCCGGCGCCAAGGGCGGCATCTACATCTCGCACATCCGCGACGAGGCCGATCTGGCCATGGACGCCATCCGCGAGGCCATCACCATCGGCGAGCAGGGGAAGGTCCCCGTACAGATCACGCACATCAAGCTGGGCACCGTGGGGGTGTGGGGGCAGGCCAACCAAGCCGTGGCCATGGTACAGGCGGCCCGCACACGCGGCGTGGATGTCACCGCCGATGCTTATCCGTACCTCGCCTGGCAATCCACGCCGCGCGTGCTCATTCCCAACAAGCGGTACACCGACTCGGCCAGCGTGCGGCGCGGGCTGGACGACATCGGCGGCGCCAAGAACGTGCAGATCACCCGCTGGGGGGCGCACCCCGAGTTCGTGGGGAAGCGGCTCGACGAGGCGGCGCGCCTGCTGGGCGTGAGCGACATCGAGGCCTACATCCGCTTCCAGGGAGACGAGGAATCCGGGATGATCGGCCACGCCATGACCGAGGCGGATCTGCGCACGTTTTACCGGCAGCCGTGGGTGATGGTGGCCAGCGACGGCGGCATCGCCAACAACCACCCGCGCGGCGCCGGTACCTTCCCGCGCGTACTGGGGCAGTTGGTGCGCGAGCAGCGGTGGATGACGCTCCCTGAGGCGATCCACAAGATGTCCGGCATGCCGGCGGCGCGACTGGGGCTGCGCGACCGCGGCGCGGTGAAGCTGGGGATGAAGGCCGACCTGGTGCTGTTCGATCCGGCCACCGTGACGGACCGCGCCACCTTCGAGCAGCCGCGCGCGCTGTCCACCGGAATCCAGCGTGTGTGGGTGAACGGCGCGCTGGTGTGGACGGGGACAGCAGTGACGGAGGCGCGCCCGGGGCGCGTGCTGACGCGGAAGTAGATACGCGCCCGGCTACGCGGTCGGGCGCAGCTGCCGCCGAGGGGGCGAACGCACGGGGGGGTGAGAACAGGCGCCCGCCGATTCCCACCCCCTGCGTGCTGAAGCGGAATGCCGCGAGCCGGTCAATACCCCGGATTCTGCATGAGCAGCGGTGAGACGCGTGTGTCGCGGATGGGGATGGGGAAGAGTGCCTGTCCCGGTCGATCCTGGATCCCCTTCACCTGGAGCACCTTCCCGAGACGGATGAGGTCGGACCAGCGGTCCCCTTCGAGCGCGAGTTCGAGGCGACGCTCCAGTTCGATCTGGTTGATCACGGCGACCTGCGTGGTGACCTGATTTCCCAAGGTGTGCGGCGCCAGTCCGGCGCGGATGCGCACCTTGTTGTACTGCGCCACGGCCTCGGGAAGGCGGTTGAGGCGCGCCAGCGCTTCGGCCTTGATGAGGACCACCTCGGCGAGGCGGATCACGTGGACATGCTCGGTGCCAGGGCGGGCCGACCACTTGGTGCCGTTGAGCGGGCGGGAGGCGACGCCGCTGGGGCGGACGCTCACGGCCTTCCGGATGTCGCCCGCGGGGTACGCCGCGTCGAGCCCGCTGCTGGGGGCCACTTCGGCGCGCCCTACCGAGAGGTAGTAGTTGCTGAGGCCATTCGACTCGGTGGCGTTGAAGGCCACGCGGAAGATGTCCTCGCTGGTGTTGCTCCCCAGCGCTGAGAAGAGGTCGGCGTAGGGGACTACGAGCGTGTCGCGACCCGCGAGCACCTGATTGGCGGCATCCAGTGCGGCCTGGTAATCGGCCAGGCGGTTGGCGTTCCCCGGGACTTCGGCACGGTAAAAGAGCACGCGGGCCCGGAGCGCGCGCGCGGCCGTCGGCGTGGCGTAGCGGGTGTTGGTGATATTTCGGGTGAGCACCTGCGCGCTGTCGAGGTCCCTGAGGACCTGCGTGTACACGTCGTTCACCGGTGTCCGGACGTATGCCTTGGACTCGTCGGGCCCGGTGGTGAACGCGGTGGGAATGGGGACCGGCCCCCAGTACTTGACCAGGTTGTGAAAGCCGAGGGCGCGGATGAAGTACGCCTGCCCCATGACGTCGGAGCGGATCGGCTCGGGAATGGAAGCCACCGAGGGGACGATGTTGATGAGAAGGTTGGCGCGATTGATGCTCCGGTAGATCGCGCTCCAGAGGCTGGTGACCTCCGCGTTGTCGGCCTGCATGCGGTTGGTCTGCATCTCCCCGAGGTACTGGAAGGTGCCCGACCAGACGGCGTTGTCGGCGGCAAGGTCGCCCACAAGGGGCGCCGAGAGGCCGTAGTAGCTGCCGCTCTGCAGCGCGTCGTAGGTACCGTTGAGGGAGGCGGTGGCCGTGGCGGCGTCCTGAATCATCTGGTCCTGCGGGAGCGACGTGACCGGCTCCGTCTGTAAGATGCCGTCGCAGGCGGCCATGGCGGTGAGTGCAGCCAGCGCAGCCAGGCGCGCGAGCAATCGGGCGTGGGTTTTGAGGGAAGTCATGATCACCATCCGACGTTGATGCCCACGTTCCAGGTGCGGGCCAGGGGGTACGCGTAGAAGTCGACGCCCAGCGACAGATTCGCGTTGGTGCCGGCAGAGTTGACGTCGGGGTTGTAGCCCGTGTAGTTGGTCCACGTGACGAGATTGCGGCCGCTCACGTAGAGACGGGCGTTGTCCGCGCGCACTTGCCGCGCGAGTGACGCGGGGAGGCGCCACCCGAGGGTGACCTCCTGCAGGCGGACGAAGGAGCCGTCCTCGATGAAGCGGTCGGACATGAAACGGGCGCCGCCGGTGCTGCCCATGCGGGGCTGGTCGGTGATGTCGCCCGGCTTCTGCCAGCGGTTGCGCACGTTGGCGAACTTGTTGTCGGAGGAGTTGCCGCCGTCGTCGGCGAAGAGGCGGTTCATGTTGAGGAGCTCGTTCCCCTGGGTGAACTGCAGGAACGCGCGGGCGTCGAATCCCTTCCAGCGCAACGAGTTGGTGAAGCCGCCGAAGTAGTCGGGCTGGGCGCTGCCCAGGTTGGCGGACAAGTCCGCGGCAACCGGCGTCATCGTTTCCCCGCCGTCGGCGCGGCGATAGATGGCGTTCCCGTTGGCCGGGTCCACGCGGAGGAAGTCGTAGACGAAGAACGTGCCGACGGGCTTGCCGACCATGACGACGCTCGTGAGGCGTCCCGAGGTGGTGGAGTTGACCGGTTGGCCGTCGGAGAGCGCGGTGATGAGGTTGCGGTTCCAGGTGAAGTTGAGGTCGCTGGTCCACTCGAAGCCGCCGGTACCGGGACGGCGGATGTTCACGGTCTGCAGCTGCAGGTCGACGCCGCGGTTGCGCAGCGAGCCGACGTTGTCGGCCACAGTGGAGTAGCCGCTGGTGGCGGCGACCGGCCGGTTGACCAGCAGGTCGGCCGTGGCGCGGTTGTACCAATCCGCCACGAGGTTGATGCGCCCGTTGAACAGGCCCATGTCGACGCCGAGGTCGGTCTCGGTGGTGCGCTCCCAGCGGAGGTTGGGATTCCCCAACTGCGAGGGCGCGAGTCCGGCGACGCCGGCGTACGGGTTGGCGGTCGCCAGGGTACGGCTGCCGAAGTCGGCGATCTGCTGGTTGCCGGTACCGCCGCGGCTGGCGCGGAGCTTGAGGGTCATGAGGCGGGAGAGCCCGCTGGCCCACCCCTCGTCGGAGACGGTCCAAGCGCCGGACAGGGCTGCGAAGTTGCCGTAGCGGCTGTTTTCGCCGAAACGGGACGACCCGTCGCGCCGCAGGCTGGCCATGAGGACGTAGCGTTCACGCCAGGTCCAGTTGGCGCGAGTGAAGTACGACACCAAGGTGTTCTCGGTCTCGCTGCCGTCGAAGACGGAGACCTGGGCCGCGTTGCCGACGTAGCGCTCGAAGCCGGTGGGAAAGCCGGTGCCGGCGACGTAGCTGAAGTTGGTGGAGTTGCGCTCCTGACTGGCGCCGGCGGTGAGGCGCAGCGTCTGGTTGTCGGAGTCGATGAGGTCCCAGTTGCCGAACGTTTCGGCCAGGAAGCGGTAGGCGCGGGTGCGTCCGTTGGCCCCTTCGCCGCCCACGCTGGTGCTCACGGCGCGGTCCACCTTGGGCGAACGCCAGCGGAGCTCGTCGAGGGAGTAGATGTCGCTGCCGAGGCGCGCGGACACGTTGATCTTGTCGGTGACGTTATAGCGCGCCTCCGTGTTCCCCAAGGCGCGCAGCGTGGTCACGTTGAGCGAGCTGTAGGTGGCGGTAGCCACCGGGTTGGAGTAAATGAGGCCGTTGGCGATGCCGGCGAAGCCGAAGGAGTTGCCGCGTATCGGCGAGAAGGGCTGCATGGCCATCGCGTTGGTGACGATGCCGTCGATGTTCTGGTCGCCGGGGACGCGGTCGTTGGACTCGCGGGTGAGCCCGATGTTGGAAGTGATGGTGAGCTTGCTGGTGGCCTGCGCGTCGGTGTTGAGGCGCAGCGCCTGCCGCTGGTAGTCGGAGCCGATGACGATGCCGGTCTGCCGCGTGTCGCTGCCGCTGAGGAACATGCGGAGGCGGTCGGTGCCGCCACTCACGCTCATGTTGACCTCGCTCATGGGCGCCTGGCGGAAGACGGCGGACTGCCAGTCGGTGTTGATGCTGTCGGTGCCGGCGGCGAAGCGGGGGGCGAGCCCTTGGTTGGTACGCGCCTCGTTCATCACGGCCACGTACTCGGAGGCGTTGAGCAGATCGACGGTGCGCTCCACCTCCTGCGAGGCGGTGAAGGCGCTCATGTTGAAGCGGAAGCGGTTGCCGCCGGCGCCACGCTTGGTGGTGATGACGATCACGCCGTTGGAGCCGCGGGAGCCATAGATGGCGGCGGCGGCGGCGTCCTTGAGTACGTCAATGGAGGCGACGTCGTCCGGGTTGATCGCCGAGATGGGAGTCATACGCTGGCCGCTGGTGCCGGTGATCTGCTCGAAGGACCCCTGCAGCATGGGGACGCCGTCGATCACGTAGAGCGGCTGGCTGCCGGCGTTCAGCGAGGCGGGGCCGCGGATACGCACCGACACGCCGCCGCCAGGCTCGCCGCTGTTCTGCATCACCTGGACGCCGGCGATCCGCCCCTGCAGGGCGTTGTCGAGGCTCACGACGGGGATGGCATCGAAGGCGCTGCTGTCCACGCTGGCGATGGCGTTACTGACGGTGGCGCGCCGGCTGCTGCCATAGCCGGTGGCCACGACAGTACTGAGGACGGCCGCCACGGGGCGCAGGCGGATGTCCACCGTGACGGTGCTCCCCGCGGTCAGGTCAACCGTGCGCTGTAGAGCGGCGTACCCGAGGCGCTGCGCGCGCACGGTGACCCGCCCGGCGGGGACGCCAGCGAGCTGGTAGGCACCCGTCTCCGAGGTGACCGCGCGCGCGGGGGCGCCGGTGACGGTCATCTGTACCCCGGACAGGGGGCGGCCGGTGGTGGAGTCGGTGACGGTGCCGCGCACGGTGCCGGTCGCCCCCTGCGCCCACAGGGCGCGGCCGGCCGGCGTGGCCATCAGGACCCCGGCGAGCGCGACAAGGAACGCCACCCGCGGCATCGCGGGCGCCCTCCCGAATATGACAGTCCACAACCATCGACGAGCGCGCATGACTTCCTCCGAAAGCGGGATGACGGGACAGTTGGTTATCAAGCGGTGGCTCGTCCTCCGCGGTATCGTGGAGACACGCATCGCCCCATCGCTGTCCACGCGCTCACCGTCTACCGACGGGGCGCACACTGTGAGGCCAGTCACCGTCGCGATAATAGGCCTGGATGTACTCAAGCGCGAGGGTCAGTTGTCCATCAAGGCGGACGACGGGTCGATCATTCTGCGGCAGTATCGGCCTGAAGTCACTGTCCAGCTTTGGGCGATGACTTCGGTTGCCTCCGGCGGTGCGTTCAGATCGACGAATACGCACAGCGTGAGCCCGTCCGACCCAGGACTGGCTTGTCGAAGCAAACCGAAAACCTCGGCTGCCAGCTTGTGTTTCGATGCCGACATG
>Ga0105044_10016201_pt1 | contig 10061 bp, 7 predicted proteins | sample MAT01_FD_78092 | JGI IMG/M metagenome (GOLD analysis project Ga0105044, IMG submission 78092) | Freshwater microbial communities from Lake Fryxell liftoff mats and glacier meltwater in Antarctica - MAT-01 | ecosystem: Environmental > Aquatic > Freshwater > Ice > Liftoff microbial mat | place...
GCGGCGACGCGTTTTCCCGAGCCCGCTTCGGGGCCCGGCTGAACGCCCAGGTACGTCAGCACGCGTTCGGTGATCCGCCGGTTGATGGGGCCGGCGACCATGGCACCGTAGTAGCGTTTGTTGCGGACGAGCTCGGGGCCCGGGTCGTCGACGACCACGAGCACGACGATGCGAGGGTCGTGGGCGGGTGCCCCGGCGATGAACGAGACGTTATACTGCCCGCCGAAGTAGCCGTCGGCGCCCTTGGGACGGCGTTTGCCCTCGGGCGCCAAGCCCAGGGGGGCGCGGGCGGTGCCGGACTTGCCGAAGGCCTCGAAGCGGAAGGTCTCCGACCCGCCGTCCTTCTTTCCGGCAAGCCGTTCGTCGAGGTTGTGCGTCACGCCGCGCATGGTCTCGCGGGTCAGTTCTGCGACGCGCTTGGGCAGCACGCGCACGCCGGGATCGTCGAGGCCCGCGACGGTGTCGATCGCGGTGAGACGGATGGTGGGGATGGTGCCGGCCAGCTCGCCCTTGCGGCAGAAGGCGCTGAAGGCCCGGGCCATCTGCACCGGCGTGACGGCGACCTCGTAGCCCATGGCGACGGAGGTCTGGGTGTACTTGCTCCAGGCCTTCGGGCGGGTCACCAGGCCGGGCGACTCGCCGGGCGGGCCCAGGCCGGTCTTCGAACCGAAGCCGAACTTGACGATGGCATTGCGGGCCTGCTCGAAGCTCAGGCGGCTGACGCCCTGGACCATACCGATGTTCGACGAGTTGACCAGCACGTCGGTCCAGACCATCTGCGGACGTTTCTTCACGTCGCTGATGGGACGGCCGTAGGGCGTCTGCCACACGCCGTTGTGGGTGTTGAACCACTCACCGGGACTTACGACTCCGGCCTCAACGGTTGCCGACCACATGAAGGGCTTGAAGGTCGAACCGGGCTCGTACAGGTCGACGAGGCAGCGGTTGCGCGACATATCGGGGCCGAACTTGGCCAGATCGTCCTTGCCGATAATGCGGTAGCGGACGCCGTCGCCGCCCTTGGCGATCGGGTGGGCCCAGTCATAGTCCTTCATGCCCGTGGCTTCGCGGATGAAGTCGACCATTCCCAAGACCTCGCCCGAATACGGGTCCAGGACGATGCAGCGACCGCCGGCGGCGTCGGCGATTTCGACGCCGCGGGTAAGCTCGTCTTGGACGATGCGCTGGATCTCGAGATCAACCGAGAGACGAACATCTTGGCCGCGCTGCGGTGGCGAATAGCCGCCGGGAAAGACCCACATGGGGTCGCCCTGGGCATCCCGGACGTACTGGAAACGGCCCGGGGCGGGCTGGAGCTGGGCGTCGAGGAGTCGCTCGGCCCCGACCTCGCCGGCGTGGTCGAAATCGACCCGGCCGCGGATCTTGGCGACCAGATCGCCGCCGGGCGTATCGCGGACCGAGCGGGTTTCGAGGTGGACGCCGGGGATGGGCTTGTCGTTGAGCCGCAGGTCCTTAACGGTGGCGATGCGCCAGTCTTCGAGGATGTCGGAAACGGCGACGAAGCGCCTGTGCTGGAGCTGGGCTGGGATCTTCGTCTCCGGGTCCTCGGGCATGGGCGAGCCGTCGACACGCTCGTTGTGCTCGATGGCTGGCACGATGCGGGCCGCGAGCTCCTCGGGCTTGAGGTCCAGGGCCTTGGACAGGGCGTGGATGGCGTCGCCGGGCGGGATGGGGAAATGCACGGGATCGACGAAGACGCGCTGGCCGAAGGAGGTCGAGGCAACAAGGCGACCACGCCGATCCAGCACGTCGCCGCGGACGGCGGGCTGGGAGCGGGTGGTAAGGCGGTCGGACATGAAGCCCGCGAGGCGGTCGCCCGGGGCGACCTGGAGCTGGACGACACGCCCGAGCATGACCAGCAGAAGCGCGACGACGGCCCCGGCCGTCAGCAGCGCGACGGCGTCGACCCGCGAGCGGGCCGCGACTTCTTGAGACGGGGCGGGAGCGGCGGGAGCGGGGAGTGCGGGCGGGGCGACGGGGGGCGGATCTTGGATTGTGGGCACGGAAGGCTCTCTCCCCGCGGGTGGCTCAGCGGTCGGTGTCGTCGATGGGCTTGGCGGTGATGGCGGTCTTCAGGGCGGCCTGGGTTTCCAGGCGGACCAGCGCGATGTATCGCTCGGGGGAAACCGGACGCAGCGGCCCGAGTGCGAGCACGCGGTGCTCGACCTGCTCGGGTGTGATGCGAGACGCGATCTCCGAGCGCAGACGCCAGAGCGTCTTATCGTGCTCCTCGACGCGCTCGGTGGCCCGGGCGGAGGCGTTGGCGAGCTGCAGGCGAGCCGTGCGGATGCCCAGCTGCGCCGCCGCGACCGCGCCAACGCTCAGGATGAGGAAGACAACCTTGGGAAACACGTTCACCTCGCAGGGATGCGGAGCTGCTGGCCGACCTTGAGCGAGTTGGGATCGACGCCGCGGTCGGCATCGGCGATATCGCGCCACCGGCCGGCCGAACCCAGCGTGCGGCGTGCCACCTGTTCGAGAACGTCGCCCTTCTTGACGGTGTAGGTGCTAAAGGCGGACCGGGCCCCCGGGACGGCGGGACGGGTCCCACCGGCAACGCGGGTGTCGCGGCCTGGGCGGGCGTCGCGGCTATCGGGCTTGGCGGGGGTCGGCCCTGGCTTGGCACCCGGCACCGTGGGCTGGGGATTGAGCCTGGCCTCGGGAGAAAGGACGGCCTCCCCGAGCAGGACGTCTCTGGGCGGGAGCATGAGCGTGACACCCGAGCGCATCGCGCCGTTGTCGGCGATCTTGCCCTTGTTGTAGTCACGGAGCTTGGGCCAGAGCGTTCCGTCGCCGTAGACCGAGCGGGCGATAGAGAAGGCGCTCTCGCCCTCGCGGACGTCGTGGCGCTTCATGGGCTGGGAAGACAGCGGCTTGCCGCCGGGGCCGACCGTGTCGGTGACGCCTGCAATTTCGGCAGACAGTTCGGACTTGGCGAACGTGAGGTCGGGGACCATCTCGAACTGGTCGTGCGGAAGGGCCGGATCGGCCGGCGCGGCGGTCCGAACGACCGTCGGCTCGGCGGTGGGCGGGAGCGGGGCCGTCGGGCCGTCGGTCTGTGCGACCAAGGCGGGCTGCGGGGCGACGCCGGGCAAGGGGACGCGCGTCGTCCCTGCGGCGGCCGCGGTCTCGCTCTCGATGATCTGGGCGGGGGGCTTGAGGCCCTTGGGGCTTGCGCCCACCTGCTTGCTGGAGGCGACCTGGAGCTCCGAGGATTGCTCGACGGAGCGGGCCTTGCTCAGGTGGTCGCTGAAGAGCACAGCGAGCACGAGCACCAGGGCGAAGCCGACGATGAGCGCAAGCTTGTGTTCACGGGTCACGGCGGGCGCATCCTTGCTCTACAGGTCCTTGCGGATCGGCTCCCGCGGACATCCGTTGCCGCGGAACACAGCCGAACCTTCGAGGAGAAACACTCTATCACCAACGGGGGCCAGAACCTCTGGGCGGGCGTTTCCGCCCGGCCCAGTCATTGTCGGATCCGCTTGGTCGACCGCACTAGAAAAGCACGCGGATCGCCCGGAGCTTGGCCGACCGGGCACGGGGGTTGAGCCCGAGTTCCTGGTCGCTTGCGGTGACTGGCTTGCGGGTCAGCTCGGCCGCCACGCCCCGCTCGACGAGCCTGGCGAAGGACTGCTTCACCGGGCGGTCTTCCAGGGAATGGAAACTGATGACACCGACTCGCGCTCCGCCCTTGAGCCACGACCGGACTCCGCCGACCGCCCCCCCGCTGCTGCCTGCGCTGGATGCTCGCTCAACGGCGCTGAGCAGCGCGTTGAGCGAACCCAGTTCGTCGTTCACGGCGATGCGCAGCGCCTGGAAGGTTTTGGTCGCCGGATCGATCGAGTGGCCCGGGCGGCGCGAGGGGAGTGCCGAACGGACGACGGAAGCAAGCTGCGCGGTCCTTGATATCGGACCCGTCGCCCGCGACTGCCCAATTTTGGACGCGATCCTCTTGGCCAGCGGCCAGGGCTCCTCGCCGAGATCGCGGATCATCTCGGCGAGTTCGAGTTCCGGCAGGGTGTTCACCAGTTCGGCGGCCGTGATCGGGGCCGACGGATTGAGTCGCATGTCCAAGGGCCCGTCGCGGCTGAACGAGAACCCTCGGGAAGCGTCGTCCACCTGGGGGGAGGCGAAGCCCAGGTCGGCGAGAACCAGATCGGCGCTCAGGCCCGCACCGGCAAGGATGCGCGGGGCGTCGGCGAAACTGGCGTGGTGAGTGACCACCTTGGGGGGGCTGGTGAGAGCGTTTACACGGGCGGCGGCCCGCTCGAGGTTCCCCGGGTCCAGATCGAAGAGCACGAGCGTGCCGGTCGGGCCGATCCGCTCGGCGATGGCGACGGCGTGGCCCCCGAGGCCGGCCGTGGCGTCGACGGCTGTCTCGCCGTGAGCCGGGGCCAGAAGTTCGAGCACCGGTTTGAGGAGCACGGGGATATGGGTCGGGGCGGGGTCGGCCATCGGGCGAGCGTACGTCCGTGCCCGCGGGCGCGGGCGGGCAACAATCGCTCCGATGATCGTCTACCTCAACGGCCGCCTGATGCCCCTGGAGCAGGCGAGGATCAGTCCGCTGGACCGCGGGTTCATCTTCGGCGAGGCTATTTATGAGGGGCTGCGGGCGTTTGTGCCGCCGGGAGCGCGGGAGCCGCGGATCGTCGGGGCGCGGCTGCACGCCGAGCGGATGAACGCGGGGCTTGCGGCGGCGGGGATCGGATTCAACGCGTTCACGCTGTTGGAGCCGACGCTCGAGATGCTGCGGGCCAACCGGATGCCTGAGGCATTTGTGTACTGGCAGGTTTCCGGGGGCACACCGGGGGCGGGGGACCCGCCGCGTTACCGGGTGGCACCGGCGGGGATCGAGCCGACGGTGTTTATGTATTGTTCCGCGCAGCCCGCGCTGGCGGGGCTGGGTGGCTCGGGGTCGCCGCCGCGGCGGCGTGTGATTGTCGCGCAGGATGTGCGGTGGATGCTCGGGCAGATGAAGAGCACGTCATTGATGGGGAACGTGCATGTGGCGCGGCTGGCGGCGGCGGCGGGGGCCGACGAGGCTGTGCTTGTTCGCGATGCAAAGGTGGTCGAGGGGCTGGCGACCAACGTGGTGATGGTGGTCGAGCGAGGGGGGCGGGAGGAGGTCGTGACGCCGACGCTGGACTCGGCGCCGATGCTCGCGGGGGTGACTCGGCGGCTGCTGCTGGACTTTGCGCCAGAGATCGTCGAGCGGCCGGTGCTCGAGGTGGAGGTGGCGACGGCTCGGGAGGTGATGATGGTCGGGACCACGACGTACGTCACGGCGTGCACGCACGTCGACGGGCGGGCGGTGGGCGACGGGGACGCGGGGCCGGCGGCGCGGCGGCTGTTCGCGGCGCTGATGGATGGGATTCTGGCGGGGCGGGATGTGTAAGGCGATCGGGTCGGCGCGTGCCGCGAGCTATTCAGAACGCGGTGGTCGGGATGGCCGTCATGGTCAAGTCGTCGCCCGCGCCATCGCGGGATTCGAGCAGGTCGTGGGCGAGGGCGGCGATCATGGCGGCGTTGTCGACGCAGTACTCCATGCGCGGGAGGCGGACATCAAGGCGCTGGTCGGCGGCGAGGACGAGCAGGCGTTCACGCAGCAGCGAGTTGGCGCTCACGCCGCCGCCGACGAGGACGGTGCGGCAGTCGGGGTGCTGCTCGAGGGCCCGCTGGAGTTTGAGCATGACGGAGGCAACGGCGGCGAGCTGGAAAGTGGCGGCGACGTCGGCGGCGGGCATGGTGGGGCCGGGAGCATCGCCGCGGGCGAGCTTCTTTTCTCGGGTGCGCTGGGTCTCGGGGACACCGCGATAGGCGTAGATCGCGGCGGTTTTGAGGCCCGAGAAGGAGAAATCGAGGCTGCCGGGGGCGATGCGTGCGAGGGGGAATCCCCCCCGCTGCTCGCCGAGGGCAACGCCGGTCCGGGCGAGTTTGTCGAGGCTCGGGCCGCCGGGGAAGGGCAGAGCGAGGATGGCGGCGACCTTGTCGTAGGCCTCGCCGACGGCGTCGTCGATGGTTGCGCCGATGCGGGTCGCGTTGAGTATCGATTCGCAGCGGTACAGCGACGTGTGCCCGCCGGAGACGACCAGCCCCAGCGCCGGGAATGCGCACGGGGCGGGGACGGCGCCGGGCGGGCCGATGAGGCCGGCGATGAGGTGGGCATGGACGTGGTCGACGCCGATGACTGGGACGCCGAGGGTGTACGCCAACGCCTTGGCGGCGGCGACGCCGACTAAGAGCGAGCCGATGAGCCCGGGGCGATTGCCGACGGCGACAGCGTTGATGTCTCCGAGCGAGACGTTTGCTGCATCGAGCGCGGCTCGGACGACAGGGAGGATGCGTTCGGCGTGGGCCCGGCTGGCGATCTCGGGGACCACGCCGCGATATTCGGCGTGGAGGTCGTGCTGGGCGGCGACGACGTTCGAGAGCACGTGGCGGCCGCGCTCGACGACGGCGGCGGCGGTCTCGTCGCAGCTGGTCTCTATGCCCAGAATGAGGCGCGGGCCGGTCACGGGGTCGGTGCCGGCTCGGCGCCGGGAGTTGCGGGTGAGACGGAGGGCTCGGCCTTGTCGGCTTCGGCCTTCTTCGGCGCTGGCGGGTCGCTCTGGGTGCCGGGGACGATCTTGACGTCGCCGGCGGCGATCCAGCGCTCGATGTCGCGGCCGGTTATCGTGAGCTCGATGATGCGCTTGCCGTCCTTGTCAAAGACGTCGATCTTGCCGCCGGTGGGGTCGAGCTTGTCGGTCCAGAGGTCGGGGATCTCATCGGCGGCACCGACGGCGGCAACACGTTCGAGCGTGTCGATGCGCTTCTCGATGCGCATGAACTCCTTGCCCATCCGCTCGCGAAGCTTGGAAAGGTTCTTGAGCTCGGTCATGGCGATTTTGCCGTGCTCGTCGGCCTCGTCGCTGACTTTTTTCCATTCGCCCGATGCCAGGCGGCCCTGCAGGGCTCCGACGGCGGCGCCGAGCTGCTTGTCCTTGGCGGTGACGGCGATCCAGTCGGGGTCGGTCCACTTCTGCTGCTCGGGCGAGGGGGGGAGCTCCTGGCCTTCGCGTGAGGGCTGGTTGCCGGCGCGGATGACGTCCCAGTCGCGGCGGAGGAGGATCTGCGCGATCTGCTCGGCCTCGCTCATGGGGACGTAGAAGCCCGGGGTCGGGTCGACACCCCAGGTGGTCGAGTCGTCGGTGCGCTGGATGAGGCTGCCGTTGGGGAGATAGTACTTCTGGGTGGTGAACTTGATCTGCGCGCCGGGGGGCTGGCGGAGGGCGTGGACAGACTGGACCAGGCCCTTGCCGAAGGTGCGGGTGCCGACGATGACGGCGCGGTCGTGGTCCTGGAGCGCGCCGGAAACTATCTCGCTAGCGGACGCCGAGCCTTGGTTGACGAGCACGGCGGTTGGGAAGCGGAAGTGCTCGCCCACGTCCTCGGCGGGGAAGACGACGGCGGGATCGGAGCGTCCCTTGACGGACATGATGGTGCCCGACTCGATGAACATGTCGGCGATCCGGATGGCGGCGTCCATGTAGCCGCCGGGGTTGCCGCGGAGGTCGAAGATCAGTCCGCCGAGCTCGGACCCGGCGGCGGCGCGGGCCTCCTTGATGGCATCGCGGAACTCGGTCGGGGATGTCGGCGTGAACTGGGACATGCGGACATAGGCGATCTTGCGCTCGGGGTCGATGAGATAGTTCCAGTGGCCGGCGGCATCTCGCCGGAAGCCGCGGACGCTCTTGGAGATGATGCGGGCACGGGTGATGGCGAAAGGGATGTCGCGGCCATCGCGCTGAACGTTGAAGTTGACCTTGGTGCCGGGCTCGCCGGTGAGCATCTTGATGCAGGCGTCGGTCGTGAGGCCGAAGGTGGAAGTCTGCTCGACCTTGGTGATGCGGTCGCTCGCCATGACCCCGGCGGCGAGGGCGGGGGAGTCTTCGAGCGGCGAAACGACGGTGAGCCAGCCGTCGCGCATCTCGATCTGGCAGCCGATGCCGACGAAGGTGCCGGACATCTGCTTCTCGAACTCTTTCGAGTCTTCGGCCGGGATGTACTCGGCGTACTGGTCGTCGAGGGACTCGAGCATGCCGTCGATCGCGCCCTTCTGCAGCTTGTCGGCGTCGGGCTTGGTGACCGCGGAGGCGGTGAGCAGCTCCTGAACCTCGCGGACGGGTGCCCAGAAGTCGGCCGTGGACTTCGCGCCCATCTGGGCGAGGGTCGAGGGCAGCCGGGCGAGAAACATGCCCAGCAGGAAGACCAGGGAGAGGTTGAGGACGGTCAGACGGCCCCTGACGGGGCGGGGGGCGGATTCGCTGGGCATATGCAGAAGTGTACGGGGCGGGAGGGCCGATGGATCGCCGGGGAAGTTGCCGCAGGACGCGGAAGTTGGGGCCGGGAAGGGCTGGAGTGGCGCTCGGGTGGCGGGCCGCCACTACGATGCGTTCGCCCATGCCCGCCCCGAAAGAACGTTCAAACATCAAGGTGCAGTCCGAGCGCGCGGTGCTCTGCGCGGTGCGGCTGCCCGCGTCGGTGTACGACCAGACCGACCCCTTCGGCGAGCTCAAGGCCCTGGCCGAGCAGGCTGGGGCGGTGGTCGTTGGCGAGCTGGAGCAAAGGAAGGCCAAGCCCGAGGCGGCGACGTTCATGGGCTCGGGGAAGGTCGACGAGCTGAAGCTGATCTGCCAAGAGCTCGACGCGACGGTCGTTATCTTCGACCACGACCTGTCGCCGCGGCAACTGGCGAACATCGAGAAGGTGGTGGGCCTGAAGATCCTCGACCGCTCGGAGCTGATCCTCGACATCTTTGCGAGCCGGGCGACGACGCACGAGGCGAAGCTGAGCGTCGAGCTTGCGCAGATGGAGTACACGTATCCACGTCTGCGGGCGATGTGGGACCACCTTGAGAGGATCACCGGCGGCTCGGGCGTGGGCGGGATCGGCACTCGGGGTCCGGGCGAGCAGCAGCTGGAGATCGACCGGCGGCTGGCGCAGCGCCGGCGGCTGGATCTTCAGGGGGAGCTTGACCAGATCTACGCACGGAAGCGGCGGATGGTGCGGGACCGCAAGCAGGACCACTTCACGGTGGGCCTCGTGGGCTACACCAACGCGGGCAAGAGCACGCTCTTCAACGCGCTCACGCAGGGCGGGGCCTACGCGGACGACCGGCTGTTCGCGACGCTCGTGACGCGGACGCGGGACTGGGACCTTGGCGGCGGGGTCAAGGTGATGCTATCGGATACGGTCGGGTTTGTGCGCGATCTGCCGCACCACCTGATCGCGAGCTTCCGCGCGACGCTGGAGGAGGCGACGCACGCGGACCTCCTGCTGATCGTGCTGGACGTGAGCGACCGCGCGGCGGAGCTTCAGTTTGACACGGTGATACGAACGCTCGACGGGCTCGAGGCGGAAGTGCGGGACTTGGAGCGGCGCGAGGGGAACCTGCCGGAGCAGAACTACGACGGCGAGGGCTGGGTCCCGCCGCAGCGGCTGGTGCTGCTCAACAAGGCGGACCGGCTGACCGACAACCGGAACCTCTTGGTGTGGCAGCAGAAGGTGCCGGGCTCGATCCCGATCTCGGCGATCCAGAGCGGGCCCGACGCGCTGGGGCACGAGGCGCTGCGGCAGTACGTGCTCGACGCGGCGCAGCAGGGGATCGTCGAGGCGGAGGTGACGGTGCCGCTGAAGGACGCCAAGGCCGTGAACATGCTCGAGACGCGGGCGGTGGTGCTGGACCGTGCATACGACGACACGGGGCGGCTGGTGACGATGCGGGTGAAGATCGGTCGGCGGCAGCTGGACCAGGTGCGGAGCGCGTCCGGGAACGTGCAGTCCAAAGAGGTCGGCGCAGCGAAATCAGAGGGCCGAGTCGGCAGGCAGGGGCGTTCAGGACTGGACAATCACCGGCATGAGGCGGATACTTCCGTCCCGGCGAGCCGAACAGGCGACGCCGATCAGCCACTTTAGCTCAGCGGTAGAGCGATGCTTTCGTAAAGCATAGGTCCAGGGTTCAAATCCCTGAAGTGGCTTTTTTGTCTGCCGCGAACCCC
>Ga0105044_10016203_pt1 | contig 10060 bp, 5 predicted proteins | sample MAT01_FD_78092 | JGI IMG/M metagenome (GOLD analysis project Ga0105044, IMG submission 78092) | Freshwater microbial communities from Lake Fryxell liftoff mats and glacier meltwater in Antarctica - MAT-01 | ecosystem: Environmental > Aquatic > Freshwater > Ice > Liftoff microbial mat | place...
ATTGCGGTTGCTGAGCAAATTAGATATTTGTGCCCGTAGGTGTGCGGGAGAAAAAGGCTTTTCAATATAGGCATCGGCGCCGAGCTCCAGTCCTTTTATTTTTGATTGCAAGGTGTTTTTTGCCGTAAGCAGGATGATGGGGATATGCGAAAACTCTATAGCTGTTTTCAGGATGGCGCAAAATTCAAAGCCATCCATTTCAGGCATAATCACATCGCTTACTACCAGTTGCACGGTTTCTTCTTTTAGCAACTGAAGGGCTGCTGCACCATTCAGGGCTTTTAGTAAAAGGTATTCGTCCTGCAATTCTTCTTCTAAGAATTCCAGAATTTCTTCATTATCATCTGCCAGTAGAATCGTTGGTTTCATGTGTGGTGTTTAGGCAATGGGTGCAGCAATTATATTTTCCCCGGGCGTTGGGTCATTCTTAGCACTGGGGCGCATCCGCAACATAGGCAAATGCAACACAAACCTGTTAAAAGTTTTATTGCCCTCTTGTATAGCCAGCGTGCCCTGGTGCAACTCGGCCAGCGAGCGTGCCAGTGCCAGGCCAATGCCGGTGCCTTGTTGTTTTTCGGTGCCCTTCAATCGCACAAAAGGTTCAAATACTTTTTCTTTCATATCATCGGGAATCAGGAAGCCATCATTGTCTATCTCTATAGAAAAACTGTTGGTTTTCAGGTCTGTTGCCAGGCTGATCCTCACTTCTTTTTTGGCATATTTAATGGCATTGCTCAAAAGATTGCTGAGTATCTTGGTGAGCACTTCATTGTCTGCATAAGCTATTAAAGGTTTATGTGGCAGGTGTAAGAGGTATTCTAATTTCTTTTGCTCGGCGAGTGTACCAAAACTTATAAAGGCTTCTTCTAACAAACGGGAAATATTTTCCTCCTCAAAAGTTAAGACAAAGCCGCCGGCTTCTGTTTTGCGGTAATCTAACAGTTGTCCGGTTAAAAGCAAAAGGCGGTTGGTATTTCTTTCCAATGCTGCCAGGCTGTTTTTTATTTCGGGCATCCCGGCAGTTTTATCCATTACCCTTTCCAGCGGGCCTTTTATGAGGGTGAGGGGTGTTCGGATCTCATGGGCAATATTTGTAAAAAATTTCATTTTGGCATCGTAGATCTCTTTTTCCTTTTCAAAAATAAGGTGGTCTATGCGCTGCTGATTTTCCTTTTTTAAACGCTGGTGGTAATACCGGAACATGAAGAAAGCCAGGAGGGCGGCCAGCGAAAAATAAAGAACATAGGCAGGCTTAGAAAGCCACCATGGAGGACGGATCACAATTTTGAGTGAGGCCTCTTTGTTGTTCCAGATGCCACTGCTGTTGGCTGCTTTTACTTTAAAGGTATAGGTTCCGGCAGAGAGGTCGGTAAAGTAAACCTTTCTATTTTTTTCCAAATACGTCCAGCCTGTATCTACGCCTTCCATTTTGTAGGCGTAGGTATTCATTTGTGGCGAAGTGTGGCTCAGGGCCGCAAAGTCTATGCTAAAAGAAGATTGGTTGTGCGATAGTTGGATGTATTTTGTATAGAGCATCGATTGCGTTAAGGTACCTTTTGCATCAATGGGCAATTCTACATTGTTCACCTGAAAGCCGGTAAAATATACCGGAGGATTAAAATTGTTTTGCGGTAAGTTGTTTGGTTTAAAACTGATCATCCCTTTTACACTTCCAAAATACATTCGCCCTGAATCGTCTTTGTAACCCGAGTTGTAATTGAACTGGTCATTCAACAATCCATTTACGCTCGTGTACACTTTGATAGATTCCGTGGCGGGGTCTAGTTGTACCAATCCTTTAGAAGTGCTGATCCATAATTGCCCTTGTGCATCTTGCAAAACTTTGAAAACGAAGTTGCTGGGAAAACCATTGCGGGTGTTGTAGCGTTTCATCGTTTTCCTGTCGGGGCTTAGTCTGCACACACCGCCACCTTCTGTAGCAATCCACAACTGATGTTGCTCATCTTCAAACAAGGAATTCACCATGTTATTGCTGATGCTGTTTTTATCTTCTGGGTTGTGCGTAAAGCTTCCAGACTCTTTTGTGCGGGGGTTAAAATATTTTACACCATCAGCAATCGTTGCAGACCACCATACGCCTTCATGGTCTTCCAATATATTGTAAGTGTACCCATTTAAGGGAGGGATGGGTGTAAAAGCATCCTGGTTTTTATCATAGCTGAATACACCGGCCGTAGTGCCAACCAATATTGTACCATCGGCAGTTTGGTACAAAGAAAAAATAAAATTGCTCTTAAGATCACCAGGTTTATTTCCGGCGGCGTAATGTCTGATTACTTTACCTGTTCTTATATCGAGCACATCCAGGCCATGCTCAAAAGTGCCCACCCATATTTTATCGTCTACCGCCAAAAGGCCATGAACGTTGTAATAAGAAAGGGAGCTCTTGCTGCCCGTTGGCATAAAGTGGGTGATCACTCCTTTGCTGTCTATTTTATTAAGACCTGCATCTTCTGTGCCTATCCAAAGGTTGCCAAATTTATCTTTTACTATTTCCCTCACGGCATTGCCACTGATAGATGTTTTGCTGTAATCCGGAAAATATTTTTGAAATAGCAGTTGATCCTGTGCATAATAATTAATGCCGCCAAAATAAGTGCCTGCCCACAATCCACCTTCTTTGTCTTTGCATAAAGTGTACACGGCATTGTCTGATAAAGAGTAAGGATTGTGGTAATTCTTTTTAAGGTTAATGATGGAATGCTTCTTTTCGTTGTAAACAAAAATGCCCGATTCTGTTGCCATCCAATATTCATCTGCATTGATTTGCAAAATATCTCTTACATAAATCCCCGTTTTATCCTGGTTATAACTGATGATAGATGTAACAGAGCCGGTAGCCATATCAAACGAGTACAAACCTTCTGCAGAAGTACCAATCAAAATGCTGTTGTTGTCGGTAGCATACATTTTTTCAATCCAGCTGATGCCGTCAGGCTGCTTACTTAAAACGGGGAAGGCGGCAAAGGAATTGGCGGCAGCATAAAATTTTCTGATTTGCCCATCTGAGGAAGAAACCCACAGGTTGCCATCCTTCGCAATACAGAGTGCCGTGGGTGCAAAATACTTAATGTTGTCATACACAACTACTTTGTTTGGCTGTTGGCAAATGAGCGTGCCTTCTGCTATGTACCAGATATTGCCGGCCTTATCTACACAAACTTCTTTGATACTTTTACTACCCGAGGATGTAATAGGAGAGAAGCTTTCTGTTATGGGGTGATATTGGTAAAGCCCCTGTTGTGTGCCCACAAACATCCGCCCTGTTTTATCAAGATACAGGCAGCGAATATAATTGTTACCAATGCTGTTATTGTTTTCTTCGTTGTGCCTGAATACTTTGAAAGCGTTACCGTCAAAACGGTTGAGGCCATCTTTGGTGCCCAGCCAGATGAAACCTTTTTCATCCTGCAAACTGCACATCACCGTATTGTGCGACAAACCATTTTCTACCTGGTAATGGCGAAAATAAAATTCCTGCTGGCCATACATATTTTGAATGGCCAGTAAACAAACAATCAATAACGAAACAAACTTGTGCTTCAATAGACTTCGTATTTTAATAGCAATGACAATTTAAGACAGTTTGGCCATTTTATGATGGAGGAGGGCCTTTCATAAAATTAATTGCGACGGATTGGTAAAATTTTGAGACAAATTGAGTAGGATATTAGAATGAATCATTCTTACTTCACGGTAGAATTGTTGGAAAGGTATTTCATGTACATTTTCTAAGATCACCTAAACGATTGCGCTGCTTGATTACAAACAAAACCATACTTGCCTTTGGCAGAATGTTGTTGCACGATGTACGTTATAGTGCAAATAAATACTTGCAGCAAACCTTGGTTCAAAGGGGCAATAAGCTTCTGCAAGCCATCCATCTTTATTTTTTCCGGTTTATTAAAATGCACACCCAGCCCAAAAATAATATTTTGGTGAAAGGTCCTTAACCAAAAAAGCATCAGTTTTTCTTTTCAAAATTTCTTACACACTTATATTGATTGCTATGATGTATCATTTACCAACTACCAACCACCAGTCTGGTTGCAAGCAATGCAGCTCCCTGGTTAAAATGCTTTCAAAAGTATTTTTTATTTTTATTGTCTTTCTTATTTCACTGCCGGCTATGGCTCAAAACAAAACAGTTACTGGCAGGGTAACTTCCGGCAGCAACAAACAACCCCTTAGCGGCGTGTCTGTTGTTGTAAAAGGCACCAGTGCCGGTACCAGTACAGATGCCAACGGAAATTTTTCTATCAGTGCTGCCACGGGCGCCACGCTGGTGTTTAGTTATGCAGGATTTGCAGACCAGCAAACCACAGTGGGCGTAAGCAATACCGTAGATGTCACACTCGGTTCTGCCGCAGGTGACTTAGATGAGATTGTGGTGATAGGCTACCAGAGCGTGCGCAAAAAGGACCTCACCGGAGCTGTGGGTATTGTAAATCCTATGGTGGCAAATCGCAACGTTAGTAACACCGTTGCAGAAAGTATCCAGGGCCTCGTAGCAGGTGTAACCGTTCGCAATACCGGCTCGCCGGGTGGTGCAGCCAAGATCGATATTCGGGGTGCGGGCACATTTGCAGGCAACAATCCACTGTATATTATCGATGGTATGTACACCGATGCGTCTCCCGATTTTAACCCGCAGGATATCGAGTCTATCCAGATTTTAAAAGATGCTTCTGCTGCCGCCATTTACGGAAGCCGTGCAGCCAACGGTGTTATCATCATTACCACAAAAAAAGGAAGACAGGGGCCGCTGGTTTTTAACGGCAGTGTTAAAAGCGGTACGCAAGAAGTGAGCAACCGTTACGATATGATGAATGTAGCTGAGTACCGCACTTTGGCTACGGGTCTGCACCAGGCAGGCGGTTTACCCGTACCTACATCACTTACAACAGAGTTTGATCCTGCAATAGACACAGACTGGCAGGATGAATTTTTACGCCGTGGCGCCGTTAGCGACTACAACATGGCGATGTCTGGCTCCATCAAGAAAAAAGTAAACTTTTATGTTAGCGGGAATCATTTCCAAAATAAAGGGCCTGTCATCGACAATAGTTTTTCCCGTACTGGTTTTAGAATAAATACCGATACCAAACTCGGGCGTTTTACTATTGGGCAAAATGTATTGTTTAGCTGGACAAATGAAGACCCCATTGCCGCAGGCGGAGTGGGCGTGAATCCTTTCGTAGATATGATTACCATGGCGCCTGTAGTAGCCTTGCAGGGTTCACGCTACATCAGTCCGGAAAACCCGGAAGGCTGGGGCATTGGTTTAAACAATGCTTACCTGAGCACGCTTACGGCAAACGTACCAGCACTGCAACGCTTAGACCAGTTTGAACAAAGGAATTTTAAAATAAGGGGTAATGCGTTTTTAGATTTTAGAATCATGGATGGCTTGGTTTACCGTTTTAATTTTGGTATAGAAAAAACAAATGATATAGGTGAAGGTACCCGCAGGCCGGGTACGGTTCGCCAGGGAACTCCCTCGCCCAACAACAATAGATTATCTACTTTCCGCAGCGAAGGAAAATTTGAATCTAAATTGTTTGAGCATACCGTTAATTATGATAAGAAAGTTGGGAACCATCAAGTAAGTGCTGTGGTGGGTTTCAGTAATCAAACCTTCGACCATCCTATCTTCCGCTTTACCACCATCGATGGCAGCACTACCGTACCAGATCCCTATACCAACCGCTGGAACAATATCGGAATTTTGGGCAGGGTTAATTACAATTATGCTGATAAATATTTAACCAGCTTCACTTTCCGCAGAGACGGCAGTTCGCTGTTTAGTGAAAACAACCGCTGGGGCAATTTCCCCTCTGCTTCCGTGGCCTGGCGCATTTCCAAAGAAAAATTCTGGAACGTAAAAGCGGTGAACGATTTGAAAATTCGTGCCTCTTATGGCACTTTAGGGAACTCAGAATTCTTGCAGCCCTGGTTATACTATGCTACCATCAATCCTTTTCCACGTGCAGTATTTGGCCCGGGTGAAGTAGAACAAATAGGGCAGACTGTAACCCGTTTGGCAAATAGTGATCTTAGATGGGAACGAAAAAAAACAAGCAACATCGGGTTAGAAGCATCTTTATTTAATAGCCTCTTTACTATTTCTGCTGATTATTTTATTGCTAAAACAAAAGACGTTTTAGTAGATCTTCCCATCAGCGCAACTACCGGTAACGCCGGCGGTAACCCGGCAGTAAATGCTGCCTCGCTTGAAAACAGGGGCTTCGAGTTGGCATTAACGGTGCGCCCGCCATCAAACGGTAATTTTAAGTGGGATGCTACGCTTAACTTCACCACCATTAAAAATAGAGTAACGGCCTTTGGTACTGAAACCACAAAATTCACACAGTTGGGCGATACACGCACAGCGTTGGGCAGGTCTATCGGGGAGTGGTATGTTTTAAAAACCAATGGTATTTTTCAAAACCAGGCTGAGATCGATGCGCACAAAGGAAAAACCGGGCAGGTGTTGCAGCCATGGTCTAAACCAGGCGATATCCGTTATGTAGATGTTGATGATAACGGCATGCTCGATTTGGATAAAGACCGTTACTATGCCGGCAGCCCATGGGCCGATTTCGAAACAGGCCTGCAGCTAAATGCTTCCTTCAAAAAATTTAGCGTAAACATGCAATGGTATGCTGTAGTGGGTAACGAATTGTACAACCGCCCACGTTACAACGTAGACCGCATGGATCAGAATACTAACTTTAGAAAAGAGGCCTCGTTCTGGACGCCACAAAATCAAAGTACCGAGTGGCCACGTGCTGCCATCGGTGCACCAGACCAGGGCATTCAGTACAATGTGTTGCCACAAAGCGATCGTTGGCTGGAAAGTGGAAGCTACCTGCGCCTGCGCAACCTGGAGTTTGCCTATAATTTTAGCAAAGCATCTCTAAAGCGAATTGGGTTTACCAGCAGCCGCATTTTTGTAAGTGGGCAAAATTTGTTGACCATCACAAATTACAAAGGTTTGGACCCCGATATTGCCGGCGTAAATATTTTTGAGCGTGGGCTTGACAATGGTCAGTACCCAGCCCTAAGAATTTTTTCTGCCGGAATCAATTTTGGTTTTTAATTCATTTATTTAATCTACAGCAATGAATACAATCATAAAATATTGTCTTGCAGTTACAGTTGCCCTCTCGGCCATCTCCTGCAAAAAATCACTCGACTTAGATGTTGAAAATCCGAACAGGATTGATGAATCCAATTTTTGGAAAACAAGTAAAGATGCCGTGGAAGGGATCAATGCCGTGTACGGAAATTTTTACCGCAACGGTGCTCCCTATTCCCGCTGGCTGCCTTATTATATGGATGTAAGGTCAGACGACGGTTACTCTACCAGCCCGTGGAATGAACTGAGAAGTATCAGTGCATTGAATATTACGCAATACAGTTTCGAGGTAAATTACGATACCTGGGCGCACCATTGGCGGGGCGTGTACCGGGCAAACCAGGTGTTGGCAAAAGTGCCGGATATCAGCATGGACGAAACATTAAAAGCCCGCATTTTAGGAGAAGCAAAATTTTTAAGAGCTGTTCATTATTTCAATCTGGTCTGCATCTGGGGATCTCTTCCTTTGATCTTACAGCCCTCACTTCCTGCAGACAAACCATCGCAAGTGCCGCAGGATCAGGTGTGGACACAAATAGAAAAAGATCTTACTGAAGCAGGAGAAGCCCTCCCAATTTCTTATACAGGCGAGGAAGTGGGCCGGGCCACTAGAGGTGCTGCTTATGGTTACCTGGGAAGAGCACACATGCAGCAAAAAGAATGGCCGGCAGCAGCTGCTGCATTGGGTTGGTTTGTTACAGGCGCAGGATCCGCACGGTACAGCCTGGTTACAAATTACAGAGATAACTTTTTGCATACAACTGAAAACAACAGTGAATCGGTATTTGAAGTGCAATTTAAACAGCGTCCTGAAAATGGAGGAGATGATGGGCCAACTTCCAACGTTGGATCAAGCCGTGCACCGTTTTTTGCACCACCCGGCCATGGCTTCAACGATGCCAACATGCACCGCTGGGTAGTACGCGAATTTTTAAAGGAAAATGCTGTGGGTGGGGGCAGAGATCCACGGCTGGAAGCCACAGCACTGTACGATTCTACTGACGTGAGAGGTCCGGATTTTACGCTTGTTTACGGCTCTACTTTTACCTCTAAAAATTATGATAACAACATCAAACCCAGGGTTTGGTACCGCAAGTATTTGGATGATTATTTCCGAATCAATCAATTTGAGATTTTTAACAGCCCAATCAATTTTAGAGCATTACGTTTTGCTGATGTGTTACTGATGTATGCAGAAGCGTTGAATAATCTGAACAGAACAACAGAAGCCTATACTTTTGTTGATCGTGTACGCCAGCGAGCAGGTATGCCGACATTGACAGCAGTTAGGCCAGGCATGACGGCTGCGCAATTTCAATTACAATTGGAGCATGAGCGTATAACAGAGTTATCTGGCGAGTCTGTTCGCTGGAACGACCTTGCACGCTGGGGCTATTTTGAAGACGTTGCAAAACTGGCCCAATTAAGAGGCAGGGACTCCGAGTTTAATAATTTTGTAATTGGCAGAAATAAGTTCATGCCCATACCACAGGCAGAGATTGATATCAATCCCAATCTGGTACAAAATCCGGGATGGCAATAATTTAATTAAGCCGTATTTATTAAGTATATTTCACACACAGCAAACAAAGATTATGAAGTAACAGGGGAATAAAATATAGCTCAACAATATGCCTTGTTGCTGTTGGTTTTCTTCGTTTGCTGTGTGTGAAATAAAATTATTGAACAGATAACTATCATCATTCAGCTGTAGAAAAACAAAAAGATGATCAAAAAATTATTCCTTCTTCCTCTAATACTTTTTATTGGGTTTTCTTCCTGTAAAAAAAAGGGGGGCGATGAACCGGTTACGCCACCACCACTACCACCTGTTAACAGCTTTTTTAATCCAATGCTTTCTTCAGGCGCCGATCCCTGGATCATAAAGCAAGGAACCAGTTATTACTATACCCACACGCTTGGTAATCGGGTAGCTATTTGGAAAACGAATAAGGTTACTGAACTGAGAGCGGCCACGCAGGTAACTATCTTTACTGCGCCCGCTACTGGCCCTAACTCCCAAAATGTATGGGCACCGGAATTACATTTTCTCAATAATAAATGGTATGCATATTACACGGCAGGTTCTTCTGCCGATTTAAATACACAACGTAGTTTTGTGTTGGAAAATGCGAGTGCCGATCCACAAACCGGCACATGGGTAGACAAAGGGAAAATTTATGATCCTGCTGCAGATTTTTTTGCCATAGATGGAACAGTGTTTACACTCAACGGTAACAATTATTTTTTATGGAGCGGCGAAGCTTCGGCAACCGAGCACACACAGCGCATTTACATTGCGCGCATGAGCAATCCATGGACCCTTGCAACAGCACGCTCGGTGATCTCTTCACCACAATTTACCTGGGAATCTATTGGTGCACCGCCAGCAGTAAATGAAGGGCCAGAAATATTAAAGAATGCCGCGGGCAAAGTATTCCTTATTTTTTCTGCAAGCGGGTGCTGGACGGACGACTATGCCTTGGGTATGATGGCCCTGCGTGATGGCGGCGACCCTCTGGTTGCTGCTGACTGGACAAAAACAACCAGCCCGGTTTTTTCAAAAAATCCTGCTGCGTCAGTTTTTGGACCAGGCCATAATTCATTTTTCAAATCTTCAGATGGTACTGAGGATTGGATCCTTTACCATGCCAACCCCTCTGCGGGTCTGGGATGTGGAAACAACCGAAGTCCACGCATACAAAAATTTACCTGGAACGGAGATGGCACGCCTAATTTTGGCGCGCCGGTGAGTACCAGTACAGCCCTTATTAAACCAGCGGGTGAATAAGAAGTAGTGGATTGGTGGATTGGTGGATTGGTGGATTGGGCTAGCTTGTCGAAGCCTTTCTCTTTTGCAGATTCGAAAAGGGAAGGCCTTATTATAAAAACATTTTG
>Ga0105044_10016210_pt1 | contig 10059 bp, 6 predicted proteins | sample MAT01_FD_78092 | JGI IMG/M metagenome (GOLD analysis project Ga0105044, IMG submission 78092) | Freshwater microbial communities from Lake Fryxell liftoff mats and glacier meltwater in Antarctica - MAT-01 | ecosystem: Environmental > Aquatic > Freshwater > Ice > Liftoff microbial mat | place...
CGATCGGGTGGATCGGGACCGGAGTGATGGGTTCCGCCATGGTCGGACCCCTCCTCGACGCCGGCGACCCGGTGGTGGTGACCACCCGAACCGCCGAACGGGCCCGGCCGCTGATCGAACGGGGCGCCCGCTGGGCCGAGTCGCCGGCGGAAGTTTCGGCCGGAGCGCTGGTCGTCGGGGTCATGGTCGGCACCCCGACCGATGTCCAGGCGGTGATCGCCGGTGACGGCACCGGCACCGGCGTGCTGGAGGCACTTGCTCCCGGCGCAGCGATCATCGACTTCACCACGTCCACACCGAGCCTGGCGGCCGAGTTGGCCACAGCGGGCGCGGAGCGAGGCGTCTCGGTGCTCGATGCACCGGTCTCCGGAGGCGACGTGGGAGCCAGGAACGCCACGCTGTCGATCATGATCGGAGGCGACACCGTGGCGGTCGATCGGTGTCGGCCCCTTCTGGACCGACTGGGCCACACGATCGTGCACCACGGCCCAGCGGGATCCGGGCAACACGCCAAGGCGGTCAACCAGACCCTGGTGGCCGGCACCATGATCGGTCTGTGCGAGGCGTTGGTCTACGCACATCGAGCCGGTCTCGACCCCGGCTCGGTGCTGGCCAGCGTGAGTGGCGGGGCAGCCGCCAGCTGGTCGCTCACCAACCTGGCGCCCCGGATCCTCAGCGACGACCTGGCTCCCGGCTTTGCCGTCCGGCACTTCGTGAAGGACCTCGGCATTGTCCTGGCCGAGAGCTCCCGGATGGGCCTCGATCTCCCCGGCGTACAGCTGGCCGACGAGCTCTACCGGGACCTCGTTGCCCACGGCGAGGGTGAACTGGGAACACATGCGCTCGTTCGGGCCATCGAGCGACGGGTCCCGCACCGGTGACCTCGAACCGTCACGTCCGCACCACCGCCACGAGCATGAACACCCCGGCCGGGATCGGCGCCGCGCTCGGCGCGAACCTTCTCTGGGGTCTGGGCAACGTGATCATCGCCAAGGTGCCGCTCGGCGGGCTCGGCATTGCCTTTCATCGACTCTGGATGGGCGCCCTGCTCTACACCGTCGTGTTGTACCTGCGCGGTGGCCGCCTGCGCTGGGACAGCTTCCGCTACGGGTCGCTGGGCGCAGTGGCGTTCGCCGCGGACATCTGCTTCTTCTTCCTCGCGGTCAAACACACCACGTTGGCCGACGCCACCACCATCTCGGCATTGCAACCCGTGGTCATCCTCCTCTTCGCCGGGGCGCTGTTCGGCGAACGGATCACTCGACGCCATGTGGCGTGCACCGTCGTGGCGGTGATCGGCATCGCCGTAGTGGTTCGCGGATCGGTCGCCACGGGCAACGTCACGGTGTTCGGTGAGGTCATGGCCACACTCGCGCTGTTCGCGTGGGCCGGCTACTTCATCGCATCGAAACGGGCACGTGAGCACCTCGACACGCTGGAGTACATGACCGTGGTCATGATCGTCGGGTGCCTCGTGGTGGCGCCGTTCGCCTTCGCCACCGGCCAGGCGACCGGCGGCGGCTACGACGGGATCACCCGCGAAGCGCTGGCCTGGGTGGCGCTGGTGGTCCTGGTTCCCGGCTCGGGACACCTCCTGGTGAACTGGGCCCACCAACACACCACCATCACCTTGAGCTCGCTGTTGACGCTGCTCATGCCCGTGCTCTCCACCGCCGGCGCCGCCATCTGGCTGGGCCAGGACGTCAACCGGATCCAGGTCGTGGGGATCGGCGTGGTGCTCGGCTCGCTGGCAATCGTGATCATCGGTGATGCCAGAGCACGGTCACCGGAACACTCGTCGGTCGAAACCCCGCTGGGTCTCGTTCCGCCGGCCGACCCCGAACCGTGACCGGGCGCTACGTTCCGGCCATGGCCGCTGACCCCACCGCTGCGTATCTCGATCCTGAACGTTCAGTGACCGAACGCGTCGATGACCTGCTGGGACGCATGACGCTCGACGAGAAGTTGGCCCAACTCGGCTGCGTCTGGTCCACGCAGCTGGTTGTCGACGACGCCTTCTCCCCCAAGCGCTCCGCCGAGCTGATGCCTCACGGCACCGGACACATCACCCGCGTGGCCGCGTCGACGGGCCTGCGACCGGCCGGCCTCGCCGAGTTCGGCAACGAGGTGCAGCGCCACCTGGTGACCCAGACCCGATTGGGCATCCCGGCGGTTGTCCACGAGGAGTCGACCGCCGGATTCTGTGCCCGTGATGCCACCCAGTTCCCGCAGGCCATCGGGCTGGCCGCCACCTGGGACACACAACTGATGGGCGAGATCGGCGCTGTCATCCGAGAACAGATGCTGGCGGTGGGAGCCCGCCACACGCTGGCACCGGTACTGGACATCGCCCGGGACCCTCGCTGGGGCAGGGTCGAGGAGACGTACGGCGAGGACCCCGAACTGGCGGGACAGATGGGGGTGGCCTACGTCCGTTCCGTCCAGGCCGGCGGTGGCGTCGAGGACCTTCGCCAAGGCGTGGTCTGCACCGGAAAGCACTTCCTCGGCTACGGGCTCCCGGACGGCGGACTCAACCACGGCCCGGTGCAGTTGGGCGGCCGTGAGCTCCGAGAGGTCTTCGCCGAGCCGTTCGCTGCGGCCATTCGTGACGCCGGGCTGGCGTCAGTCATGAACAGTTACAGCTCGGTCGACGGGCTGGCCTGCGCCGGTAGCCGCAGCATCCTGACCACCCTGCTGCGGGACGAGCTCAGATTCGAGGGGACCGTGGTCGCCGACTACTTCTCGGTCGATCTCCTCAGAACGCACCATCGGCTGTCATCCGACAAGGGAGGAGCGGCGGTCGCCGCGCTCAGCGCCGGACTCGACGTCGAACTGCCGTCAACCGACTGCTACGGCGCACCGCTGCGCGAACGGATCGACGCAGGGGATGTCGATCTGGAGACGGTCGACGTGTCGGTTCGACGAGTCCTCACCCAGAAGATCGCACTCGGCCTGTTCGAACAGCCATACGCCGACGCGGCGGCCGCGGCCGCGGCCTACGGCCGGCCCGAGCAGACGGCACTGGCCCGTCGGGCCGCCGCCCAGGCCGTGGTCGTGCTGACCAACGACGGGGTACTGCCCCTGTCAGCGGACCTGACCCGCATCGCCGTGGTCGGTCCGACGGCCGACGACGTCCGGCTCACGCAGGGCGACTATCACTACCCCGCCCATCTCGAGATCATCTACGGCGCAGCCACCGCCGACTTCCTCCCGAGCGGCGGCGGCGCATTCGCCCCCGGTCCCTACTTCCCCGACACGGTGACACCCCTCGCCGCATTCCGGGCCGCACTCCCCACGGCGACCATCGAGACCTCGCCGGGATGCGGACTCCTGGACCACGACGACGATGAAGCCTCGCTGATCGAAGCCGTCGCCGCAGCGGAGCGGGCCGAGGTGGCGATCGTGTGCGTCGGCGGGATGAGCGGCCTGGTCCCCCCGGCCACCGTCGGCGAGGCCCGGGATGCGGCAGACCTGGCCCTGACCGGGGCCCAGGACGAACTCATTCGGCGGGTCTGTGAAACGGGGACCCCGACGGTCGTTGTGGTCATGAGCGGTCGAATCCACACGTTGACCGAGGCGGCCGAGCACGGGGCCGCGCTGGTGTTGGCCTGGCCCGGTGGCGAGCAGGCCGGATCGGGACTGGTGGACGTGCTGACCGGAGTGGTTCCGGCCCAGGGCCGCCTCCCGGTCTCACTGCCCCGTCGCACGGGACAGGTCCCCGTTCACTACAACCACCGGGCGGGCGGTGGTTCATCGAAGTTCTGGGGCGACTACGCCGATGGTCCGGTTGCACCGTTGTTCCGGTTCGGGCACGGACTCGGCTACGCCGAGGTCGAGTACGGGACGGCAACCTGCGAGGCGACGACCACCACCGCAGATGTCGTGGTCAGCATCCCGGTCACCAACACATCGGAGCGAGAGACGGTCGAGATCGTCCAGTGCTACGCCCGCGACGACGTGGCATCAGTGGCCCGACCCGACCAGCAGCTGGTCGGGTTCGCCCGGGTTCCGCTCGGTCCGAAGCAGACCCGCCAGGTCACCTTTGCCATCAGCCCGTCGAAGCTGGCCTTCTTCGACGAGTCGATGAGTCGTATCTGTGAGCCCGGTTCGTTCACCATCACGGTGGGGCCGTCGTCGGCTGTCGTGGGTGGACAGGTTCGCCCCGTGCTGACCGGCGACGCCTCGTTGTACTTCCAACGGTTGATCAGGGCGACCCGGGTCTCGATCAGTTGACCGGGTCGAGCTGTTCGCCCCTGCTCATCTTGTCCAACACGCTCGACCGACCCGCTCCGGCTGGCTGACGATCAGTCTCGCGACCGAGATCCCGGCGGTACGCTGCGGCCTCGTTCGAAGGGAATGAGCATGAACAAGCGGATCGTGTTGCGTCAACGTCCCGAGGGCCTCGTCACCTGGGACGATCTGGCCATCGAGGAGGCCCCGCTGCCCGAGCTGGCGGATGGCGAAGCGCTCATGGAGGTCGAGTTGCTCGGCATGGACGCGACTGTTCGGAGCTGGATGAGTCAGGCCGATGGCTACCTCCCCCCGATCGAGGTGGGCGATGTGATCCGTTGTTCCGGCATCGGGCGGATCATCGCCACCCGCTGCGACGCCTACGAAATCGGCGACGTCGGATACAGCCTGCCGGGCATGCAGACCCACGCCATCGTCCGCGACGACTTCTTCACCACCAAGCTCCCGCCGGACACCGAGTTGGCGCCCATGCTCAGCGTGTACGGGGCGACCGGCCTCACCGCATACGTCGGGTTGATCGAGGTGGCCAAGGCCCAGCCCGGCGAGACCGTTGTCGTGTCCGCCGCGGCAGGCGCCACCGGATCCCTGGTGGGGCAGATCGCCAAGCACGTGCTCGGCTGTCGGGTCGTGGGCATCGCCTCGACCCCGGAGAAGTGTCGCTTCGTCGTGGAGGAGCTGGGTTTCGACGCGTGCATCAGCCATCGCCACGACGACCTGGCATCCTCGTTGAAGGAGCACTGCCCGAAGCGGATCGACGTCTACTTCGACAACGTCGGAGGCCCCATCCTCGACGCTGTGCTCGGCCGGATCGCCGGCGGCGCACGGATCGCGCTGTGCGGCGCCATCAGCGTCTACAACGAACGCCGCAAGCCACCCGGCCCGGCCAACTACCTCAACCTCATCAATCTCCGGGCCAGCATGATCGGCTTCAACGCCATGGACCACTGGGAGCGATTCGACGAGATCCGCGAGGTCCTCCGCGGCTGGGTGAACGAGGAGAAGATCCAACACGTCGAGCATCGATTCGAGGGACTGGAGTCCTGCGTCGACGCGCTCAACGCACTGTTCACCGGAGCCAACACCGGCAAAGTCGTCGTAGCGTTGTGACGGCGGACGATCGTCCCGACATCCTGCTGATCACCATCGACCAATGGCGGGGCGACGGCCTGTCGTGCGACGGTCATCCCAACGCTTGCACCCCGAACATCGATGCGCTGGCCGCCCAGGGCGTCCGGTTCGCCCGGCACTATGCCCAAGCCGCCCCGTGCGGGCCGTCGCGGGCGTCACTGCTGACCGGCACCTACCTGCACACACACCGCTCCGTGGGGAACGGCACGCCGCTGGACTCGAACCGGACCAACCTGGCGCTGGAGGTCGCCGCAGCCGGGTACGCCCCGACGCTGTTCGGCTACACCGACACCACCGTCGACCCCAGGGCCGTCACCGATCCGGACGACCCTCGCCTTCGAACCTACGAAGGCATCCTGCCCGGGTTCGAGGTCGAGGTGAACCTGCCAGAGGACGTCGAGGCCTGGGGAGCCTGGCTGCGCGGGCACGGCATCGATGCCCCGGCCGGAGCGGTCACCGACACCATGTACCGCCGAAGCGACCCGGGTCCGGACGATCCCGGGTGGGGACCGACGCCGTATCCCGCCGAGTACTCCGAGGCAGCGTTCCTGGTCGAGCGGTTCGGTCAGTGGCTCGACCGTCAGGACACCGACGAACCGCTCTTCGCCCACGTGACGTTCCTCCGCCCGCACCCGCCCTACCTGGCGCCTGCACCCTGGCACGCCCTGGTGGATCCCGCAGCGGTGAAGATCGGTGTCCGCCACGAGTCCGTGGAGGCCGAGGGCGCCCAGCACCCCATGGTGGCCGGAGCGTTGCTGGTCGACCAGGCCCGATCACCGGAGGATGACCACGAGCTTCGATGCCTGATCGCCACCTATTGGGGAATGCTGGCCGAGGTGGACCATCAGCTGGGCCGGCTGCTCGACCAACTCGATCGCACCGGGCGAGCCGAGCGGACCATCGTGGTCCTCACCGCCGATCACGGCGAGCAACTCGGAGACCACCGTCTGCTCGAGAAGTTGGGCTACTTCGACTCGAGTTACCACATCCCGATGATCGTGGCCGGACCGATCGTGGCCCCAGAGGCGGTCGGCCGGGTCGTCGAGGAGTTCACCGAGAACATCGACATCATGCCAACGCTGCTGTCGGCACTCGGCCGGCCCAGACCGGCCCAATGCCAGGGTGCTGACCTGGGACCGTTCCTCCTCGGCACCGTCCCGGAGTCGTGGCGCGATGCCGTGCACTGGGAGTGGGACTTCCGGGACCCGCTCGCCACCAAGGTCCTGGGAATCTCGCTGCAGTCATCGAATCTGGCGGTGATCCGGGACCGGCACCGCAAGTACGTGCACTTCGCGGGCCTACCTCCGGCGTTCTACGACCTCGACGAAGACCCGGGCGAGCTGTACAACCTGGCCGATGATCCCAGCCGGGCAGCGGAGATCCTCCACTATGCGCAGCGGATGCTGTCCTGGCGGATGAGCTCCGACGACGACACGCTGGCCTCGATCCGAATCGGCGCTCCAGGCATGGTCGACCTCCGGTCGGTCTGAGCGTTTCGGGTGGTCCCGGGACCGGCCGGTACCCTGGCAACCGTGAAGACGACGCTGGAGCCTCCGAGTCCGTGCCCATGGCACGCTCCCGTTGGGGCGAGGTCGCGCCAACGCGGCTGCTCCGTCGACTGGTCGACCTCCTCGGTCCGACCGGTGGCGCGGCGCGCCTGTCGCTGACCGCGCTCTTCTTCAACAGCTCGACCAGTTTCGTTGCCGGCGCCATACTCGTCGGCTTCCTCGACGACTTCGCGCGACTGCCCGGACTCCTCATCATGATCACGCCGGCCATCGGGCTCCGAGGCAACGTCTTCTCCACCCTCGGCAACCGGATCTCCACCGCGATCCACACTGGGGAGTTCCGGCTGTCCTGGCGACGGGACTCGGTGCTGGTCCAGAACCTGGCGGCGTCGTTCTGCCTCACCATGCTGTTGTCTGCGGTGCTCGCAGTCGTGGCGCGCATGATCGCCGTGGTCACCGGGATCGAGGGCGCCATCGGTCTGCTGGACCTGGCCACGGTGTCCGTGCTCGGCGGCCTACTCGGTTCGATCCCCGTGGCCATTGCCACGGTCGCGCTGGCGGCCAGCGCGGTGCGGCGGGACTGGGACCTGGACAACCTGGTGGCTCCGACCGTGTCGACGCTCGGCGACGTCCTGACCATTCCAGCGCTCTGGCTGGCCACGAAAGCCCTGGGCCACGGGGCGTGGACGCCGTCGCTGGGGGGCCTGCTGATCGGGCTCTCGGTGGTCGCAACCTTCGTGGCGTGGCGGTCCTCCGGCCTGATCCTTCCCCAGGTGGTGAAGGAGTCCATTCCCGTACTGGCGGTCGCCCTGGTGCTGTCCGCCCTCGGCGGGCTGGTCCTGCAGACGCAGGTCTCGGTGCTCGCGGTGCTCCCCGCCATCCTGGTGCTCCAACCGGCGTTCGTCTCCAGCGCCGGAGCGTTGGGGGGGATTCTGTCGGGACGGGTGGCCACCGGCCTGCACCTGGGATCGGTAGAACCCACGCTCGTCCCCGGACGAGCGGTCCGCTCGGACCTGGCCTTCCTCGCCGCTCTTGCCGTGCCGGTGGTGCTGTTCAACGCCGTCGGCGCAACGGCGGTCGCCGGGCTCACCGGGGGATCCGCACCGGGGATCTGGTGGACGTTGACGGCTTCGATCATCGCCGGGATCGTCACCATGACGTTCGTGGGAATCATCAGCTACTCGGCAACCATCGGCTCGTGGCGGATCGAGATGGACCCCGACTCGACCGGGGTCCCCGTCGTGACCGCCGGGGCCGACTTCATCGGCACCGTGGTGCTCGTCTTCACCGTGGTGACCCTGGGCCTGGCCTGAGCGCCACCACCGTTCTCGGCGAGAACCAAGTGGGGGTCGCGACGGCAGGATCTGACGGGTCGTCAGATACAGTCGCTCCGTGAACCTGGACTTCAGTGCGGACGACGAGGCGTTTCGGGACGAGGCACGAACCTTCCTGGCCGAGTACCTCCCGACAGAGCGCCGACCGCCGGACGGCCAGGCCATGCGTGACTTCGATCTGGCGTGGCAGAAGACCCTCTTCGCCCACGGCTGGGCCGGGATCAACTGGCCGACCGATGTGGGCGGGCGGGGGCTCACCGACATCCAACAGATGATCTGGTACACCGAGTTCGCCCGGGCGAAACCAACGTTCACCTTGATCAATTCGTGCCTGTTCGTCGGCAACAACCACGGCGGGCCCACCCTCATCGCGTGCGGAACCCCCGAACAGCAACAGGAGCACCTCCCCAAGATCCTCCGAGGCGAGGTCGTGTGGTGTCAGGGCTTCTCCGAGCCCGGCGCGGGATCCGATCTGGCCAGCCTCAGCGCCAAGGGGGTGATCGACGGCGACGAGATCGTGGTCACCGGTCAGAAGATCTGGACCAGCTATGCCGAGGTGGCGGATCACCAGGAACTGCTGGTCCGAACCGACCCGACGGCGCCCAAGCACAAGGGCATCAGTTGGGTGATCTGCGACATGGACCTTCCGGGCATCGATGTCCGTCCGATCACCACCATGTCGCACACCGAGGACTTTGCCGAGGTGTTCTACGACGAGGTCCGGATCCCCTTGACCAACGTGGTCGGCGAACTGAACGACGGTTGGCGAGTGGCCATGAGCACGCTGGCCTTCGAGCGCGGCACGGCCTTCATGGCCGACCAGATCGAGATGGCCGCAGTGGTCGACGAGTTGATCGACGAGGCGCGGTGGCGTACCGGTCCGGACGGGCGGCGGCCAGCCATCGCCGATGACTCCATCGCCGAACGGTTGGCCACCTGCCGGGCCGAGGTCACGGCCCTCGGCTCCATGACCATGGCCGGCATCTCGAAAACGCTCCGGTCCGGGATGCCCGGTCCCGAGGGGTCCATGGTCCGGCTGTTCCACGGCGAGCTGCACCAGCGCGTCTACCAATTGGCCATGGACATCCTCGGCCCAGCAGCCTTGCAGCGAAGTGACATCGACGGCCACGCGCACTGGACCGGCGCCTATCTGCAGAGCTTCGCGTACACCATCGGCGGTGGGACCTCGGACATCCAGCGGAACATCGTGGGTGAACGCGTGCTCGGGCTGCCCCGAGTTCCGACCGGAGGCCGTTGACATGGACCTGCTCCCCACCGCAGAACAGGACGAGATCTGCTCGTCGATACGGGCCGTCCTCAGCGACCACGCACCCGTCGGCGGACCCATCAGCGATGAGCTGTGGTCGGCCGCGGCCGCCCAGGGATGGTTCGGTCTCGGGATCGACGAAGCGGCCGGGGGCGTCGGGTACGGACCGATCGAGGAAGCGCTGTTGGCGCTCGAACTGGGGCGAGCGGTTGCCCCCGGCCCGTTCATTCCCACGATTCTCGCCGTCCACCACGCGTTGGCGCTCGGGAGCGCGGCACGAGCGGCTGCATTGATGGACGGCACCTTGCGGTGCGCCTGGGCCGAACCCGACCCCCACGGCGGGATGTGGCTCTTGGAGCCCGCGGCTGCCGACCTTGCCATTGCGTGCGTTGACGGGGTCGTGGCACTGGTGCCGACGGTCGGGGGCGAGATCGTGCTGCCGATCGACGAGCGGGTACCCAGCTCGTACCTGGCCGAGCTCCCCACCATGACCGCAACGGTCGGCGGCGACCAAGGCCACGCGCTCCATCATCGGGCCTCGCTGCTCATCTCTGCGTACCTGGCGGGCATC
>Ga0105044_10016211_pt1 | contig 10059 bp, 4 predicted proteins | sample MAT01_FD_78092 | JGI IMG/M metagenome (GOLD analysis project Ga0105044, IMG submission 78092) | Freshwater microbial communities from Lake Fryxell liftoff mats and glacier meltwater in Antarctica - MAT-01 | ecosystem: Environmental > Aquatic > Freshwater > Ice > Liftoff microbial mat | place...
GCAAACCGCGCGGCTTCATCTCGGTCAAAGGCGCGAAGGAGCACAACCTGCAGACCATCGACGTGGAGTTTCCGCTGGGCGTTCTCGCGTGCGTCACCGGGGTCTCCGGCTCCGGCAAGAGTACGCTCGTGCATGATGTGCTTTACGGAAACCTCCTCGCGGCGAAAAACCTCTCGACTGAGGAAGCGCCCGGCGCGCTAAAAAAGCTGCTCGGTGCGCACAAGATCGAGCAGGTGGTGATGGTCGATCAGTCGCCGCTCTCCCGCACCCCGCGTTCCACTCCGGCGGTCTATCTCGGCGTCTTCGACGGCATCCGCGAACTCTTCGCCGGCACGCCGGACGCGGTCACGCACGGGCTCACGGCGAGCGCGTTTTCCTTCAACTCCGGCGTCGGTCGCTGCGAGCGCTGCGGCGGCATGGGCTTCGAGAAAATCGAGATGCAATTTCTCAGCGACGTCTTCATCCGCTGCCCCGAGTGCGAGGGGAAACGCTATCAGGCGCATGTGCTGGAAATCCGCTTTGCGGAGAAATCCATCCACGATGTGCTGGAGCTGACCGTCAGCGAAGCGATCCGCTTTTTCAGCGATCTCGGCGAAAAGAAAATGGTCAAGCCACTCGTCGTGCTGGAGGAAGTCGGGCTCGGCTACCTCACCCTCGGCCAGCCGCTGAACGTGCTGAGCGGCGGCGAGTCGCAGCGACTGAAACTCGTCGAGAGGCTGACCAACCAGAAGGATGAAAACTGTCTGCTCATCTTCGACGAGCCGACGACCGGGCTGCACTTCGACGACGTAGCGCTGCTCATGCGTGTCTTCGACCGCCTGGTGAAACAGGGCAATTCGCTGCTCGTCATTGAGCACAATCTGGAGGTCATCAAGTGCGCTGACTACGTCATCGATCTCGGCCCCGAAGCGGGCGAGGAGGGCGGGCTGGTGGTGGTGTGCGGCACGCCGGAGGACGTGGCGAAATGCGAGGCCTCGCACACCGGGCGGTATCTCTCGGAGCTGCTGGGGAGCGCGCGCGTCCCACGTGCTGGTTCCGGCGTCTCGCCGGAACGAACTTCGTACGATGTCGATACCGAGGAGAGCGCCCGAGTCGCGGAGACGTCGCGGGAAGTTCGCGATGTCGGGACGACATCGCCAGCACGCGGGACGCGCGCGCTCCCCTGCATCTCCGTGCGCGGGGCGCGGGAGCACAATTTGAAGAACATCTCGGTGGATATTCCGCGCGATCAGATGGTCATCATCACCGGCCTGAGCGGCTCGGGGAAATCGACGCTCGCGTTCGATCTGCTCTTTGCCGAGGGGCAGCGCCGGTTCCTGGATTCGATGTCGCCGTATGCGCGGCAGTTTGTGGAGCAGCTCGAAAAGCCTGACGTGGACTTGATCTCGGGCCTCCCGCCGAGTGTGGCGATCGAGCAGCGGATCACGCGCGGCGGGGGAAAATCGACGGTTGCGACGGTCACGGAGGTCTATCATTTCCTGCGGCTGATGTTCGCGAAACTGGGCACGCAGTATTGTCCGAAGTGCGATGTCGCCGTGGAAAAACAGACGCTCGCGGCGGTTACGAAGCAGGCGGAAGCGCTGGCGAAAAAAGGCCGCATCCGTGTGCTCGCGCCGCTGATCAAGGCGCGCAAAGGCTTTCACGCCGAGGTCGGCAAATGGGCGCAGCGGCACGGTTTCGAGGAGCTGCTCATCGATGGCAAAATGGAGCGCGCGGATCGCTTTCCGAAGCTGGAGCGTTTTCGCGAGCACACGATCGACGTGCTGGTCGGCGAATGCACGGCGGCGACGGCGGCGCGGGAGATCGTGAAGCGCGCGCTCGAGATCGGCAAAGGCACGGCAAAGGTGCTGGACGAGAAGAACGGTGTGACCGTGATGAGTACGGAAATGAGCTGCCCGTGCTGCGGACAATCCTTTGAGGAGCTGGATCCGCGGCTGTTTTCCTTCAACTCGCCGCACGGCTGGTGCGAGGAGTGCAAGGGCTTCGGCGAGGTGTGGAAGGCGACGGTCGATCCGAAGCTGGAGTCGCAGATCGAGATCGAGGTGGCGCAGGAGCGGCAGCACGAGCGGCTGGAGGAAGGCGAGGCGCAGACGTGCGCGATTTGCGCGGGCGCGCGCCTCAACGGCATTGCCCGGCATGTGCGCGTGCTCGGGCGGACGATTGACGAATGCACGGAGCTGCCGGTGAGCGGTGCGCTGACGCTGCTGGGCAAGCTGAAGTTTCCCGCGGCGCAGCAGCCCATCGCGCAGGACATCCTGCCGGAGATCGAGCAGCGGCTGAACTTCATGACGTCCGTCGGGCTGGACTACCTCGCGCTGAACCGATCGGCCAAAACGCTCAGCGGCGGCGAGAGCCAGCGCATCCGGCTCGCGGCGCAGCTCGGCTCGAATCTGCGCGGCGTGCTTTACGTGCTCGACGAGCCGACCATCGGCCTGCACGCGCGCGACAACGCCGCGCTGCTCGACACGCTCGAAGCGCTCAAGCGCAAGGGCAACTCGGTCGTCATCGTGGAGCACGACGAGGACACGATGCGGCGCGCGGACACGATCATCGACCTCGGGCCGGGCGCGGGTTCGCGCGGCGGGCAAGTGGTGGCGCAGGGAACGCTCGCGGAGATTCAGCAAATCGAGGGCTCGGCGACGGGCCGCTTTTTGCGCGAGCCGCTGCAGCACCCGATCCGCGGACAGCGCCGCTCGCTGAAAGATGTGAGCCTGTGGCTGGAGTTGAAAGGCGCGGATTTGCACAACCTCAAGAACGTCGATGTGCGCTTCCCGCTCGGGCGGCTGAGCGTGGTCAGCGGAATCTCCGGCTCCGGAAAAAGCACGCTCATGCGGGGCGTGCTGAAGCCGATGGTGGCGGAAGCGCTGACCAGAAAGGCGGTCCGATTGACTGTAGAGACCGCAAAGAATGCGAAGGGTCGCCAACGGAAAAAAGCGGAGGCGAAACCTGCAGCGCCTTTGCTGCACGTCATCGAAACTCCGCTGCGGGCCTCCGCGTCCTCTGCGGTGAAATCCTGTGCGGTGCGCGACTGGATCGAGGCGGTTTACGAAGTGGATCAGTCCCCCATCGGCAAAACTTCGCGCTCGACGCCCGCGACCTACATCAAGGTTTTCGACGAAATCCGCGCGCTTTATGCACAGATGCCGGTCGCCCGCATGCGCGGCTATACCGCGAGCCGCTTCTCCTTCAACAGCGAAGGCGGCCGCTGTGAGACGTGCCTCGGACAGGGCACGATCAAGATCGAGATGACCTTTCTCCCTACGAGCTATCTGCAATGCACGGAGTGCCAGGGCTCGCGCTACGACGCCTCAACGCTGGAGGTGCTCTACAACGAGCGGAGCATCGGCGACGTGATGCAGATGACGCTCGACGAAGCCGCGATCTTCTTTGCGGCGCAGCCGAAAATCCAGCGCCCGCTCGGGCTGCTCTGCGACACCGGCCTCGGCTACCTGAAGCTCGGCCAACCCAGCCCCACGCTCAGCGGCGGCGAGGCCCAGCGGCTGAAACTCGTGAGCGAACTCACCCGTGGCGCGGGTCGCTCGATCAACGCGAAGCTGCGCGAGAATCGCACGGCGAAATCCGTCCTTTACCTCCTTGAGGAGCCGACCATCGGCCTGCACATGGCGGACGTGGCGGAGTTGCTGAAAGTGCTCCACCGTCTCGTGGATGAAGGTAACACCGTCCTCGTCATCGAGCACAACCTCAGCCTCATCGCGGAGGCCGATTACCTCGTGGACATCGGCCCCGAGGCCGGCGAAGCGGGCGGCGAAGTCGTGGCCTGCGGCACGCCGGAGGAGGTCGCGAAGAGCAAGCGCAGCCGGACCGCACCGTACCTGCGAGCGGTGTTGAAGTGTGAGGAGGCACGACCGTTCACGGCTGCGGCAGAGGACAAGAAACCTCGCGCCCGAACACCTAAAGTCCGGGCGTTGTCCTGACCGGATCCCAGCGGTTGCACTTTGCTTTTTTAACGCAGAGACGCAGTGGCGCGGAGGGTGCAGAGAAAGGTTGGGAGCCATCACCGGTCGGGCGGACGGATGTGGCACGGGATGTGTTCATTCGGTGCGCGAAACGCATGCAATTCCAACCCTCTCCGACGAGTCAGCGCGCCCTGTCCCCGGCCCCGGCGCAGCATTCGCAGGTGCGACCGAATATCGTGACTTCCGCGCGACCCCTGGCGCCGCAGACGCTCTCACTGGATGCGGTGATCACGACGATGGTGAATGCCGCGGAAGGGGTTTCCGATCTGCTTTTTGTGGTCGGGCGGCCGCCGCAGATCGAGGTGTATGGAAAGCTGCGCGGCGTGGATGTCGAGGGCCTGTATCCGACGCTGCAGGGGCAGCATGTGGAGGCGATCGCGCTGAAGCTGATGGGTGGCAATGAGCGGTTGGCGAGTGACCTGAAGGCGTTTGGCTCGTGCGATACGAGCTACGGGGTGCCGAACCTTGCGCGGTTTCGCGTGAACATCTTTAAGAACAACGGGAATCACGCGATCGTCATGCGGAAGCTGAGCACGCAGATTCCGACGTGCGACGGGCTGAAACTGCCGCCTATTTTCAAGGAGATCATCAAGGAGAAGACGGGGATCGTTTTCGTCACCGGCGCGACTGGCAGCGGCAAGACCACGACGCTCGCGGCGATGCTCAACGAGCTGAATCAGCACTCAGAAATCCACATGGTGACGCTGGAGGATCCGATCGAATTTTTGCATCCGCATATCAAGGCGACCTTCAGCCAGCGGGAGTTGGGAAAGGACTTCTCAGACTTCTCAGTCGGCCTGCGGGCGGCCTTGCGGCAGGCGCCGAAGGTGATTCTCGTCGGCGAAATCCGCGATCGGGAGACGATGGAGATCGCGATGACCGCGGCGGAGACGGGGCACATTGTTTTCTCGACGCTGCACACGATCAGCGCGGCGCAGTCGATCAACCGGGTGATCGGCATGTTCACCAATGAGGAGCAGGTCCAGATCCGCCAGCGGCTCGCGGATACGCTGCGCTACGTCATCAGCCAGCGGCTCGCGCCAAAGGTCGGCGGCGGGCGCATCATGGTCTCGGAGATCATGGGCAGCGGATTGCGGACACGGGAGGCGATCCTGCTGGGGGAAAACGAAATCCGCGACTTCCACGAAATCATCGAGAGCAACTATCAGAACGGCTGGCACAGCTTTGAGCAGTCGCTGCTCAAACACTTCCGTGAGAACAGGATCACCGAGGAGACGGCCATGCTTTACAGCGTGAACAAGCCCGCGATGCGGAAGGCTCTCGATGTCGCCAAGAAAGAGATGCAGCCGGAGGACGACACGCCATCCGGTTTCCGGCTGAATCTGGAAGCGCTGCACCACGGGCCAGGGGTAAAGGCACCGATGTAGGGCTGGGTTGGGGATTCCGGGAACCGACGCTCCGGGACAGGGGGCTTTTTTCTTGGCGCGGGGGTGAAAGTGCGCGCATAGAACGGGAGCGCACGGCGCGCCGTTCCCCGCATTTTTTCCCACCCACCATGAACACCAAGCAAGTCCTCGAAATGTTCGTCGAACAAGGCGTCATTGACGCCAGCCAGATCGAAGACATTACCCAGGAGGTCAATCACAGCGGCAAGTCGCTCGTTTCCGTCCTCGCCGATTTCGAGGTCTGCACCGAGCAGCAGTTTTACGAGACCATCGCCGGCTCACTCGGCACGGACTTTGTGGATCTCTCCACTTTCGAGCCGCCGACGGAAATCGTCCGGCTCATCCCCGGCGGACTCGCGCTGCTGCATCACGCGTTTCCGCTCGGGGTGGAGCACGGAAACATTCAGGTGGCGCTGGCCGATCCGCTCAATGCCCAGACGGGCGAAGACCTGCGGTTTGCCTTGGGCAAAGAAATCCAGGTCATCGTGGCGCCCGTTTATCAGATCGAGGACCTGATCAAAAAGCATTACGGCTCCGACATGGGGAGCATGGACGATATCCTCGCCCAGATGGGCGGTGACCTGGAGTTTGGCGGTGGCGACGGGCAGGACATGAAGCATCTGGAGGCGGAGGCGAATGCGACGCCGATCATCCGCTATGTCGATCTCATCCTCTACCAAGCCATCCAGGATCGCGCGTCGGACATTCATTTCGAGCCGTTCGAGACGGAGTTCAAAATCCGCTATCGCGTGGACGGCGCGCTTTACGAGATGTCGCCGCCGCCGCGCCACCTCGCGCTGCCGGTCATCTCGCGGGTGAAAGTCATGTCGAACCTGAACATCGCCGAGCGCCGCCTCCCGCAGGACGGGCGCATCCAGCGGAACATCGCCGGCCGGCAGGTCGATCTCCGCGTCTCCACACTGCCTACGCAGTTTGGCGAGAGCGTGGTGCTCCGCGTCCTCGACCGGACGACCGTGAACCTCGAGATCGAGGCGCTGGGGATGCCGGACTACATTTACCACTACCTCCTCCGCACGATCGAAAAGCCCAACGGCATCTTCATCGTCACCGGCCCGACCGGCTCGGGCAAGACGACCACGCTTTACGCCTGCCTCAATAAGATCAACACCATCGACTCGAAGGTGCTCACCGCTGAAGACCCCGTGGAGTATGACATCGAAGGAATCATCCAAGTGCCGATGGATGAAAAGATCGGCCTGACCTTTGCGCGTACGCTGCGGGCCTTTCTCCGGCAGGATCCCGACCGCATCATGGTCGGTGAAACGCGCGACGTGGAGACGGCGCAGATCGCCATCCAGGCCTCGCTCACCGGCCACCTCGTTTTCACCACCCTGCACACGAATGACGCGCCCGGCGCCGTCACCCGGCTCATTGATATGGGCGTCGAGCCGTTCATGATTTCCTCGTCGCTCGAAGGCGTGCTCGGACAGCGGCTCATCCGAAAAATCTGTCTCAACTGCAAGACCGCCTACGAACCCAACGAGTCCGCGCTCGCCCAGCTCGGCCTTTCGCCGCACGAGATCGGGGACAAGAGCTTCTACTACGGGAAGGGCTGCGAAACCTGCAACCAGACCGGCTACAAAGGCCGCAAAGGCATCTACGAACTGCTCGACATGTCGGACCCGGTTCGCGAGCTGATCAACAAGCGCGCGCCGTCCGTGGTGCTGAAGCAGAAAGCCATCGAACTCGGCATGACCACGCTGCGGCAGGATGGGCTGCGCTGCATCTACGACGGCGAGACGACGATCGAGGAAGTGCTGAAGTACACGTAACGACCGATCTGCGCCTGGCGCTTGCGCGGCGGGTGCGGGCCTGCGCGGAAGCGCGGTTTTTTTTCCCAAGGCGCGCCTCGACAAGCCGGAAGGCTGATTTTAGCTTTTGCGCAGTCTTTCGTTTCCGCTCCCCCTTTTATGCCCAAATTCAATTACGTCGCATTGGACGCCCGCGGTCAGGAATCCGCGGGTGTGATCGAAGCCTCCACCTCCAACGAGGCTGTCGGGCAGCTTCGGCAGGCGGGTTATTTTCCCACGAGCGTCACCGAGGAGGGCAAAGGGAAGGCGGTCGCGAAAGGCACGAAGGCCGTGCAAAGGAAGGCCAAGGCGCTGTCCGCGCCCAAGGCGAAAAAGGGCGGCATCGTCCTCTTTCAAAAGAAGACGGTGAAGAGCAAGATCCTGATGATTTTCACCCGCCAGCTCGCGACGCTGATCGACGCGGGCCTGCCGCTGCTGCGCAGCCTCACCGTGCTGGCAAAGCAGGAGCGCGATCCTGTCTTGCAGAACACGATCAACGCGCTCGCCGACGCGGTGCAGGGCGGCAGCACTTTCTCCGAGTCGATGGCGCAGCACCCGCTGATTTTCAACAAGCTCTACATCAACATGGTCAAGGCGGGCGAACTGGGCGGCGTGCTGGAACTGGTGCTGAACCGGCTCGCGGAATTCCAGGAGAAGGCGCAGAAGGTGAAGAACAAGGTCATCTCGGCGATGGCGTATCCGGTGATCGTGCTGATCATCGCGATGCTCATCATGGTGTTCCTGATGGCGTTCATCGTGCCGAGGTTTCAGGCGATCTTTAATGACATGCTCGGAGGACGTCCGCTGCCGCCGATCACCCGCTGGGTTATCGCGGTCAGCGAGCTGATTCAGACGATGTTCGTCCCGCCGTATCTGTGGATCACCATTGGCGTCACGGTCGCCCTCGTGGTCGGCTACAAAGCGGTGAGCAAAAGCGCCGCCGGACGCCGCTTCCTCGACCGTGTAACGCTGGCGACGCCGCTCTTCGGCGACCTCCTGCGCAAGAGCGCGATCTCCCGGTTCAGCCGCACCCTCGGCACCCTCGTGACCAGCGGTGTGCCGATCCTCCAGGCGCTGAACATCACGCGTGACACCGCCGGGAATGTGGTCATCGCGGAGGCCGTGTCGAAGGTGCATGACGCGGTGAAGGAGGGTGAGTCCATCGTCCAGCCGCTCGAAGCCAGCGGGGTGTTCCCGCCGATGGTGGTCTCGATGGTCGATGTCGGTGAGGAGACCGGACAGCTCCCGGAGATGCTGCTGAAAATCGCCGAGGTCTATGACGACGAAGTCGATAACGCCGTCGAGGGTCTGACCTCGCTGCTTGAGCCGATCATGATCGTGATCCTGGCGCTCATCGTCGGCACGATCGTCATCGCGCTCTTCATGCCGCTGATCGACATCATCAAGCAGATGGGTGGCAGCGGCGGCGCGGGCGGCTAGGAATTCCCGTAGCGCCTCGCCATCTCCCGACTACTCTCTTTCTATGCTCCCCTCCACCCGACACCCGCGCGCCTTCACGCTGATCGAGATGCTCGTCGTTATGGCGGTCATCGCCATCCTGGCGGCGCTTATTTTGTCCATCAATGGGCTGGTCCAAAGCAAAGCTGCCCGGACGCGGGCCGATGTGGAAATCCGCGCGCTCTCCGCAGGTTGCGACAGCTATAAGGCGGACAACGGCTCATTCCCGCAAAACGCAGAGACCGACAAGCTCGATCCGCGCTCGAACGGAATTTCATCCAGCTACGAGATAGCGAGCAAGTTTCTGTATGTGGAGTTAAGCGGTGATACGAACGCTAACGGACGGAACGAGCCCGGTGCTTCGCCCCCGGAAGGTAAAAACTACCTGCCTGATTTCTTCACCCCCCAGCGGCTCAGCGGCACGCAGGCGACGAGCGGGGCGATGACCTCGGTGACCTACATCAAAGATCCCTACGGCAACAGCTACGGCTATTCGACCAAAGGTGCCGCGGCGGAGCAGCAGTACCGGATCGATGTGAGCAAAGATTCCACCAAGCAGCGTCCCGCGGGAGTGGGTTACAACCCGAGTTTTGATCTTTGGTCCACGGCTGGCAAGAATGTGGACCCCGTGACCGGGGATCTGGGGACGGCAAAGGACATCACCAACACCTGGGTCAAGAATTGGTAGCCCGAACGCGCCGACCTCCCCGACAAGCGTTGGCGCGGCGCGGTCAGTTTCCGGGGAGCGCGCGCGTCCCGCGTGCGGTTTTCGGCGTCCCGCCGAAACGGGCTTCCGGGCGCGTGGCAAACCGTGAGAGTCCGCTTTCAAATAATCGCGCCCAAGACGCGGAGGGCCACGCTCATGGATACTTCAATGTTGGGAGTTGGACGTTGGGCATTCGGCGTTGAATGCTGTCCGCGGATGAACATCGAACGCCCAACTTCCAACTTCCAACTTCCAATGCTTCCGCTGCGACGCCTTTTACTTTTCGTCTTCGCCTGCCTGACCGTCAGCGCTTTCGCCGACGACGCCAGGCATGAGTCCCTCTTCCTCAGCAACGCCCGCCAGCTCATCTACGAGGGCAAGCGGAGCGGCGAGGGTTACTTTCACCCGGACGGCAATCTGCTGATTTTCCAAAGCGAGCGGGAGGAGGGGAATCCCTTTTACCAGATGTATCTCCTCGATCTGCTCTCGGGCGAAACGGCGCGCGTCTCGCCGGGCGCAGGCAAAACGACGTGCGGATTTTTCCAGCCCGGCACAGTCCGCGTCCTCTTTGCCTCCACGCACGCCGATCCGGAAAGCGCGGCGAAACAGAAGGCGGAGCTGGATTTTCGCGCGAGCGGCCAGCAGCGGCGTTACGCGTGGGATTACGATGCGGCGATGGATATCTGGTCGGCCAATCAGGA
>Ga0105044_10016214_pt1 | contig 10054 bp, 10 predicted proteins | sample MAT01_FD_78092 | JGI IMG/M metagenome (GOLD analysis project Ga0105044, IMG submission 78092) | Freshwater microbial communities from Lake Fryxell liftoff mats and glacier meltwater in Antarctica - MAT-01 | ecosystem: Environmental > Aquatic > Freshwater > Ice > Liftoff microbial mat | place...
CGGCACCCAGCGCGGCCACGAGGTCCTCCACGAGGCGCCCGAGCGCCGCGAAGGGCTCGTTCGGCGCCAGGTCGCACCAGCCCCAGAGCGCGAGGAGCCCCCGACCGGACGCAGCCGTCGCCGCTCGGTATGCGAACATCGTCTTCCCGATCCCCGGTTCACCCTCCACCACCAGCAGGTGCGACCTCGACGGCGCCGGTACCGCCGCGGCCTGGTCGATAGCCGCCTCGAGGCGCGCCAGATCGGCGTCGCGGCCGACCAGCGGATACCGACGAAGACGCGGGTCGACCGGTACGCCGATGATCGGGACCGCTCGCCGCGTCACCGGCCTCGCGGCCACCGTCAACAGGACCGGATCGTCACGGAAGATCCGCACGAGTTGCTCGTCGTCGACTGTACCGGCGTCGGTTCGGAAGTCGTTCGCGCGCATGCTCGCGACCAGGGCCTCGTCGCGCCTGCCCATCCGGTAGCAGGCGAGCGCGAGCAACGACCAACGGCGTGAACGGCGCGGCGATTCGCGCACCAACTGCTCGAGCAGCAGGTGGGCCCGCTCGGTCTGTTGCGCGTCGAGGAGCGCCGCCGCGAACTCCTCGTCGGTTATCGACCGGAGACCGTCGAGGTGCTCCCGCGCTGCGATCACCCGCGGGTGCGGCACAAGCTCGCTGAACGCGACACCCCGCCAGGAAGCCCGGACCGCACGCAGCGTCGCCGCCTGCGCGGTCGGGTCGCCCTCGAGGTCACCGGCTCGGGCCCGGGCGGCGACCCGCTCCAACGTCCGGGCGTCGACCCGGACGTCGGTCTCGAACCGGTATCCCGAGCCGACCGACACGATCCGGCCCATGCTCCGACGCAGCTGGGAGACGTGGTTGCGCACCGCGCCGACGGCCGAGGCCGGCGGTGTGCTCCAGATCAGTTGCGCGATGTCGGCGGCGAGGAGCGGCCGGTCGCCGAGCGCGAGTGCTGCGACGACCGCGGCCTCGCGGGGCCGCAAGCGGGCGAGCCCGTGTTCGGTGGACACCTGCACCGGTCCGAGCACTCGAACGTCGGTCACGGCCGATCCGTCCCCAACTCTCGCGACACGCCCGGATGCTACCCATCTGCCGGTGCGGGCGCTCCGGACGTCACGCGAACTGCGGTGGTGTCAGGTCAACGTCAGCGAAGGATCCGCCCCGCCGTCGAGAGGGGTCGGACCGTCGAGCCGCAGGCGCCACCACGCGGTCGCGGCGATCATGGCGCCGTTGTCGGTGCAGAGCTCCAGGGGCGGGAGGAACGCAGCGCGACCGGTTGCCTCCGCGGCCTCGAGGACACGTTCGCGCAGACGCGAGTTCGCGGCGACACCGCCACCGATCACGAGCGTCGGCGCGTCGATCTCGTCGGCGGCTGCCAGCAGCTTCGCGACGAGGGTGTCGACCACCGCCTCCTGGAACGACGCTGCGACATCGGCGACGACCGGCTCCGGGGTACGGCGGAGGTGGTACGCCACCGCGGTCTTCAACCCGGCGAACGAGAAGTCGAACCCGCTCGCGATCATCGGCCGCGGGAACGGGACCGCGCCGGGATCGCCCCGGGTCGCGATCCGGTCGATCGCCGGTCCGCCCGGGTACCCGAGCCCGAGCAACCGCGCGACCTTGTCGAACGCCTCGCCGGCTGCGTCGTCGAGGGTCTGGCCCAGCACGCGGTACTCACCGTGGCCCCGCACGGCGACCACCATCGTGTGGCCGCCCGAGACGAGCAAGACCGCGAGCGGCGGTGCGAGATCGGGCTCGCCGAGCCATGCCGCGTGCAGGTGCGCCTCGAGGTGGTTCACCCCGACGTACGGGATCCCGCCCGCGAGCGCGATGGCCTTCGCCGCACTGACCCCGATGAGCAGCGCTCCCGCGAGACCGGGCCCGTGACACGCGGCGACTGCGTCGAGGTCGGAGAACTCACACCCCCCCTCGACCAGCGCTTGCGCGATCACCGCGGTGATGAGCTGCACGTGGGCACGGCTCGCGATCTCCGGGACGACCCCGCCGAAGCGGGCGTGGAGGTCGATCTGGCTCGACACGACCGACGACCGCACGAACCTGCCGTCGTCGACCACCGCCGCCGCGGTCTCGTCGCAACTCGTCTCGAGGCCGAGGACCTTCACCGCGTCTCCATGAGTTGCTGCGCTCCTACCACCGGCGTGGGCTCTCGACGATCGTGGCGCCGCAGATGGTGCGCTCCAGCGCGCCGAGGTGTCGGGCGAACTCGGCCGTGTCGATCCCGTTGGACCACATGATCATCGCGTCCTCGTTCGTTTCGGCGTAGTACCCCTTGCGCACGCCCACCGATTCGAAGCCGAACTTGCGGTACAGATCCTGCGCGCCGCGGTTGCCCACCCGGACCTCGAGAGTCAGGTTGATCGATTCGCGGGCCCGCGCCTCGTTCACGAGGGCCAGCAGGAGTCGCGTACCGATCTGCTGACGGTGCCACACGGGATCGACGGCGATCGTCGTGATGTGGCCGTCGTCGCCCGTGAGCATCAGCCCGCAGTACCCGACGACGTTCCTGCCGACCCGGGCGACGAAGTACGCGCGCGTCGCGCGCATCCCGAGCTCGCTCATGAAGAGCGACATGCTCCACGGTCGGGGGTAGACCTCGGCCTCGATACGCAGCACGGATCGCAGGTGACGACGACGCATCGGCACGACGTGAACGACGAGGGCGGCGGGATCGGGTTCGGCTGCCATCACAATCCCCGCCGGTCCCACTCGATCTCGGCGTCGCTCGCCCGGAGGTACAGCGGGTCGAGCTCCCACGGCGCGCAGAACTCCTCGCGCTCGACCCGCGGCGTCGCCAGTTCCAAGAGGGCCGCGGCCCGGGGCCACGCGGCCGTGGGTCCCGCGAGCTCGACGTGTTCGAGCTCGTCGAACTCCGCCTGGTGCAGCAGGGCACCGTCGCCCGCAATGAGCGCTTCGTCGCCGCGAGCCGAGAGCTCGCTTGCGAGCTCCTCCGGCGTGGCGACCTCGTACTCGGAGACCCGCTGGAGACCACCGGGCACCCCGCGGTACATCGCGTAGAAGACCTCGCCGCGTCGGGCGTCGATCGTCGGGACCACGAGGCGGGTCGTGTGGCGGAGCGGGTAGGCGACCAGGTCGAGGCTGGGCACCCCGACCACCGGGATCCGCAGGGCCTGGGCCAGCACCTTGGCCGTGGTCACCCCGACGCGGAGCCCGGTGAACAGACCCGGTCCGGTCCCCACACCGATGGCGGCGATCACGTCGAGGCTGACACCCGCGCGGTCGCACACCTCTTCGATCGCGGGGACCAGCTCCTCGGCATGCCGCCGCCCCGGAGGCAGGTCGAGCTCGGCGATGGCGGCGCCGTTGCGCCCGAAGGCGACACTGACGCGCGGCGTCGCGGTGTCGAAGCAGAGGAGCTGCACGGGTCAGCCCCCCTCGAACGGTGCGACGACTCGCGACAACGCGTCCGCTCGCCGCGCCCAGCCGACACCGTGGGGCGCGAGCGTCACGAGTCGTGCGTTCTCGTCGTCGGGTTCGTACTCGAACGTGAGTTGCAGACGATCGGGCGGCAGCAGGGGACCGAGGATGTCGCCCCACTCGACGATCGCGACTGCATCGCCGCCGACCAGTTCGTCGAACCCGAGGTCGTGGACTTCCTGGAGGTGTTCGAGGCGGTACACGTCGATGTGCACGATCGGCACACGACCGGCGTACTCGTGCACCAGAGTGAACGTCGGGCTCGTGACCGGGGTGGTCACACCGAGCGATGCGGCGAGCCCCTGGGTGAAGGTGGTCTTGCCGGCGCCGAGATCGCCCGCGAGCACGAGCACATCGCCTGCATCGAGCAGGGCTGCGAGTGCACCCGCGAGCTCACGGGTCGCCTCGGCCGATTTCGTGCGGAGCCTCATGGGTCGCCCGGCGCGCGGCGGGCCCGCTGCAGAGCGCGTTTCATCAGCACGAAATCGGCGCGGACATTGGCGAGTTGCGTCCCCCCCGTCCGCAACACCGCCGAGGGGTGCAGGGTGGGGATGATCACGACCCCGCTCGCCTGCGGGTACTCCTCGCCGCGCAGCTTGGTGATCCCGACCTTGGTGTCGAGGAGGAGCTTCGTCGCGAAGTTGCCGAGGGTGACGACGACCGAGGGTTCGATGAACGCGAGCTGGGTCTCGAGGAACGGCCGGCACGCCTCGATCTCGATCGGCTGCGGGTCCCGATTCCCCGGCGGTCGGCACTTCACCACGTTGGCGATGTACACCTGCTCCCGGGTCAGACCGATCCCCTCGATCAGGGCCGTGAGGAGTCGGCCGGCCCGGCCGACGAACGGGACTCCCTGTTCGTCTTCGTCGGCACCGGGCCCCTCACCCACGAACATGAGATCGGCATGGGGGTCGCCGGCGCCGAACACCACGCGCGTGCGCGTCGCGGCCAGCGCGCACCGACGGCATCCGAGCGCTTCTCGTTCGAGTGCTTCGAACGACGGTGCCGCGAGGATCGCCTCCACGTTCACCCCGCCAGCGAGGCGTTCGCCCCGACCTCACGGACGAAGTCGACGATCAACGCGTCGAGCTCCTCGGCGCGCTCGAGCATCAACATGTGCCCGGCCTTGGGGAAGAGCTCGAGCCGGGCGCCGGGGATGAGCTCGGCGATGCGTCGGGATTCCGCCGGCGGGGTGATCACGTCGGACGTGCCACACACCACCAGCGTCGGCAACGTGATCGTCGGGAGCACCGCGGTGAGATCCAGGCTCAACAGCGCCTGGGGCGCGAGCCGGCTCGTCTCGGCGGCGCCCGACGCGATCATCTGACGGGTGAGCTCCACGTGACTGGGCCGCGGGTTCGTCCCGAAACCGATGCGGGCGAGCACGAGACCGAGATCACGCCGGCGGAGCACCGCGCCGAAGTCGGGACTCCGGGCGGTCACGAGCCGGAGGAGCTGCTGCAAGCGGGGCATCTCGCTGATGCGGACGCGGAAGAGCGTGGAGAGGAGGACGATGCCGCGGAGGTGCTCCGCCGCGTGCTCGGGATGACGGGTGACGTAGGCCAGCACCGCGATCCCCCCCATCGAGTGGCCGACGAGCACGGCGTCGCGAACCGTGAGCGCGTCGAGCACCGTGCGGACGTCGTCGGCGAGGTTGTCGACCGAATGACCGCTCGAGCCCGCTTCCGAGTCGCCGTGGCCGCGATGGTCGAACGCGATGACCCGGAATCCCTGACCCGGCAGCGCCTCGAACTGTTTCACCCAGGTGCGGTTGGAGAGTATGACCCCGTGCGAGAGGACGATCGCGGGTCCCTCGCCGAGCTCGAGCGTGGCGATCGTACCGCCGTCGTGACTCGGCAGCTTCTGCGCCAGACCAGGCGGCAGCTCGAACTCCGAGCCTTCGTCGGGATCCGGCCGGGACCGTGTCCGACGCGCGATCGTGCGTTCGAGCGCCCACGCGCCACCGGCGAGCGCGCCGGCGAGACCGGCCGCGGCTCCCGCACCCACGAGCGCACGGCGGGGGGTCACACGAACCGCCGCGGGACGCGTGGGCCGATCCCGCACACGATCTCGTACGGGATGGTCCCGAGCCGGTCGGCCCACTCGGTGGCCGTCACCGAGGCCGCGCCCTGGTCGCCGATGAGCACCACTTCGTCGCCGACCTCGACCGGGTTGTCACCGAGGTCGAGGAGGATCTGGTCCATCGTGACCGTGCCGGCGATCGGGACCCGGCGCCCACCGACGAGGACCTCACCCCCGACGTGGGCCAGGTTGCGGGGCACACCGTCGGCGTAGCCCACCGGAACCGTCGCGATCCGCGACGAGCGCGACACTTCGTACCGCAACCCGTAGGAGAGGCGTGATCCCGCGGGGACGGTCTTCACGTAGGAGACGCGGGCCTTGAACGACAGCGCTGGATGCAGCGGGATCCGGTCGGCGAGCAGGGCCGCCGGCGCGATGCCGTAGATCGTGATGCCGGTGCGGACGAGGTCGTAGTGCGCAGCGGGGAACGCGAGGAGGCCGGCCGAGTTCGACGCGTGTCGCAGCCCGACATCCACGCCCGACGCAATGAGATCGGCGAGCAGGGCATCGAATCGGCCGAGTTGCTCGGCGGTGTAGGGGTCTTCGGGTTCGTCGGCGATGGCGAGGTGGGTGCACACCCCACCGAGCACCAGCTCGCTGCGTTCGGCGATCGCGTCGACCATCGTGCGGGCCTCGGCCGGCGTGCAGCCGACGCGGTGCATCCCCGTGTCGATCTTGAGGTGCACCGGGAGGGCAGTGGTCCGCCCGCTCCGGGCCACCGCCTTGGCGAGCTGCTCGAGGCCGGCCACGGTGTAGACGACCGGTGTCAGCCCCGCGGCCACGACGGGCGCGACGGCGTCGGGCGCGGGCTCCGACAACACCAGGATCGGCGCGTCGATCCCCGACTCACGCAAGGCGATGCCCTCCTCGGCGAGGGCGACGCCGAGCCACTCGGCCCCCGCGTCGAGCACTGCACGCGAGACCGGCACGGCGCCGTGTCCGTAGCCGTCGGCCTTGACGACCGCCAGGACCGCGGCGGGCGCGGCCGCGGCGCGGATCGCCCGGGTGTTCGCCCGCACGGCATCGAGGTCGATCTCCACCCACACCGGCCGGAAAAGCACCGTCATGGCATCCCGATCACGTGGTCGCGGCGAGGTGACGGACGATGTCGCCACGGGTCGCGATCCCGATGACCACTCCGCCGTCGACGATGGGAACGTGGGTCACGTCGCTCTCGTGCATCGCGGTGGCCAGATCCTCCAGCGACGCATCGGGCGCGAGGCTCACGAACTTGCGCTCCATCACACCCTCGACCGTCGACGCGATCGCCTGGCGCAACTCTTCGTCGTAGCGACGCGCCGCTCCGGGCAACGTGATGTCGATGCCGGGGAGGATCGAGATGACCGTCGGCAGGTGGAGGCGGGATTCGGAGATCAGCAGATCCTCGTCGCGGAGCAACCCGACGATCGATCCCGAGTCGTCGACGACCGGAGCGGCTCCGATCCCGTGCTCGGCGAGCACGTCGGCGGCCTCGGCCAACGACTGGTCGGGACGCACCGTCACGACCTTCGAGGTCATGACCGCGCTCACGGGTGTGGTGCTGGACATCTCGGCCTCCGGGGGGTTCATCCGATCGAGGTCGGTTCGTCGACGCCGCTCAGGGTCTCGGGGATGGCGGCGACGAGGTCGCCGGCGACGAGCCCAGTATGCCCGGCCACGTCGGCGGCGCGGCCGTGGAGCCACGCACCGGCCGCGGCCGCCTCGAACGTGCCGGTCCCCCGCGCCGCCAATCCCCCGATCATCCCCGACAGCACGTCGCCGGATCCGGCGGTGGCGAGCCACGGGCCCCCCTTCGGGTTCACTGCGAGCCGGCCGTCGGGTTCGGAGATCACGGTGCCGGGCCCCTTGAGGAGCACCACCGAACGGGCATCCCGGGCCAGCTCGCGCGCGGCCGCCATGCGGTCGGGCCCGACCGGGTGACCGGTGAGGCGGGCGTACTCGGCGGCATGCGGGGTCAGGATGGTCGGCGCACCCCGATCAGCCCGGGCTCGCAGCGACGACACGTCGCCCTCCAGCGCGTTCAGCCCGTCGGCGTCGAGCACGAGGGCGACGGGTGCCTCGGCCACGATCCGCTGCACCGCAGCTCGCGTCGCCGCGCCGTCTCCCAGCCCGGGCCCGAGCACGAGCACCCGGAAGCGAGACAGCTCGGCCAGGACCGCGATGGCGGCATCGGCCCCGAGCGAACCGTCGGGTGCGGCGGGGAGCGGTCGGGTGACCACCTCGCTGCCCGACGCCCGCACCGCGGCGTCACCCGGCATGCCGCACCACACGATCCCGGCGCCGATGCGCATCGCCGCGTGGCTCACCATCATCGGCGCGCCCGTCATGCCGCTCGAGCCACCCACCACGAGGACACCGCCCGCGCTCCACTTGTGGGCGTCGGCGCGGCGATCGGGGAGCCAGGTCACGACGTCGCGCTCGGAGATCACCCCGGCGGCGGGAGCCTCGGCATCACCACAGCCGTCGAGGCCCATCTCGAGAACGGCGTCGAGACTCACGTCGAGGCCGATGTCGACCACCTCGACGAGGCCCGCGTGCGAGCGGCCCGGCTCGAACAGCAGCCCGGGCTTGTACGCGGCGAAGCAGACCGTGCGGTCGGCCCGGACCGCGACGCCGTCGATCGATCCGGTGAGGCCCGACACACCCGACGGGATGTCGACCGCCACCCGACCGCACGACGTCGTCGCGGTCTGCAGGGCGAACCAGGCGGCGTCGCCTTCGAGGCTGCCCCGGAAGCCGGTACCGAACATCGCGTCGACGAGCACGTCGGCGCGAGCCAGTGCGCGACTGCACGCGCCCCGATCGAATCCGGCATCGAGCCGGAACACGTCGACGCGGACACCCCACTGTGTCAGCACGCTTGCCGCGACCAGTCCGTCGCCCCCGTTGTTGCCGCCACCGCACACGATCACGACCCGGCGCCCGTAGGTGCCGCCGAGCTCGGTACGCACCGCGCGGGCGACAGCGCGCCCGGCGCGCTCCATGAGCGTCGCCACCGGAGTTCCGTTCGCGACGGCGCGTGCGTCGGCGATCCGCATCGCTTCCGGTGTCACGAGCGGCTTCACCGCGCGTCACCCGGTGCGCGAATTCCCCGTGCGCCGGCACCGAGCGCTATCGCAGTCGCAGCCGCCATGGAGTCGGTGTGCGTCAACGTGAGATGCCAGGCGGTCACCCCTCTCGCCTCGGCGAGCACCGAGGCCTTCTCGTACAGCGCGACCGTCGGTTGCCCACTCGGGAGTCGGACAACCTCCACGTCGCGCAGCGCGAACTTCCACAAGCCGACGCCGAGCGCCTTCATCACAGCTTCCTTCGCGCCGAAGCGGGCGGCCAGGCGGGGTGCGGGATTCTTGTGCCGGAACGCATAGGCGCGCTCGGCATCGCTGAAGAGCCGGTCGAGGAGGCGCTCACCCTGTCGCTCCATCGCGAGCCGGAAGCGATCGACCTCGACCAGGTCCGTACCCAGACCGAGGACACCCAGGAGGCTGTCCACTCAGACCCGGCGCCAGCGGTCGGCCAGCACGTACACCGGGAGCGTCAGCAGATCGGCCACCTCGATCTCCGCGAGGCGGCTGTCGTCGAACGTGACCTCGGTCTCGGTGACGGCGCCCTTCAGAGCCGCGTAGCGATTGCGGTACCCCTGGAGCACCGTGCGCGCCCCGGCCGGTTCCAACCGGTCGACGAACTGCACGTGCAGGAGCGTCAGGCCGACCGTCTGGTTCCCCTTCACCTCGGGCACGAACACGAGAGTGCGATCGTCGCTGCGCCCGCGCGCGACGGTGACTTCGCGCTCGATCGCCACGAGTTGCTTGGTGCCGCGCAGGCGCGGGTCGTCGTCGGTCCGGGAACGGATCTGCGCGCCGATTCCACCGCGGTCGACGACCGCGATGGTCGCGCCGTCGCGCTCGACGTCGCCCTCGATGCGGTAGCGGGTGAAGCCGGTGACCTGCCCGACGGCACGATCGAGCGCGACGACCGAGCGCAGGGTGCGGTAGCTGAGGTTGTCGCGGGCGACACCCGCGGCGAGGAGGTCCTGCACGAGACCCACTTGCAGCAGGGTCTCGTCGGCTCGGGAGATCCCGACCGTGACCGTCTTCGCCTGGTGCTTGATCGCGTCGACCGGCCGGGTCAGCTGCTCGATGCCCTGAGTGAGCGCGGCGGTGAGATCCTCCGCCACCACGCTCGGAGTCCCGACCTTGCCGTACTCCACCTGGTACGCATCGAGCGGGACGATCCCGGTCGCGTAGCGCAGCAGGGATGCGACCCGAACCGCGGTGCCGGCTTCGAGACTTCCGTCGTACCCTCCACTGCGCAGCCCGGCGAAGTACTGGTCGCTCAACGGCTCGAGCTGGGCCCGCAGGCGACGGAACGCGAGGTCGGCGTCGCGACCTCCTGCTGTGACGACCACTTCGATCGCGGCGCGCGCCTCGCGCAACGGTCGGGCCGACGCGTCGATGGCCAAGGCGGCTTCGTAGCCGAAGAGGTGACCGACCATCGCCGACAGGACGAAC
>Ga0105044_10016217_pt1 | contig 10054 bp, 5 predicted proteins | sample MAT01_FD_78092 | JGI IMG/M metagenome (GOLD analysis project Ga0105044, IMG submission 78092) | Freshwater microbial communities from Lake Fryxell liftoff mats and glacier meltwater in Antarctica - MAT-01 | ecosystem: Environmental > Aquatic > Freshwater > Ice > Liftoff microbial mat | place...
ACGCGCAGCGTGACCTCCGCATCATCGCCATTCGCGACATGAACGCCAGCGTCTCCACGCGCAGCGCCCCGGACCTTCGGCGTTAGATCCGGTCGAGCAAGCCGCGGCTGGTGTGGGACTGTCAACTGAATTCTCTCCGTGCACAACCAACCCTCAGGCCCTCGATGCCTCGTTCATCGCGCAGTTCCGCAACAGCCCCCCTCACCCGCTCCCCCACTCATCGACACGACACCGCGTCCAGCGCCACGCCCCGATGCACGAACGCGCGACACCACCGCGCCATACCAACAAGGCCCCCAATCCCATCCAAACGCGCCGCCCCGATAACGCGCCCGAGCCGCGTGGGTTCAGGCCTTCTCAGACCCCGGCCTCCCTCGAACCTTCCGTGCGGTCTCGACCTTGCCAGCTTCCCATCCCGGAATCGGAACCTCGTCGTTGAAGTAGTGCAGGATCCAATCGAGCTGACCCGTGTGATAGAGATCCGCGAACGCCTCCACCGGCTCGGGCGAGTATCGCGTTCCCATCCCCGCCTGCAATTCCACGACCGCCCGCCGCGCCGCCTCGTCCCCCACTTGCGAGCGATACGGCCGCACGCTGGTCATCGCATCAAAGGAATCGATCACCGCAAACCAGCGTGCCACGACCGGGATCGCCTCTCCCACCAGCCCATCGGGATATCCAAGCCCATCGAACCGCTCATGATGGTGGCGCACGAGATTCAGCAGCATCGGGTCGTCCTCACCCATGCTCAGCAGCGCCTGGTGCCCGAGCGCAGCGTGCGTCTTCATCACCGCAAACTCAGCATCGGTCAACGGGCCGGGCTTGCCCAGGATCTCGCCGGGGATGTCCAGCTTCCCCACATCGTGCAGCGCCGCAGCGAAGGTCAGCCGCTCTTCCTCCTCGCGCGAGATGCCAACCGCCTCCGCCAGCGCCCGTGTGTAGAGGACCACGCGCCATGTGTGGGCCGCCGTCGCGCGATCCTTGTGCTCGATTACTTGAACCAGGGCAATGGCCGTCTCTTGGTCGATGCGCATCGTTAGCATCATTGGACGCCCATCCACGCGGCGTGCCAGCCGAACCCGCCAGGCTCGCCTTTCTCGTCATCCTTGTCATCCTTGTCATCGCCCTGCCGCTGGCTCCCTACGCTCGGTTCCGATGGTGACATGCCAGATCGATCCCGCCCTCGAACGCAAGACCCTTGGCGACTTCCGGTTTCCACTGGGCGTCTATCCCGTCGAGGAGATGAAGCCCAAGGCCGGCTACACGCTCCACTTTGAGCCCGCCGACGGCGGCGAAGAAGAAGACTGGGAAGAATGGCCCGACCGCTACATCTTCGACATTGTCGCTTCCGCCGAGCGCGTCCCGAGCCTCGTGACCGTCCTGGTCTCCATGCTGCCCGGCCGCGTCTTCCCCATCCTTGACGTGATGGGCCACGATGCTTTTCGCGAGATCGATCCCTTCGTCGCGTACGAGCCCGTGGGCATCGAGCACTTCATGGAAGAGCTCCACCGCTTCAAGGACTTCCTCTTTGAGGACGGCATGTGCGGCTTTGGCGCGATGGCCGAAGAGCCATTCTTCTACCTCTTCGTGGACGAGCACAAGATCGTCACCGTTCGCGCAGAGCCAGAAATGAAGGAGCGCATCGAACGCATCCTCGCAGCCTTCGGCCTCGAAGCCATGGAAGAGCCCGCCGGTGCCGACGCATCTGCGCACGAACACCGCGGCGTCCTCCGCATCACCGACGATGCTCCCAACCTCCTCAGCATGGAGGAGATCATCGAGCGCCTTCGCGATCAGTGGGGCCTCTCGCTCAACGTTGATCCAGAAAGCAACACCGACGACGACGGCCGCGAGCTCGGCACCACACTCTGGCGATGCGTCCTCAGGCGCGTCACAGACGACAGCCCCTCCAGATACGCAGAAGTTGTTCTCTACGCCGACTGCCTCAGGCAGGCCGAGGACATCGCTCTGAGCGCAGTCGACGAGCTCGATGAGCAGGCCGATCTCGCCGACAGCACCGTGATCGAGGCAGATCGCCTCGACGATGAACAGCTCAAGGCCTACCCCGGCAAGCTGCGCCGTACCAAGGGTTCAAAGCCCGAAGCCGGCTTTGTCCTCGCGAAGCGCTGGATTCCGTGAGCCGGTCCCGCAAACCGGATCGCGCGGGCGGATCACGCGAGCCGATCACGTGGGCTGATCACGTGGGCTGATCACGTGGGTGGATCCCCCAAGTTACGCATGCCCGCCGCACCGGCTTCAACGGGGCCAGACCCCTAGTCCAAACAAAAAACGAACATTTTGTCCTCGCCTTGGCTGTCGTCCGTTTGCAAGTCGCGGGCGGCGGGTGTATCTTCCCGCCTTGTCGGAGTCCGATCGCGGCGCGCAGGCGTCGGCATGTGCACGCAAAGCCGCAAGGCCAGATGTGTTCAAGGACCCGGTAAGCCGCGACGAAGCGCGGGCCACGCAGGCCCGCCAAAGCCCCGAAGCCGGGCGGTCGCGTGTGGTAAGTGGTTCTGGAATGCTGTGTCCCCGCCTCTTCGCTGGCTGTTCGAGGCTGGCCGTGTCCGGATTGAGCCCGTTCATTGACGCTGTCGATCCCGCTTTGGAGATGCTTATGGTGCTTGGGAACTCGCGCAAGGTCCGTTCGCTCGTGGCGCTCGCTGGCATTGCCGGTGGCATGTGCGCCCTCGCCACGCACGCCATCGCTCAGGTCGCTGGCACCACCGATGCACCTTCGAATGAAGGCGCATCCTCGATGGAGTCCGTCTCCGCCGCGGCCCGCCTCGACGCGGCGGCAGAGCTGCTCGCCGCTGGCAAGCCCACGCAGGCCCAGCGCCTGCTGATGTCCATCACCTCACCGGCCCGCTCGGCCTCCCTCTCCAACGAGGAGCGCGGTCGGGCCACGAAGCTGATGGCCAACGCCGCCAACCGACTGCGGTCCATGCCGCCAGTTGAGAGCAGCCTCGACAAGGCCGAGGACGCGCTCAGCCGAGGCGACCTCGTGACCGCCGACCGCCACGCGCAGGCCGTGATCAAGGCGCCCAAGGCCACAAACGCTCAGGTCGACATCGCCAAGTCCTTCATGGAGCAGGCCAAGGGCCGCCGCTCCACGCTCGAAGCCTCCGCGCCCGACGCGCTCGACGCCGCCATCGCAGCCTTTGATGCTGGCCGCTACCCCGACTCCAAGGCTGGCCTCGATGCCCTCCACCGCTCCGGCGTCACGCTCAGCCAGGAGCAGCGTGGCATCCTCGCCGTCTACCAGTCGCGCCTTGTCGAAGTCGAGATCGCCCGCGGCCAGACCATCGAGCTTCCCGGCGAGGTCGCCCTCGGAATGCTCCAGCCCGGCGTAGTCCGTCGCCGCGACAGCATTCCCGCCCCTGCACAGCCCGCGCCAACGCCCGCACCCCCACTCGTTCAGGCTCCGGCACCGGCTCCCACACCTGCCCCAGCACCTGCCCCAGCACCTGCCCCAGCACCTGCCCCGGCACCTGCCCCGGCACCCATGATGGCCCCCGTTGCGGCTCCCGTGCAGGACATGCAGCCCGCGGTCGCTCCCGCGCCAGCCCAGCCCACCGACCTGATCGAACTCGCCCGCCGATTCGAGGCCGAGAACCTCCTCGCCGAGGCCAACGCCGCGTTCGACGAGGGCCGCGTCCGCGAGGCCGCCGACAAGTACAGCCGCCTCCTCGCCAGCTACACCAACCAGCTCGATGCCAACCAGCGTCAGCTCGCCGAGCAGCGTCTCGCAGAGTCTCGCGTCCGCATGGACGTAGCTCCCACCGGCGCAGGCGGCGTGCTCGGCACCTTCGCCGGACAGACCCAGATCGCCAAGGACCAGACCCTCGCCGAGTTCAGCAACGATCTGGCCCAGGCCCAGCGCGCCCTCGAGAGCGGTCAGGTCGCTCGCGCCCGCGACCTCGCGGCTTCCGCGAACCTCCGCCTCAACGCTGGCCGCCAGCTCTTCTCCACCGCCGAGATGGAGTCCTACGCACAGCAGGTCGCCGACCTTCGCGCCAAGATCGACGCCAGCGAGGACGGCATCGCGCGTGCTACCTCCGCCGAGCGCGAGGAAGCGCTCCGCCTGGCTGCGGCCTCCGCTGCCCAGCAGGACTCCCAGGCCAAGGGCCGCAAGATCGACGAGGCCCTCGCCCGCGTTCGCGCCCTCCAGGCCGAGCAGAAGTACGAAGAGGCCCTCCAGGTCGTCGAGCAGATCCTCTTCCTTGATCCCATCAACTCCTCCGGCCTCGTGCTGAAGGACGCGCTTCGCGACATCATCGTCTTCCGTCGCGCCGAGGGCTACCAGCAGGAAAAGGAACGCGGCATCATCTTCCAGGAGGTCAACAACATCCGCGCTCTGATCCCACCGGACCACATCATGGAGTACCCCGAGGATTGGCCCGCCATCACCTACCGCCGCGGCGAGCCCATCGCATTCGCCGATAGCGAGGACAACCGCCGCGCCCTTGCCATCCTCGAGACCAAGCGAATCCCCGTCGCCTTTAACGACACGCCCCTCTCCAACATCGTCGGCTTCCTCTCCCAGGTCACCAACCTCAACGTCGACGTCGATTGGCAGTCCCTTGAGACCGTTGGCATCGATCGCGAAGCCCCCATCACCCTCAACCTCACCAACGTTCCCGTCAAGACCGTGCTCGATCGCGTCATCGAGAAGGCCAGCGGCAGCGACCCCATCAACGGTGCCGCCTGGTCCATCACCGACGGTGTTCTAACCATCGCCTCGCGTGAGGTGATCAACAAGAACAAGGTCCTGGTCATCTACGACATCCGCGATCTCCTCATCGAGATCCCCGACTACCCCAACGCCCCAGAGCTCGATCTCCAGAACGTCCTCCAGTCCGGACAGGGCGGCGGCGGCGGTGGACAGAGCCCCTTCAACGACGAGGACGAGGACCAGGAGCCCGGCCGCACGCTGCAGGAGCGCACCGACGAGCTCATCAACATCATCACGACCAACGTTGACTCTCAGGGCTGGCAGGAAAACGGCGGCGATGTCGGCTTCATTCAGCAGCTCCAGGGCTCGCTGATCGTCACCAACACCCCCGCCAACCACCGCGCAGTCCACGGCCTGCTGAGCAAGCTCCGCGAAGTCCGCGCCATGCAGATCAACGTCGAGACCCGCTTCCTGCTCGTGTCCCAGGACTTCTTCGAGCAGATCGGCTTCGACATCGACCTCTACTTCAACACCGACAGCAACCAGGTCCGCGCCGCCCGCGCTCAGCGCCCCACCACTCGTCCCAACGAGTTCTTCGACCCCAACTCCGGCCGCCTTTCACCCACCTTCCCAACCAGCGGCGTCGGTGCCAACGCCTTCCGCACGCCGCTCCCAAGCCCCCTCTCGGTCGTCGGTGCCGGCCAGAACAGCCTCGGCCTCGCCGAGCAGCTCATCGAGAGCGACTTCGCAAGCGACATCCTCAGCACCGCACCCGCACTCGGCATCGCCGGCCAGTTCCTGGACGACATCCAGGTTGACTTCCTGATCAAGGCCACGCAGGCCGATCGACGCACCGTCAGCCTCACCGCCCCGCGCCTGACGTTCACCAACGGCCAGATCGCCAACATCTACGTCGTGACGCAGGTCTCCTTCATCTCCGACCTCACGCCGGTCGTCAGCGAGTCGGCCGTCGGCTTCGACCCCGATCTGCAGGCCGTCTCCGAGGGCGTGGTCATGCTCGTCGAGGGCACGGTCTCCGCCGACCGCCGCTACGTCACCATGAACCTCGACGCCGCGGTCTCCCGCATCGACGGCTTCACGAACTCGCCCGTCACGGCAGTCGCCGGTGGCCAGCTCGTCAACTCCGCCGATACGCAGTCCTTCGTCCAGCAGCCCACCGTCACCGTGACGCGCGTCCAGACGACCGTCACCGTTCCCGACCAGGGCACCATCCTCCTCGGTGGCCAGCGCCTCGTCACCGAGGCCGAGGCCGAGTCCGGCGTGCCCGTCCTCTCCAAGATCCCGATCTTGAACCGCTTCTTCACCAACCGCGTCATCACCAAGAGCGAGCAGACCCTCCTCATCCTCGTCAAGCCCACCGTCCTCATCCAGAACGAGGAAGAAGAACGCAACTTCCCGGGCCTCACCGACTCGGTCCGCCTCCCCTTCGGCGGCGGATAAGCCAGCGGCCACCTCGGCCGCGAGTTCAATCCTCCGACAACGCTCGCAAAAACACGAGAACCCCGGGACGCGTCGTCCCGGGGTTCTTTCTTTTCCAGATATCGATTCCCGCTCGCGTGCACGTCAATCACGCCACGCGCATCCGCGGCCAACACTCACCGCAACTGGGCCTTGACCACTTCCTTCACGGTCGACCGCACGCGAGTCGCGGCAGTCGTCACGCGTCGCTTCTCATCCTGCGAGACACCCTCGCTCGAAGCGAACACCACAAACCGCGGCGTTCCCACACTCTTCGAAGCCGGGGGCGAGATCCAGAGCACGATCTCGGCCGCCGCGGCGCCGCTCATCCGCTGCTGCGCGACGATCCACGCCTCGATCTTGCCCTTGGCCTCGGGGCTGTCGGTGGGCACCTGACCAAGGCTCATCCGCACCGACGCAAGAAGGTCGTTCTCCGCGTCCATTTCCTTGCGATCCGCCGCCCCCACTCCATCCGCGTCCGCCGCAGCGGGCAAACGCCGCAGATTCCCAGTGATCGCGAAGCCCTGCGACCGGAGCAGAGACTCAACCTGTGTGATCGCCGCCTCGGCCTCGGGCGTGCGCGGCGCGAGCACATCAGACACGATCAGCACGCGCGTCCCCGCAAATGCCGAAGCCTGCGCTGGCATCGGCAGCGTGGGCGGATTCGAAACGGTCGGAATCACAATCGCTGGCAACCCGCCCGCAATGGCGTCAAGCCTCGCCTGAGTGATCTCAACGGCGGCGTCGGCGCGGGCCGCGGCCGCTTCAACCGCAGCCTCCGCCGACGCTATCGCCCGCGCGATCGCCGCGCCGGTCTCTGTCTCCATCGGCTCAGCCCCGTTGATCTGAACCGCAAAGTCCGCCGCATCCTCGGGCGCGGCCGAGCGCGTCAGCGAGTTGGCAACAAGCGTCCCAAGTCCACCAAGCACAACAAGCACCGCGACACCCAGGCCCCAGTTGAGGCCCGCGGGCGTGCCGCCGCCGCGCCGTCCAGCCTGAAACGCCGCACGCCGCGCCGTCGCGGCAGCGCGGATCTCGGGCGCGGTGCGGCCACGGAATGCCGCCGTCGCGCGCGGATCGATCCACCTCGATGGCGACATCGGCTGCACAACAGCGTTCACAGGCACCGCTGGCGACGCCGCCGCCACGCGAGCCGGCGCTTCGCGCATCGCCTCACCACTCCACCAGTTCGTCACGCGGATCTTGGGCGTCTCTCGCGCAGGTGCGGCTACGCCGCCCATCGCCCGCGCCGCGGCAGCACCGACCGAACCAGCCCATGTCGTGGCTGCCGCGGCCGCCGCGCCAACGCCCGCTCCGATCGCGCCGACGCGCGACGCGCTCTGACGCGGGGGCGTGTCGCCAATCGACGAGTCGTCGCCGAGCCCGCTCATGCTCGGCAGGTCGATGGGCCTCATCGCGAACGGGTCCGGCGCTGAGAGGACCGCCGTGAGATCCGCGAGCATCAGCGCCGCGGAGTCGTACCGCTTGTCGTAGCTCGCCATCGCGCGCCGGATGATCCACTTGATCGCCTCCGGGCAGCGCTTGGTGACCTGCGACAGCTCACCGTGCGCGGGGAACGAGTCCTCGATCACGGAGTAGAGCACCGCGCCGACGCCATAGATGTCAAACCGCGTCCCATCAACCTCATGCACCTTGACGCCGCGCAGTGCAAGCCGCACCATCTCAGGATCGCGGAAGTACTCGGTGCCGTGCGTCGTCAGCGTCATCGCTGACCTCAGCGAAGAGACAAGACCAAAGTCCACGAGATGCGCCCGCCCATCGCGATGGTCGATGATGATGTTGTCGGGCTTGACATCCTTGTGCCAGAGCCCGCCCTTGTGATAGATCGAGAGCGTGTCCACCAGGTCCGAGACATACGCGACCGCGGCCCGGAGCGCCCGGGCATCGAGGCCGCCGGGCGCGCTCTCCGCGTGCAGGCGGCGCGTCGCCATCGAGAGCGAATCGCCGGGCACGTAGCGCATCACGTAGTGGAATCTTTCCTGCCCCATCTCGTGATCGAGGATCAGGCCAAGCCGCTTCGCCGCGTCAAGGCTCCGACTCTCACGCACGATCTGCGGCAGCGAACTCCCTTCCGTGAGCGAGAAGGCCTTGATCACCACGCGATCCACATCGGCAAATCCGTCGCGCGCGAGGATCGCGCGGCGGGTCGCGTCGGGCTCTGCGATGTAGAGCTTGGCACCGCTGCCGCCCGTGGGGAGCGAACCGATGATCGAGTATCCCTCGAACTGGCCCGCGCGCCCTCGCACCGGAATGTCGGCGGTGGGCGCGCCAGCCATCACACCGGGCAGACGCCGCTCAAGACCCTCGGTCAGTCCGCCCAATCCAAAGAGCCTCAGCGGATGACCGATGACCACGCGGTACAGGCACTTGCCCGCCGTCGTGATCTCATCCTGGATCGCGCGGCCATAGTGCGAGGCCGCGGAGAATCGCGCGATGACCAGCGAGAGCACCGCCATCGGGATGTAGACGACCATCAGCAGCAGCGCACCAATGAGCCGCAGCAAGTCGCCAACCTCGCCACGCACGAAGCGGGCGATGTGCGCCAGCAAGCGCAAGCCCATGACAATGAAGCCAACGGAGATGACAATCGCGAGCACGAGTCCAATCGTGATGGCAATCGCAGCAATACCGGACCCGATGATTCCCATGCGTCACCTCGACCAGCGTGTGCTCAGGCCCGTCTCATCACCGCAATCGCTCCGCCTGATCCTCTCGCCACAGTTCCATCTGACGGAGATAGATCTCACCGATGGCCTCATCAAAGAGGGCATCGTCGCCAGCGTCACGGTCCTGTTTGGGAGAAAGGTCGATCCCCTTTCGCTGCGCTTCCTCACGCTCGTCGGGCGTGAAGCTGTAGAGCATGATCACCTCGGCCAGCCGCGCCCGCAGCATGTCGCGAACGCGGGCCAGCCGGCGGCTGACCGTCGGCTCGCTGATCCCAAGCGCATCCGCGACCTCGCGCCCGGGCTTCCCTTCCAGAACCCGCATCGAGAAGATCGAAAAGTCCGCGAACTCCGCCTCCTTTCCGACTGCCTTGATCGCCGCCTCGACCTTGGCCCCGAAGACCGCAGCCTCGTACCGCGAGTCCGCGGCCATCGCGTTTGACTCGAGCATCCAGCGCTCGTCGAGCTCCGCGGCCTTCTTGTTCCCGCCGCGTTTCTGGGCGTGGCGACGATCCATCTCGTCACCCAGGACATGCTTGGCAATCGCAAGAAGCCATGTGGAGAATCGCGCCCCGCGCGTGGGGTCGAAGCGCTCGATGGACTCGGAGAGAGCGGCAAGGGTCTCCTGCGAGAGATCCTGCACCGTCTGCGACCCGATGCGGCCCTTGCCCCATTTGGTCAGCTGCGCCTGGACCACCGGCCCAAACGTCTCCCAGAGCTCGAACCACGCCCCCTGGTCGTTGGCACGAAGCCGCCCGATAAATCCCGTTGTGATCGGCGTCAGCATCGCGTTCAGAACCTCCATAGGGCCATCTCAGGACGAACTCGGCCGCCAGAGCCTCCCCACTCATTCGCACAACTGCCCTGAAGATTACACACCATGAGGAGGAGGCACTGGGGAATGGGCACTGGGCACCAAGGGCCGACGAAGGCGGATTGAAGAACGGATCGTCGCGATTTCTTGGGCGTTAAGTACAGAAAACCGGCGGATATGTCGGCTCCACGATCGGGACGGTTCTGAGATTGCAAAATCTTTGGTTGATCCTGAAAGGCTTCGTGGCTGGCTCCCAACAAGGCTCCCGAACGCGCAAGCTCAGGGGAGTTCCGGGCCAGCGCGGGCGGGGCATCGTCGGCTTATCGGAGACTAATCATGGCCTTGTCCAAGTGCATCGTTCGCTACGCCGTGATCGCTGGGCTGGTTGGTGGAACTGCGGCCCTC
>Ga0105044_10016221_pt1 | contig 10052 bp, 9 predicted proteins | sample MAT01_FD_78092 | JGI IMG/M metagenome (GOLD analysis project Ga0105044, IMG submission 78092) | Freshwater microbial communities from Lake Fryxell liftoff mats and glacier meltwater in Antarctica - MAT-01 | ecosystem: Environmental > Aquatic > Freshwater > Ice > Liftoff microbial mat | place...
GACCGGGGCTATCCAACGGTCGATGACGCCGATGTGCTCGCTTATGTCAAAGCCGAAAACGCCTATTTCGAGGCGAAGACCGCGCCGCTGGCGGGTATTACCGAGACTATTTTCGAAGAACTGAAGGGTCGCATCAAGCAGGATGATGCCAGCGTGCCGGTCAAGGACGGCGACTATGAATATTGGTGGCGATTCGAACAGGGGGCGCAATATCGCACCTGGCTGCGGCGCCCGGTTGGTAGCGGCGCTGAACAGATCATCTTGTCGGAACCGCAACTGGCGGCAGGCAAGGACTATTTCCGCCTCGCCGGCACGGCGGTAAGCCCCGATGGCAGCAAGCTCGCTTATGCTTTTGATGACAACGGCGCCGAACGCTTCCGGCTGGTGGTGCGCGATATCGCCACCGGGCAGGACATTGAAACCGTTACCGACAAAAGCGTCGGGGTGCCGGTATGGACGGCGGATTCAAAGGGCCTCGCCTGGACCGAAGTCAATGACAATTGGCGGCGGGTGAACATCCGCCTGCACCGGCTCGGCCAGACCGGCGACGATGCGACGCTATATGCCGAAACCGCCGACAAGGGCTTTGGCGTCAGCGTTGATCGCAGTCAGGACCGGCGCTGGCTGATTATCACCACCAGCGATCATACCACCAGCGAAGTGCGGCTGGTCTCGGCCGCATCGCCCGAAACGCCGCCGCTGCTGGTGCGCGCCCGCAAGACGGAGGTCAGCTATGATGTCGATGTGCGCGGCGACACTTTGTTCATCCGCACCAATGATACCCACCCCAACTTCCGCATCGTCACCGCGCCGCTGTCGGCTCCGGGCGAATGGCACGAACTGATTGCGCCATCGGATCGCGATTATCTGCGCGGCCACGCCGTTTTTGCGTCGTACCTCGCGATCAGCCCCCGCCGTGACGGGCTCGACCAGGTGCGTCTGCGCCGTGATGATGGCAGCGAAAGCATCGTGCCGTTTGGCGAAGCGTCATACACCGCCGACATCGGCGCCAATGCTGAAGCCGATGCGCCGCTGCTGCGGCTGCGCTATACCTCGATGGTCACCCCCGCGACGGTGTTCGATTATGAAGTCGCGACGGGCAAGCTGATCACCCGCAAGGTGCAGGAGGTGCCATCGGGTTATGACGCCAGCCAGTATGTCACCGAGCGATTGTTCATCATGGCGCGCGATGGCGTGCGGGTGCCGGTGTCGATCGTCTATAAAAAGGGCTTCGAAAAAGGCCCGGGCGCAGCGATCCACCTCTACGCCTATGGCGCGTATGGGATAGCGACACCGCCGCAATTTTCGGCCAATCGGCTGAGCCTGCTCGATCGCGGCATGGCCTTTGCCATCGCCCATATCCGCGGCGGCGATGACATGGGCTATCGCTGGTATCTTGATGGCAAGCATAAAAAGCGCACCAATACGTTCAATGATTTCGTCGATGCCGCCAAAGGGCTGGTTGCTGCCGGCTGGACATCGACCGGGCAGATTTCCGCCAGCGGCGGTAGCGCCGGCGGTGAATTGATGGGAGTGATCGTCAACAGCAACCCCGAACAATGGCGCGCGGTGGCGGCGCATGTGCCCTTTGTCGATGTGCTCAACACGATGCTCGATGACAGCCTGCCGCTGACGCCGGGAGAATGGCCCGAATGGGGCAACCCGATCACCAGCAAGGCGGATTATGACCTTATCAAGGGCTACAGTCCCTATGACAATGTCCGCGCCCAGGCCTATCCACCGTTGCTGATCACCGCCGGGTTGAACGATCCGCGCGTGACCTATTGGGAACCGGCGAAATGGACGGCAAAGCTGCGGGCGACCAAGACCGACGGCAATATCCTGATGCTCAAAACCAATATGGGCGCCGGGCATGGCGGCAAATCGGGGCGGTTTGCCGCGTTGCAGGAAGTTGCCGAGGAATATGCCTTCATCCTCGATCAGTTCGGCCTGGCGGGCGATGCCGCCGCCCGCTGACCGGACCGGCTTTGCGATGTCCGCCGTCGCTACGGCAGCGGACATCGATGAGCTCGGCCATGTCAATAATATCGTCTATTTGCGCTGGGTGCAGGATGTGGCAACGGCGCATTGGCGTGCAGTGGCCCGTGCAGCCGATATAGACCGCTTCATCTGGGTGGTGACCCGCCACGAAATTGACTATTTTCGCGCCACGTTGGTTGGCGAAACGCTGACGCTGACCACCTGGGTCGGCACGCCGAAAGGCGCGCGCTTCGATCGCTTTGTCGATATCGCCGGCGCAGACGGCAGGTTGCGCGCCCGCGCCATGACGATCTGGGCGCTGGTCGATACCCTTAGCAACCGCGCCGTGCGGGTGCCGCCCGAGACGGCGGCACCCTTTTTGCGCTAAGCTGCCGCCACCACGCCAATCATGCCGAAGCCGATGATTATCAGCGCCCAGTTTCGGGCTCGGGAACGACAGCCATGACGCCGATATTATCGAATTCAACGGCGGCACCGTTGGAGCGCAAGCGGGCGGCCGTGATTTTCTGCTCGGGCTTGAATTCAAAGAATATGCGGCGATTGGTGATCCCAGCGGTCTGGTTGCCATTGGCGAGCGGCAGGCTGCTGCTGCCTGTCATAATAACGCGAAGTCCCGCCAGATCGAGGAAATCGAACAGGCTTTCGCTGCCACCGCCGATCGAGCGATAGATACTATTGCCGATACCCGCGGCGGCGGCGCGCACCACGCCGATCGATCCGGCGGCAGTGATGACCGTGCCGCGGCAGATATCGGTGACACCGGCAGCGGTGGCTTGATCGAAACTGACAAGGAGCGATTCACCCCGGGCCAGCCCCGGATCGGTCGCCCCAAGCCTGCCGGTAACAGTGACGTCGGCGGCGGGGGCGGGGGCGACGACCAATGCCGATAAACATAAACAACGAAACAATTTGCGACTTCTTCCCTTGTGGTTCAGACGGGGGAGAACGGCGGCATCAAAAGCCGATGGCAGCCAATCGATAGTGAAGCCAACTTGAGGGTAACGGGTGTTTACAAACCCCCGGCGCGCGCCAGCCCATAAAGATGAACCGCACCGAACAGTACCGCCGCCACGCCGCCAAAGATCATGGCATGCCATGGAATATAGGCGTGCCAGGCCAGCGGCGTCCGGCGACGGGCATGATCGCCAAGGCTGGCGACAATGGTGAACAAGATTCCGCCAACCAAAAGCGCGATTGTGTTTTGCAAGTCCATCGGAGCGCGCTAATCTAGTAAACTGACGAAGCCAAGCCGCTTGCCGGCCGCCAGCCCTGGAGAGCCATATGTTGCGCCATTCCCTGTTTGCCCTGACCGCTACCATTGCCCTGACCGCTGCCATCACCCTGGCCGCACCGGCAGTTGCCGGCCCCTTCGACGCCGCACTTGCAGGCGCGCATCGGTCCGATGCCAACAAGGCGCGCGATGTTTATCGCCATCCGGCGCAGACGTTGGGCTTTTTCGGTATCAAGCCCGAAATGACGGTGGTTGAAATTTCGCCGTCGGCTGGCTGGTTTACCGAAGTGCTGGCACCGTACCTGCGCGAAAAGGGCACACTTTATGCCGCCGGCAGCAACCCGGCAGCCAGCGAACGCGCCGCAGCGGGTGTGAAAAGCTTCACGGACAGACTCGCCGCCAACCCCGCCGTTTATGGATCGACCAAGGTCAGCGTCTTTGCCAAGGACGCAATGGACATTGCGCCAGCCGGTAGCGCCGATGCGGTGCTGAGTTTTCGCAACGTCCATAACTGGCACATGAGCGGCTTTGCACCCGATGCCTTCAAGGCGTTTTTCGCCGCACTGAAAAAGGGCGGCACCCTCGGCATCGTCGAACACCGCCTGCCCGAGGACAAGCCCGACGCGCTGATGACGTCGAGCGGCTACATGAAGATGTCCTATGTCAAGAAACTGGCTGAAGACGCAGGCTTCAAATTCGTCGGTTCCTCCGCCGTCAATGCCAACCCCAAGGACACCAAGGGCTACCCCAAAGGCGTCTGGACGCTGCCGCCCAACTACGCCGAAGGTGATACGGACAAGGCAAAATACACCGCGATCGGCGAAAGCGACCGGATGACGTTGAAATTTATGAAGCCGTAAGCACGGGGCGGCGGCATTAAACCCGCCGCACCCCCGATACCGGAGCGGCTACCCCCGCCGCTTCCAACCGATCAATGACATCGGCCAGCGGTTCCTCGGCCGTTGCCATCCAATGAGCATTGGCGTGGAATAGCCGGTCGCGCGTTGCCAATATCCCGACATGGCCAGGAAAAAAGATCAGGTCACCCACGGCGCGATCGGCAAAATCCACCGCCGCACCCAATTCGGCCAGTTGCTGATCCGAATCACGCGGGCACGGCATCCCGCATGCCGCCAGCGCCGCCTGCACCAGCCCCGAACAATCGACCCCCAAAGGCGTGCGCCCACCCCATAGATAGGGCGCGCCAGTGAACAGTCGCGCCACCTCGATCGGCGATGCCGGCAGCGGCGCCAGATGGCGATGATGGATGAAACCGGCGTCACAGGCGAAGAATCTCTCTCCCGCCACCCCCGCCACGCGCGCGCCGAAAGGCAGTTCCGCCAGTACCGGCGCCTTGATGTCGGCTGCGGCGAACACCGGTGCCACTCGGGCCGTCACCGTCACCAGCGCGGCGCCGTCATGCATCCCCAGCGTATCGGCGCGCACCCAGCCGACATAGCGATCGGCGACGCTGCGCCCAAAGGCCCAGCCCGCCACCGTTTCAAAGACGTCAAACCCCTCGCCCGCGAGCAATTCGCTCACCGCAACGCTCGCTGGATCCCCCGCCTTGTGCATTGGCGTGCGCGCTACCACCGCCTGCATCGCCGCCGGTGCCACGTACCGCCCTGCCGCCACCTGCCCGGCAAGCGCCACCTCAACGAGGTCGGGCCGCGCGACCCAGCGCCGCGGATCGAGCCGCGGGCGCACCCCGGCCAGCCGCGCCTGTCCTACTGCGGTCATGCCCGCCCGAAACGCTGGCGGATCAGCGCAAAAGATGCGCGCAGTCCCATCGCCTCGCCGCCGCGCGGGCGGCCGGGGCGCGCCGCCGGGTTCCAGGCAAAGGTATCGAAATGCGCCCAGGGGATGCCCGGCGGCACGAATGCCTCAAGGAACAACGCCGCCGTGATCGCCCCGGCAAAGCCGCCATCGGGCGAATTGTTCAGATCGGCAATGGGCGATTTCAGCATGTCGCGATAACCCTGCCATAGCGGCAAACGCCACAACGGATCGCCCGCAGCCACCGCCGCCACGGCATAATCACTGGCCAGCGCCTCGTTGTTGGCGAAAAAGCCCGGCAGTTGTGGCCCCAGCGCCACCCGCGCCGCACCGGTGAGCGTGGCGAAATCGATCATCAGTTCGGGCTTATCCTCCCCGGCCAACGTTAGCGCATCGGCCAGGATCAACCGCCCTTCGGCATCGGTATTGGTGACTTCCACGCTTTTGCCGGCGCGCGTCATCAACACATCGCCGGGGCGCATCGCATCGCCTGCGATGCTGTTTTCAACCGCCGGGATGATCAGCCGCAACCGCACCGGCAGATTGGCCTGCATCACCAGCCGCGCCAGCGCCAGCGCATGGGCAGCACCGCCCATGTCCTTCTTCATCAATGCCATGCTGCCACCCGGCTTGATGTTGAGCCCGCCGGTATCAAAGGTGACCCCCTTGCCGATGATCGTCAGCCGGGGATGGCCGGCATCGCCCCAGGTCATGTCGATCAGCCGCGGCGCACGCGATGCCGCCCGGCCGACAGCATGAACTGCGGGGTAATTCGCCGCGAGCAGGGCTTCGCCCTTGGTCACCGCCAGCATCGCGCCAAAGGCCTGCGCCTCGGTCGCCACCGCATTGGCAAGCTCTGCCGGCCCCAGATCTGCCGCCGGCGTATCGACAAGATCGCGCACCAGCGCCGTCGCCTGCGCCAGTTTGACCGCTTCCGACACAGCCGCCGGCTCAAGGCTGAGCAGCACGCGCGGCCCGGTATCGCCGCTGGCTTTCTTGTAGCGCGTAAAGCGATGCTGGGCGAGCAGCCAGCCAAGCAGCGCCGGCCCGACCGGTTGCGACGGCCGATAGCGCCCCGACGGCAGTTTGGCAGCAGCAGCGGCAAGGCCCCAAGGCCCCGGCTCGGTCGCCACCCCGGCAATCGCCGACCAATTCCCGGGGCCATCACCGGGCAGCAGCGCGACACTGTCGGGCGCTGCCGTAAACCCCTGTGCCGCGACAAAGGTGCGGGTGCGCTCGCTCTGGCTGCGCAGCCAGTCGTCGAAACCGGCGGCGGTGACCAGCGTCAGAGCGGTGGCAGGGGTGCCATCATCGGCGATCAGCAGCGGGGCAAATTCGGTCATTTCCATGGTGTAGCGGATGCGAGGCCCTGCCGTCACCCGCTAAGCTGAAGCGTCAGATTGGCACGCCGAACAGGTCGGCTTCGTCTGATTCCTCGATGCGAACCCGGATAATGTCGCCCACCGCTACACCGCCGGCATCGCGCAGATGGACTTCACCATCGATTTCGGGCGCATCATATTTGCTGCGCCCACTGGCGCCGCCTTCGTCATCGACCGCATCGATCAATACATCGATGTCGCGGCCGACCTTCATCGCCAGCCGCTGTTCCGAAATCGCCGATTGTGCCGCCATGAAGCGGTGCCAGCGTGCTTCCTTCACCGCTTCGGGCACTGCCCCGGGCAGGGCGTTGGCGGCGGCGCCTTCGACCGCTTCATATTTGAAGCAGCCGGCGCGATCGATCTGCGCCTCGCCCAGCCAATCGAGCAGATACTGGAAATCGGCCTCGGTTTCGCCGGGGAAGCCGACGACAAAGGTGCTGCGCAGTGCCAGATCGGGCACCTGGCCGCGCCATTTGCGAATGCGATCGAGCACTTTGGCATCGTTGGCCGGTCGCCGCATGGCGCGCAGCACCTGAGGGCTGGCGTGCTGGAACGGAATATCGAGGTAGGGCAGAACCAACCCCTCGGCCATCAGCCCGATCAACTGGTCCACATGCGGATAGGGGTAAATGTAATGCAGCCGCACCCAGGCGCCGAGCAAGCCGAGTTCGCGCGACAGATCGGTGATGTGCGCGCGCAATTCGCGGCCCCCCAGCGACGACACAGCGTGGCGCAGATCGACCCCATAAGCCGATGTATCCTGGGCGATGACCAGCAGCTCCTTCGATCCACCCTTCACCAGTGCCGCCGCCTCACGCAAGATCGCCGCCGGCGGCCGGCTGGCAAGATCACCGCGCAATGACGGGATGATGCAAAAGGCGCAGCGATGGTCACAGCCCTCGGAGATTTTGAGATAACTGTAATGGCGCGGCGTCAGCTTCAACCCGGCGTCGGGAATCAGATCGAGATACGCCGATTTGACCGGCGGCGCGGCATCACGCACCGCCGCGACAACATCATCATATTGCTGCGGCCCGGTTACGGCGAGCACATCGGGAAAGCGGGCGCGGATGCTGTCGGCCTCATGCCCCATGCACCCCGTCACGATGACCTTGCCATTTTCGGCCATTGCCTCGCCGATGGCATCGAGGCTTTCGGCCTTGGCGCTGTCGAGAAAGCCGCAGGTGTTGACGATCACCACATCGGCGCCGGCGTAATCCCCCGACAAGGCATAGCCATCGGCGCGCAATTGCGTGAGAATCCGTTCGGAATCGACCAGTGCCTTGGGGCAGCCGAGCGAAACCATGCCAACGCGCGGTGCAGTATCAAGGATAATAGCCATCACTGCGCCATACGCGAGGGCTGCGGCGCTGTCACGACCCCGGGCCGGCACCGGGCGAAAGAGATTTTATCGACCGCCAATCACCTTCACCGGATCAACCGGCGTGCGTCCGTTGCGCAATTCGAAATGCACCTGCGGTTCGGCTACCGATCCGGTCGCACCCGCGCGGGCAATGATATCACCGCGGGCGATGCGTTTGCCGCGCATCACCAGCAAGGCTTCATTATGGCCATAGGCGCTGACCCAGCCGCCGGCGTGCTTGATGAGCAGCAGATTGCCAAAACCCGGAATCGCGGCGCCGGCATAGGCAACGACACCATCGCCCGCGGCGCGCACCGGCGCCCCCGCCGATGCTTTCAAATTGACACCGTCGTTGAAACGCCCGCCCGGCTTGGCGCCAAACCCCGACAGGATGCGGCCATCGACTGGCCAGGCAAAACGCGGCGCGTCACCCGTCAGGGCCGGCAGCGGCACAACGCTTGCGGCGCGCGGTACCGAGCGGACCGTGGATTTGGTGGCAAGCGGCGATATTGCCGGTTCACCGCCGGTAATGATGTCGTCGATCTGTAGCGTGAAGGAACGGGCGCGCTCTTCAACGCTCATCGCCGCTTTCTCGGCCGCAACCTGGTTTGCCGTCGGCAGCAGCAACCGGTCACCGATTTCGAGCAGATAGGGAGGGGACAGGCGGTTGGCGGCGGCAAGCTTTGCCCATTCAACGCCATAGGCACGGGCGATCGCGATCCCGGTCTCGCCGGGTTTTACGGTGTGCAGCCGGCCGCCGGGCACGGTCGTGGCGTCGGTGACGACCTTGCGCGCCTGCCAGACCGGCTTTGCCGGCAGTGCTGCCCGAGCATCGGCGCGCGGCGGCGCCGCCAGTGGCCCCGGCCGCCGCGGGCTGTCGGGAACGGCACAACCGGCCAGACCGGTGATCAGAATACCCGCCAAAACCGGAACAATGATGACGCGGTGCGGAAACGCAAAGAGGTATGGACGAGGCATCAGGACGCTGGTTTAGGGGCTGCGTCAAACGATGGCAACGACAGGCCGACAGCAAGTTTGCCAGACGATGATGGCTTCAAGAATTCACCCAAAACTGTCGGTCAGCTTTACACATGCGAAAGTAAACGATTAATTAATTTCTTTATTTGCAGTGATTTACCGTTACAGAGCCACTTGGCCCGTTTTTTGCATGGTAGATCGCGTCAGGCTTACGGCGTGTCCGGATGCAACAAACAAGAGGGTTTTTTACCATGGCAAAAACGATCAATAAATTCGCGCTGGCAGCAGCTGCAGCCGTATCGGCACTCTCGATGGCGGCACCAGCTTCGGCAGTGGTGACCACCTTTGCTTCGTTCAACGCCATTTCCGGCGGGAACATCGTTTATAATAACAATGGCACCGGCGGCAACAACACGACTTACCGTTCGAACGGCACCGGTGGCACGATCTCGACCACCTCCAGTGCTTTCAATGTGCGTCCCGCGAACGCGGTGCCCGGTGGTGTTGCTGTTTCATTCTCCTTCCTGCAGCCACAGCTCGCTTCACTCTCCAACCTCGCCGCAACCTTCACTCTCAGCGGCACGGCAGCCCCCGGCGTGGTGAATAATATGTTCGGCTTCAGCTTCATGCCCAATTTCGTGGGCTCGTTCTCATTCGTTTCGACAGCACCAATCACCATCGGGTCGTTCAATTTTCTGGCTGGTGCCAACCTGCTCACCGGAACGTTTACGCAGGCCACAATCGTCGGCCAGACCGGTGGCACGTCAGGCAGCCTTTCGGGTTCGACGCCCGGCAGTGTGATTACTTACACTTCAGATTTCCTGGACTTCACCGGAACTAATGCTCGTGATTTCTCGATGTCGCTGACCGCGATCACCTCGCTCGTCAATAACGTGAACAATGGCGTGAACAGCGTAGCTAATCGATCGCTGCGCAGCTTCCGGGCAACTTCCACGGGTAGTTTCTCGTCCAACCCGGCACCGGCGGTCACCGACGTTCCCGAGCCGCAGACCTGGGGCCTGATGATTGTCGGCTTCGCCATGGTAGGCGCCACCCTGCGTCGTCGCAAGACCGTCGCCGCCTGAGGCCAAGCGACCTTGCGCCCAAGGGCGCAAGGAAGTTCATCAAGGGCCGGCTGCACCGCATCCGGCCCTTTTTGCCGTCTTGGCGAAAGGACGTTTGGCCAAGGGCAGACCTGATCCCAACATTGCGCATACCACGTCGCATCGCGACCCACGCCGACCAGGCGGGTTGCAAGACCGTGAGCCGGCCTTGTGTGCCCATGAACACCACGCCCGCCGGTTGGCCGGGGAGCCGGCGC
>Ga0105044_10016222_pt1 | contig 10052 bp, 11 predicted proteins | sample MAT01_FD_78092 | JGI IMG/M metagenome (GOLD analysis project Ga0105044, IMG submission 78092) | Freshwater microbial communities from Lake Fryxell liftoff mats and glacier meltwater in Antarctica - MAT-01 | ecosystem: Environmental > Aquatic > Freshwater > Ice > Liftoff microbial mat | place...
CGCACGGTCGCGCCGTGGAAGATCTCAGCGACATTGCTCGCGCGGCCACGTTCGGGGCAATCAGCACTCTCATCGTCGACATGGACCACTTCGGCTCAGGCACAATCGACGAGACCACCGGGGCGATCACGTTCAGTGATGTCGATGACGCCGCCAATTACGGCCTCATCGACGAGGTCGCGCGGCGTGCGCTGCTATCCGGAGCGCGGGTTCTCGTTGTTCGCGGCGATGACGTGCCAGGAGGCGGGCCGGCGGCCGCGAACGTACGGTTCGCTGTTTAGGGCGTGGATTTCGGCGCGACACGGGACTCGAGCAGCGCGAGCAGGTGCGCTGAGATTCGAACTAGATACCGTCTCGCGAGTCGCTCAAGCCGACGCCTTCCCACCCGAACTCAGAGAACGTGGCTCGTGTTCCGTTCCCGGCGGGCGACTGGGCAGCGATACCGACGTGAAGCGGGGTATCGCTGATCTCGCCGAGGGTGAAGTAGCGGGCGAGATCCCAATGGCGGCCGTCGCTTGACGAATGAAGCGCGAACGTTCGGCCCATTCGCGAGATACGCAGATGGATGTCGTCACCGACAAGATATGTACTGTTTGCATCGTCGGATTGACCCATCGTGACAACGGTGACGACCCGCGTGCGCCCAACGGGGTCGACCTCTGCGCAGATTTTGAACCACGACTGATCATTGAAGTACCCAACAAGCACGCCGGAGTCGAACTTCTCTTGGAAGTCGACCTTCACTTTCGCGCGGAACTGGAAGTCGCCAGTCGCCTGGAACGCGAACACACTGGCAGACATCACCAGACCATCGGAGCTCGGGTCAGCGAACAGGTCGTCGCCCGCGTGGGCAGTGAGTCGGACCGTGCCCGGCTCGACCTCCTGGACATCCGCGTGATTCTGGCTTAGAGAGTTGAGCGGGTTTGGAAGGGCGGCGATACTAATGCTGGTCATGGGGTGACCTCTCGTTGTCGTGATGTGTTGGTCTGGAGTTCAAGCGAGGATTGCCGGTTGACTGACGCACCACGAGAAGTGGCTCCGGCGAGCGGACCGTAGCGTGGGTGACGGTCGAATCGTCATCCGTGAGGCGCGCTACCGCCGCCGCGCCCAACTCGCTGAGCGGCATTCGCACAGTGGTGATCGGAGGCCAGGTCGCGTCCGCGTACCAGACATCGTGCAGAGCGACGATCGAGATGTCTGTCGGCACCCGCAGGCCAAGCGCATGAATCGCTGCCAAGACGCCGAGGGCCGCGTTGAGATTGGCGACGACGATTGCGGTGGGCAACGAGTCGTGACTCGCGAGCGCTTCCATCGCGGCCCGGCCGTCCGCTCCCGAATAACCAAAGGAGGTGATCCAGCGGTCCTGAATCGGTAGCCCAGCCTCGCCGATCGCGGCCCGAAAACCAGCTTCACGTCGTTGGCCGGTGGCGCTGCTGCGATGTCCGCCGACAAAACCGAGCTGCGTGTGACCAAGGCCAATGAGGTGCTCAACCGCGGTGCGGATGCCACCGGCGTCGTCGAGCACCACCGTGCTGAGCGGCCCATGATCTTGCGAGTTGATCACTACGATTGGCGTTCTGCCGATTGCCATCGACTCCACATCAATGTGCGGAGGCCCGTCAGGCAGCTGCAGAATGACGCCGTCAATCCGTGCCTCCCCGACCATCTGACGCAACCAGTCGCTGCCGTCAGTCAGTCGCTCGGCGCGGGCAAGCACAATCGCAAGACCGTGGGATGCCGCTTCATCCTCCGCTCCGCTGGCCAATTCTGCGAATACCGCGCTCGTGACATCCGGCACGACGAGCGCGATCGTGCGGCTGCGCGAGGTGCGGAGCGCGCGGCCAGCATGATTGGGCACATAAGCAAGATCCCGCGCGGCCGCAACGACACGTTCTCTCGTCGCTGCGGATACCCGTAACGTCGAGTCGCCAGACAGCACTCGTGAAACCGCAGACGCCGAGACACCCGCGAGTGCAGCAACATCGCTGATCTTGACCATTGCTCCGCACGCCCATCGCTAGAGACGCACGACCTCGTTCGACTCCATTGAACGGTACAGCGCAGCGACGAGTTCGATCGTTCTCACGTTGTCACTGACGGCGCTGCGAGGCGTCGAGCCCGTCGCGATCCCATCCAGCACCGAGCCCATAGTTCCAATAAACGCGTGCGGAAACCAGCGCAGGGTCACAGGATATGGCACCCAGCCATCCGTGCCGACCACCGTGCTGGTCACCTCGAGTGTGTCCGGCCGACCGTTCGGATAGTCATACATGAGGCCAAGTGTTCCGCGGATTGCCCCCTCGGTTCCTTCGATCCGGAACTCCGCTGTGCTGTCGCCACCGGGGTTCATGTGGTTCGAATAAACGAGCGCCGAGCTGCCGTTCGAGAACCGATAGCTGCTCGTCGTTCGGGTCTCGCCGACCGGGTATTGGCCTGGGACTCGCCCGCCGTCGGCGTACACCGACGTTGGTTCGCCCATGAACCACCGGACGACATCGTGGTAGTGAATCGAGTGCACCATGATCTCGAGGCGCTCCATGTTCTTGGTCCACTCCCACAGTCTCCAATCCGAGAATGCATTGAGCGAGAGGGTGAATGAGGTGAGCGTTCCGAGCCAGCCGAGCTCGACCATCCGGTGTGCAGCAGCGATGCCCTCGTCGAAACGCAACTGCTGGTTCACGGCCGCAACGACACCTGCCTCAGCCGCGAGCGCCGCCAACTCCTTGGCCGTTTCGGGATCTAGGGCGAAGGGCTTCTGAGCCAGGATGTTCTTGCCTGCGGCAGCTGCCGCTCGGAATATCGGCGGCTGCGCTGCGACCGGAACGGCGATGTCGACCACCCGCACGCGCTCATCGGCAAGCAACTCGTCAAGGTTCGCGTATACCCGTGGGATGCCGTGGCGGTCAGCGACCTCGTGGGCTCGTTTCAGGTCCACATCAGTGATCCCAACGACCTCGAGGCCGGCGAGCTTGTAGGCCGGCAAATGCTGGCCATCGACGATACCGCCAGCCCCAACTACCGCAATCGGGAGCTTGTGTGCCTCCGGCACCACAAGCTTGCAGTGGTCAGAGATGTCGGTGAAAAAGTCGATCATGATTGCGCCCTCGCGGTCACAGGGTCACGGTATTTCACCGTCTGAAGGTGTTCGCAATAAAGAACGATTTGCTCGTCGTCGGCCCGGAACACCTCATACGAGACAGTGAAGAGCCCCATCTCGTCATACTTCGGCTCCTTGCGGAGGAGCGTGCGCATCGTATAGATGGTGTCGCCGATGAAGAGCGGCTTGATGAACCGCAAACGGTCGTAGCCGTAGCTGAAGGTGTTGACGTTGTTGTGAGCCATGAGCCCCATCCCGTAGCCGAACACGAGCGCCCCCGGCACGATTCGGCGGCCGAAGAGCCCCTCGTCACGAGCAAAGATTTCGTCGGCGACATACGGATGGAGGTCAACGAGCATGCTGCTGAACATCATCACCTCGCCCTCGGAGATGGTACGCCGGATCGAGCGATCGACCTCACCGACCTCGTAGTCCTCGTAGAGTTTGACGTCCTGATTCCAGACCGGTACCGCGTGTCGCGCTGCCGGATCGGAGTTGGGGTTCTTCACTTGGCTGCCTCCTGATTGCTGAACTCCGCACGGATCGCCTCGGTGTGCTGACCAAGGTGCGGGGCGCCTCGACCGTTTTTGAGCGGATGCCCGTCGAATCTGACCGGAGCACGCACGGTCTGGATCTCGACGGGTTCGCCGCCATCCGCCGCTGGCCGCGTTACGCGTTGAGTCATGTCGAGGGCGAGAAAGCCCTCGTGATCAACGAGCTCCGGCAGCGTCATGACTGGCGCGCACCAGACATCCGCGGCATCCAGAATTGCCAACCAGTGCTCAGTCGATTGGGTCGCGAGATGCACGGCGAGGGCTTTGGTGATCGCGGTCTGCTCCGACCACCACGTATCCGGGTCGATGTACTGCTCAAGCTCGGCCAGCCCGATGAGCGCGCCGAGCTCAGGTACCGGGGTCATTGCAATAGCTAGGTACCCATCTGCAGTTGGGTAGAGACCGTACGGAGCTTGGAGGAAGGCGTGCGCCGTGTTTCGCGCGCCGCGCCTGACCACGATCGACGGGTCGCCGAGGTGCGCACTGAGCAACTCGAACTGCAGATCGAGCATCGATTCGAGCAGGCTCGTGTCGACACGTCCACCGAGGCCGGTACGCTCGCGGCGCAGCAGCGCGGCCGTGATTCCGCTCGCGAGATGGATAGAGGAAATGATGTCGGCAATCGCAACGCCGACGGGAATCGGTGGATCGTCGGCGCTGCCGTTGAGCCATGGCAGTCCGGACAGCGACTGGGCGAGGAGGTCCTGCCCTGGGCGATCCTTCCACGGCCCATCGCCACCGTAGCCACTGACGCTCGCGTAGATGATGCCAGGGTTGATCGCCGCGACCGCGTCGTACCCGAAGCCGAGCCGCTCCATGATTCCGGGGCGGAAGTTCTGGATGATGACGTCGGCTTTCGCGACGAGTGCTCGCACCCCGACGAGGTCATCCTCGCTTTTGAGGTCGGCCGCGTAGCTCTCCTTGTTGCGATTGGTGATGTGAAACGAGAGGGTGTCGCCGTCCTTGACGACCCCCGCGAAGGCGAGCCGTCGACCGATGTCACCACCCTGTGGTCGCTCGATCTTGATCACGCGAGCACCGAGGTCGCCCAGCCGAGTCGCCGTCATCGGCCCCGCGAGGAACTGGCTGAAGTCGAGAACGAGCGTGCCTTCGAGAGGGAGGGGTGCGTTCACGAGACATCCAGCGTGTAGGTGCGGATGGCTGTGCGGTAGAGGATGTCATCCTGCTGCTCGGTGCTGAGGTGGGCGATGACCTCGCGCTGAGCGCGCCACACCCCGGCGAAGTCGCCAGCCAGAATCGACACAGGCCAGTCGCTGCCGAGCATCACCCGCGCTGAGCCGAACTTCTCGACGGCGTGATCGACGTATGGCAGCCAGTCCTGCCAGGTCCAGTCCGGAGCAGAGGCCGTGTTGAGTCCAGAGAGCTTAACGCTCACGTTGGGGCGCGCCGCGACCTCAGCGATCAGCGAGGCCCACGGCTCCCAACCCTTACCCGCGATGTCGGGCTTAGCCAGGTGATCGAGCACAATCGTGAGCTCCGGATGCCGGCCGGCCAGCTCGGCAAGCATCTCGAGGTGCTCTGGCACGACGCTCACGACATCGAGGGCGAGCCCGCGCTGTGCGAGTAGCCGCAGCGAGGCATCCACCGAATCCTGCAGTAACCAACGAGGGTCGGCATAGGTGTGATTGAGAACACGGATGCCGCGCACCGCCGGTGAGCCAGCATAGAGGTCAAGCGCCGCCTCAGCCTCGGCTGGGCGATCGAGGGGCGCCCAAGCGACAACACCGCGCACGACGGGAACGCGAGCCGCGACGGAGAGCATGTAGAAGGTGTCTTCGTAGCTGTCAGCCGCCTGCACCAGCACGGTCGCCGTGATCCCAGCGGCCGTGACATCCGCTGCCACATCCTCTGGTCCAAAGTCGGCGTTCAACGGCGGGACCGCACTGAGCCAGTCGTAGTTTCGCTCCGAAGGCTTCCACAGGTGCTGGTGGGTGTCGATCATCTGGGCGGGCTTGTACAGGTCAGTCATTTCTCACTCCCGGCTCGGCGATTTATTAGATAGATGTGGACAAAAGCAATGACGACCTCACCGCGCTGATTAACGACCTCGACTTGCTCATCGGCGATACCGAAGAGGTCTGGTCGTTTCGCGTGCTCCCGCAATGCGACAATCTCGCTACGCGAGGTGATGGTGTCCCCGATGTGTACGGGGCGGATGAACCGCACCCGGTCGTAGCCGTAGCTCATCGCCTCTTCGTTGATCTCGCCGGCGAGCATGCCGACGGCCATCGAGAGGATGAGTGTGCCGTGGGCCATCCGCTGACCTCCGGGCAGCGACTTCGCGAACTCGGCGTCCATGTGGTGCGGGTAGAAATCACCGGTCTGGCCGGCGTGCAGCACGATGTCGGCCTCGGTCACGGTGCGCCCGTGGCTGCGCCGGGTCGAGCCAAGAACGTACTCCTCGAAGTACGTCATCCAACGCCGCCCGTGATCGGCTTGCCCACAAGAAGATCGGGCAGCCGCTCGATCGCATCAAGCACCGCGGCGTCCACTCGACGCGCAAGGATCGCGTCTCGCACGAGGTGCGACAAGGCCAGCTGGAGGTCTGGCCAGCCAGCAACACGCGGGCGCACCCACGCGCGCTCAAGGGTTCTTAGGGTGTTGCGGAAGAACCCGTGAGTCGCAGCGTTCGTCGCCGCACTTCGCCAAGCGCGCAGGTTTCCCGGCTGGCCGCCGCCGGCGGTGTATGGCCCGCTTTGCACCTCGGCACCCGCGAGCGTTGCCGCGACGGCGATGGCAAGTTCGGGATGCTGCGTGCTGGCGGAGACTGCTATCCCCGCTCCGCCGAGAGTCGATCCCGCACTGAGCCCATCGAAGGATGGGAGGTCGTCGTAGGCAAGCAACCGATCGCGGAAACCTGAGCGTGAGTAGTTCGTGTACCCGAAGAGCGCAACGCCAACGGTGTAGTCGCTCTCGTCGGAGACGAGTGCCTCTGCTACGTCGATGGGATTCGCGTCTGCACACCACGCGGGCACGCGGTCGCTCAGTTCAATCATGAATTCGATGATTTCGGCAGCGACAGTGCGGTCAAGGAATGGTCCAGCGCCGACAAGGGACGCGGCGAGCGGGGCACCGCGTTGCGCCAAGAGGGTCGCGAACGTGCTGAAGGCGTCCACCGGCTTGTACGGCCACAGCACGGTACCGGTCTGAGCCTGCTCAAGCACATCACTCCAAAAGATCGGCGCTCCATCGGCGCGATCGGGGCGATAGGCGCTCACTTGGGCTGCGGCGTCGAGCCCGAGCGCCCACTGAGCGTCTCGGTAGCGGTACGACTCGTGAGATCGACCGACGCTCTCCCTGGCGAGTTCATCAATGCCGGGCACCGCGTCGAGTGGCAGTAACGCGCCGGCCTCGACGGCATCCGGAACGTGCGGGTGATCGATAACCATCACATCGAACTCGTGCGCGAAGTCGGCAACGTGCTGGTCGCCGAACGCCAACAACGAGCGGGCTTCCCATTCGATGGTGACGCCGTGGCGCTCGATCAGCAGCGGGTCGGAGGCGCGGAGGCCGTCCACTCCGCGCGGGTGATCCCAGGTCATCCCCTGAAGGAGCACCGGCGTTTCATTCGACGTCTCTGTCACAAGCCCAACCCTATGGTTAATCGATTTACCATGTCAACGTACAATCGCATACTCAGAGGATGCGGTGGCGATCCCAGACCGACCGCAGAGATTCGCCGGCCAACAGTTCTTTCAGCACCGTTGATTCAGCTGCGGCTCTTTTGCGCGCGGCAGCGAGCACTTCTTGCTCCTGCGCCTGAGGAATAACCGCGACGCCATCGTCATCAGCCATCACCAAGTCACCGTTTGCGATCAATGCGCCACCGATCGTCACGGCGCCGCGCGACTCGACGAGTTGCATGCGGCGGCGGTAGTCGATCGGACGGTGAGAGCGGGCAAAGGCAGGGAATCCGAGCCCCGCGATCTTGGAGGTATCGCGCAGATTGCCGTCAGTTACGATACCGACGCCCCCGGCGCCAATCGCTGCAGCGCTGAACAGCTCCCCCCAGAACGCGGAGGCGTTGCTTTGATTCGTCGCGAGCACAGCGAGTTCCCCGCGCTGCAGTCCGCTGATGAAGTCGATCGCGGCACCGTAGGGGTCATCGGGGTTGTCGTCCGAACTGGGGACGAAGCGGGCGGTTGCCGCGCGACCAAAGGCACGGGATCCGGCCACGACCGGGATCAGCCGGTGCTCGAGCACTTGCGAGCGCAGTCCGCACTCGTCGAGTGCGTCACTGAGCATCGCCGTGGTGAGCCGCTCGTCGCCCGGCTCCTGTTCGAACGCAACCATCAGTCGGTGTGGAAGATCTCGGGGAGGTCCTTCCACCACTCCCCATCGGCACGATCCTCGACGGGACGCTGAAGCGGCTTGCAGACATCCCACCACTCCTGAGTTACCGGGTCAGCCGCCATCGCAGCCATATCGCCGTCGAAGTCGTCGCCGTCGTATTCCATGTACGCGAAGAGCAGTTCGCCGTAGCGGTAGATCGAGTAGTTCACAATGTTGCTCGCCGAGATTCGAGCGAGCACCGCCGGCCAGACCGCCGCATGCAACTCCTCATAGCGCTGGACGCTTTCTGGCGGTAGCCCGATCACCGATGCCATGCGTTTCATGCGATTCCTCCTCTAGATGGTTGATTCAATTGCCCTGCAACCCAGCCCATGGCCTCGCGAACGTCACACGCTTCGTGAGCGAACCGGCCGCTGTCCATCGAATCGTCTGCTGGAGCGTGAGTGACGACATCCTCGACGACATCACCGCCACGCTCGCGTAGCTGCGTAGCAAGTCGATGTGAATGGGCGGTGCGCTGGTGTGGGATCACGGTGTCGAACGGCGACCACGCGATCCGAACGGGTACTCGGGCGAGACTATCGACGTAGTCGAATGGCGAGCGGGCACGATATTCGAGCGGCCGCTCGCGCGGCGAACCGCCGACCTCCGTGCTGATCATTTCGGCGAGGCTTGGCTCGCCGTCTGGCGAATCCGCGGCGCTCAGGTCAGCGTGCCAAGAGGCGAGATCCACAATCGGATTGACAGCCCACACGGCGCCCACTCCTTCCGGATGCTGGCCGGCGAAGACGAGCGCCTCAAGGCCGCCCATCGACAGGCCGCCGGTGCCGATGCTCGTCAGAGCGAACCGGTCTCGCAGCGACTCGCTCACAGTCCAGACCGCGTCGAGATGACCTTTCCAAGCAAGCGAGACACCGTCGACCTCGCGACCTCGCGACCGCGGCGCCAGCACCGCAAGTCCGAGCGCTTCCGCGCTCGAAGCGGCCCCTGTGAGCGGCCGTGTCAGGTATTCGCCGTCGGTGCCACCGTGCATGACAAGCTCGGGCCGGGATCCAAACGGGTGAAAGAGCACGACCAAGCCGCGAACATCCCCGCTCGGAACAAACAGGAGATACTCCCGAGGTTCGTTGCTGGCGTCTGCGACAGTCAGAGTGTGGACGCCCGGCCCCAACCCTTCACTCACAAGATCTCCAGGGTCGCATTCTCGATTGCGTCCCAGTCGTACACCGCTCCAAGCCCAGGAGTCGTCGGCGCGTACGCGTAGCCATCCCGGATGTCGAGCGGTTCGGCCAGCCCGAACGCGAAGTCATCGAGCGGATACAGCAGCTCGAACCATCCGGTGTTGCTCATGGCCAAAGCAGTGTGCAGATTGGCGAGTTCAATCGGATGGTAGATCGCAGTGTGAAGCTCGCAGGTCATGCCGAACGCCTCCGAAAGACGGGCGACTTTCAACGCCCCCGTGATGCCACCGCGCCAGGAAGCGTCGGTCCTCACGATGTCCACCGCGCCGCTCGCGATGAACTGGGCAGTCAAGTGGCTCCCACCCGCGATCGTCTCCGTGCCGGCAATTGGGATGTCGAGCTTCTGGCGCAGCTTGATGTACGACTGCATGTCGTAGTCGTAGAACGGTTCCTCGAACCAGAGATAGCCGAGCGACTCCAAGAAGCGGCCGACGCGCAGCGCCTCCTCATAGGTGTGGGTCGCTACCGGGTCAGCCATGAGGGGGAACTCTGGACCGACCGCATCCCGAACCGCGGCATACACCTCCATGTCGAGCGACGCCGGTGCCGGTGGGTGCACCTTGTAGCCGCGGATACCGCGTGCCTTCACCTCAAGCGCCTGAGCCGCGTACTCTTCCGGCGTGCTCAAGAACATCGAGCTCACGTAAAGCGCGCGCCGGTCGGCTGCCGTGCCGATCAACTCGTGGATCGGCAGGCCCGCCCGAATGCCCGCGATGTCCCAGCACGCGATATCGAACGGGCCGAATGCGTAGATCGGCGAGTGATTCCAGCGCCAGTCGCACCAGCGGAACTCCTGCGCGTTCTGCTCACGCGCCATCGGATTGCGCCCGATGAAGAAGGGTTTGA
>Ga0105044_10016226_pt1 | contig 10052 bp, 8 predicted proteins | sample MAT01_FD_78092 | JGI IMG/M metagenome (GOLD analysis project Ga0105044, IMG submission 78092) | Freshwater microbial communities from Lake Fryxell liftoff mats and glacier meltwater in Antarctica - MAT-01 | ecosystem: Environmental > Aquatic > Freshwater > Ice > Liftoff microbial mat | place...
CCACCATCAGGCCGGCGGCCCATCGAACAGGAGCGCCTCGACCGGGGACGTGAGGTCACGACCGAGGTCATCCGCGAGGTGAGGGTTGCCGGGTTCGTGACGCTGGGCGCGCTGGCCATGCTCTCGGTGGGCATCGGGTGGATCGTGGCCGGCCGGATGCTCCGCCCCATCCACCGGGTCACCGACGCGGCGCGGGCGGTGTCCGGGAGCAGGCTGGGTGAACGGATCGGATCGGGCGGTCCTCCGGACGAGTTGACGGAGTTGTCCGACACCTTCGACGCCATGCTCGATCGACTCGATCGGGCCTTCGCCGCTCAGCAGACCTTCGTGTCCGACGCGTCGCATGAACTCCGGACACCGTTGGCGGTCATGCGTACCGGGCTCGAGGTGACGCTGGACGACCCCTCGGCGTCGATTCCGGAGCTCCGATCAGCCCTGGCCGCCAACGTGGGCGTGTTGGAGCGGATGAGCGATCTGGTGGACCGCCTGCTGGCGTTGTCTCGGGCCGACACCCTGGCCTCGGTGTCCGAGGTCGACCTGGCCGACACAGCTGGAGAGGCGGCGTCCGTCGTCCAGGCCGAGGTGTCGGTCCAGGCGCGTCTGTCGGTCCACACCGAGCTGCGCCCGGCTCCGGTTCGGGGGGACCCGGTGCTGCTCGAACGGCTGGTCGTCAACCTTGTCGACAACGCTGTGCTCCACAACCGCCACGGCGGTTCGGTCTGGATCACCACCGGGATCCGAGAGCAGTCAGCCGAGCTCCGGGTGGAGAACGACGGTGCGGTGATCGACCCGACCGAGGTCGACGGGCTCTTCGAGCGGTTCGTCCGGACCGACCCAACGGTCGAGGGCACCGGCATCGGGCTGGCCGTCGTGGCGGCCATTGTGGCAACTCACGGGGGCGAGATCCGTGCCACAGCACGGTCCGAGGGCGGCCTGCGCCTCGTGGTCAGTCTGCCGGTCGCCGAGCCGACCGGCACCCACACTGAATCCTGAGAAATTCACAGGCTTCGGCCAGGCGAGGCTTGCACTGGGAATCCGTCGTCTATTAGGTATACCTCACATGCGACAGTTGCCACTCCCAATCATTGCCGTTCTGACCGCCGTGCTGGCCACGGGCTGCGGATCCGAGACCAAGGACACCGCATCCACGGGTGCAGCCTCCGAGTCCTCGATGGTGACCGTGTACACAGGGCGTCACTACGGGATCGAGCCGGTCTTCGACGCGTTCACCGCGGCCACCGGGATCGAGGTGCGCTTCACCACGGGCAAGGATCCCGAGCTGCGCGAGCGCCTCGAAGCCGAGGGGAAGAACACCCCGGCCGACGTTCTCATGGCCGCCGACGCCGGCAACCTGGCCATGGCCGCCGACGCGGACCTGCTGGCTGCCACGTCGTCACCGAAGATCGACGCCGCGGTTCCCGCCAACCTTCGGGACGCCGACGGCCGTTGGACGGCGCTGTCGCGTCGGGCCCGGGTGATCATGGTGTCCGAGCGCGTGGACGAGGCCGAGCAGCCGACGACCTACGCCGGACTGGGCGACCCGAAGTGGCGCAAGCGGCTCTGCCTGCGGCCGGCCACCCACCCGTACACCCAGTCGCTGGTCTCGTCGATGATCATCGCCGAAGGCTCCGAGCAGGCCGAGGTCACAGCCGCGGCCTGGGTCGCCAACGAACCGTTCTTCATCGACTCCGACACCGAGATCCTCGAGGCACTCATGGCGGGTGAGTGCGACGTGGCCGTGACCAACAGCTACTACCTGGCCCGTATGACCAAGGAGCAGGGGGCGGTGCCGGTCCGCCTGGTCTGGCCTGAGCAGGACGCCGGCCAACGAGGTGTCCACATCAACATCAGCGGGGCAGGCGTCACCACCCATGCCCCGAATCCCGCCGGCGCACAGCGGTTCATCGAATGGCTGGCCACGGACGGTCAAGCGGAGTTCGCCGAAGTGAACCTGGAGTTCCCCGCAGATCCAACGGTCGAGCCCGATCCGATCCTCGTGGCCTGGGGTGAGTTCCGCCCCGACCCGGTCGACGTCTCGGAGTTCGGCCCCGTCCAGCCCGAGGCGGTCAAGCTCCTCGACCGGGTCGGCTACCGGTGACCACCACGGGGGCGCTCCGGCGCCCTCGACCGCAGGGGCCCGCACTCACCGGGTGGCTTCGCCCGAGATCGTTGCGACGGCGGCGCTCGCGCCCAGTGCTGGCGGTGTCGGTGGTCGCGTTGTCCGCCGCCGTGGTGATCCCGCTGGCCGTGGTGCTGGTCTCGGTGCTGAGCCCGACGGGCCAGGTCTGGTCGCACCTGTGGGCGACGAGGCTCCCCGAGATGCTCGCCTCCACCGTGGTGCTCGTCGTGCTCGTCTCGCTCGGCTCCCTGGTGCTGGGGACCGGTCTGGCCTGGTTGGTGAGTGCCTACCGGTTCCCGGGAGTGCGTGTACTCAGCTGGATCCTGGTCACGCCGCTGGCCGTGCCCGGCTACGTGATGGGCTTCGTCTGGCTGGACTCCCTGGATGGGCTCGGGCGGGCCGTTCAGAGCATCTGGATCTGCGCCGGCGTCCTGGTGTTGTCGCTCTACCCCTACGTGTACCTCCTGGCTCGTTCGTCGTTCGGCGAGCGGTCCGGCGCAGCGGCAGACGCCGCACGGAACCTCGGCTGTTCACCGTGGCGAAGCTTTGGCCGGGTGGCGCTGCCCTTGGCCCGGCCGTCCATCGCCGCCGGAGTGGCGCTGGTGGCCATGGAGACGCTGACCGACATCGGAACCGTGCGCCTCTTCGACGTCTCCACAGTGTCCGACGGGATCTTTCGCGTCTGGTACGGGTTGGGCGACCGCCAAGCCGCTACCGAGCTGGCCGCACTCCTGGTCCTGGTGGCGTTGGTGCTCGTCGTGGCCGAGCGGCGGGGTCGAGGCGACGTCCGGTACACACCAGTGGGAGCCGGTCACCGACGGGCCGAGCCGATCCAGCTCCGGGGACGACGAGCGGCCGCCGCGGTCGGCGCGTGTCTGGCCGTGATCGGTCTGGCCGTGGGAGTCCCCGTCGTCCGGCTGGGCGCCTGGGCCATCGAGGCCGTTCGCAGCGGGCGTGCCGCCAGCCAGAGCGGTGGCCTCGGCACCCATCTGGGCAACACCGCGGTCATTGCCTTGCTGGCCACCGCAGCCTGTCTGGCAGTTGGTCTGTTGCTGGCGCTGGCGGTTCGATGGGACCGCCGCCGACTGATTGCCATGTCTGCCCGAGCCGCCACCATGGGCTATGCCGTGCCCGGGCCGGTGGTGGGCATCGGCGTGCTGGTCACCCTCGCCGCCCTCGACCGCAGCGGCATCATTCCCTCGGGAGTCGTGCTGGTCGGCTCACTGGCCGGGCTGGTGTACGCCCTCACGGTTCGGTTCCTGGCCGTCGGCTATCAGAGCAGCGAAGCAGCGCTGTCCAAGATCGGACCCTCCATGACAGCCAGCGCCCGGACGCTCGGCTCCCGCCCCGCCCAGGTCGCCCGGCGGATCGAGCTGCCGATCGCCCGTTCCGGTCTGGTGGTCGCCGCGGCGCTGGTGGCAGTCGATGTGGTGAAGGAGCTCCCCGCCACCTTGCTGCTCCGACCGTTCGGGTTCGACACCCTGCCGGTCTGGGTCTGGCAGGCCACGTCGGAGTCGCGGTGGGTCGAAGCGGCCATTCCGGCGCTCACCATCGTGGCGGTGGCGTCGATCGGCGTGGCCGCGCTGCTGGCCGTGACCGATCGGCGGAGACCGTCGCCACGTTGACCAGCACGGGCCGACAGCTCGTGGCCCGAACACCCGGGTACCGTGAGGAGCCTGATGGACACCGACCTGATGGACAGCGACCACCTCGGCGATGAGCTCTCGAGTGACGAGCCCTCGAGTGATGACGAGCTGGCCGAGGGGCTGGGTGACGAGCCCTTGAGTGATGACGAGCTGGCCGAGATGGCGCTGGCCGCGTTGCCGGACCAACCATTGGACGACGACGCCGTCCCGCTCCCCGGCGCCTGGGGCCAGGAGGGTGAGCTCCCACTCTGGTACATGCCGGCACCGGCCGGAGGAGCCCGTGGGCGAACCAGCGCGGCTGTCGCTGCCGTCATCATCATCGCCCTGGTGGCGATCGTGGCGTCCGGCCTCTGCGTGACCTACGGGGTCATCGAGATCGCCTGACGGAACGGTTCAGAGCCGTACGTCTCGATCGGAGTGGGCCAGAACCCAGCCGTTGCGAACCTGATTCGACAGGCGGAGTCCGCTGACCACCGACCAGGTCATGGCCACTGCGAGCAACTTCGACATGTTCTTCATCTCAACCTCCGGGTCGGCGGCTCCACGAAGCCGATATCTCTCGCCTCCCATCGGACGCAACGCTCCGAAGTTGAGCCGAAGCTCTCAGAGCACCGCTGACCCGTACATCGCTCCCAATGGATCAGCGATCAACTCGATCCGCTCCCCGTCCGGACCCGTGAAGTAGATCGAGCTCTCGTCGACGTGGGCGTAGGGGACCCCGGCTTCCTCGAGCTTGGCGCGCAGCTGAGTCCAGCGACTCGGATCCACCGAGATGGCCAGGTGGTGCAGCCCGCCGAGCACCTCGGAGTAAGGGCCGAGGTCCAGCCCCGGCATGTCGAAGAAGGCCAGCGCATTGCCGTTCCCGATGTCGAAGAAGAAGTGGGTCGACCCCTGATAGTCCCGGTTCTCGAACAGTTCGGTCAGCGGGAACTCGAGCAGTCCCTGGTAGAAGCCGATGGTCGTCTCGACGTCGTTGCTGAGCAACGCGATGTGATGGACCCCGCGGGCAGACGAGGCCGGGCGTCGTTGCTTCTCCAGCAGATGACGCTGCCGAAGCGACGCCCACTCCTCGGTCCGATCGATCCCTGCCCCGTGCCGTGCCGGGGTCTCGTTGGCTGCCATCGGTTCGCCTCCATCTCGTGGTGCCCGATGATCGCATTGTTTCGGAAGGGACGAGCCGAGTCGGCTCCAGGTTCAGGCGAAGGGCGACGGGTGCGGTCGAGCGGCGGGTGTGGCCAGGAATGGTCCGACGACCGTTGCCATCAGGTGGGCCAACACGTCGGCTGCCGCGGCCTCGCACACCAGGTTGACGTCCTCCACCGGGTCCGCCTCCAGGTCGAAGAGCTGGCACGCCAGCAAGCGATCCTCGTCCACCACCAGCCGGTAGCGGTCGGTTTCGAACGAGGCGAACCCCCAGTTCTCGCTGACGGCGACCGACCGGGGTTCGGGGGCAGTCCCGTCGAGGTGGCCGAGCAGCGAACGTCCGTCGCTGTTCGGCACCTCCGGAGCGGCGGCAATGGCCCGAACGGTGGCCGGCACGTCGATGTGCTCGACCAGGTCGCCGACGACCAGCGGCGAGCAACCGCCGGGGGGTCGGATGATCAACGGCACGCGCACCGCGGGCTCGTAGAGCACGCACTTGGACATCATCCGGTGATTCCCACCCATCTCGCCGTGGTCACTGGTGTAAATGATCCAGGTGTCCTCCAAGCCGCGGGCGCCAACCGCATCGACCATGCGGCCCACCGCATGGTCGATCACGCTGACGTTCGCCCCATAGGCCCGGCGCATCCCGACGATCGCCTCGTCCGTCATGGTGTCGGTGTCGGACAGATCGAGCATGCCACGAAGCAGTCCGCCGTAGGCCCCCACGTGCTCCAGGTCGGGTCGCCTGGTCGACGAAGGTGGGTCCGGTGACACGGCACCCCATCGTTCGACGGCCTCTGCCGGGGCATCCCATGGATCGTGAGGTCCGGGGAACCCGACGAACAGGAAGTAGGGGTCCGGTCGGTCGTAGTCCTCGATCCACTGGACCGCCGCGTCGCCGTGCCAGGTGTCGATGTAATCCGCCAGCGGCACAGGCGACGGCGTGGCATCCCACATGGAGACCTGTTTCGTGGCGTGGACGCCGCGCTCGCCCTCACCGTGGTAGCTGCGGTCAGCCAGGTGCTGTCGGTACCGGTCCAGCAGTCCCCGCTCCGCCAGGTGGTCGGTGTACCGGTTGGCGGTGGCGGTGGTGAACTTGTCGCCGGTCTCGATGACCTCGGTGAACCCGCGGGCGACCAGCTGGGGGGCCAGCTGGTCGACGTGGGCCACCGACAGCTCGTCGTCTCGGGTCAGGTGGGCCTTGCCCAACATGGCGGTGTGGTAGCCGACAGATTGAAGGGCCTGTAGGTAGGTCGGCCAGCCGTCCGGGACCTCTGCCCAGTTGGTGTACACCCCATGATCCCGCACGTACCGTTCGGTGAGGAACGACGCCCGCGCCGGCATGCACAACGGCCCCTGGCAGCTGACCCGCGAGAACCGGAGACCGTGGGCCGCCAGGTCGTCGAGGTGGGGGGTCTGCACCGAGAGGTCTCCTGCGCATCCCATGACGTCGGCGCGGTGCTGGTCCGCCATGATCAACAGCACATTCGCACGAGTGGCCATGAGCCCGGAATCTAGGTCCCGGGCGACCGAGACGACGGAGGGACAACCGGGTTCCGAAAGGTCAACCGGGCGCCTCGACGTGTCGATCAGGACAGCGATGCCAGTCCCCGACTCTTCGCTTCCGCGCGCCGCAGCGTCGCGACCGGACCTCGCCGTAGGCGTGGCGGAGGTCCTGGCCGATCCGGTCCTGGTGATCGACGATGCCGTCCAAGTGATCTGGTGCAATCGGGCGGCCGAAGTCCTGTTCGGCATGACCATCGAGGAAGGGAAGGGTCTCAACGGCCTCGACCTGATCCATCCGGACGACCTCCAGATCGCAGCGTTGGCGTTGGTCAGCGTCAAGAGCAAGGAGATCGGCACGCTGCTCGAGCTCAGGGTCCGGGCAGCGGACGCCTGGCGGCTGGTCGAGGTCCGCGGTTCCACCCTCGGTGCCTACACCGTGCTCTGTCTCCGGGACCTCACTGATCGGCGCCGATGGGAGCTGGCCGGCGACGAGACCGCCAAGTTCCGATCGCTCCTCCAGAACGGCGCAACCGTCACCATGTTGCTCGATCAGTCGGGGGACATCCTGGCCTCGTCCGGAGCGCTCACGCGGCTGCTCGGCCACGACCAGGAGGCGGTCGAGGGCGCCCCCTTCGATCGTCTCGTGCTGCTCGAGGATCGACCGACGTGGCGCGCCGCGGTCACTCGAGCGGTGGCCGATGGGGCGGCCGGCGCTGCGGCCCGGACCACGGTGGATGCCCGCATCTCGCACTCCGATGGCTCGTCGGTCCCGTACTCGCTGACCATCGTGAACCTGATGGATGACCCGTCGGTGCAGGGTCTGGTCATCTCCGGTCACGACATCACCGATCGGATCCAGGCGGAGGAGTCGCTGCGCGCCGCCAACTCCGTGCTCGCCGCAACGTTGGAGGCCACCGCCGATGGGATCCTGGTGGTGGACGTCGAGGGCCGGATCACCAGTTCGAACGGCCGATTCGCCGAGATGTGGTCGGTTCCCCGGGAGGTCCTCGATCAGGCAGACAGCGACCTCACGCTGAACCATGTGCTGCACCAGGTCCGGGACGGCGACGCCTTCGTCGAACGGGTCAAGGAGCTGTACGAGCAGCCAGAAGCCGAGAGTCGCGACCTGATCGAGTTCCTCGACGGTCGAGTACTCGAGCGCGATTCACGGCCCCAACGGATCGACGGTGTCGTGGTCGGACGAGTCTGGAGCTTCCGCGACGTCAGCGAGGAACGGCGGCTCCGCGACGAGCTGATGCGACAGGCCTTCCACGATTCCCTGACTGGACTGGCCAACAAGGCGCTCTTTCGGAACCGGGCGGAACATGCGACCGATCGGATCGCCCGCTCCGACGGACGGATCGCCGTGCTCTTCATCGACGTCGACGACTTCAAGACGGTCAACGACAGCTTGGGTCACGTCGCCGGCGATCAGTTGCTGGCCTCGGTGGCGGACCGCCTCCAGCGGGCGGTTCGAACTGCCGACACGGTCGCTCGACTCGGTGGCGACGAGTTCGCCATTCTGATGGAGGATCTGGGCTCGAAGGATGAGGCCCGTCAGCTGGCCGAACGGCTCCTGACCGAGCTGGCACGTCCGGTCCGACTGGGGTCCTCGGAGATCATCTGCACGGTGAGCATCGGGATCTGCTTCGGCCGCGCCGGTCAGCCCGTCGAGGACCTCCTGCGCAACGCCGATCTGGCCATGTACCGGGCCAAGGCGCGAGGCAAGGGCTGCTTCCAGGAGTACGCCACCGAGTTGCACGCTGCGGCCATGGCCCGGCTGGACACCGAGGCCAATCTTCGTCGCGCCGTCCGAGATCACGAACTGGTCGTGCACTATCAGCCCGTGTGGGACCTGACCACCGGGTCCATCGAGGCCTTCGAGGCGCTGGTCCGGTGGCAGCACCCGGAGCGAGGTCTGGTCGGGCCCGGCGAATTCATCCCGTTCGCCGAAGAGAGCGGCCTGATCGACCTCATCGGCGAGTACGTGCTGGCGACCGCATGTCGTGAGGTGGCGTCCTGGTCAGAGATGTTCAGTGCCCGGCCGCTTCCGAAGATGAGTGTGAACCTCTCCGCTCGCCAGTTGCTCGACCGTCGTCTTCCGGGCCGGGTCGACGCAATCCTCGAGCGTCATGGTGTCCCAGCGGACCAACTGATCCTCGAGGTGACGGAGAGCGCGCTCATGCGCGACCCCCAGACGGCCGTGGCCTCGCTCAACGCACTGCGCCGGCTCGGGGTCGGGCTGGCGGTGGACGACTTCGGAACGGGCTACTCGTCGCTGGCATACCTCAAGCAGTTCCCCATCGACTTCTTGAAGATCGACAAGGCATTCGTCGACGATGTCGCCGCTCATCCCGATCGGTCGTTGGCCGGTGCGATCGTCCAGCTGGCGCACACCCTCGGGCTCCGACCGGTGGCAGAGGGGGTCGAGCACGCCGATCAGGCGGATGCCCTTCAGTCACTCGGATGTCGTCTGGCACAGGGCTTCCACCTGGGCCGACCGGTCGACGCCGGGGCGACGCGAACGCTGCTGGCCGAGGTGTTGTCCGCCGCGGTCCACGCTGCAGCGATCAACTGACCCACCGGGCACGCTCGCCCACCCCTCGTTCCGGGGCGCCTCGGGTCGTTGAGCCGGCTCAGCCGTAGCCCAGCATGAACACCGACTCGTGGTCATCAGCGGGCAGGTCGCCGTCGACCACCGCTGAGACCTCGGTCGACACCATCTCGACGTCGCCGCGGATGGTGGCGGCGAACGAGGTGTCCGCCGCGTCCCGACCGGTGGCGATCCGAACCAGCGAGGATCGGGGCGCCAGGCGAGTCGGGTCCAACACGTGCCACCGACCCGCCCGCCACGCTTCGACCACCACATGGAAGTCCATCTGGACCAGGCCCGGCGCGTAGACCGACACCAGTCGGGCCGGCACTCCGAGGGCACGGCACAGGGTGGCGGTCAGATGGGCGAAGTCACGACAGACGCCACGACCCGACAGCAGGGTGTCGACCGCCGTGTCGGTCGGTCCACTGGAGCCGGACACGTACGCGATGCGCTCGAACACCCACGACGACGCCGCCGCGGCAATGCGCTCGGTGCCGACCCACGCCCCCAGTTCAGCCATGGCGAAGGACACCAACAGGTCCGAGGGGCAGTACCGACTCTGGCGTAGGGCGGTCAACACCTCGTCGGCGTAGGGCGACGGTTCGGTCGACTGGCCGGTCATGGGCGCGCCGCTGATGGAAGCGTCGGAGCCGGCCGAATCCACCGACGGTGACGTGACGGCCCGATACGACAGGGTCACGGGACCGGCGGGCGCTTCGATGATGTGGACCCGACCTCGATGCGGTCCAGCGGTTTCCACGACCGGGACCTGCTCGGAGCCGTCGCCCCTGATGACCATCAACTGCTCCGATCGGCTGGCGTCGGTGGGAGCGGCCGGGGCGATCTGGAGCGCCACCACGCTGGGGACGAGGAAGTTGAACACCAGCGCGCACTCGACGTCGCGGCGGATGCCGGGCCGGTGGTCGATGGTCATCGACACACCCTCGCCGCCGGGGCTGGGCCGGTCAATTGCTGGCTCGGGGCACAGGCCAAGAGGAGCTGATCCTCGGTCGGTCACGGCCCGACGCCCCACCGCTGG
>Ga0105044_10016231_pt1 | contig 10050 bp, 5 predicted proteins | sample MAT01_FD_78092 | JGI IMG/M metagenome (GOLD analysis project Ga0105044, IMG submission 78092) | Freshwater microbial communities from Lake Fryxell liftoff mats and glacier meltwater in Antarctica - MAT-01 | ecosystem: Environmental > Aquatic > Freshwater > Ice > Liftoff microbial mat | place...
AAACTGAAAGAACTGGGCAAGGACGCGACCATTAAAAACGAACTCAAGGCACGCGCGATCTACCAGCAGTGCCAGGAGCTGCTCGCCCATCCGAATCCGCAGAAGCAGCAGGCGGGCCGTGAAGGGCTAGAGACGCTGGCGAAGAAGTACGGCAACACGGTGTATGGGAAGAAAGCTGCGGGCGGGTGAGAAGAGGCTTAAGGCTTAAGGCTTAAGGAGTAAGCCTTGAGGCTTAAGGAGTAAGCCTTGAGGCGAATGCACGGCAGAGGCAGTTCTGCGAACACCTCAAGTCTTAAGCCTCACGCCTGACGTCTTTCCTTTCCCCTCACCCATCCATCGGGTATTTCAGCCCGAACTGTGCCCGCACCTGATCGAGCACGCGCATCAGCGCCAGGGATTCGTCGAGCGTGACGATTGGGCTTTCCTTCAGGCCAGCGCGCAAACAGCGACCGACTTCCAGCGCTTCGTACTCGTAACCGTTGGCTTTGTGCGGTGCATCGATGGTTTCCGTGCGGCCACCGGCGGTGAGCGTCGCGCGCGTGGCCTTCCAGAACGGCGACGGGATCTCGATGCGGCCCTCAGTGCCGTCGATGCGGGCGCTTTGGGTGGTTTCCGTACGCACCGCGCAGGTCAGCGACGCCAAACCACCGCCAGGATAGCCCAGGATGAACGCCGCCTGTTCGTCGACACCAGTTTCACCCAGGTGGGCGAAGCCGGCGATGCGCGACGGCTTCGGGCCGAACACCATGGAGGTGAACGCGACGGTGTAGATGCCGACATCAAGCAGGCCGCCGCCAGCGAGCGTCGGCGTCAGCAGCCGGCTCGCCGGATCCCAGGCGCAGCGGAAGCCGAAGTCCGCGGTCACCAACCGTGGTTCACCGATGCGACCGGCGGCCAGCCACTCGCGCACCTTGGCCATCACCGGCATGAAGCGCGTCCACATCGCCTCCATCAAGAAGACGTTCTTCGCGCGCGCGACGGCGATGACCTGCTCCAGCTCCTTGGCATTCACGCAGAAGGGTTTTTCGCACAACACCGCCTTGCCGTGGTTCAGGCACAGGATCGCGTCGTCCTTGTGCATCGGATGCGGCGTGGCGATGTAGATCGCGTCGACATCGGGATCCTTGGCCAGATCCTCGTAGCTGCCGTGGATGCGCGCCGCGCCAAACTCCCGGGCGAACTCCTTGGCCTTGAACACGCTGCGCGAGCCCACCGCCGCCAGCTTGGCCTCCGGCACAGCGGCCAAACCGGTGGCGAACGCGCGGGCGATGGTGCCGAGGCCAAGGATGCCCCAACGGATGGGAGTGCTCATGCGATGTTCCTGCGGGATGAACCGGGGACGGTAGGCAGCACGCCGGGGGCGAGCAATCGGGGAAAAAGTCCCATGCCACCGGCACCCATCCCGTCCGGTTCGCATCACACGTCGCCTACACCTCGCCGGGTAGCTCTCGCACCTGGGCGTTCGGCGCGCGTTAGCCTGCACCCATGCCGCGTCTCCTCCTGGTTCTCCTGATCGGTGTCCTGACGGTGGTGCTGGCAGCCTGTGCGGCACGGTCGGGGCAAGCGGTCATGCCCATGCCGGCGACGGACCCTGGGGCGCAAGGCTGGTTGCTGTGCTTGTCGACCGATCGGCCGATCTACCATCCCGGCGACGTGGTGAACGGGCGGGTGGTGATCCTCGACGCCGTGACCTTCGCGCCGACGGCGCCACGGATGCCGATCAGCCTGCGGCTGCTCGATCCGCAGGGGAAATCCGGCACGTCCGACTTATCGTGGAGCACCGACAGCATCGCCGCGTTTACCTGGACCCTGCCGCGCGACGTCGCCGAGGGCGGGTATCGCATCACTGCCGACACCGCGAGCGCGCCGGCCACGCCGGCTGAACGTGCCATCATCATCACCACCGAGCACACGCCGGCGCTCGACCTCGATCTGCTGTTGGCGCGTGAGGCCTGGGTTCCCGGTGAAACCGCAAGCGCCCGACTGCGCGTCCGTCAGCACGACGGCAAGCCAGTGCCCGGCGTGCAGGTGCGCACGTTCGCGCGGGTCGATGGGCAAGAGATCCCACTGACGCCGCCGACGCTTGACGCCAACGGCGAGACCACGGTGCAGGTGCCATTGCCGACAACCTTCACCAGCGGCGTGCTGACGGTGACCATCGATGATGGCGGACGCCTCGATCAGCTCGCGCGGCCGCTACGCCGGTTGAGTCAACCGCTGGTCGACCTGGTGCCGGAAAGCGGCACGTTGCTCGCCGACGTCGCCAACGTGGTGTACCTGCAAGCCCGGTGGCGTAGCGATCAGCCATTGACGCTGCGTGGCGTGCTGATGGATGACCAGCAACAGCGCATCGCCGAGGTCGTCACCACGCATGAAGGCCGCGCGCGTCTGAGCTTCACTCCGCGCGCCGAGCGGCGTTACCACCTGAGCATCAGGGAACCTGTGGGCATCAGCACGACCTATCCGCTGCCCGCGGTTTCCACCACCGGCGTGGTGCTGCATGCGCGTGATGAACAGATCGCTGCGGGTGCACCGGCACGTCTGGAACTGCTCGCTGCCGGTGCTGGGACCTACCGCATCGATCTCACCCGTCGCGGGGCTGCGATGGCGAGCACAACGATCACCTGCATTCCCGGCGTGACCAAGCGCATCGACCTGCCGTTGCCGACTGACCTCAACGGCGTGTTGGAAGCCACGGTGTACGACGCCAACCAGACCGCCGTGGCGCAGCGGCTGTTGTTCCGCGTGGCCGCGCGACGGCTATCGCTCACGGTGATCAACCACCGCCCGCGCTATGGCCTGGATGAAAATGCCACCGTCACCGTGCAGGTGCGCGACGAAGCCGGCCAACCCGTCGCTGCGCTGGTGTCGGTGGCGGTGATCGACGCCGGCCTGCACAGCGCGGTGCCAGCACGTGAACGCGCACCGCGCTTGCCGGTGATGGCGCTGCTGGAAAACGAGGTCGAGATTTGTGCGGATCCGGCCGTCTATCTCAACGATCCACATGCACTTGATCTGCTGCTCGGCACACAGGGCTGGCGCCAACTGCGTGATGCATCGCGGCCACCGTCATCCATCACTCCGGCACGCGATCTGGCGCTGCGTCGACTGCTGATGTCACGTCGGCCACTCTGGCCGACGTGGCCGGCGATGCTGCCGGCAGAAGCGAACGCGCCGGTGCCGGCGTTGTCGACCCGACATCAGGGAAGGCGGATCGCCACAGCACCACCAAGCGATTCGCTGCCGACCGTGCCGCCCCCACCCGGAGTGGTCGACGAAGGCTTCCGCTGGACGCGGTGGGCCCAACGTGCGGACGGCGCGTGGAGTCCAAGTCATCCCGCCGACGTGAACCGTTACGATACCGCGCGGACCGGCACCGCCGCGTGGAGCGGACCGGATGCGGATCGCGCCACCACCGCGTTGATGGTGCTGGCTTACCTCGGTGCCGGGTACGACCACCTCACGCCCAGCAAATACAAGAAAGTAGTCGGCAACGGCCTCGCGTGGTTGTCCGCCCAGGCCCCGGATGGACGGTTCTCCGACGACGCCTCGGTGCAGGGCGTGGTCACCAGTTGCCTCGCCGAGGCCTACGCCATGACCAACGATCAGAAACTCAAACCGCTGTGCGAAAGCGCGGTCGCAGTGATTCTTGCTGATCAGGTCCACTGGCAGGGCCAGCGCCTGGGCTGGGCGGCAACCACCAGCGCTGCGCCGGTGTGCGATGCCGATGCCAGTTGGTGGTGCGTGTCCGCCTTGAAATCGGGGTTGGCCGGCGGCCTCGCCATCGGTGACGGAATGATGGGCGCCAAGGCCTACGTCACCGCGGCCTGGACCGCCGCCAATGCCGGCCGTTCGCGTGAAGACACCGCGACACTGGCGACCTTCCCGGCGCGCTGGGATCCGCGTTCTGGCGCCTGTCACCAGCCGCACAGTCCGGCGCAGGGCGTGGCAATGTCGGTGTTTCTCGGTTTCCATGCTGGCCACCCGCTCGCGGAAGGCCTCATCAACCATACCTACCGCCGCTACTACCCACCGGTCCTGCCACTGCCGCTGATCGACAACTACCTCGCCAGCATCGGGATCTTCCAACATGGAGGCGAACGCTGGGAACGTTGGAACGAGTCGTACCGCTCCTTGCTGATCGATCTGCAGGAGGACGCGACCAGCCCACTGCGCGGCAGTTGGGATCCACAGCTATTCGACGCCGTCGCCGCCACTGGTGGCCGTCCCCTCACCACGGCCTTCGCCTACTTGAGTCTCGAATTTTATCACCGCTTCAAATCCGTCGATGCGAGCGGTGCGGTCGACGCGGCGACCGCTGCGCCACCGCCAGCGGAACTCGATGCTGGCACCCGTTACTGGAACGCTGCGCTGCGCACCGATCCCGTCACTGGCACGGCGACGCTGCATTTCAAAACGCCGCTGCGCTCAGCGGACCTGCACATCGTGGTCGATGCGGTCGATGCTCGTGGTGCGCTCGGCAGCGGTGATGGTCTGCTGCGCTGCGGCACGGACTTGACGCTCACCGCGCGCTTGCCACAGCACCTGCGCGTCGGTGATACCGCACTCATCCCGCTGAGCGTGCGCGATCGGCGCACGACACCGGCGATGATCAGTCAGGTGCGGCTGGATGAGCAACTCCTGCCTCCGCTCACCATGCAGGCGGGCGTGGGCCGCACGCTGGTGCCGCTCATCGCCAAGACTGCAGGATCGATGGCGATGCGGTGGAGCGTGACCGCGGATGGCTTGAGCGATGCGTTGCAGCGCACCATCCCCGTCGGCCACCAGGGTTTCCCCTGGGAACAGCACTACGCGGGCATGGTCACCGCCAAACGTGAGGAAACGCCGGTCATCATGCCCATTGAGGTCACCACCGCGTCGCGTCGGGCGATCGTCACCGTCTATCCCTCGCCCGCAGCACGTCTGCTCGGCGCGGTCGCCGGTCTGCTTCAGGAACCACACGGGTGTTTCGAACAGATCAGCGCCACGAGCTACCCGTTGGCCCAAGCGCAGGGTCTGGTACGCGGTCGTGCCACAACCGCTCCCGCGCTGCTGACCCGCATGAAAACATTGCTGCAAGACAGTTATCAACAACTCATCGCTTACGAAGTTCCTGGCGGCGGTTTCAGTTGGTATGGCAAGGCGCCGGCACATCCGGCGCTGACCGCTTTCGGCCTGATGCAGTTCCGTGAGTTGTGTGCTATTCTGCCGGTCGACCGCGATCTGCTGGCGCGCACACGCGCCTGGCTGTTGGCGAGCCGCGATGCGCACGGGGTGTTCACCGTGGCCGACGATCTGCCCGAGTGGGGTCGTGCCTGCGCAAATTCCTACATCACCTGGGCGCTGCTGGAGAGTGCGGACGATGCTGAGGATTTGGCGCGCGACGTGAGTGTCGCCCTGGATGCGGTCGAGAACGACGCCCGCAGCAACGCCAATTCTTATGTCGTGGCGCTGGCCGCCAACGCCCTGCTGCGTGGTGGTCGCGCCGACGCCGGGCGGGCGGCGTTGGCGCGTCTGATCCAAGCAATCGATGGCAGCATCGACGGTGCGACCGCCAGCCTGCTGAGCCACCATCCAGATGACGCGCGACAACAGGCCACCGCATTGGCGCTGCTGGCATGGAGCAGATTCGCGGATCCTGCTGCGCAGCGCGAGCGCGCAGCGATGGCGGCACGCTACCTGCTCGGGCGTTGTGTCGATGGCGCCTTCGGCACCACCCAGACCACGGTGCTGACGCTGCGTGCGCTCCAGGCCTACGATGCCCAGCGCCAACCCGACCAGCTGGAACCGGTGACACTCACCATCGCCATCGATGGACAGGACCTACCGGATCCGCTGACGATCGCCGCCAGCGCGGATGATCCCATCGCCATCGATCTGACCGCCCACCTGCCGACCGGGGAACATCGCCTGACGCTGCGCCAATCGGGAACGCGCCAGCTGCCGTGGGCGCTGGCACTCAGCGGCACCACCGCGGTGCCATCCCAACATGCGGATGGATTCGCCCTGCACGTGGCGCTGGATCAGCAACCACGTTACACGCTTGGCGCCAGTGCGACGATCAAGGTCACCTGGAAGATCGCCGATGAACTGCATTCGCCGATCGCACTGATCGGCATTCCCGGTGGGCTGCGACCGCTACGCGCCGCGCTCGATGATCTGGTGGCAAAAGGACGCATCTCGGCATGGGAACAGACCGGCGACCTGTTGGTGCTCTACTGGACGGAGATCAGTGAACGGAGCGAAGGTCTGTCGATCCCGTGCGTGGCGGAGGTTCCCGGAACGTTCACCGGCCCACCCAGTCGGCTGTATCCCTATTACGCTCCGCACCAGCGTGCCTGGTCGGCACCGCTGAGCGTGACCATCGACGCACCTCCGGGTTGGTGACCGTCGCGACCACACCGGGTCTGCAGCATGCCGCCTGTAGCCTGTAGCCTGTAGCCTGTAGCCTACTCTCGTGACGCCACTGACCGCGACTGATCGTCTGCCGCTGACCTGCACGCGCCTGGGCACGTGCTGCCACGGACATCGCATCCTGATTTCGCCGTGGGAGCTGGCGTGGTTGGCGCATGGGATCGGGCTGACACCGCGGGCGCTACGCGACGCGCGGACCATCAACGGTGGGACACAGTTGATGGCCGATGGTCCCGTGGGCATCCATGGACCGGCGTCACATCGCGTGCCTGCCTGCACCTTCTATGACGCGGAACTCGGCTGCCGCGCCCATGCGCACCGACCACTCGCCTGCCGGCTTTATCCGCTCGGACGTCAGCGTCATGCGGGCGCAATCCGCTATTACCATCCTGGGGCGGTGATGCCGTGCCGCGAGCTCTGTCCCTCGGTCACTGAACTGCCGGAACGGTCGGTCGGCGAGTATCTGCAGGAACAGGACCTCACTGCCGGTGAGGCGGCACATGACGGTTACGCCGCGCTCGCCTATGGCTTGGTCAATGCCGCGTTGGTGATCGCCGATGCTGGGGAGATCTCCCGCGCAGCGTTGGGCGACCACCTCGCCAAGTTGTGCACCTGGACAGCGCACGAACGGGTCACGTGCATGGGTCATGAGTGGTATGATCTGTTGACCATTCCGGATCTGCCAGTCTCCGCCGACGCGGCGACGTTCGTCGCCGATCACGGACTCCTGATGGCGAATCGCCTGCAGGATGAATTCCATCGGCGACCTCCGACCAAGGCCTTGACCGAGACCGCGTGCCTGGAACTGCTGCTCGCCCTGCACCTGGGTTCCACCGTCGGCGCTGATGCCGCAACGATGGCCATCCTCATCCAACCACCAACGACATCATCATGATCCTGGCCCTCTGCTGCGCGCTCTTCCTGGGTTACCGACTCAGCACCTTGTGGCCGACGCGTCATCAGCGCACGCGTGCGTGGTGGATCGGTGCGGTCTCGGCATTGATCGCCGGCGGCGGTTTCATTCTCGCTGTGTGGCACGATATCCTGGCGCAGAAGGCGCTCGCCCTGCTGCTGATGCCAGCCGGACTGGCGTGGGTGCTGCTGATCGTGGTGACGGTGGGCGCGTGGCGTTCCGCAACGCGTGTACGCGCCATGTTAGCCAGCACGGCGCTGCTGCTGTTCACCCTGGCGGGCAACACCTGGATGGGCGATGCGCTGATCACCAGCCTGGAACGGCGCATCCCGCCGCTGGATCTGGAGCGCCTGCAACCATTCGACGCGGTCTGCGTGCTCGGCGGCGGCACCGAGGTCAGCGAGGCCGATGGTCCGGCATTGTCCAATGGTGGTGATCGCATCGCCTTGGCCGCACGTCTGTGGCATGCCGGCAAGGCCAAGGTGCTGGTGGTTTCCGGCAGTTCGATCGGTGAAATGGAACGTGAACGCGATCTGGCCGAGGAATCCGCCAGCATCCTGCGTGGCCTCGGCGTCGACCCCAGGGCGATCGTGCAGGTGCCGCCAGGGGCGGTGAACACCACGCAGGAGATCGCCGCGTATGGCGTGGCTGTACGTGAACACGGGTGGACGCGCGTCGGTCTGATCAGTTCCGCCTGGCACCTGCCGCGTGCGCTTCGTCTCTGCGAGGCCGCCAAGCTTGAGGTGGTGCCGCTCGGCGCCGACCGCCGCGGTCGCTTCCGCAGTTGGTCGCTCTACTGGCTGATCCCGCAGGAGCGCGGCTTCGAGCGCATGCAGAAAGCGTGCTGGGAATACCTGGGGATGATTGTCGGACGGTGAACGCCGCTGAGATAATTCAGCGCTCTGGTCTCGGCCTGGGTTTGCGCGCACCACTGCTGACACCGGTGCCGACTCCGCCGCTTCCTCGAACGCCAACAGCACTACCACCGCGGTATTCCGCCGAGCCGGGTCCTGCGCCGATCGGTAGGGCCTCAGGACGTGCTGCGTAGCCATTGACGCGCAGGGTGCTCATGCGCGCCAGGACCGCCGGCAGCTTGAAGTCCTGCACGCCCACCATCGTGTGGGTGTTATTGACCAGGATGCGCCCAAGCGGCAACGCATCGACGCTGAGCATGACCTTCTTGAGCTGACCAATGTTGAGCCCGTGGTTACGGCCGATGTTGAGCTTGAGCCACTGCCATTCCCAAGCGACCAAGCGCGTCGGGCCAAGGCGTTCGAGGTGCTCGCGCGCGGTCTTGCCGTGTGCGGTACGTACGTCGACCATCGCCGAGCCATCAAGCACCTGCACCAGGCCAAGGTCATCAAGTGCCACGCCAGACATCCGCGCCAGATCACCTGGGGTAGGCGGGGCAGCGCGCGGCAGGCGAACTTGGATGCGCACGAAACCGGGCGCTGGATCGGGCAACTCATCCATGGGCGCGGGAGGCTAGTGCGGGCCCGACCTAAGATAAGGGGCAAAACCCTGGGGTCTGTTGCCGGACCACGCTGGTTGCACCGTGCAACCCTGCTTGCGTCCGCGCAGGGACCTGGTGTCCGGATGTTGGATTTCCTAGGCTCTCCGCGCCTACGTGACGCCGTTCACGTTGCGACCTACGACTGCGCCCGCGGCTCCGACCTGAACGTACCACGATGACCACCTCCAACGACGGCAAGGCCTTCCTGCAACTGTGCCTGTCCAAACGGCTGCTCGACAAGCCGCAGGCCAAAGAAATCTGGAGCGAGGCGCAACAAACCGGCAGCACGCCGCAACGGATCCTGGTCGAGTGCGGCTTGATGGCGAGCCACACCGTGGCGGCACTGGAGAAAGAGCTGCTGCGCGCGCAAGAACCCCGCACCATCGGCGGTTTCCAGTTGATCAAGACACTCGGACAAGGCGGCATGGCCACGGTTTTCCTTGCCCGCCAAGTGTCGCTCGGGCGCGAGGTCGCGCTCAAGCTGATGTCGCCGCAGATCGCCACTAATCCCGAGGCCACCGACCGCTTCCTGCGGGAAGCGCGCGTCGCTGCCACGGTCAACCATCCCAACGTCATCAGCATCATCGATGTCGGTCAGGCCGATGGGCAGCTCTACATGGCGCTCGAACTGGTCACCGGTGGCGACGCGGCGCAACTCGCGGCGCGGTTCGGCGGCAAGTTGCCGGAAGCGCGCGCGCTCGAACTGCTGATCGACTGCGCCAAGGGACTGCAGGCGTTGTACGAAGCACGCTTGGTGCACCGCGACCTCAAGCCGTCGAACATTTTCATCACCGGCGATGGCGTCGCCAAACTCGGCGACCTCGGCCTGGCGCGCAGCGAGGACGGCGCCGATCGCATGACCATGACCGGTCATCTGGTCGGCACCCCCGCGTTCATGAGTCCGGAACAGGCGGGCGGTGAGGGCACGGTCGACATCCGCAGCGACATCTACTCGCTCGGCGCCACGCTGTTCGCGCTGGTCGCTGGTCGCCAACCATTCGTCGGCAACAGTCCGATCGCGGTCGCGGCCAAGGCCCTCACCGAAGCACCGCCGGACGCGCGTTCGCTGGTGCCGGAACTCTCAGCCGCCACCGCGACGCTGATCCTGCGCACGATGGCAAAGAATTCCGCCGAACGTTTCCAGACGCCACGGGATCTGCGCGAAGCGCTGGAGCAGGCGTTGGCCCAAGCACCACACGGCGACCAACGC
>Ga0105044_10016232_pt1 | contig 10049 bp, 6 predicted proteins | sample MAT01_FD_78092 | JGI IMG/M metagenome (GOLD analysis project Ga0105044, IMG submission 78092) | Freshwater microbial communities from Lake Fryxell liftoff mats and glacier meltwater in Antarctica - MAT-01 | ecosystem: Environmental > Aquatic > Freshwater > Ice > Liftoff microbial mat | place...
CCGCCGCCGCCTCCACCGTTGGGCGCGGTCCCGCCGCCGCCGCCTCCACCGTTGGGCGCGGTCCCGCCGCCGCCGCCTCCACCGTTGGGCGCGGTCCCGCCGCCGCCGGGTCCCGTCCCTCCGCCGCCTCCGGCACCGCCGGGCGCGGTGCCGCCGCCGCCGGGCACCGTTCCTCCGCCCCCGCCGGGCGCGGGGCCGCCTCCGCCTCGGCCGGGTGCCGTTCCGCCGCCGCCGCCGGGCGCGGTTCCTCCGCTTCCCCCGCCGGATGCCGTTCCTCCGCCGCCTCCGCCGTCGGCCGCAGTTCCACCGCCTCCTCCGCCGGGTGCCGTTGCGCCGCCGCCCCCGGGCCCACCGTCGGCTCCGCCGCCACGTCCGCCCGGCTCGGTCCCGCCTCCACCGTTGGGCGCGGTCCCGCCTCCGCCGCCTCCGCCGTTGGGCGCTGTCCCGCCGCCGCCGGGTCCCGTTCCTCCACCTCCGCCGCCGGGCCCACCCTCGGGGTCCGTTCCTCCGCCGCCTCCGGCACCACCGGGCGCGGTGCCGCCTCCACCGCCGGGCGCGATCCCGGCCCCGCCTCCTGCGCCGGGTCCGGTCCCTGCGCCCCCGCCCGCACCGCCGCCGCCCCCGTCGGGCGCAGTGCCGCCGCCGCCACCCGTCCCCCCGGCTCCCGTTCCGCCGCCGCCGCCTGCCGGCGCGGTGCCGCCTCCGCCCGGTGCGATCCCTCCGCCCCCTCCCATGCCGGCCGCTCCGATGGCGCCAGCCGTCGCACCACCGCCGGCGCCACCCGCGCCCCCGGCCCGACCGGACCCTGACGGCTCTGGCCGTGTGCTGCCTCCCGAGGACATGGCAGCCTCGTTCGCGCCCCGACCCACCGACGGCGACGAGCCCGACTGAGCCCGATCCGACGCCGGGCGGGTCGTCGTCTACCGTCGATCACATGAGTGACTCCCTCCGCCGCGACGACCTCCCGACGGATCCGGGTGACGGCGCGGATAGCGCCTCCGGCTCCCTGCCCGCCGAGGTCGTCGGTGACGATGCCGGGGTCGAAGGCTCCTCCCCGACCCCCGACCCGACCCTCGACCCGACCTCCGAGCACCCGCCCACCGGTGACCTCGACGACGCCACCCTCGCCGAGATCGATCAGGCGGCCGCGCTGGTCGGGGCTCGCACGGAGCGCATCGTCGACGATCTGATCCAGACCGAGCTCGAGACCGGCCGGCGCGAGGAGACCGTCGAGCAGGCCGAGCGCCACATCGTCATCCGGGTCATCCGGGTGGCCCTCGGCGTCATCGTCCTCATCATCGGTCTCGTGCTGCTCGCCGCCCCGGGACCGGGGTTGATCGTGATCGCCATCGGGCTCGGCCTGCTCGCCCAGGACGTGCCCTTCGCCCGCAACCTGCTCGAGCGGGTCCGCAGCCGCCTGCCCCAGGACGAGGACGGCAAGCTGCCACGGTCCACCATCGTGATGATGGTGGTCGTCAGCGTGGGCGCGGTCGGCATCAGCATCTGGTTCACCCTGCGCACCCTGGGCGAGTAGCGACCGCGGGCGCCACCCGTCTGTCGAGCCGGCCACCCCTTCCCGGTCGGGCGACCGGTGCTACTGGTCCTTCCAGCCCACCATGATGTGCTCGATCCACCAGGCCGGGGCCGCCCCGAGCAGGGTCTGGAGATCCCAGTAGTCCCACCAGCGCACGATGGTCCCGTCGCGGACGATGTGGACCGAGACGAAGGGCAGGGTCACCACCTCGCCGGTCTTCCAGTGCCAGGTCTCGGTGTGCTCGGTCACCACGGCGTCGCCGTCGGCGACCATCAGCAGCTGATCGTGCTCGTAGGCGCTGATGGGCTCGATGCCCAGCCGGAGGCGGGCGACGATCTGGTCCGGCCCGATGGCGATGTCATCGGCCGGCGAGGGGACGTCGGTGTACTCGGACTCGGGTCCGAAGAACGTGGCGATGCGATCCCAGTCGCGGTCGTAGAGGGCGCTCCAGAACGATTCGACGAGGGTGCGGTTGTCGGTGGTGGTCACCGGCGCATTGTTCCAGATCGGTCCGGCCGGGTTCCGGATCACCGGGCGCGAGGTGACCGGTCCCCGTCAGCGGGGCGGCAGGTCGGCTTCGAGCTTCACGGCGGCCTGGTCGAGGCAGGTGGCGCTGAGGTGGAGCCCGTCGTCGATGAGGCAGGTCGTGGCGATGCCCTCGCCGCTGTCCAGGTACTCGGCGAGGTCCTCGACCTGCACCCAGTCCCGGCTCGCCGCGACGTCGGTGGCGATCTCGTGCACGCGGCGGTTGACCGTGCCCACCCGCTCCTCCTGGGTCCGGACATGCCCGACCCAGATCACCCGGGTTCCCGTGCTCTCGAAGGCATCGAAGCTGGCGGCCAGGCGGGCGGCGTACTCATCCTCCCATGCCTGGGTGTCGGCGAACGCGGCCACCGGTCGTCCCTGGGCATCGAGCAGGTCCTGCGCGTCGTTCGACCCGAGCGACAGCACCAGCACCTGCGGGGGGAAGTCGCGGGCCAGCTCGGCCAGGCGGGTGGGCCAGTCGAAGGTGTCGGGGCGGGCCAAGCCGGTTCCCTCGACCCCGATGACCTTGACGACGGTGTCAGCGGGCACCACGCCGCGGAACGCTGCGCCCAGCCCGACCGAGATCGAGTCTCCGGCAACCGTGACCTTGTACTCCGGCTCGCTCCCCCCAGCGGCACTCGCGGCGGTGGTCGCCTCTGTGGAGGTGCACGCGCTCGCGAGCAGGGCGAACGCCAGGCCGGCCACGACGATCCACGACAGGGGCAGGGACCGCAGTGTGCGGCGAGCTGACGGAGGACGGCGACCGCGCATCGGGTCAGGATAGAGGGGCGGCTGGGTGGTTCCGGAGCACCGACGGGTGCGTTGCCCCCGCAGCCGGCCAGGTCGTCCGGCCGGGCGCTGTGGCAGGATGCGCCCATGACGACCGAGCGCATGGACGTGCAGCGAACCATCGAGGCAGACCCGGCGGCCATCTTCGCCATCCTCAGCGATCCGCAGGGCCACGTCGTCATCGACAGCTCCGGCATGCTGCTCGACGCCGACGGAGATCCGGTCACGGCGGTCGGTGACACCTTCGTGGTGCACATGGACCGCGAAGCGCTCAACGACTACCCGCTCGGCAAGTACGACGTCACGGTGGAGATCACCGCCTTCGAGGCCGACCGCGAGATCGCGTGGACCATCCTCGGCCAGCTCGACCCGCCGATCGGCCACGTGTACGGCTACACGCTCGAACCGGTCGACGGCGCCACGCTCGTCACGTCGTACTACGACTGGTCCGACATCCATCCCACGTGGCGGGAGGCGAACATCTTCCCGATCATGTCCGAGGGCGCCCTGCGCGCCACGCTCGGGATCATCGACCGATGGGTGGCCCGTGGCGGGGTCCCGCCCAAGCAACCGACCTGAACCGGGCGCCGAAGCGGCTGTGAGGACCTTTCGCGGCGGCGATGCCGCCCGGTCCGAACCGGGCGAGCGCAGGGCCGCACCGCCGCTCAGAACGGGGATTTCATGCCCTGAGGTTGCGGACGGGCGTCGCACCTTCCACACTGACAGGCAGTGAGGGGAGTACCCCACCTCTCAGCGGTGTCGTCATCACGGCCTTCGGGCCCGGTGCCGCTGGCTCGCCCTTGGCGAGCGGGGGAGACCTCCGGTCCGTGTCCGCGCTGTGCTCCTCGACCGGAGAGGTCTCTCTGATGTCCACGTCGTCCCCCTCGCGCCCGCCCGAAGCGGTGGCCCCGCCGATGCCCGGAGCGTGGCGCCTGACCGCGGCCGACTCCGTCGAGCAGCAGAAGGTCGACCCTGCGCTGGGGCTGAGCAACGAGGAGGTCGAGCTGCGCCGGGTCCAGCACGGACCCAACCGGCTGGCCGAACCCCCCACACGCTCGAACTGGCTGAAGTTCCTCGATCAGTTCCGTAGCGGCATCGTCTACATCCTCGTCGGCGCGGCGGTCCTCGCCGGCCTTGTCGGGGACGTCAAGGACCCGATCGTCATCTCCATCGTGCTCGTGATCAACGCGGTGCTCGGCTACGTGCAGGAGTCACGGGCCGAGTCCGCCATGGCCGCGCTCAAGGAGATGCTGGTCACCCAGGTCCGGGTGCGGCGGGCCGGCCAGCAGCAGGTCGTGCCGGCCGATGACCTCGTGCCCGGCGACATCGTCCTGCTCGAGGCCGGCGACCGCGTGCCGGCCGACGGTCGGCTGCTCCTCGCCCCCAACCTGTCGATCGACGAGTCGGCGCTGACCGGCGAGTCGGTGCCGGTCGACAAGGACGTCGGCGACATCACATCGGATGATGATCTCCCCCTCGGCGATCAGCGCAACGTCGCGTTCATGAACACCACCGTGGTGCGCGGCCGGGCCGAGCTCCTGGTCACCGCCACCGGGATGAGCACCGAGATGGGTCGGGTCGCCGAGTTGCTGAGCGAGGCCGATCCCGGACCCACGCCGCTGCAGCGCCAGCTCGACTCGTTGAGCAAGGTGCTCGCCATCATCGCCGTGGTCGCCGTCAGCGCGGTGTTCGTCCTCCAGATGGTGCAGGGCGCCACCTTCGCCGACGCCGCGCTGGGCGCAGTCGCGCTCGCCGTCGCCGCCATCCCCGAGGGCCTGCCTGCGGTGGTCACCGTCACCCTCGCCATCGGCGTGAGCCGCATGGCCAAGCGAAACGCCATCGTGAAGCGCCTGCACTCGGTCGAGACCCTCGGCTCCACGACCGTCATCTGCTCGGACAAGACCGGGACGCTCACGCTGAACCGCATGACCGTCCGCGAGGTCATCGGCGACCGCGCCGCCGGGCTCCTCGGGGGCTCGCTGGCCAACGACGCCAGCCTCAACGACGACGGCACGTACGTTGGCGACCCCACCGAAGGGGCCATCGTGGTCGCGGCGGCCGGCGATGGAACCGACGTCGACGCCGAACGCGCCCGCCTGCCCCGGATCGGTGAGGTGCCGTTCGACTCGGCCGCCAAGTTCATGGCCACGTTCCACCGCGACGGCGACGATGTCGTGGTCTACGCCAAGGGCGCGCCCGACGTGCTCCTGCGCCGCTGCTCGGCCAGCCGGGACGGAGACGGGTCGACCACCACGGTCGATGCCGACGAGCTGGTCGCCCAGAACGAGTCGCTCGCGTCGAAGGGCCTGCGCGTCCTCGCCGTGGCGTCGCGCCGCCTCCCGGCCGCCGACGTGCTCGGGGCCGACGGCACCGTCGGCGACCCTGACCGCTGGGTCGACGACCTCACGCTCGAGGCGCTCATCGGCATCGTCGACCCGCCCCGCTCGGAGGCCCGCGACGCGATCAAGCTCTGCCGTCAGGCCGGCATCGGCGTCAAGATGATCACCGGCGACCATGCATCCACGGCCGGTGCCATCGCCGGCGAGCTGGGCATCACGGGTCGAGTCGTGACCGGTGACGACATCGAGCGCATGGATGACGACGAGCTCGCCCGGGTGATCGACGACATCGGCGTGTGCGCCCGGGTGTCGCCCGAGCACAAGGTGCGGGTGGTCAAGGCGCTCAAGGCCAACGGTCACGTCGTCGCCATGACCGGCGACGGTGTCAACGATGCCGCCGCGCTGCGCACCGCCGACATCGGCGTGGCCATGGGCATCACCGGCACCGAGGTCACCAAAGAGGCCGGCGACATGGTGCTGGCCGACGACAACTTCGCGACCATCGTCGGTGCGGTCGAGCAGGGCCGCACGATCTACGACAACATCTTGAAGTTCGTCCGCTTCCAACTCACCACGAGTATGGGCGCCATCGGCACGATCATGGCCGCCAGCATCGCGGGGCTCCCGGTGCCGTTCACGGCGATCCAGGTCCTGTGGGTGAACATCATCGCCGACGGGCCGCCGGCCATGACCCTCGGTGTCGACCCGTCGTCGCCCGACATCATGGACCGCACGCCCCGGCCACAGGAACAGCCGATCCTCACCCGGGGCCGCCTCGGGACCATCATCTTCGGCGCGGTCGTCATGGCCATCGGCACCCTCGGGCTCTACGTGTACGCCGAGGGGCAGTGGGGTCAGGACGTGGCCCTGTCGATGACCTTCACCACCTTCGTGCTCCTCCAGATGGCCAACGTGCTGAACGCCCGTTCCGCTCACACCACCGTGTTCTCTCGCTACACGCTCAGCAACGGCAAGCTGTTGGCGGCGATCGGCGTGGTGGTCGTGCTGCAGATCCTCACCGTGCGTTGGGGCCCGATGCAGTCGCTGTTCGACACCGAGACCCTCGGGATCGAACAGCTCGCGTTCTGCTTCGCAGTGGCCCTGTCCATCATCCCCGCCGAGGAGATCCGCAAGCTGATCGCGAAGCGGGTGCTGCGTTCTGGTTGAGGTCGGTGCTCGCCGGCCATGAGGCGGGGTCGACGGCGCGGCCGCCGGCTGGGACGCCGGTCGCCGGGGTCGTGGTGCACGACCGACCCGAACCGTGTGTTGCGGTCAGGGAACGGGCACGACCACGAGGGAGTACTCGTCGTTGTCGTCCATCACCACCGCTGCGAGGTGACCGCTGCCGATCGTTGCCCAGATGACATCGGCGTCGACCACGACGCCGTTGGGCTCGCCCGATCCAGCATCGAGCACCTCGAGACCGTCGAGGGCGTCGAGGATGCCGAGCGAGGTGCCGTCCTCGGCGCCCAGGATCTGCTCGACCGATTCAGCCGACGGTCGGCTCCAGCGCACGGCACCGGTCCCGACGTCGTAGACCGTGATCGGCCAGTCGACCTTGGTGCTCTGGAAGGTGACGGTCCCGGTGGTGAACGCCATCACGTCGCTTCCGTGCAGAGCGACGTCGTTCGGCTCGCTCGCCCACACCACGGAGCCCGTCGCGGGGTCGAGCCGTTGCACGACCTGCTGATCGTCGCGTGCGATCAGGATCCCGTTCGCGACCCCAAGGCCGTTGACGCGCCCCGGGTTGAGCCAACGCTCGGCGCCGGTCCGCAGGTCATAGGCGCCGACGTCGGTGTTGGTGCTGATGTACACCGTGGTTTCGTCGGACGCCACGTTCGCGTCGCCGAGACCCTGCTGCGACCAGAGCTCTTGTCCTGTCGCGAGATCCGTCACCACCACGGCTTGGCGGTTCTGTCGCACCAGAGCCGTCGGCCCGAGCCGCGAGTGATCGGTCGCCATGTCATCAGCGATGCGCCACAGCTCGGCACCCGATGTGCCGTCCACGCCCACCAGTTCGCCCTCGCACGAAGCAACCTCGACCGAGCGAACGGGGCCGGCGATGCGGGTGGCCCACCGGCCCTCGCTGCACTCCGGTCCCTCCCACGCCACGGATCCGTCGAAGCTGTAGCCACGGATCGAGTCGCTCGTCGGAACCAAGACGTGGCCGCCGGCGATGCGCGGCTCACCCAGCGTCTCGGGCTCCTCGAACGGCTCGACGCCCTCGTCGAGCAGGCACTGGTCGTACTCGGCGTCGGTGGCCTCCCACTCGGCCTCGGTGGCGTCGGGGTCGAGGCGGTCGTAGACCTCGCTGCAGATCACGTACGGATCGTTCGGGTCGAAGCCGGGGAAGGTCGTGCCCGGCGATCCCGGGCCGCCAGGCATGGTGGTCTCCAGCTCCTCGAACGACGAGCCGGAGGTGCCCAGCAGGGAGTCGAACGACTCGAAGAAGGCGTCGATCTCGCTGCCGTCCAGGCCGCGGAGCGACGTGAGGAACGAGTCGAACATCGATCGCACGGGGCTCACGTACCAGCGCCCGTCGTGTTCGACGACGGTGAGGCCCTCGGCGAAGCTCGTCTGGTTGCCGAGGAGCATCGGGTCCATGCCGCCCATGTACCCGTCGTCCTGCTGGGTCTCCTCGCCGTCGACGGTCATCGACGTCCGGCCGTCCTCGCAGATCTCCATGCGGGTGGTCTCCAGGCGGCCCTCGTCGTCGACGCGCCCGGACGTGCCACCACCTGACCCGCCCGAGACGGTGCCGTCCTCGATCACCGAACCCACCGACTCGAACCGGCCGGCGTAGGTGCGGTAGGTGCTCTCCATGACGGTGCAGGTGCCGTCGGACGTGACCCGCACGCCCTCGCCTTCGCTGATGCCGACCCGGATGTCCATACCGTCGACCATGACCCGTCGGATTTCGCCGTCGCCTTCCGAGCGGAGGTCGAGGCGATCGAGCGATGCCGTGAACCCGTCGGCGCGCGTCTCGTCCGCAGCGGAGCGGACGTCGTCGAGGAAGAGCGGCGCGTAGTCGTAGAGCACCCGCATCTCGTCGGGCGGCAGGTAGCCGATCGCCCGCTCGAGGTCGAGGTCCACACCCGCCTGCACGAGCTGGCGCACCGCCTCCTCGGGGCTGTCGGCTCCGATCGGGGCGACGCCCTGGCCGAACACGGGCAGCGGCGCGTCCCCGCGAGCGGCTTCGGCGATCGTGTAGAAGAGGCTGACGTGCCAGCCGCCGTCCTCCTCGATGGTGACGAGCTCGATGTCGGCGTCGGCGAGCGACTCGGTCTCCGACGCCGGCTCGATGTCGGCTGGTTCGCCGCCGTTGCGCTCGATCAGGTCACGGGCTCGGGGACCGATCGGGACCTCGTCGGGCAGGATCGTGCCGGTGATCGTCCCCCCGGTGACGCGCACGGAGGTGATGCCGTCGCCGAGGTTGGTGGACTGGAGGGCCAGGCCGTCGACCTCGATGTCGGCTCCGGGCACGTCCTCGAGCGCAAACGAGTCGAACAGTCCGAGGCGTTGCAGCTCGCCGACCGTGGCGACCATGGGCTCGAGCAGGACCTCGCGCTCGCCGGGCGGCAGCGCTTCCATCACGCCGATCGCGTCCTCGGCCTCGAGCGCCGCGAACAGGGCCTCGACCGCCTCCTCGGGCGAACCGGCTCCGTCGGGCCGGGTGAGGGCGACGAACGCGAAGGTGCTGGCGGCGAGCACGGCGGTCACGCTCAGGATGGCGAGCGCGGCGCGGGACCGGCCTTTGGCCACGGTTCCGGCGGGCGTAGCCGAGGGATCGGCCGCGTAGACGGGGAGCGGTTGGCCCGGCGAGGCCCATCCCGCGGGAGGCGGCGGCGTGGCCGGTCCCGGCGGGTGCGGCGGCGCGCTGGCGCTCCAGGTCGACGCGTCGGGCGACGCGGTCGGATCCGTCGCTGGAGGCGGCAGGGCCCCGGCCCCCGCGCCGGTCGGTGCCGGAGGCTGGTGGCCGGCGGTCGTGGACGGACCGAAGGGAAGCGGACCGGCCGGCGGCGGGTTCGACCAGTTCGGCGTGGTCGGCCCGGACGGGGCGGGTGGCGGCAGGGCCGGAGCCGGAGCAGGACCAGTCGTTGGGCCACCAGCCGGTGGATCGGGCGGCGTCCAGATCGGCAGCGGAGCTGCGCCGTCGGGGCTGTTCGCGCCCCGGCCGTCCTCGTGCTGACCGTCGTTGCTCATCGCCGTCCTCCCACCACTTCCCGGGGCGCGCTGCCCGCCGACGGTGATGGTAGTGGCAGCAGGTGGGCGCGCCCCGTGGGAAGCCGCCCGACCGCGCCGGCCGGCCGGCCGGGCCGATCGGCGAGGTCGCTCACCGATCGGTGGTCGTGCGGGTCCTCGTGAGGATCGCCGTGCCTGCCAGGAGGGTCGCACTGCCGGCGAGGCTGACGGCGGGGCCGGCCCCGGTGCTCGGGGAGGCGTGGATGACGAGGCCGGCGACCACGGCGGCGACGCCGGCCAGCGCCACGGCGGTGATCAGCGCGAGGCGCCGCCGGCCCCGCACGACCGCCACGGGGATGATGGCCGCAGCCAGCGGCATGAGGTACCACGACCGCAGCAGCGCCAGCGCCACCCCGTCGGGCACCACGCCGAGGCGGTCGGCGCTGCGGACCGTGGCGAAGCTGCTCCGGGTGGCCGACCCGCTGATCACCCACGGGAGGAACGCGCCGAGGACCACCAGCGCGGCGCCGGCGACCAGGACGAGCGAGCCGAGCTCCCGACGGCGTCGGGCGCGGTTGTGGTCGGGTGCGGCGGCCGGCGGAGCGGGTTCGGGGCTGACGTGGTCCACGAGGGCTGAAGCTTGCCCGATGCCCGACGGTACGCGCCGGGTCATCGCGTCA
>Ga0105044_10016237_pt1 | contig 10047 bp, 8 predicted proteins | sample MAT01_FD_78092 | JGI IMG/M metagenome (GOLD analysis project Ga0105044, IMG submission 78092) | Freshwater microbial communities from Lake Fryxell liftoff mats and glacier meltwater in Antarctica - MAT-01 | ecosystem: Environmental > Aquatic > Freshwater > Ice > Liftoff microbial mat | place...
ACCACCCAGTAACGCTGGCGGATGTTGGCGGCGGTCATGGTCTTGGAGCGTATCGTGACTTCGCGCGGATCACGCAGATGCTTCTGCGCGATGCGCCGGATCGGTGCCGGCATCGTCGCTGAGAACAGCGCCACCTGCCGCTCCGACGGTGCTTGTTCGAGGATCCGGTCGATCGCATCGACGAAGCCCATCGCGAGCATCTCGTCGGCTTCGTCGAGCACGACGAATCGCAGTGTCGACAGTTTCAGCGTGCCGCGTTCGAGATGGTCCATGACGCGGCCGGGCGTGCCGACGATCACGTGCGTGCCACGCTTCAGTGCGTTCAGCTGTGGCGTGTAGCTCTGGCCGCCATAGATGGGCAGCACATGAAAGCCCGGCATGCGTGCGGCGTACTTCTGGAATGCCTCCGCGACCTGAATCGCCAGTTCCCGCGTTGGCACCAAGACGAGGACTTGCGGCTCGCGCCGGTCGAGGGCCAGCATCGACAGCAGCGGCAGCGCAAACGCGGCGGTCTTGCCGGTACCGGTCTGCGCCTGGCCGACGAGATCGTGGCCCTCCAGCAGCACTGGGATCGTCGCCGACTGGATCGGTGACGGGGACTCGTAGCCGACATCGACCAGCGCCGCGAGCACGGAGTCGGTCAGGCCGAGTTCTGCAAAAGGCGAAGTCACTACGATTATCCAGACCGGGCGGAAGGGCGCGAAGTCTAACCCGGGTCGCGACCCTTGCTGCGCTCTTTGCTGCCCCGATTCGCCTTATTCGGCCTCGAAACCGTCGGAATCGCGCCCGACCCCTGCATTGCAAGCCCGTTCAAATGAATGCGAGCGGTGTTTGCCGCGCAGCAGAACGGGAGCGGGGAACATGAATCGCACGCGGAATGCAGGCACCCTGGGTTGGCGGGTACGCCTCCAGCAGGGACTCGGGATGCTGGTGCTACTGTCATTGGGGTTCTTCGGTCCGACCTCCCGGGGCGCCGCCCCGACCGTCGACGATGCGGGCAGCGGCAGCTTGCTGTTGCGCAATGCCGTGAATGGCGAAGTCAGCTGGGCGCTGCGCCAGTCGACCCGGATCCGGGCGACCGTGACGGGCAACATCGCGCGCGTAACCGTCGTGCAGGAATTCACGAACAGCGCCGATGAATGGGTCGAGGGCATGTATGTGTTTCCGCTGTCCACGACGGCTGCGGTCGACGAGCTGCAGATGCAGATCGGCGAGCGACGAATCCGCGGCGAGATCCAGCGCAAGGCAGAGGCGCGCGCGACCTACGAGCGCGCCCGCGTCGAGGGCCGGCAGGCGAGTCTGGTGGAACAGCAGCGACCGAACCTGTTCACGACGGCGGTTGCCAATATTGCGCCGAAGTCGTCGGTGACGATCGAGATCGCATACCTGGATACGATCGCGCCGCGCGACGGGCGCTACACCCTCGCGCTGCCGCTCGCGATCACGCCGCGATACCACCCTGGCGAACCGGCGCAAACCGAGGCAACTCCCGAGCCCACCCTGGAACTCGTCGATGCCAAACCACAGCGCATCGATATCGACGTGCAGCTTGCGCCCGGCTTTGCCATGGCAACGCTGGAGAGCCTGCATCACCCGATCAAGCGCCACCAGCGCGACGGTCAGCAGCACGTTGTGCTGTCGGCCAAGCATGTGCCGGCTGATCGCGACTTCGAGCTGGTCTGGACGCCTGTGGTGGCGCCGGAACTGCACGCGGCAGTGTTCTCGGAACGCAGCGGGGATGACACTTTCGCGATAGTCACGTTGACACCCCCGCAGCGCGTCTCGACTCGATCCTTGCCGCGCGAAGTGCTGTTCATCATCGATACCTCCGGCTCGATGTCCGGCACTTCGATCGACCAGGCCCGCGTTGCGCTGTGGCTCGGCATCGAGCGGCTCACGCCTGCTGATCGCTTCAATATCATCCGTTTCAGCAACGACGCGAGCAGTCTGTTCAGGACGATGCAGCCGGTGAACATCGCCACCCGCATGCGCGCCGGGGCGTACATTGCCGGGCTCGATGCCGACGGCGGCACTGAAATGCGTTCTGCGCTGGAACTGGCGTTTACGATGCCCGTCAATTCCGAGACGCTGCGGCAGATCGTGTTCATCACCGATGGCAGCGTCGGGAATGAGTCCGATCTGGTCGGCATGATTCACCAGCGCATTCAGAGCGCGCGGCTGTTCACGGTGGGCATCGGTTCCGCGCCGAATGCGTACTTCATGCGCGAGGCCGCGGCGGCCGGGCGCGGCAGCCATCTGTTCATCGCCGATGCGGCGCAGGTGACGGAGCGGATGACGGATCTGTTTCGCAAGCTGGAGCAGCCGACGCTGGTCGATCTGGAGCTGCGCTGGCCGGATGGACTTCGGGCTGAGCTTGCGGCAGATCTGCCGCGCGATCTGTACGCCGGCGATCCGCTGGTCGTCGCAGTCAAGTTGCCGCGCGAACCACGCGGCCTGCTGACGCTGTCGGGTCGGGGTCCGGACGGGCCCTGGATGCGACAGCTGGCGATCCAGAAGACCCACGGCGAGCCGGGGCTGGCCAAACTCTGGGCCCGCGAGAGAATCGGCGCGCTGGCGCGACGCAAGAACTTCGGTGGACCGGATTCCGATCAGCTTGAACAGCAGATCACCGCGCTTGCGCTCGCGCATCATCTGGTCAGTGACTACACCAGTCTGGTGGCTGTGGACGTCACGCCGGTGCGCCCACTCGGCTCCGGTGCCATGCCGCTGCAGGTGCCAGGTTCCGCGCCGGCCGGCACGGCCTGGGCACGCTCGACCGGCTTTGCGCCGACGGCGACGCCTGGACCGCTGCTGCTGTGGATCGGGGCGCTGTTGCTCGCTGCGGCGATGCTGTGGGTGATGCCGGCACTGCGCAGAGTGCGGGCGTGAGCCCGCGGCGAATCGGCGTGGTGCTGTTGGTGGCAGCGGGCTCAGGGTGTCTCGCCGCAGCGGGCTGGATCGAGGTGAAGGCGGTCGCCGCGCAGGCACTGATCGATGCGGCCTGGCTGCGTGCCGAACGCGGCGCGCCCAACCCGCGTCCGTGGCCCTGGGCTGACACGCGACCCGTCGGTCGACTGTTCGTCGGCGTACACGGACCGCTTGTGATCCTGGAGGGTTCGAACGGCCGCAACCTTGCGTTCGGTCCCACGCACGACCCAGCCAGCGTCCAACCCGGTGAGCGTGGCAATGCGATCATCTCCGCGCACCGGGACACGCACTTTCAGCTGTTGCAGCGTGTGGTGCTCGGCGAGCAGGTGCGCATCGAACTCCCGGGCGGCGCTCGGGTCGACTACCGCGTGACCGATGCACGAGTCGTCGACAGCCGCCGCATGCGGATTTCGCTCGATGCGGCGGTGCCGATGCTGACGCTCGTAACCTGTTATCCGTTCAACGCCGTCGATCCCGGCGGACCGCTGCGCTACGTTGTCAGCGCTGAGCAGATTTGAGGCTCAACGGTACCCATAGAGGTTGTAAACGATCTCAAGCACCTCACCGGTGTGGCTATCGATCAGCAGGGCATCGTCGCCGACGCGCACCCAGTCTGAACCGAACGGCGGATCGTACAGATCGAACCGCCAGTAGTCTGCGATGACGTAGCGCGGCTGATAGTACGAGCGTGGCAACCGATCGCCGCGGCTCCACTGGCGGATCGTGAAGCTCGACGGTGGGTAGTAGAAGCCGATGGAGTAACGCTGCCGGGAGTAGTAGCGGCCGCTGTCGTAGCGGAAGTAACGAACGCGATAGTCGTCATACCAGCGGCGGTCGTTCTGCCAGTAGCGGCCGCGGTCATCGCGCCAACGGTAGTTGTTGCGGTTCGGCACGCTGTAGTGACGGACTGCGCGACCCTCATAACGATGACTATTGTCCCGGTTGTCGTGTCGATCACGCTGGTCGCGTCGATCGCGCTGGTCGCGTCGATCGCGCTGATCACGGTTGTCGCGCTGGTCATAGCGCCTGTCATCGCGACGGTCGTGACGGCGGTCATCGCGGCGGTCGTTCCGTTGCTCCTGCCGCTGCTCGGTCCGCCGCTCATTCGACTCATCGACGCGCGGTTTGAACGGCCCCGCAGCCTGTGCACTGAGGCTGACCAGGGCAATAGCCAGTGTGCCGAACATCAGGGTGGTTTTCATTGCCGCCTCCTCGGGGCCGACTCACGACCCCTTGTGCGTTCATGATCTGCCACGCGACCTGTCTGCAGGCTGAACGGGGCATCCGGCCCGCCGAGTGCCCGTTCAGGGCTTGGGTGGGCCCCACACCTCGCTCAGGCGTGCCGCGCGCCCGCAACCGGTAGTGTATAGCTTGTAGCGGACCGGGTTCTTGCGGTGATAGTCCTGGTGGTAACCCTCGGCCGGATAGAACTCACTGGCACCGGAAATCCGGGTCGCGACGGGACGGTCAAAGCGCTTTTCGAGCGACTGCCTGGAAGCCTCTGCCTGTACCCGCTCGAGATCACTGCCAACGAAAATCTCGGCGCGATAGCTGTCACCGCGATCGCAGAACTGTCCACCGCCATCGAACGGATCGACGTTGCGCCAGAAGATTTCCAGCAGCTTCGCGTAGCTGATTTTATTGGGATCGTAAGTGACCTGCACGACTTCGGCGTGGCCGGTGCCGCCGCGGGTGACCTGCTCATAGGAAGGGTTTGCGACGGCGCCTCCTGAGTAACCGGAGACGACGTCGGTGACTCCATCGGTAGAGTCAAACGCCGCTTCGACACACCAGAAGCAGCCGCCGGCGAAGATGGCTGTCTGACGTGGCTCTGCAGCCTGCAATGAGAGGGCGGCGAGCATGCTCGACCAAACGATAAAGAGTTTCAAAGTTCGCATAGTTGTTTCACCCGATCTGTTGCATCTCAGCGGCGGTCAGCCGAATGCTGGCCGCAGCAACATTCTCTTCAAGATGCTTGACCCGCGACGTCCCGGGAATCGGCAGCATCACTGTCGACTTTGCCAGCAGCCAGGCAATATTTGCCTGGTGAATGCTGATGCCACGTTCAGTTGCGACAACCTGCAGCGCGGCGACCCGCGGGTCTGGCGTCTCGGTCGCCACGGCCCGCTGCGCAAGTGGCGCCCACGGAATGAACGCGATGGCGGATCGTTCGCATTCGAGCAGCACGGGCTCTGAGCTGCGATCGGCAACGTTGTACCGGTTTTGAACCGACACCACCGGAACGATCGAGCGTGCGAGCGCGAGTTGCTCGACGTTGACGTTCGAAACGCCGACGTGGCGGATCTTGCCTTCGTTCCGCATTCGGGCGAGTTCTCCGATCGAGTCTTCGTAGGGCACCTTGGCATCGACCGTGTGCAGCTGATAGACGTCATGCCGCTCCATCTTCAGGTTCCGCAGGCTCGCCTGACAGGCGGCACGCAGGTGTTCGGGGCTGCAATCGGCAGTCCAGCGATTCGGCCCTGAGCGTGTCATGCCACCTTTGGTCGAGACGATCATGCCGTGCGCATAAGGGTGCAACGCCTCGCGCAGCAGCCGCTCGCTGACTGCAGGCCCGTAGGCATCGGCCGTGTCGATGAAGTTCACGCCGAGTTCGGCGGCGCGACGCACGACGCTCCTCGCCGCTGCAGCGTCGGCTGGCTCACCCCAGATCCCCTCACCGGTGATCCGCATTGCGCCGAAGCCCATCCGCGCGACTTCGAGATCACCGCCGAGCCACAGCACGCCCGCAGCCGCAGCGGGTGCTTGTCGAGCTTTGGCTTGAGTCATCCCCTGACCTCCGAGAGCAACCGCGGCGCCCATCGCTGCGCTGCTTTGCAGAAAAGTACGTCGAGTGCTCGTCACCGCTGTTGTGCCTGATCAATGATGAAGGCCCACTGTTCGGCGACTTCTTCGAAGCGCTCGAGCCGTCCCGACTTGCCGCCGTGACCCGCTTCCATATTGGTGCGGAAAATCAGCGGGTTCGAGTCGGTCTTGCGGGCGCGCAGTCGAGCAACGTACTTGGCGGACTCCCAGTACTGCACCTGGCTGTCCCAGAGTCCCGTGCCAATGTAGATCGCAGGATAGGCCTTTCGTTCAATGTTGTCGTACGGGGAGTACTTGCCGATGTAGTCGTAGTAGGGTTTCAGCTTCGGATTGCCCCATTCGTCGAATTCATTGGTCGTCAGCGGAATGCTCTCATCCAGCATCGTGGTCAGCACATCGACGAACGGCACCAGCGAGACGATACCGCGATAGTCCTGCGGTGCCAGATTGACGATGGCACCCATCAGCAGGCCACCGGCCGAGCCGCCACGCGCGAATATACGCCTGGGATCGGCATAGCGATTCGCGACGAGCCAGCGCGTCACGTCGATGAAGTCCGTGAACGTATTCATCTTGTTCAGCAGCTTGCCGTTCTCGTACCAGGCGCGGCCCATCTCCTGCCCGCCGCGGATGTGCGCAATGGCGTAGATGAAGCCGCGATCCAGCAACGACAGATTGGGGATCGAGAATGTCGGATCCATGGTGAGCCCGTACGAGCCATAGCCGTACTGGAGCAGCGGCGCCGTACCGTCGCGCGGTGTGTCGCGCCGGTACACGATCGAAACCGGCACCTTCGTGCCATCGCGTGCGGTCGCCCAGACGAACTCGCTTGCATAGCGCGCAGGATCAAAGTCACCGAGCACCGGATCGCGCTTCAGCAAGACCTGGACGCCACGCCGCGTGTCGTAGTCGTAGGTCGTACGTGGCGTCGTCAGCGACGTGTAGACGTAGCGGACGACGTCGGTGTCGATTTCCTCGTTCTGTGCGAGACCGGTCGTGTAGGTTGGTTCGTCCGCCGTGATGAAGCTCTCTCTCGAGCCGTCCCAGGGCCGGATCCGGATCTTGCGCAGGCCGCCGGAGCGTTCCTCAACGGCCATGAAGCTGCGGAACAGGTCGAAGCCGTGCACGAAGCCTTCCGGGTTGTGCGCGATCAGGTCACGCCACTTGGAGCGATTGGCCTCATCGCCACGGTCGACTTCGACAACCTTGAAGTTCTTCGCCTGCCAGTTCGTACGTACGATCCAGCGGTTCTCGAAGTGCTCGACCTGATATTCATGATCGCGTTCGCGCTCAAGAAACAGTTTGAACTTGAGCGTTGGGTCGGCTGCATCCGCATACCAGTATTCGCTGGAGACCGTGCTCTGCGTGCCGATCAGCAGGTACTTGTCGTCCTTGGTCTTGGCGACGCTGGTATAGAAACTCTCATCGGTCTGCTCCCAGACCAGCGGGTCGTTCTTCGGCTCAGTGCCGAGCTGATGCTTGCGCACCTTGTAGCCGAGCAGCGTGACCGGATCCTTCTCTACATAGAGGAAGGTGCGGCTGTCCGCGGCCCATTCGATATTGTCTTCAGCGTTCTCGATGCGGGTTGGAAGAACCTCACCGGTTTCGAGGTTCTTGACCTTGATTACGTACTGGCGGCGGCCGACTTCATCTTCGGCCCACGCGAGCATCCGCGCATCGGGACTGACCGCAACATCGTCGACCTGGAAAAAATCCTTGCCCTTGGCCATCTCATTGACGTTTAGAAGGATGCGCTCCGGGCTATCCATCGAGCCCTTGCGTCGCGCGTAAATCGGATACTCCTGCCCGGTCTCGTAGCGCGTGTAGTACCAGTAGCCGCCCTTGCGGTAGGGCACGCTGGCATCGTCCTGCTTGATGCGCGCGACGATCTCCTCATTGAGCTGCTGCTTGAGCTGCCGGATCGGTGCCAGCATGGCATCCTTGTAGGCGTTCTCGGCTTCAAGGTAAGCGATCACTTGCGGGTCTTTGCGTTCGTCGTCGCGCAGCCAGTAGTACTCGTCGATGCGGTTGCCGTTCGGCGATTCGACGGTGTAGGGCTGCGCTTCGGCGACCGGTGGTCGCAGGCTGGGCGGCGCGGAAAGGGCAGCGTTGTCTTTCATGGGTGTCATCATCGGCGTGGCGCAGCCTGCCAGTATTCCAGTCAGGGCGATGCTGAGCAGGGTCGGGCGAAGTACTTGCATGGCGTTGGCGGTCTGGTTTTCGGTGGATGCGATAGTCTAGACCGCAATGCGACTCACGGCGACGCTTGGGTGCGAAGGGCGCGCCCGCGACAGCGCAAAGAAGTACGACGAGCCGTAGCTAGGCCGGCTTCAGCGCGGAATGCACAAAGTCCGTGACCCCCGGGTCGTGCCCGGCCTGGAACAGCAGGGTGGTGACCTGGCCACGATGATGAGCCTGGTGGTTGAACAGATGCGTGATGGCGATCCAGGCGGCATGCTCGCGCGGCTGGCCTTTAGAGTTTGAGTACCGAAACGTGCCCGATACCTGCTCGGCCGTCAGTGAGTCGGCCCAGCGTTCAATTGCTTCATCGGTGGCCTCGCGCCCGAGAGCGAGTTGGTAGGGCATGGTTGAACGTAAGTTACGCCTGAGACCGAAAGCTGACCAGCGCCGGATTCTGCACCGTTGACCGATCGGCCCACGGCACCTACATTCCGATTATGCGTATTGCGGTTATTGGCAGCGGCACGAGCGCGCGAACGCTGCCGCCTCATCTCGCGACGCTCGCCGACGATGACGCGAGCGTCGAGATCGTGCACCCGCGGCTGGTTGCTTTCCCTGCGACACCTTACGAGCGGCTGATCGTCGATGTCGGTTATGTCGATGCCGCCGAGCAGGCCCAGCGCGCCGGCTATGACGCGGTGGTCATCAACTCGTTCGCTGATTACGGTATCGAAGCGGCGCGCGCCGCAGGCATCACGATGGTCGGCGCCGGCGAGGCAGCGCTGCGGGCCGCCGTAGCCCTCGGCCCGCGGTTCACGATCGTGACCGTCTGGCCAGCTTCGATGGGTCACCTATATATAGAGAGACTGCGCGCGCTGGGATTGGAGCGTCAATGCGTCGCTGTTCGCCATGTGGGGCGCGAAGCGGAGCTCGCCGAGCTCGGCAGCGACGACAACGTCATGACCCGCATGCAACGCCATGACGCCCGCACCTTCGATCGCATCCTGACCGTGTGCCTCGAGGCGATCGCGAACGATGGCATCCAGAGTCTCGTGCTCGGCTGCACCTGCATGGCGCCCATCGCTTCGCAGCTTGCCGCCGCGCTCGACTTTCCGGTGATTGAAGGCTCGGCGCTCGCGGTACTGCGGGCGAAGCGTCTGGGCGTTGCGGCAGTGAATCGGCGATCGGTCGTCGCAGCACCCACCGGCATCGGCGCGATGGTTGAGAACAGCAACAAACGGGGTGCTGAAGACGATTCTGCTCCGATGGCGCCGCCTGAGGCGGCCGGCGCGTGCGACCTCTGCATTCCATAGAATCTGCGAATGGACCGCGCTGTCATCGCTTTGTAGCCTGTTCGTTATCCCGCTGACATCCTGCCCGTCGAGATTAGTGCCCGAAGCACCGATGAGTGCCGACAGGGGTAAATCGACATGGATATGGTGGCCAACGCGCGCAAGCGGGCCCTGATTACTGGCGTGACGGGCCAGGATGGGGCCTATCTGTCAGAACTTCTGCTCAAGCGCGGTTATGAAGTTCATGGCATCAAGCGCCGTGCCTCCTCGTTCAACACGGAACGAGTCGATCATCTCTACGAGGACCCGCATAGCTCCGAACGTGCGTTCCACCTGCACTATGGCGACCTGACCGACGCGACCAATCTCATTCGGATCGTGCAGTCCGTGCGACCACACGAGATCTACAACCTCGGCGCCCAAAGCCATGTTCAGGTGTCGTTCGATACGGCCGAATACACGGCCAACGCAGATGCCCTCGGCACCTTACGCCTGCTCGAAGCCATTCGCCTGCTCGGCCTGCAGCGAGAGGTGCGGTTCTATCAGGCTTCGACATCTGAAATGTTCGGCAAGGTTCAGCAGGTTCCGCAGAACGAGGATACGCCGTTCTATCCGCGCTCCCCCTACGGCGTGGCCAAGCTCTATGCGCACTGGATCACCGTCAATTACCGGGAAGCGCATGGACTGTTCGCGTGCAGCGGCATTCTCTTCAACCATGAATCCCCGATCAGGGGCGAGACTTTCGTGTCCCGCAAGATTACGCGTGCCTTCGCCCGCATGCATGTCGGACTCGACGACTGTCTCTACCTCGGCAATCTAGACG
>Ga0105044_10016239_pt1 | contig 10047 bp, 9 predicted proteins | sample MAT01_FD_78092 | JGI IMG/M metagenome (GOLD analysis project Ga0105044, IMG submission 78092) | Freshwater microbial communities from Lake Fryxell liftoff mats and glacier meltwater in Antarctica - MAT-01 | ecosystem: Environmental > Aquatic > Freshwater > Ice > Liftoff microbial mat | place...
GACGAAGAATCCGCCGTCGACGACGTACAAGTTCATCAACTCATGAGCCTGGCAATATTTGTTCAACGCGGAATCCCGTTTGTCCTTACCCATCCTGACCGTGCCGACTTCGTGAATGATCGTGCCGGGCGTCGAGATGCCATCGGCCTCCCGCTGCGCGGCGCTCAGGCCGGTTACGCGTCCGCCCATGGTGGTGATGATTTCGGCAAATGTCTTTTCCATGTGACGCGCCTGTTTCCACTCATAATCGGTCCATTTGAAGTGGAACTTTAGCACCGGAATTCCCCAGCGGTCCACGACATTGCGGTCGATTTCGCAATAGCTGTGCATGTTAGGGATCATTTCTCCGCGGCCGGCAAAGCCGATGGAGCAGCCGTACTCCTTGCGCGCAGTGTCCTTAATTCCCTGGCCGTATCCGGCCCGGCGCGCCGCGCCCTGGAAGGAGCCGATGCCCGGCAGTCCGTACCCGCCGCCGATTTCGATGTGATAGCCGCGCGGAAAATCGAGCTTGTTGTGTTTGTCCCAGAGCCACCACGGCATATAGAGATGGGCTCCGCCGAAGCCGTCGGTATTGTAGTGCTTCATGCCTTCCAAGGCCGGCACGTATCCGCTCAATCCGAAGCCGACTGTGTCCATCAGAAAGCGACCCACGACGCCGGATCCGTTCGCCACGCCATTGGGGAACTCCGTGGTTTTCGAGTTCAACAGAATGCGGGCCGATTCGCATGCGCTCGCCGCCAAAACAACCGCGCGTGCCCGGATGACTTTTTCCCGCCGCGTGTTCTTGTCGATGTAGACAACGCCGGTCGCCTTACCGTTCCCATCGGTGAGAACTTCTCTCACCATGGCGTTGTCGAACACGGTCAATTTACCGGACTTCATAGCCGGGAAAATTTCGACTTGCGAACTGGAATACGCCGAAGCTGTCTGGCAGCCGCGGCCGCACTGCCCGCAGTAGTGGCAGGGGATGCGGCCCTTCATCGGTTCCGTCACAATGGCGCGGCGATTAGGGATGCAGTAGACACCCATTTTGTCGCACGCCTTCTTCACGAGCAGCTCATGAACCTTCGGTGTGGGTGGTTTTAGAAATTGTCCGTTCGGCGCGCTCGGCAGGTCGTTGTGATTGGCGCCGGTGACGCCAACGAAGCGCTCTGCCTTGTCGTACCAGGGGGACATTTCGTCGTAGGTTACCGGCCAGTCGAACCCCAGCCCGTCCCTTGAATACGGTTGAAAGTCATACGGCGAGAAACGAAAGGACATGCGCCCGTAGTGGTTCGTGCGGCCGCCAAGAATGCGTGAACGGAACCACCGGAATTCACTTCCGGCGCCCACGGTGTAGGGTTCGCCGTCGAGTTCCCACCCGCCCGAGGTCGTCGCGAAGTAACCGAACGGTTTTCCTTTGCCAAAGTAGGCTGCGCCGCCGTCCTCCGCGCCGCGATGCGGCACATCGTAAGGCATCTGATGCTCTTTGAACTCCTTGCCGACGTTGAGCATCGGACCGGCTTCCAGGAGTGCACACTTGATCCGGTGTTCGGTCAATACCCGAACGGTGGTTCCACCGCCGGCGCCGGAGCCGACCACCACCACGTCGAAAACCTCAGGGCTGCGCTGTACTTGTGGCATCCCGCCATTCTATCGCCGTTCGGAGGCCGATGCTTAGAACAGTGTCGTCTGACGCTCGTCGTCGCCGTTACTTCCCGCCGCGGCACGCTTCGTCAGCATGGGGCCTGCGTCGTTTTTGGCCCGGCGAATCAATTCGACGAGTCGCGCATGAGAATCGTGAATTTCGAGCAACAACCGGCAGCGTTTGCAACCGCCGCGAATGCCGCCGGACGCGTCATACGGGTCGAAGCCGGGGTGCCTGTCGCAGCGGCCCTTAAACCGAACTGTCCCGAGCGTCACCATTCTTGGAATCAGAACTATCGTATCATCTTTGTTTTCATGAACCAACGCAATGTAATCGTCGTCGCCGGGCACGCCATTTGCCAGGAAGTTAACGACCTGTGGAACGAGAAAAGTTGGATCCTTCTGCCGTTCCAACGCGGCGAGGTTGCCAGCTACGTCGAACATATCCGAGCGGGCGTACTCGCCGCTGCCGCGGATCCCGAGGCGCTGTTGATTTTCTCGGGGGGCTGTTCCCGGCCCGAAGCCGGGCCGTGGAGCGAGGCGCAGTCGTACTATTGGATTGCAGATCACCTCGGCTGGTTTGGGCAACCGGAGGTGCGGGACCGCGCGATTACTGAAGAGTTCGCCCGTGATTCTTATGAGAACTTACTCTATTCGATCTGCCGAACCAAAGAGTACGCCGGATCGTATCCGCAACATATCACTTTTGTAAGTTGGGCTTTCAAACGAGAGCGCTTTGATTTACACCGCCAGTCAATTCTGTGGCCGCCTTCCTGCTTTACTTATCTTGGCCCGAACAATCCTCCCGGCATCGATCAAGCCATCGAGGCTGAAACGAGGAATCGAGCGGACTATGTTGTGGATCCCTATTCGAGTTCGCCTGCCTTCCGTGCAAAACGGGAATCGCGAAACCCGTTACGCCGTATTCCCGGGTATGCGCAATCCTGCCCGGAGTTGGCTCAACTGATGGCGCACAACGGACCGGAGTGGTACAGCGGAGATGTTCCCTGGCGGGCGAAACCCTGATTCCTATGTTGCGTCGCGCAGCCGTTCCGATGCTCGTGCTGGCGCTCTTCACCTGCCTGTACTGCCTCTTTGAAGTTGGACATCAATCCCGCAAGAACCGCGCCGACTCCTCCGGCGGAGTGGGATTAATAAAGAACCCCGTCCCCCATTCGAACCCGGCGACGCGCGTCAATTTCGGAATGATCTCGACGTGCCAGTGATAGAAGTTACAGCCGGGTTCCTGCACGGGGGCCGTATGAATGATCAAGTTATAAGCCGGTCTTTCCAGAACACGATCCATCTTCGTCAAGACCGACTTAAGCATCCAGGCCAGATTGTAGACTTCCCGCTCGTGAATGGTCTCGAAGTGCGAGTCGTGCCGGAATGGCACGATCCACGTCTCAAAGGGAAAACGCGCCGCGAATGGGCACAGCGCCAGGAATTCCTCGGTCTGCAAAACGACGCGCTCCCCGTCCTTCACTTCCTGGCGGAGAATGTCGCAGTAAACACATCGTTCCTTGAATTCAAAGTATTTCCGGGCGCCGTCCAACTCTTCCTGGACACGCTTCGGCACCACCGGCAGGGCTATGATTTGCGAATGCGGATGTTCGAGACTCGCTCCGGCCTCTTCGCCGTGATTCTTGAACAGCATCACATATCGCAGCCGGCGGTCTTTCTTCAAATCCATCACACGGTCCCGGAAGGCCCAGATCAACTCAGCGACTTGCCGCTCCTCCATTTCAGGAAGTGTCTTCATGTGGTCGGCGGACTCAATGACGACCTCGTGCGCGCCGACTCCGTTCATCCGGTCATAGAGCCCCTCGCCCTGTCGGTCCAGGTCGCCCTCGACGCGCAGGGCGGGGAATTTGTTGGGTACCACGCGCAGGCTCCAACGCGAATCGCCCCGAAGCCCTTCCGTGGAATATGCCAATACCTCAGGCGGAGTTTTGTCCTCGTGTCCGGGGCAAAATGGACAAAACCGGTTGCCCGTAACCACGACGCTTTCCTGTTTGAAATCCGACGGACGGCGGGCCCGATCGGTGCTAATAATTACCCACCGCCCGGTTATGGGATCTTTGCGTAGTTCCGGCATGAATTATCCATTATCGACGATTCCGGCTAGATCGGCGTTCGCTCCGCCAGCGCGTAGACATCGCGGTGATATTCGACCCGTTCCGTCTCGCCAATCAGCACCGTCAATACATCGAATCGGACCGCCATTTCCATCATTTCGGCCCGCGCGATCCAGGCGCGCGCACCTTGGCCGATGTGCCAGGCCTTTTGCCTATCCACGGCTCGCAACGGATGGCTCACTTCAGCGGAGGAACGCGTTTTCACTTCAGCGATCACCAGCGTGTCGCCGTCCACGGCAACCATATCAATTTCCAGTTTCCGCATTGGGTGCCGGTAGTTCCGCGCTACAACGCGCCAACCTAACTCCCGTTCCACGAACCGGTGAGCCAAGTCCTCTCCGCGCCGCCCAAGTACGATGTGGGGCGCTTCGCGGCGCTTTCGCCCGGTGTGCCGTATCAGATCAAAGAGAGGAGCGATGGAAAAGTAGGAAGAAAGCTTCACTCTTTACAAGTGGTCTCGCCGTCCGAAAAATCTCACTCCGGCGATTTTACGACTTCCAGGAACGCCTTTGCCGCATAGCTCAACGCGCGTCGTTTCGGTGTCACCAGATGGACTTTGCGTTCAACGCTCAATTCCTCGATCCGTACTTCGCACAACAACCCTGTTTCCACCTCCTGCTCAACACACATCTTTGGCAGGAACGCCACGCCCTCGTTGCGCGCCACCATCAGGCGAATCGTCTCAACGGTGGGCATTTCGACATCCATATTCAACGGAACGCGATGCCGCTGGAATTCACGGAGTACGATCTCCCGATACGGCGATAAGACGTTGTGCGCAATAAAAGTCTCCATGCCCAGTTCGCTGATCGACACCACGCCACGCTGAGCGAAGCGGTGGTCCGGACTAACGACGAACGCCAAGTGATCGGTGTAGATCACTTGGGAATGCAGCCGTTCATCCTGCGGGTCGTAGCTGATTACGCCCAACTCCAACTCCCCATCAATCAACTGGCCCGGGATTTTGCTCGACAGGCTGCGGCGGACGCGCACCTTCACCTTGGGATAGAGCCGCCGGTAGTTGACAATGTGCTGGAGCAGGTAGAGCGACGTAGACTCATTCGCGCCCACGATCAGGACGCCGGCGGAATTGTCCCGCATCTCGGCGAGCGAGTTCGACAGTTCCATTTCCAGGTTCTCGAATCGCCGGGAGAAGTCGAAGACGATTTTCCCGGCGTCGGTCAGCAGCAACTGCTTGCCGCTCCGGTCGATCAACCGTTCGCCAAGCTCAGCTTCCAAGCGCTGAATTGCCAAAGAAACGGCCGGCTGCGTTCGCAGCAGTTTTTCGGCCGCGCGGGAAAAGCTCTTCTCGGTGGCGACGGTTTGAAAGACCTTTAATGAGTGCAGTTCCATTCTTATCCCTATAGGAGTACGGATAAATCCAGCTTATCTCATTAGCGCGGCTTATCGAATGGGCGAATCGAATAAATTTGCTAAATTCGAGGTTCCCTCCGATAATTGAAAAATCACTCTGCGGGGTGGTCGGCTGACCCGCCGCCCCCTGTGGACTACATCGCGGAGGCAAAAACCATGAGTCAGCGCGTATATATTTTCGATACCACCCTGCGGGACGGCGAACAATCGCCCGGGTGCTCGATGACCGTGAGCGAGAAGCTCAAGATGGCGGCCAAACTGGTCGATTTAGGAGTGGACATCCTCGAGGCGGGCTTTCCAATCGCGTCGCAAGGCGATTTTGAAGCGGTGGAAGCCGTCAGCAAGGAATACCACTGGATGCAGGTTGCAGCTCTTGCCCGCTGCACCAAGCTGGATATTGAACGGGCAGCGGAGGCATTGAAGTCGGCCAAACGGCCCCGCATCCACACGTTCATGGCAACCAGCGATATTCACCTAAAGTACAAGTTTAAGAAATCGCGTGAACAGGTTCTGGAAGATGTAGTTAACTCGGTCCGGCTTGCTCGTCAGTATTGCGATGATGTGGAGTTTTCCGCCGAAGACGCTTCGCGTACCGACGGCGACTATTTGGAGCAAGTCTCCCGGGCAGCCGTCGAAGCTGGCGCCCGCACTATCAATCTGCCGGATACGGTGGGTTATTCGGTGCCGCAGGAGTACGGGTTGCTGATCGGCCGGATTGTTAAGGCGCTTGGCGATTCGGCTATCGTCTCGGTGCATTGTCATGATGATTTGGGACTGGCGGTCGCCAACTCGCTGGCCGCGGTTGAAGCTGGGGCCCGGCAGATCGAATGTACGATCAACGGCATTGGCGAGAGGGCGGGGAACTGCTCGTTGGAAGAGATCGTCATGATCTTCAAAACGCGCCCGGACAAGATGCCCTTTACAACCGGCATCCACACCGAACACCTCTTCTCGGCGAGCCAACTATTAACTTCGATGATCTCCTTCGGCCCGCAACCGAATAAAGCGATTGTCGGCGAGAACGCTTTCGCTCATGAGGCCGGAATCCATCAGGACGGCTATCTCAAGGAAAAATCGACGTACGAGATCATCGACCCCAAATCGGTGGGTGTGCCCGAAGGCAAGCTCGTCCTCGGCAAGCACAGCGGCCGGCACGCACTAAAACAACGGTGCGCTGACCTCGGTTATTTGGAATTGAGCAAAGAAGAGCTCGATGTGATCTATCACGGCTTCTGTGAACTGGCTGACCGCGTGAAAGGCGTCCGGAACGACGCTATCGCCAACATTTGCCGCGATGCCACGGCCTCGCGCGTCACGGCGTGAAACTTAAGGAATAAATGCAACTCAACGTACTCACTGTGCCCGGTGACGGAATCGGCGCCGAAGTCACCCGCGAAGGCGTGAAGGTCCTCGAAAAGGTTGTGGCGAAGTTCGGTCATTCCCTGAAACTGAGCGACGCGCTTCTCGGCGGAATTGCCATTCACCAGACGGGTTCCCCCTTTCCCGACGATACGGCGCGCAAAGCCCTGGACGCCGACGCCACATTGATGGGCGCTGTGGGCCTGCCTGAGTTCGACAACGCGCCGCCTGAGAAGCGGCCGGAGAAGGGTCTGCTTGGCATCCGAAAGATTCTCGGCGTTTACGCCAATCTTCGTCCCGTGAAGGCTTGGCCGGCGCTCATCGAGTCCTCTCCGCTGAAGAACCACATCGTCGAAGGCGTGGACATGATCATCGTCCGCGAACTCAATGGCGGCATCTATTACGGCACTCCGCGCGGCATCGAAGGATCCGGCGATTCCGAACGGGGCACCAACACCATGACTTACACCCGCGCCGAGATCGCCCGCATCACCCGCATGGCGTTCCACCTGGCGCGCGGACGGAGGAAGAAAGTCACCAGCGTCGACAAATCCAACGTTCTCGAAACCTCGCAGCTTTGGCGTCGTGTCGTCAACGAAATAGCCCCGGAGTTCCCCGATGTCGAGCTCGAACACATTCTGGTCGATAACTGCGCCATGCAGTTGATCCTTCGCCCGAAGCAGTTCGACGTGGTCGTGATGGAGAACATGTTCGGCGACATTCTCAGCGACGAAGGCGCGGTGCTCGCCGGGTCAATTGGCATGCTTCCCAGCGCGTCCATCGGCGAGAAAAAGGCGAGCGGCGTGTTTGTCGGGCTATATGAACCCGTTCACGGTTCGGCCCCCGATATAGCCGGCCAGAACAAGGCGAACCCGCTTGGCGCAATCGGCTCGGTCTCGGCGATGCTGGAGTACAGTTTCGGCCTGAAGGACGAAGCCGCCGCCGTAAATGCCGCCATGGAACACGTACTGAATAGTGGCCGCGTTACCGCGGACCTCAAGCCGAAAGGCACCCCCGCCACAACTTCGGAAGTAGGAGACGCGGTAGCAAATGCCATCTAATCCCCGGACGATTATCCAGAAGGTGTGGGACAGCCACATCGTTGCCGAGCGCGAAGGCGCGCCGTCGCTGCTCTTCATTGATCTTCATCTGGTTCACGAAGTCACCTCGCCGCAGGCCTTTTCCGGGTTGCGTCAACGCGGCGTCAAGGTGCGCCGTCCAGACCTGACCTTCGCCACCGTCGATCACTCGACGCCGACCACACCCCGCAATCTGCCGATTCTGGATCCCATCGCCGCCACGCAGGTGGCCCAGATGGAAACCAATGCGCAGGATTTCGGGATTCCGTATTTCGGCTTTCAGAATCGCGACCAGGGTATTGTCCATGTCATTGGTCCGGAAAACGGCCTCACACAGCCCGGCATGACGGTGGTTTGCGGCGATAGCCACACCGCCACGCACGGCGCATTTGGCGCGCTCGCCTTCGGCATCGGCACTAGTGAAGTCGAGATGGTCCTGGCCTCGCAGTGCTTGTTGCAGAAGAAGTCTAAATCGTTTGAAGTGCGCGTTGACGGCGCGTTGAAAAACGGAGTGACGGCTAAGGACATTATCCTCGCGCTTTGCGCCAAGATCGGCATCGGCGGCGGCACCGGGTGCGTCTTCGAATTTACCGGTTCGGCAATCCGCGCCTTGTCGATGGAAGAACGCATGACGGTTTGCAATATGTCGATCGAAGCCGGCGCGCGTGCCGGATTGATCGCACCCGATGAGAAGACCTATGAGTATTTGAAAGGCCGCCGCTTCGCGCCAAAAGGCGAAAAGTGGGATGAAGCCGTCGCGTACTGGAAAACGTTGCCCACCGATGCGGGAGCGACGTATGATCACAGCGTCACCATCGACGCCGACTCGTTGGAGCCGATGATTACATTCGGAACGAATCCGGGTATGGGCATCGCGATTAACGGCGCGATTCCCGATCCTGCCGGCATCGCCGATCCGCTCGAACGCGAATCGCTTCGCAAAGCGTTGCAGTATATGGCGCTGGAGGCAGGCGCTCCGCTCGCCGGTCAGAAAATCGACGTCGTCTTTATTGGGTCCTGTACGAATTCACGAATCTCCGATCTTCGTGCCGCCGCCAGTGTTCTCAAAGGCCGCAAGGTTTCAGCGAGCGTCCGCACTTTGGTTGTACCGGGTTCCCAGGAAATTAAGCGCCAAGCGGAAGCCGAGGGATTGCATGAAGTCTTCCGCGCCGCCGGAGCCGAATGGCGTGAGGCCGGCTGCTCCATGTGTATCGCTATGAATGGCGACCAACTCAGCCCCGGCCAATATAGCGTTTCAACCTCGAACCGGAATTTCGAAGGAAGGCAAGGGAAGGGAGGCCGGACTTTCCTGGCCAGTCCGCTCACCGCTGCCGCATCCGCCGTCATGGGCGTCGTCACCGATGTCCGGACTCTTGTCTAAAAGGAATCGCACGATGAAATTCGAATCGACAGTCACACAGATCCAAGCCGATAACATCGATACCGATCAGATCATTCCGGCGCGCTTTTTGAAGACGATCAGTAAGGACGGCCTCGGCGATCAGCTTTTCTTCGATTGGCGCTACAATGCCGATGGCTCGCCCAAACCGGAGTTCATCCTGAACACCGATAAGGCGAAAGCATCGAAGGTTTTGTTTGCCGGCGACAACTTCGGCTGCGGATCCTCTCGCGAGCACGCCCCGTGGGCGCTGACGCAATACGGCTTCCAAGCCGTCATTTCGACGAGTTTTGCCGATATTTTCAAGCAAAATTCGTTAAAAAACCGGTTGCTGCCGCTCGTCGTAAGCCGCGACGTTCACCAGCAACTTCGGGACGCCCTTGCCGCCAACCCCGATCTGACCGTCAGTGTCGATGTCGAAACTCAGATTTTCACTTGGACCGGTGGACCGGCCGTTGCATTCGCGATCGACCCGTTCGCGAAGCACTGCCTGCTCGCCGGAGTTGATGAAATCGGCTACGTTTTGCAGCATGAACCGCAGATCGCCGCTTACGAGGCGCAGCGGATCGGCACGCTGAATACGCTCGCGAGCTAGCGCGCGCTGCAGAGTGGAATCCGAAGAAGACACATCGCCAGACCCATACCAGGTCCCGGATAACTATATTTTGACTCGACGCCAAAGCCATTGCCGGTGACACGAACGGTCGTCCAACCTGCCGGTCCGTCTCTCCCAACGACACCAACTTGCGGCGCCGAGCCGCCTTCTGTGAATTGCAAGGCATTGTGAATCACTTTTTCCAGCACCTTGGCTGCACTGGGCGGGACTCGCAAATCCGCCGATGGCGGCGAAACCGAGATCGAAATAGCGCCGTTCCGCAAACTGCAATAGGCGCCTAGCTTCTGGCGTGCCGTCTGGATCGATAGGGAAATTGGTGTTTCGAGCCCGAGAAGGCGGTGTCAAGAACGTGACGGCCTGTTGGGCCTTCGGCACTCGCGAGAAATGACCCGCGTATGCTCACGGAGAGTGACCCACCGGCCCGGCGGGGCCGGGGATGATAATGCCTTGCCCATC
>Ga0105044_10016240_pt1 | contig 10047 bp, 6 predicted proteins | sample MAT01_FD_78092 | JGI IMG/M metagenome (GOLD analysis project Ga0105044, IMG submission 78092) | Freshwater microbial communities from Lake Fryxell liftoff mats and glacier meltwater in Antarctica - MAT-01 | ecosystem: Environmental > Aquatic > Freshwater > Ice > Liftoff microbial mat | place...
CCTACACCAGTTTTGCTAAAAGCCGTAACGATGCTGTTGGAGTTAACATTTTTGGTGCCGCCAGCAGGCAGGGTAAAGCCGTTCGCGATAAAGTTGACCAAACCCGTTGAGTTGACGACCAAATTTGTAAACGTGTTGTTATTAATATTGGCGTTAAAAACCACGCCTAAATTACTAATAAACGTCGTTGCGCCGGTCGATGACACAGGATTAAAGCTGGCGTCTGTGAAATTATTGGCGTTGATATTGATCGTGGTGGTGGCATTGCCGGTCGTTGTTTCAACAATAATGCCCTGCAAAACAACGGCTACTGCACCGCCACGTAGCCCAATCGTATTGTTATTGATACTGTTTGTGATGGTGCCTAAGGGCGCTACAGTAAACGTAGGGATGTAGACGGCCCGCAGGGTTCCGGTGCTGGTCGCAGTCGGAATTGTTGTCGCCGTTGAGGAGACGATGCTATTAAAAGAGACGTTGAAATTTTTGGTGTTGCGAACCAGCACGCCGCTAACGCTAGTCGAGACGTTCGCGAACGAGGTCGAAACGGTCGTGGTACCGAAATTGCTGAGCGTGTTGCCGGTAGCGACACTGCCACCACCAATGTCAACGCCATCGTTCGCATCGGCCGCAGCCGTCGGGCCAACCACCACGATACCGACGTTGACGTTATTAATTGTGTTGCCATAAATCTTCAAACCACTATTTCCGCCGGCAGCGCCAGTGCCGCTCGCGGGAGTCGTCATTGCAGTCGCAGTGTGCGTTGCGTTCGCGTAAATGCCAAACGTGTTGTTTGAGGCGCGATTGAGCGAAATAGTGTTGTTTTGAATCGTGACGTTCTGGGCGTTATCGGTAGCACTCGCATAAAACAAGGCGACGCCGAACTCGGTCATGTTGTTTGTTGCCGACGGCGTGGTCGTGTTACCGGCGTTTTCCTGCATCGTAAAGCCGCTGAGCGTTACATTGTCGGTGCCGACAATTTTGAAAATCGCATCGTTCACCGAGGCAACCACTTGCGCGCCACTTGCGGTGACCGTGTTCGCGTTACCAACAATCGCCAACGGATTTGCCGCGCTCGCCGTCGTCGTCGCAATACTGTAGCCACCTGCAGGTGCCGTCTGCGCGTTGCCTGCAAGCAAATTCAGTGTCGCACCACCCGCACCGACGCCAACGGCGTTGACGTCTGCGATCGCCGCTGCAAGATCGGCGTAATCGCCTGGAATATTTTTGGTTCCCGAAACCTGAGCCTGCGCGGCCCCAATCAAACCTACCGCGAGCACACTTGCGCTCAGCACACGTGCAAAAACCCCACTCTTGGGGCGCAACATTATTTTTTTCATAGCTCACAAACCTCGACGTTTTTGGACGATCACAGATGTTTTTTAACGCTACCGCTCGGTTTAGGGCTGCCAACCCGGCGGGTGAAGAGTTTTGCCTTAAGCAAAACATTGAAACCAAACTTGTTCGACTACAGCGCTTACCCTCGGCAAACGCTATTCACTGCTCAAAAGCTTGAATTGATGTGCACGAATACGGTGCAAAACCCTTATTCGACCCCTGCGACCCCCACAGTTATGCGCCAAATGTCGAGAAACGTGTTTGACGGGCAACTATGAAGGAAAGATAAATACCACAAAAATGGTTTGAGTGGCTAAATTTGACGGCATCGCATGGGAGAAATTAGGTAAAAAAAATTGCGCTCGGACGGTTAGTGCGCAAACTAAGTTTGTTACATTTGCCTTTATTTATGCAGAAAGTGACATGGCGAGAATCGCCCTAGCTTGCGGACACCCCGCCATAGCTTGCGGACACCCAATTTTCCAACCCCAGCCCCGAAATACGCTCGAATTCTCGGGTGTTATTCGTAACTAACGTCGCTGATTCAGCTAAAGCATGGCAGGCAATCCAGAGATCATTCGCGCCTATAAGCGTGCCAGCGCTTTGTAAGCGTGTGTATTGGATCGCATAGTGTTTGCAAAGTGCTTGGTTTGTTTGATACCAAACCGGTATTTGGCGGGTTAGCCTAGTCAAATTTTGCTCGCTTTCCTGCGGACGATTGCTTCGTGCTACGCCTTTAAGCAACTCAGCGTAAGTTATGAATGACATGCCTAGCGCCACAGTGGCGGGCAAAGCATTGATGTGCTCTGCAACACTAGGCGGTCTATTTTTTATCAAATAGATCAAGATATTGGTATCAAGCAGATATTTCAGAAATCCTCCCTATCTTGCATGACACTCGTTTCTGCCTGCCCCAATTCCAACGCCGCGATGAAATCATCGTCAAAACCAGCAAGTGCTTCTAAAATTGCGCTACCCCGCGCTGTTGGCAATGGATGTATGAGTAAATCCCCGTCGCTGGTTCGGCGAATCTCAACACGCGATGCCTCAAGCCGGAATTCCTGGGGGATTCGGACGGCTTGGCTATTACCATTGATAAAAACTCGGCTAAAAACAGATTGCATTTGCAAATCCTTCATGCGTTTTCAAATCCTTCATGCGTTTTAGTGTGTACTTTCAAGTGTGTATATTAGCTCTTTAGGTTGAGGTTGCAACCGACATCTTTTCGAGTTCGATAAGCACTTGAAAAGCACGAACGTTCGGTTTATAGTGCGCCCATGAAAACGCAATCTAACCAATCGAGCATCTTAAGCAAGGGCGCGGCAACACGCGATGCCATCGTGCTAGCCGCATTAAAACTTGCCGAAACCGGGGGCCTAGAAGGCTTGAGCATTGGCAATGTAGCTGAGCGCGTCGGCATGAGTAAAAGTGGCGTATTTGCGCACTTTGGCTCGCGTGAGGACTTGCAATTAGCGGTATTGAAAGCCGCGACCGAAAACTTTTCAGAAGCGGTGTTTTACCCAGCAATTAAGCTCAAGCGCGGTTTGCCTCGATTGCGCGCGGTGCTGGAAAACATGATTGAGTTCTATCAGGGCTTAGCCAATGGCTGCGTGATTTTGTCGGCCTCGCATGAGTTTGATGATCAGCCGGGCCCGGTGCGCGATGCGGTATTGACGTACTTGCGCCAATTGCGCAGCGAGTTGGTGCGCGCGGCGCGCTATGCAGTGGAAGCGGGCGAGCTTGATCCGCAGGTAGACGCAGAACAATTCGGCTTTGAGTGCTTTGGCATTTTTTTAGCCGTGCATCATGATTTGCGCGCATTGCGCGACCCTGATTCCGCCGCTCGCGGGCGATCTGCGTTTACGCGATTGCTGAAGCGCTCGATTCCTGTATCCAACCTATTATCTAATCAATCGGAGTAACGAGTATGGGCTCAGTTGCACTTGCCAATCGCGGCCGCAAAAATAGCACGACCGTTCGAGCTGAAATGGCGGTAAGCGCGCACCTGCCGCGCGAAATCAGTAAACGCGGCTTTTTAGCGCGCATCATGCTGCTTCGATTGCCGTTTTTTAACCGCGCCGAGCGTGCCGCTGATTTGTTCTGTACGCCGATGCCCGGCACGCGCGCCCGCAGCTTAACTGTCGCGGCCCCCGAATTTATGCGCCAAACCATCACGGAAGGCGCAATCCGCTACCAAGCCTACATTTTGGGGAACCCAACTCAGCAACCCTATATATTGTGTGCGCATGGTTGGAGCAGTTTCGGCCTGCGCTTCGCACCTTGGGCGCGCGCCGCACAAGCGGCTGGATTTGCCTTGGTCAGCTTCGATCACAGTGCACACGGCCGCAGTAGCGGGCATTTGGCGACCTTTCCGAGCTTTGTTGCCGGCATCAACGCGATGCGCGGCGCATTCGGCGCCCCGGCGGCGGCGGTTGGGCATTCATTTGGCGCGGCCGCACTGGCGCTGGCCGCCGCTGAAAACGCCCTGCACTGCCCACTGGTATTGGTTGCACCACCGGCTGATCTGATGGTGGCGATTCGTTTTTTTGTGCGTCGCGTCAAGCTGCCCATGCGTTTTGTTGACGCCATTGCAGCGGTAATCAGTGCGCGCGTGGGCCGCGATGTGAGGAGTTTTGCCGCCAAGACCTCGACCGTCAACATTCGTCAACGCGTGCTGGTGATCCATGATGTTGCCGATAACGAAGTCAGCTGGAATGCCGGCGCGCAATACGCAATGCTGGCAACGAATGCGCGCATGCTCAGCACAACCGGCTTAGGCCACCACCGAGTGCTTAATGATGACAGCACGATTCGCGCCGCACTCGCGCACATTTCAGGTGCGTCCATTTCAGGTCACCCTGTCGGCGAAAAACTATTGGTTTCCAATGCCGACTTGCAAGACGCCTTAGCGTAGGATTTTTCGCTCAAAAATTTACCTTTTCAGTTGAAAAAGCTTCGGAAGCCTGAAATCAGAAATTTATTTTGCCTTAATGCATCGAAATTTAGGGTTTTATGTGAAGAACCCGTTGCTGGAATGTAACGGGTAGGTAAAAATCAGGTGATGCATGCCTCCATACTCAATCACGCGCGATACCGCTATCTGTGGGTCACCCTAGTCCTCGTTCTGGGGTCGATCATCGCCTATTTTTGGCAACAGCCTGTTGGGCCACCCAATGGCGGCTCTTGGTTGGGATACACATTAGGCACCATTTCAGCCGTTTTGATCATTTGGCTGATGCTTTTAGGGATACGCAAACGTCGTTATGCATCCAATATGGGCTCAGTGCGTGGCTGGACCAGCGCACATATCTATTTAGGCACGTCGCTGCTGTTGATCGGTCTGCTGCACTCGGGCTTTCAGTTTGGTTGGAACATCCATACTCTTTGCCTGTTTTTGATGTTTGCCGTGATCTTTTCCGGCTTTTTCGGCGTGTTTGCCTACCTGCGCTATCCCGCACTGATGACGCAAAACCGTGGTAACACCACGCGCGATCAGATGATCGAAGAAATTACCGAGCTAGATAAGACGGCTTTGCAATTAGCCGATCAAGTCGACAAAGCGGTGCATGACGTGGTGTTGCGCTCCGTCCAAAAAACCAAATTAGGCGGTAATTTTTACGCGCAGCTGACCGCTAAAGACGAGTCGGGTGCGGCCATTATTCGATTGCGGCAAGCGGTAATGGAATACAAGCCCGGAACCGATCAGCCTAAAAAGCAGGCGGGCTCGCAAACGATGGTGATGATGGTTGATTTCCTCTCCAACACGTCTAACGACAAGCAAGCTGAAGCGCTGCGCCGCTTACTCGATATTATGTGTAGACGCCAATCCTTGGCCACGAAAGTCGCGCGCGATATCCAAATCGCGGCGTTGATGGAAATTTGGCTGTTCGTGCATGTGCCGCTGAGTTTTGCCCTACTGGCAACGCTCATTGCGCACATTGTTTCTGTTTTTTTCTACTGGTAGGGGCCAGCGAATATGAAATGGCTCATCCGCCGTGTTATCAAAAAGGGCAAAGGCGCACTACAGTATGAAGAAGACGAACATTACGGCGATGAGCTGTCGATGGGGCGCGGCGGCAATCAAGCGATTTTTGTACCGGATTTGCGGGTAGCGCTGGAACACGTCCGTGTTCGCGCATTGCCCGGGGGCAAGAAATACCGCATCGAATCATTGATAGCGGCCGGTGTGCGTATCAATGGCCACATTGAACAAGCCGCAACCGTAGGACAAGGCGCGAACGTCGAATTAGGTGGTACACGCGTTACCTTTATTACGGCACCCGAAGGCTTCGAGGCCGCTGTCGAAGTTTCACCGATTGATAAGACCGAACAAGCGGCTATTAAAGAAGCCGATCGCCTGCCGAGCACTCTGTTGGAAACCGGTTTGAGCAAACGCCGCCCCTCTTGGCTGCTGTTCGCATTCTTTTTAATAACTTGCCTATTGATTCCGCTGGCGACGCACTATGTTCCTGCTGTTGGGGCAAAATTGCGCGGCACGCCGCTGTCGACTCAAATCTGGAGCAGCGGCGAATTGGCCGCAGCACACCACTATTTCGAGCAAGATTGCCAGCAGTGCCATGAAAAAGGCTTTGTCTCAGTCAAAGATGATAAATGTCTGACCTGTCACGCTGAAACCAAGGCGCATGCAGATCCAAAACAGTTTGCGTTGTTTGAGCTGGCCGATGCCGACTGTGCGTTTTGCCATCGCGACCACAATGGCAAAAGCGGCATCATTCCGCCGAACCAACACCTTTGTTCCGACTGCCATACCGATCTCAAGGCACGCACGAACGGCGTTAGCAAACTTGCGCAAGTCGGCGATTTTGGCACCAACCATCCGCAGTTTAAGGTCAATTTGCCCGCGTGGAATGCCAAAGGCGAATTTGCCCCTACCCGCGTCAGTATGGAAGGCAAATTATCTGAGCTATCTGGCTTGAAATATCCGCACAACAAACACGTCGGTTTAGTCGATGGTTTGAACTCTCCAGACGGCAAGAAAAACCTGACCTGCGCCAGCTGCCATACCCCTGAACCGGGCGGCGCGCGTATGAAGCCGGTGGATTTTGAAACGATGTGTCAAGACTGCCATCGACTCACGTTTGATCGCCTTGCCGGTGATCGCCAAGTGCGCCATGCGAACGTGCCGGAAGTGCTCGCGCAACTGGGCGAATACTATGCAAAGCGCGCCCTTGATGGCGACTATGAAGAGGCCGCTGCACCAACGGTGGTGCGCCGACGTCGCATTCCCGGGCAAGCAAATGCTGCGATTAGTGCGGACGAAAAGCGTGTGGCGTTGAGCTGGGCGCGCGATAAGGCCAATTTGGTGACGCGTACGTTGTTTGAAAGCAAAGCCTGCGGCGTATGCCACACCGTGACTAGCCTACCCAGCACGGACGAAGGCACATTGAACTATCACGTCGCACCGGTGCGCGTGGCGGGCGCATGGTATGCAAAAAGCGAATTTACCCACGGCAAGCATGAAACCATGAATTGCCTGAGCTGCCACGATGCAGAGAAATCCACAACGAGTGCCAACGTATTGATTCCAGGCATCGAGAATTGCCAAACCTGCCACGCGGGTGAGGGCGCTAAAGGCAAGCTCGCCTCCGAATGCGTGGACTGTCATGGTTTCCATATCTCGGAGTTCCCGCTACATGAACGCACGACTGCGCGTGCGCAGGGTGGCGCGCCGCCGAAAACATTAAGCCTTCCGGGCCAATCCACAAATAGCGCCTCAACTGCGCCCGAAGGTGCTCCGTCCCCTTAACTGGCGGGTTTAACTAATTGCGCACGACTTAAATAGGAACTGCAGATGCGACAGAAATTGATAGCAGTTGGACTCACGATGGCGCTGGCAGGCTGCGGTGGTGGCGGCTCGAGCGGCTCCACTGCTGGCACCGCACCCGCACCCAGCACGGGTGCGAACATTAGCTGCACGGGATCGTGCGCGACCGCAGATTCAAAACTCAGCGTTGCAGATGTGCAGGCCATTATTGGTCAAGCAGTCAGTGAGGCTCAGGGCCAAGGCGTCAATGCCACCATCGCAGTCACTGATCGCGTGGGCAATGTGCTCGCCGTATTTCGCATGGCCGGTGCGCGCACCCAGGTCACGATTAGCTCGGGGCGCGGTGTGGTGGGTGGCTTAGAAGGCATCTCGATCATCCCGTCGGAACTTGCTGCGGTTTCCAAAGCCGTCACCGGCGCGTACTTATCGAGCGAGGGCAATGCGTTTTCAACCCGCACCGCCTCACAAATTGTGCAGCAACATTTTAATCCGGGTGAATTTGGCGGCCCAAGCGGCCCTTTATTCGGCGTGCAGTTTTCGCAACTGCTGTGCTCGGACTTAATTCAACCACCGGCACCGGCGCTAACAGCATTAGGTGTGACGGGTGCAAACACCGTTGGCCCCAAAAGCTCACCTCTGGGCTTGTCTGCTGATCCGGGCGGCTTCCCACTCTATAAAGGCGGCACGGTGGTTGGTGGCGTTGGCGTTGCCGCGGATGATACTTACGGTTTAGATTCAAACGTTTTTGACAGCGATCGCAACCTTGATGAATTGATTGCGACTGCAGCAACGTTCAATTTCGGCGCGCCGCTAGACCGCCGCGGTGATCGCATCACCGCGGACGGCAAGACTTTTAGGTACTCCGACGTTGGATTCACCGATTTGTCGCGCCCAACTGGCCAGCCTGCTGTATTTGCATCACTGCCCGGCCAGTTGATCGACGTACCGGGTTTTTACAGCGCGAGCGCAATTCTTCCAGGCACAGCGATTACCACTGCGGCATCGGGCATCGTTGCCGACACACTAGACTTTCCAGGTCTTGACGCCTTTATTCTGGTTGACAGTGCCGGGGCACCGCGTTTTCGACCTAAAGATGGCACCGATGCACTGCCAGGCAGCATTTCAATTAAGGCCAATGAAGTCCGTACCTTGCTGCAAGAAGGTTTGAAAGTAGCGAATGCCGCACGTGCACAAATTCGCTTGCCTACGAACAGCCAAGCGCGCGTTTCTTTGAGTGTGATTGACACCAAAGGTGAAATTTTAGGCGTTGTGCGTACCCGCGATGCGCCCCTATTTGGTACCGATGTTTCGCTGCAAAAAGCGCGCACAACGATGTTTTTTTCATCCAGTGCTGCGGCCGCAGAGTTGAGTGCGCTGCCGGATGCGCGCTATCTAAATGCGCAAGGTATCGCTTCAGGCACCAACATTAAATTCGCAGATTATGTCAGCGCCACGCGCAGTTTTTTTAATGACCCAACCTTCCTCACCGGCCAAATTGCCATCACTCCGCGTGCGATCGGCAATATCTCACGCCCGTTTTTTCCTGACGGCATTGTCGGCACGCCGAACGGCCCGTTAAGCAAACCATTTGCCAGCTGGAGCCCGTTTAGCGACGGCATTCAATACGATTTAGTCAATAACGCTGTTGGTGCGATTTTAGGGGCCTACGTTGGTGCCTTGCCTGCCGCCGGGCAAACCAGCTCAACGCCCGCACAAATTCAAGCCTTACTAAATGGCGTGGTGGGTGTACGAACATCCGGCTGCGCAAGTAATCCGCGCCTTAAAAACGGCATCCAAATATTTCCTGGGGCGGTGCCAATTTATCGCGGTGACGTGTTGATCGGCGCACTTGGCATATCCGGCGACGGTATTGATCAAGACGATATGATTTCATTCTTAGGCCTCTATAACGCCGGCGTGATTCTGAACAACGGCTTAGGCCATGCACCCCCAGCCCGACGCGTCGACAATTTAGTGCCCGGCAACAGCCGATTGCGCTATGTGCAATGTCCGCAAGGGCCGTTTTTGAACTCCGACGCGCAAAATGTTTGCGAGGGAAAGTAAGATGAAAAGCCGACCCCTAAGCCGCCATTCAATCGGCCGACGTGTACTTGCCAGCAGCATTATGGCCATCTGTAGTACCGCGTTTGCCACACCTGATCCCAGCGTGATTGATGCCAACCAGCTGGGCATTATTCGCGTACTACCCGCCTATGAATACAACAGCCTAGACACTGCGATACAGCGTCGACGCCCCGGTTATCCACGCACTGAGCCGCGTCGGGGTAATCAAAATAAAGGCAACAATGACCCAGCACCCATAGATGCGGTCGGTGAAATTTTACCGGTACCGGATCGCTGGCGAATTATGGAGTCTTTGGGCTTAAAAGATGCGCCGTGGGACCCGTATCATCAAAATACGCTCAAAGGCGATAAACCTCTGAAAGCCGGTGAAGACTGGTTTTTGCAACTAGTAGGCGTATCCGACACGATTTTAGAGCCGCGTTCCCTGCCTACGCCAGTCGGCCCACAGGCGACGCAAAACCCAGGCTCCAATGATATTTTCGCAAGTCCAGATCAGACCATTTTTGCGCAAACATTTTTGGCGGGATTTGTGTACTACAAAGGCAACACGGTCTTTAAACCACCCGAGTGGGAATATCGCGTGACCTTGGCCGGGCAATACAACCGCGTCGATATCGACGACGTACGCGGCCTAGAAATCGATCCACGCAAAGGCAATACCCGCGATGATGGCTTTATCGCGCTGCAGGAAGCATTTATCGACAAGCACTTGCGCGATGCTTCGACACGCTATGATTTTGATGCGGTGCGCTTTGGTATTCAGCCCTTTAGCGCTGATTTTCGCGGCTTTTTATTTCAAGATTTGCAATTTGGTGCGCGTTTATTTGGCAACCGCGACAACA
>Ga0105044_10016241_pt1 | contig 10046 bp, 10 predicted proteins | sample MAT01_FD_78092 | JGI IMG/M metagenome (GOLD analysis project Ga0105044, IMG submission 78092) | Freshwater microbial communities from Lake Fryxell liftoff mats and glacier meltwater in Antarctica - MAT-01 | ecosystem: Environmental > Aquatic > Freshwater > Ice > Liftoff microbial mat | place...
GCTACATCCTTCTTGGTCAATGTGTCTTGAAAATTAAGACCAATATTGTTTTGTGTTTTGAGGTTTTCGCCGACGTAAATTGGCGCAGCTTGGATGGACGAGGCAGCCAACCCAATCGTAACGATCGCAATTGCGATTTTCATTTTTATTTCTCCTTAAAGTGTACGAGTTGCCCCGTACGAATTTATTCTAATAGTTCAACGTAACTTCTACGAAGAGCTCCCAATAAGGTTCCATCGGGGGCCTAGACTGTCAACGAGTTCAGAAGGCTTTTTGAACAGCTTTACGGCGCAGTGCGCCAGCATAAAGCTTTGATTTGATTGCGGAATTGAGTCCATCAGACTCGCAATTGGACTTGAGACCGTAGTAGTAGCTACCCAGCTCATCCACCCAAAACTCACCTTTAAAAGGCCAAAACTGCACTTGCGCATCGAAATCGACGTCTCCCAGATCGATGATCTTCACATTGGCCTGCTCATCAGGAGGGCGTCCCAGAATCTGATTGGCACTGGCCTGAAGGATCTCGATCGCGATGATGTCCATCTGAGAAAGCATATCGGTAATACTCTTATCTGCATTTCTTAAAACCCGGCTGGCCTCGTTTACATGGCGATTCTTAATCGTCGAAAGTGCTTGGCTCGCAAGAGCGGCTTCGCGGCGATTTCCGAGCTCTTTCACTTCTTTCTCAAGGCCAATGCGGGCTCGAAGGGCAGATCGGAAACGAGAATCGGCAACGAGAGCACCCATGACTCGAGTATCAATTCCTTTAAGAAGTCGCTCATCAAAAAGCCAAGAACGCGGGTCGCGATTGGCAAGCTCACGAATTTGTCGCTGAACGGGTTCCCAGCTCCTCTTTGCATCCTGAGCCGTCGCGGCTGCTCGATCGAAATAGCAAAGTTGAAAGAAAGCTGCCGTTCTCACAACCGAAGTCTCTGGATAAAATGCAGATTCAAAAAATGGAGACTGAAAAGTGAGCGTCGCTCCAAGGGCGCCGTTCATGTCACCATTCAGATAGAATGACCAACCTTTTTCAAAAACCGATTCATAAAATTCGGATTCAAGTTGTCTCACCTGGTTGTAATGATAGATGGCAGCTTTGTAGTCTTGAATTTCGTGAAAAACTCGTGCGGCTCCCATAAAGGAAAGCATAACCATTCGCTTCGAATCCAATTTTGCGCGCCGATCAATTAGCTGACGAAATCCCTCCAAGCTCTGTTGATGTCGACCTTGAGCTGCATCTAGTACAGCGCGCAAATATTGCTTTTGATCAGGGAAATTCTGAATCCCACGAATGCGCTGGTCGGCTTGCGCAAAATCATTTGATTCAACGGCGCGACCGGCCTCGCGCAAATTTGCAAGTTCAGCCACGATCTTAGAGCGGCCTTGCTCAAAATCTAAAAAAAAGTCGATTTGCTTTTCAAAAAAGGCCTCTTTGAGGGGGCCAGCATGGCCCTCCCGCGCATCCAGTAGGAGTGCTGTGAGCGGAGCTCGCCCACGAATGGGATCGCCTCCCGAGGCATAAACATTGGCAGATGTGAAGAGACTGAAAGAAATTGCCAAGACCAGTCGTCGATTTTTAATCATTTCTTAGTAGCGCTGTCTAAACGGAAGTAAAACAGCGAGACCCCCCGTCACTGAATAATTATGTAAAACTGATTCTCTCGCAACTGACGCGCCAGGATTTTTGCGAGTATAAATATAATCTCTGAACTCAATTTTTGCCGACAACCAATCGTTGATAAAAAACCGCTGACCCAAGCCAATATTTGACATGAAAGAGGATCCGGTGGTCACGCCGTCGTATTTGACCACGCCTCCGCCCCCTAAAATATAAATATCAAAATTCATCACTGCCCAAGTGAAGAGACTGACCTTTCCATAAAGCGGGGAGAAGGTGAGTGAGGCCTGATAGGTATAGAGCTTCTCTGTGCCACCAATCTGAAAGCCTAAACCGCCGAGAGCGGCCTCTATGCCCGCATTTTCAAAGAAATGGTACTGATAGGATCCGGTCGTGAGTGCGAATCCCCCGTGATTGAAAATTCCACCGAAGTTCAGGCCGATTTCATGACGACCTTCCTTTGTATAAAGCTTCTTATGAATACTGTGGATATCATCTCTGTCGTAGGCTTTGAGCTGATCCTCAAAAGAGTCCTGAGCCCGCACTGAAAAGCTCATGAGAAGTGAAAAAATAAAAAAACAAATACCCGCCGAGAGAGATCGTGAATAGAACATATCTGTTGCGAGTTTAATATGAAGAAGAGGCCGAACCAAGCTAATGTTAAGCCAGAAGACGAAGAAAGTGCGGGTTCCTTTCCTTTTACACGCGGACCCTATCAGAGCATGTACCGAGAGAAACTTTGGACGATGCGGCAGTATTCGGGTTTCGGAAGTGCCAAAGAGACCAATGCTCGTTTTCAGTATCTATTAAAAAATGGTCAGACGGGACTGAGCTGTGCCTTCGATTTACCCACACAGATGGGATATGACTCCGATCATCCCATGGCAGAAGGAGAAGTGGGTCGTGTGGGCGTCTCAATTTCGACCATTGAAGATATGGAGCTTCTCTTTAAGGGACTTCCACTTGATCAAATCTCAACATCCATGACCATCAACGCAACCGCGTCGACACTTTTGGGATTTTATGTGGCAATAGCCAAACAGAGGAAGATTTCGCCAAGTTTACTTCGAGGGACGATTCAGAATGATATTCTCAAAGAATATGTGGCGCGCGGAACTTATATCTATCCACCCGCGTTTTCTCTGAAGCTCGTTGCAGATTCAATTCGGTTTGCCCATTCAACTTCTCCAAAATGGAATCCCATCAGTATTAGTGGTTATCATATTCGAGAAGCGGGCTGTACGGCCGCGCAGGAAATTGCCTTTAGTCTTTCTAATGCTTTCACCTATGTACAAGCCGCACTAGATGCCGGGCTCAAGCTTGTGGACTTCGTACCCCGCCTCAGTTTTTTCTTCAATGTGCACAATAATTTTTTTGAAGAAGTAGCCAAGTTTAGGCTCGCCCGAAAAATATATGCGGAAGAAATGCAGAAGAGATTCGACGCACCCAAAGAGATTTTGGCTTTGCGTTTTCATGCGCAAACAGCGGGTAGTACGTTGACTGCACAGCAGCCGATCAACAATGCGATTCGCGTTGCCTATCAAGCGATGGCGGCGGTTTTGGGAGGGGCGCAAAGCTTGCACACCAATTCCTTTGACGAGGCGTTGTCGCTTCCCACCGAGGAAAGCGCACTTCTCGCACTTCGAACTCAGCAGATATTGGCGTCAGAGACCGGGATTACGACGGCGGTCGACCCATTGGCAGGTTCTGAATATTTAGAGGAAGTTTCTGAAGCTCTTGAGTCGAAGTCTCGCGACATTATTTCGGAGATCGATCGCCGCGGTGGAATGTTGAAATCAATTGAATCTGGATATGTGCAAAAGGAGATTCAAAACGCAGCATTCCAAGCGCAACTCGAAATCGATTCGGGCAAGCAAAGAGTCGTTGGGGTGAATTGTTATGAAGGTGAAGAAAAGGCGCCCAAGAATTTGCATCACCTGGACGCAAAAGTTGCAAAGGATCAGTTGAAACGATTGAAGGCCTTCAAGGCCAAGCGAAAAGCAGCGCTCGTTCATTCCTCTCTAGAAAAAATTAATCGAGAATCCCGGCAGCTCTATTCGGGTAACGACGCGAAAGTTTGCGAGGCAATTTTGTCCGCCATAGAGGCTCGCTGTAGCTTGGGAGAAATCGCAGACGTCATGCGCGATGTTGCGGGCACTTTTAAGGGTTAGGTAGAGTTTATCCCTTAATTTCTGCCTTCAAATTCTTTAGAAAATCCTGAAAGGACTCATCTAGCTTTTTTCTGGATTCCTCTTCAAAAGGCAAGTTCTTCAGAGCCTCAGGAAAATCCTTCAAAAACGATCGAAGCGGAATCTCTTCAAGCTGACGCTTCAGTCGAAGTTCCGGATTCTCTCCAATAAGAGTTTCGACTTGTTGATTTGAATGGCCATATCGGACAAGCGTCTCTTGAGTGAGCGTTCGACCCTGAATATCTCCGAATACTTTTTTCTCAATTCGGCAGCGTTCTAGCCGATCCTTTAATTCCATCTGAAAAACTTTCAGGATTTGCTCCTCTGACATAGCCACTTCAACAATGGGCAGGGGATCTGGAAGCGGAGCGGGAACAGCGAGAATGGGTCGAGAAATGGTCCTCGAAGTTTCAATAGGTCGATAGTCAACGCGCCTTTGATCCACACGATTATCAATTCGAGTCGATGGAACTGCGGTATTTATTCGTGAGCTGCTCGAAGTCGCAGCAGCAGGTCTTACGTAACCGCGAGAGAGATTCCAGCTATTGTCGGTTGTCGGGTAGCGACTTGTGGGATCGGAAATTCGCCAACCTGTGGAAGCACCATAATCAAAAAGCAAGCTGCGCTTATAAATATCATTTCCCCTTTGGAACTCCGGGGCAAAACGAAGGCCATCATTAATGAATCGATTGTCAAAACGTTGTAAGCCAATCCGATTGTCGAGAGGCGATTGGGTTCGGGCTCTTGCGAGTGGATCTTGCACGGGGTTCACTCTTTCCCCGACTTTGAGGGAGCGATCCAATATCCGACCATCTCCTAAGGCATACTGACTAACCAAGACGAACAAGATTGCAATCCCCTGCATGACTCCCCCTCTTTCCATTGCGATCCTGAAACTCTGGTTTCTTTCGGTCAATCATTCTTCTATTTTGGAAGGATGAATTTTTTGGGCATGACGGTATTGGTGCTTGGCTTAACGGGTGAAACGGGGTCTACAGGGCTCGCTAGTCTTCGGCGGCTTTTGGAAAAGCATAAATCAGAAGCGGGTTTCTCATTAAGAGATTTAGACGGAAGGGAAGTTTTGGAGGTCTCAGGAAAAGTCCCAAAACTGCCAGCGAGCCTTGTAAAAACAATTTCCTCTGCCTGCGCCCTGAGAACTCTTGGACCAGAGTATCAATTTGAAACTCGGTTCGGAATGCGTGGAGAAGATTTGATTGTCAGTGGTTCAGGAGACCCTTCTTTTGTAATCGAGAATCTCCATGGGATTGTAGACGCAATCCGAGATCTTCACGGTATTAAAGAGATCAAGGGGAGCATGATTTTCGACACGAGTTATTTTGGAGCAAAGTCATTGGTCATTGCCAGTGGTTTTGAGGGAGATGAGGGGAGATCCTTTGCATCAAATCTTACGCCCTTTGCATTCAATCACAATTCTTTTGGCATTTTGGTGGCCCCGGGCAGTCCCAAAGCTCTGGTGGCTTTGGCTCCTTCGGCGGCAATTGATTTGAAAATTCAGAATGCGGTTCAGGTTGTGAGCGGGACAAGCCAGGCGATCGTGGTCGACTATCGACCGAGTGACAAAATTCTTTCGCTCAAGGGTTCTATCGGAAGGGATGCTCCCGTGAGGGCATTTTATCGAGCAGTGCCAGATGTATACCCATCCTTTGCCCGTGTGTTTGCCCAAGTTTGGATGGACCGAGGCGGAGTTTGGAAAAAGCCCACCTATGATTTTTCTCAGTCGACCGGAGCGATTCGAAATTTGTGGACACATTCTTCTCAGCCCGTGAGCCGACTCCTTCTCGATATCAACAAGCTCTCAACAAATTTTGGAGCTGAATTGGTATCGCTAGCTGCCTCATCCACCGCGCTTGGACGTCCAGCGACGTTTTCCAAACTAGAAACCTGGCTGAATTCTTGCGTTCGAGATATGGGCGTGAAGGCAAATGAGATGGTTCTGAAAAATGCGTCGGGCCTCTCTCGCGAAACTCGTGTCACAGCCTCTAGCCTCACGCAGTTTCTTTCGAGTGTGAGTAGGGAAGATTTTTTTCCGGAATATCTTTCTTCGCTTTCAATTCTTGGAAAAGATGGAACAACAAAGCGGCGATTGAAATCCATGGCCGGAAGGGGACGACTAAAAACTGGCTCGATTAAGGGCGTTCGTTCAATTGCTGGCTATCTCTATCCAGACGGTAAAGCGCCCCTAAGTTTTGCTCTCATCTTTAACAACGCCAAAATTGGGGGCTCTGAAATTCAGGATCTTGAAAATCGAATTATAGAGGTGATTTTGGACTCTCTATGAAATCTAAGTCGATTTTAAATATTGCTCACCGAGGTTTTTCTTCGCTCTATCCAGAAAATACGATGCAAGCATTTGAGCAGGCGTTCAAAGTGGGCGCAGACGGAATTGAATGCGATCTTCGACTCACTGCAGACGGTCATATCGTTATTTTTCACGACGATGACTTGAAGCGCCTTTGTGGTTGTGTGGGGAGCATCGAGAAGATGACATTGGCGGAAGTGAAAAATCTTAGGGTGAAAGGCACAGAGAAAATCCCCAGTCTCGACGAGGTCTTGGATTCCTTTCATACGAACACGTTGAATTTGGAAATTAAGCCGTCGAGTAGAAATGTGGTCGTTACAGAGAACGTCTTGAGAGTTTTGACCAAGTCGCGACCGAAGGGGAGGATAGTGATTTCATCATTCGATCCTGAAGTCTTGGAAACTCTCCATCTCATGGATCCAGAACGGCGAATTTGTGAGCTTGGGATATTAGTAGAGACTCCTCATTTGTCTCTTCTGCCCGAAGCGTCAAAAAAACTTTCTGCACAAACGTGGAATGTTCCAAAGCAGATTTTGAATGCTCCTTGGATCGATCGCTGGAAGGGGGAGCCGATTTGCCCACTTTGGGTCTGGACGATGGATGAGCCCGATCAATGGAGGGCGACCGTAACCTCAAAGTTGCCGGTAGAGGCAATCATCACGAATAAGCCGGATGCGTTAAAGGCTTTTCTTGCAGGGACGAACTAAGTTACCCTAGGGCATGAGTTTGCCTCTCTCGGTTGTGACAGATGATTCGGGGCGCCTAGATATTTTTACTTATTTAGACTACCGGGGATTTTGTCGAGATTTCTATCATTGGAAAAAGAAAACGGACTCTCGCTTTTCCTTTCGATCATTTGCACGAGAAGCTCAGGTCGCGGGATCGTATCTCAAACACATCATGGACGGCGCTCGTAATTTGTCACCCGAGATGTGCCACAAATTTGGACTCGGGATGGGACTGGACGCAAAGGAAATAGACTATTTCGAAACACTCGTTCGATTCAATCAAGCCATATCGATTGAAGAAAAAGCCGTTTATTTAGATCGGCTTCGTCGAAAAAAATCTCGGGCTTTGAAGCCAATGGGGATGGCCGATGCCGTTCATCTTTTGAGTCATTGGTATGTTGTTGCGATCAAAGAGATCATTGTAACTTTAAATTCTGACAACGCGTCTTTGATCCAGCGAGTTTTGCGAAAAAAAATCCCGGAGTCTTTGGTAGATCGAACAATCCAAGAGTTAAAGGATTTGGGATGGATTTTTTTGTCGAACGGTCGCTGGTCTTCTCAGGTTTCTCAAATTCAGTTTCCGGACGAAGTGAAGTCCTATGTAGTTCGCTCATTTCATCGGCAGATGCTCGAGCTTGCAGTTGAGGGTCTGGAAGATGAACTTTCTACACGAGAGTACGGGGCCGCTGTTTTTACTTTTCCGAAGTCCGAATTTCTAAAATTGAAGGAAAAAATTAAAGACCTTCAATTGGAATTAGTTGGATTCGTTCAGGACCTAGCGAGTCAGACGGCGGATCAAAAACAAGGTGTTTATCATTTTGGAATTCAATGCTTTTCCCTTCAGGATTCAAAGGAGAATGACGATGCGAATCACTAAACTCATTTTGGGATTTTCCATTTTGCTCGGGGGCTGTATCGAGCCGCTTGCAGAACCTTCAGGTCATATCGTGGTGGTTGGCAACGGCGCGGATGCATCGATGTTGGTTGTTGATATGCGTCGCGATGAGAACATCGAGAGCTTCTCCGCCGACAAGGATTTGGAGCTCAAACCCATCATGGCTAAGATTGGAGAGTCTGAAATGCCCTCTCAGCTGGATTGGCTTACAGTTGACGAAGCGACTAAAGACACAGTCATTCAGGTAAAGCCGTCTGACTCGACAACATCCTCGATCTACGTCCAAGATTCTGAAAAGCCCGAGATCGAACGAAAAGAAGAACTCGAAATTCTTTCCATGTCGTCAGATGTACCTCCGCAGTTTCTTTCCAACGGCGCCATTCTTTTTCTTACACAGGATCGAAGTCTTCGATATTCACCCGATCAAAAAACATCGTTTAATCTTTCCGACAGAGTTGTTTCGACTTTTGTGGACAAGAACTCTCAACTCTTTGTTCAGTCTCGGTTTGCCAAGGACCTCCCTGCAGCCTGGAAAGTTTTTTCGCTGACGGATGTTTCCAAAAAGAAAGAAGATTTTTCAAAAGTTGAGTTGGCAGAAATCGAGACGATCCCAGCAGATATTCTCTATCAGGCTCAATCGGGGCGAATCTTTTATTTTAATTTTTCCAAGCCCGGGAGAATTCTTGAAGTTCTAGGGAATCGCGAGCAGAAAGAATTGAAATGGGCCCAACCAGCCGTTGATATTGTGGAAATAAATGCCTCAAGCGCAATTGTTGTTGGCGAGAGGCTCATTTTGCCAGTTCGCTCGAAGGATCATTCCAAGAATTCCTGGGATCTAGCTTCAATTGATGAGACGGGGATCAGACTGATAGACGACGTCGTCATTCAGAATTCTGATTTCAGTCTTTTGGGGGGACAAAAAGTTTTTGCCTTTCGTAAGTCCTTGGACAGCAGAGATGTGTTGATTTGCAATCCAGAGGGCAAAGACTTTGCCTGCAGTAATTTAGTGCTTCCGGAGGGTTTTCAGCAGGTCGCCCTGGGGACAGAAGATAAACTCATCGTTACGTATTTGGATAAAATTGCCAGCATTGAAACCGATCTAAATTCCAAAGAATTTGGAAAAATCATTCTCGAAAAATCACTCGAACTGCAAGTTGAGCGGCTGAGATTCTTTCCACTTTTAGAATTGGTACCCGAGGCTGAGGTTCCCGGAAACTGAGGGGTAAAAGATCTCTGTTCGCAGCGACAGCCCTTTGTAAATGGGAAGGTTTGACATCACCCCGTATCGCATAAATTGATTTCCAATCGCGGGATCTAGCGCAACTAGTAGGGTATACGAATACTGAACAATGAGTCCGAACTGGGAAAGCGTCTGGCGGTGATAGGCTCCGATCACAGTCTGGCCAGTAAAGGAGTAAAGTGCGGGTCCGCTGACCGTTCGAAGAGCTGTTCCAGTGAGAGTCAGACTCGGGACTAAATCAATATAAACCAAATTCGCGAAGTCTAGAACTTGGCCGCTCAAGCTTGCAAAGACGCCTGTACTTCGGTGCGCACTGACTACCTGAGAAAATCCCGCTTCCACATTGAGTCCAAAGGGAAGGGCCGTTCCGCCCTTCACATAGAGTCCATGAAAAAAATCGGGGGTTGATCCTGAAGCAGTGTCGGTAAAATTTCTGAGAATTTCATTGTCGACTCGAAACACATGGAATCCCAGATTCGCATAGGGTTCAAAGGCTCCTGCTAGTTTTACGCGGCCTTCAGACTGAAGCGTTGAAAATGCGATGGCTTCGGAAAATGCTTTAGCCTCATTCTTGAAGGCTTCGCGAGCAGCAGTTGTACCGGCGGATTCAGAGGCCGCTTGAGCCAACTCGAGCTTCCTTATGCTTAGTCCAGCCCACACAAGATTCGGACTCAGGAGCGCCAAAAATAAGAAATAGGCGATTTTCATACTGTCTAAGTTGAATTAAAAGACGTGCTTACTCAAGGAGAATGAGAAGGCTAGGATCTGAATTCGACGATCTGCCAATGGCTTAAATGAGGAGACGAGCGGTGAGCAACCAAAAATTCGCAGTAGGAATAGCCGGAGCAACCGGATTAGTGGGACGTGAAATGTTAAAGGTGCTTGAGGACCGAAAGTTTCCCGTATCAAAGCTAAGACTTTTTGCTTCTGAAAATTCGGCAGGCGAGATTTTAGAATTCAACGGCAAAGACGTTAAGGTAGAAGTATTGAACGAAAAATCCTTTTCAAATGCAAATTTGGATTTGCAATAATTCGCTTAGTCTTCGCCATATCTAC